>ERZ795054.4366-NODE-4366-length-10434-cov-4.831679_pt1 | contig 10434 bp, 6 predicted proteins | sample MGYA00375138_ERZ795054 | MGnify/ENA primary metagenome ERZ795054 (study PRJEB30183, sample SAMN05720215) | anaerobic digester metagenome | isolation source: active sludge of municipal wastewater-treating anaerobic digesters | place: USA | collected 2014-12-23 ...
AACGTGACCATCGCGGATGTGACCTTTGGCTATTGCCGCTACCATGGGATCCAGGTCCGGGGCGAAGGACCCTACGATGTTGCCGGGCTGCGGGTCCACAACTGCCGGATCGTCAACTGCAACGAGCAGTTCATCAAGGGCTCATCGGCTCCCGACGATCCGGTGGGCGCCACAGACGGCGTCATCGAGCATTGTCTGTTCGAGTTCACTCGAGGCTGGGCCTACCAGTACTACACCGGCGGCATCGACATTCACAAAGGCGTCAACTGGGTCGTCCGCGACAACCTCTTCCGCAATCTGCGGGTTCCCAACGATCAGGCCAACATCGCCGAGCACGCCGTCCACTTCTGGTACCGCTGTCCCACCCGCCCTCAAAACGTCCTGGTCGAGCGCAACTGGATCATCAACTGCGATCGCGGCATCGGCTTCGGGCTGGGCAGTCTTGTGGGCGGCCACAACGGCGGCTCGAGCGCGATCCGCAACAACTTCGTCTGCAACAACGGCGAAGGCGCGCATACGGACGTCGGCATCGGTCTTGAGCATGCCGACCGGGTGCGCGTCGAGAACAACACGGTGCACATCGCGAACTACTGGGCACCGATCGAGTACCGGTTCGCGGGCAGTTCGAACCTGGTCTTCCGCAACAACCTGGTCAACGCGCCGATCCGGCGGCGCGATGGCGCGCCCGAGGCCAGCCTCGAAATCAACCTGGAAGCCGCCGAGGCCGGGTGGTTCCGCGATCTGCCGCAGGGCGACCTGCATCTCTCCGCAAACGCAACCCAAGCGATCGACGGCGGTCTGCCGGCTGTGGGTTTTGACACGGACATCGACGCCGAGAAGCGGCCTCAGGGTGCGGGATGGGAGATTGGCGCCGACGAGTATGGGCCGGGACTGTCGGCTGCCTCCGGGCCACAGGCGACAGCCCGCCCCTGGAACCTCCTGTTCGCCATTGCCGATGACTGGGGTTACGGCCATGCGGGGGCGTATGGGTGCCGCTGGATGAAGACCCCGGCTTTCGATCGCGTGGCGAAGGAAGGGCTCCTCTTCACGCGCGCCTACACGCCCAACGCCAAGTGCGCCCCGTCGCGCGCCTGCATTCTCACCGGGCGCAACTCCTGGCAGTTGGGGGCCGCGGCCAACCATGTCCCGTTCTTCCCGTAAGAAGACGTCCGACGTCGACCGGGTGCCCGCGTATTGGCCTGACAACGACGTGGTGCGCAACGATCTCCTCGACTACGCCTTCGAGGTGGAGCATTTCGACCGGCACCTGGCCCGGATGCTCGACGAACTCGAAAGACGCGGTCTGCTGGACCATACGCTGGTGGTGGTGACCTCGGACCACGGGTTGCCCTTCCCGCGTGCGAAAGGCCAGGCCTATGACGCGTCCAATCACGTTCCACTGGCCCTGATGTGGCGGAACAGGTTCTCGGAACCCGGCCGAGTCGTGGACGCCTGCGTCAGCTTCATCGACCTCGCCCCCACGTTCATCGCGTTGGCCGGCCTGCAATGGGAACAGACCGGGATGGCATCCACACCGGGACGCAGTCTGACGGGTATTCTCTTCTCCGAACATGGGGGACGGATCGAGCCGCAACGCGACTGGGTGCTCGTCGGCAAGGAACGAATCAAGGCAGGTTGGGTCAACGACTCGGACTTCGAGCCACGGCCTTTGGACTGACCGCAAAGGCTTGGGGATCCTTGAGGGCTGATCGCTCGGCTTGATCAGGGCATTGCGGCGACTCGCATATAGACCGGGCCGGGCGCGCCGGAAATGTCCAGTGTGCGGCTGATAGTGTCGGTGGTGCCGCCGACAATATTGTCCGCCACCGGCTGCCAGGTCTGGAAGTCGAGCGTGCCGTCGATGCGGAAGTTCTTGTCGATCAGCCCAGTCCACGCCAGCTTGATCTGCGAGGGGCCGACGAGGGAGACGTCGATGATGCCCAGGCCCTGATACGGTTCGAGTTCTTCGCCCATGGCCCATTTGCAGGCTCGCACGAAGATGATGCGGCCCCAGGCCGTGAGCGCGTTGAAGTAGCGCCGTGAGTTGTTGGAGCCACCCTCATTCACGTAGAAATGAACCAACCGCGAAGGAGCGGCACTCAGATTGTACCAGGCGCTGAACTCGTCGGTCGAGGTGTCGGCGAGCAGTGCCCCTTTCTCCATCACGGCGAAAACGACTTGATTCGTGTTGATGTTGGTCACGGGTTCCTCGGCTGTTCCAGTGATGGTTGTGGCCAGCGTGCCGAGGATCGTCAGCCCGGGCGCCGGCACCGATTTGCCCTCCGCGCAATCGACGGCGGTCCAACTGATGCCGTAGTTCGAGTTCCCGCGAAAGCCCTCGACCGTTGGGATATGTGCATTCTCTTCAGGATAGGGGTCACGGAAGATGCGCACCCGGCCCTGGGAATCGAGAGGAATGCCCTTCATGATCGGGTGGTTGGGGTCAACCACCTGCATGTAGAAGCCTTGGACATTCGTGTCGCTGAGGTTGCCGCTGGACTTGTTGCTGTAGAGGTAGATCTGCGAGTGGTCACGCTGCGCGTTGTTCCCGAGGCACGAGTGTTCTCCCATCATGATCGGAATGCCCAGATCGTTCACCGGCGGGATGTCGCCGGAACTGCCGCTGCCCGACACAATCACCAGCACGGGCTTGCAGGCGTCGTTCTGGGTCATCTGGGTGGCTCCCCCGCCGCCGTTGTAGTAGACGAAGGGGTCGTTTTGCGCCCCCATCCAATCGTAGAGTGGTTCGACGGGCGGGTTGGACGCAGTGTTTGTGTAACTGAGGGCTTTCTCCGGCAAGAGGCGTACGCTGTAACCGTAATCCTGAAGCAAGGCTCCCATCGCGGCGTCTCCCGGCGAGAAGACGCCGGGTCCCTTCAAGTCATCCCCATCCCAGAGTCGGCTCGAGCTGAACTGGCGCCAGTAAGCGTCCTGAGCACTGCGGGTGGTGATGAAGATTACCCCGTTGGTTTCTTGCTGCGCCCGGCCTTCGAGTTGTGAGGCAATGATGGCGGCCAGCGCCACGGCGCCGAGCCATGCGAATCGTGATTTCACGTCTTCTCCTTTCATTGAGCCGCGCCAAGCGGCCATATCGATCTGAGTGCTTGAGCAGGCAGCGCCAGCGCTGATCCCAGCGTCGAGCCGCCGTCAGCCAGACTGGGAATCCGAACCGAGCTGCATCGATGCCCACGGGCACCATCCCGCGGAGACCTGGCGTGCTGCATACAAGCTAACCTATCAGTACCGGCTTGCGGGTCAACGAAATAGCTCTCCGGTGAGGTGTGAGGAGGGCAGGCCCATTCACGCGTGGTTTCTGGGAGCACGGCTGAGCTCGCAGCGCCAGCCGCAGTACATGGACTGCTCAGGCGCGCTGCGGCGGGTCTTCGACTCAGCCGGCCGATGGAACGCGAACTCGATTCTGACCGACAGCCTTCGGATAGACGGCAGCACCCACACGGGTCAACACCGTCCTTGACGACGGAGCGGCCAGTGCCATGATGCGTCAACTCATCCCAGATCGCCATTATGAAGACACCGTGTCTTTTGCTCCTGACAGTCTGGGTGTGCGCCGCGTTCGCCGCGGACACGCCTGTCCCAACAACCTCTGGGGCCACACCGGCACCGCCACCCTCGGCCACGCCTCGTCGAGGCGCGGCGGAGCTGGAGAAACTCGTCGAGCCGATCGCGCTCTATCCCGATCCGCTCATTGCGACCATCCTGCCTGCGTCCGTCTATCCGCTTGAGATCGTCCAGGCGGCGCGCTTTGTGGCGGACACGAACAACATCGCCAAGCTCGATGCGCAGCCGTGGGACACAAACGTGAGGGCGGTGGCGCGCGTGCCTGCCGTGATCCAGAAGATGAACGAGGACCTCGCCTGGACGATGGATCTGGGCGAGGCATTCCTGGCGCAGGACAAAGATCTGCTCGACGCCATTCAGACCCTGCGCGGCAAAGCCCAGAAGCTGGGGACGCTCAAGACAACACCGCAGCAGGTCGTCGTCGTCACGAACATGGTGGTGGAAACCAGAGTCGAGCAGCGGGTCGTCGTTGTGACCAACACGGTCGTCCAAATCCAGCCTGCCAATCCGCAGGTGGTGTATGTGCCGACGTACAATCCGGCCGTCGTGTATTACCCGCTTCCTCCGGCCTATGTCGGCCCGCCGCCCGTGCTGACCTTCGCCGCCGGCGTGGCCGTGGGCGCCATCATCGCCAACAACTGCGACTGGCACGGCGGCGGTGTCTACATCGGAGGAGGCGGCATGGTGGTCTGGGGCGGCGGCAGCTTTCATGGCGACGTCGACATCGATGTCAACCGCAACATCAACGTGAATCAGAATCTCAACGTCAACCGGAACGCGAACGTCACCGCCAACCGGTCCGCCAGCGTCGGGCAAACCGGCACGCAACAGAAGTGGCAACCCGACCAGAACCGGCTGAGCAGGAGCGGCACGCCCACCGCCACGACCTCGGCCACCCGCCCGGAAGCGCGCGGCTGGAGCTCTGGCGCGAGCCGCCCTTCAACCCAGCCGGGCACGGCATCTCGCCCCAGCGCTTCGACAGGTGGGGCTGCGGCGAGGCCTTCGACAGGCGCGCCTGCATCGAGCCGGCCCGTCGCTTCGCCTGGCGCGACTCGTCCGAGCCCATCGCCCGGTGCCGCCCCAATCCGGTCCGGTCCTTCCGCCAGCGGTTCTTCCTTTTCGAGCAGCGCCTTTGCCGGCGCGCACAGCGGCGCAAACGAGCGCGATTTCAGCCGGCGTGGCGCTTCGAGCCGCAGCCTGGGCGGCGGGGCTGCGTTCAGTGGCGGACGTGGCGGGGGCCGTCGATAGATTCTGATCCAAACCACTCATCTGTTCTTGTTTGCCATGAAGACACCATCGCAGAGCTCTCCCCTGCCCTTTCCCAAAGGCCTCTTCTCCCGCTTCTTCAGGCGCCCTCTGGCCCTGGCGTTAACCTGCGGCGCATCTCTCGCTCTCGGCGCCGCTGAGATCGGCCAGACCTTCGACACGCCTGAGGCGGCCGTGTCGGCCCTGGCAACCGCCGCCGGCACGCAGGACGCGAACGCGCTCCGGCTCATCTTTGGCCCGAGAACGGCGGAGATCGAGAACCCGGATCGTGTCCAGGCCACCAATGATCTTCGAGCGTTTGCAGCCGCGTTTGGCCAAACCAACCGGATCGTCCGCGAGTCGGACTCGAACTGCGTGCTTGAAGTCGGACGCGACTTCTGGCCTTTCCCGGTCCCGCTCGCGAACCGGGACGGACGCTGGTTCTTCGACACCGCGGCGGGCAAGGACGAGTTGCTCAACCGCCGCATCGGCAGAAACGAACTCGCCACGCTCGAGTCGGTGCGCGCCTACGTCCAGGCCCAGCGCGAATACGCCATGAAGGACCGTGACGGCGACGACGTGCTCGAGTTCGCGCAGAAGTTTGGCAGCGCGCCCGGTCAGAAGGACGGGCTCTATTGGCCGCCTGAACTCGATGGTGAGATGAGTCCGCTGGGTCCGCTCGCCGCGCAGGCCCACGCCGAAGGCTACCACCAACTCCGCCAAGGGGGCGCATCGCGCGAGCCGTTTCATGGATACTTCTTCAAGGTCCTGATCCGGCAGGCCAAATCCGCCCCCGGCGGCAAGTACGACTACCGCATCAACGGCAACATGATCGGCGGCTTTGCCCTCGTGGCGTGGCCCGCCGAATATGGCGAGAGCGGGATCATGACTTTCATCGTCAACCAACAGGGTCGGGTCTACCAGAAGGATCTGGGGCCAGCCACCGCCAAACTCTCAGCGGCGATGACCACCTACGACCCCGACCACACCTGGACCGCCTCGCGTGAATGAGGGCGGCCTTCCGACACGAGCAAACGGTGCGCTTTCCGGGTCCCATGGGTGAATCGACCGCATGGCCCTCCTCAGGACTCTGGTCCCGCCGCCGGGGCAGGCGCGGGCGGCGCAATCTCGCGTTTCTCTTCGTCGAGCACAAGGAACCAGCCACGTTGGGGCTCGACTGGAATCGGCTCATCGAGCTTCCAGATTCGCTCTGACTGCATCCCTGTGATGGGCGGGGCGTAGAGACTGGCGCGTGCCGAGTCGAGGCCCAGCGCCTGCCAGTCGATCTTCAAACGCACTGGCGTCTGCGTTTTGGCCCAACTCCCCAGGGCCACGAGAGTGCGACCTGGCCTGCGATACGCCGTGGCCAGGACATCGGCATGATCGGTCTTCACCGGGCAATCCGGCAGGAAGAACGGCAGGCGAGTGTGATCTTCCCGGGACTTGCCGAGGTGACGATCCGCCGCTATACTGACGCGCGAGTTTTGTTAATGATGAGGATGAGCAACGCACTGGGACTGCATTGGACCAGGCGCACTGGCCAGATGGCTGGAAGTGCGTTGCGGATCTGCGTCCCACTGTGACGAGGGTTGAGATCAGGCGCAGCTTGTCCGTTTTTTTGGGTTTGTCCCCCCAGGTTTGTCCTGTCCGTGGCAGTTCATCCTCCGCGCAGCGCTTCCTGTCCGCGCGCCTTCCCTTCTTTCCTGACGGTCCTTCCCGGACTGCATTGGGCGGGGGCGGGGCCCGTTTTGGCTCGCGCTGCGTACGCACTTTCTTCACCGCCGCGTTGTGCGCTTCGGCGGCAAACCTGTTGGGCAACTCATTGGGGCGCCGAGAGAGCTTCTGGGTTATGACGATGCACTGGATAAAGCGAGGGGCCGGCCTGGTGGCGGCAGGCGCCATCCTGGGCGTCGTGATCGGGTGTTCGCGGCATGATCACGCGATCGAGGCGGGAGACCATGCCGGTCATGCCCATAACGAGGCTGAGGAGGGTCGATTCTTACAAATCCACGTCTTCGGTGAGCGGCATGAGGTTTTTGCGGAACACCGGCCGGTGGTGGCTGGCACGCCGACGCAGTTCGTGACGCATGTCACCGACTTGCAGACGCTCGAACCACGGCGCGAAGGACCGGCCCGGTTCCGACTGCGGCTGGGACAGGACGCACCCATCGAGCGGGTGGAGAGAGCTCCGGCGCGGCCGGGGATCTACGAGGCCATGCTCACGTTTTCCCAGGCAGGGGATTGGGACGTGGCGCTGGTCGTTGCGGGCGACGAGGGCGAGGAGACGATCGCATTTCCGCCGGTGAGAGTTTTTGCCGATGCCCACGCGACCGAGCATGCCGAAGTGCCCGAACCGCCGGAAGGCATCAACTTCCTCAAAGAGCAACAGTGGCGCGGGCGGGTGGGAACGGAGGCCGTCAGCAAGCGCAAGCTGGTGGAGCGATTGCGGCTGCCCGCGAATGTGACGGCGCGCCCAGGTGCGCTGGCGCACGTGATGCCGCCAGTCGCCGGCCGCCTGTTCCTGCCGCCTGGACACCCGATGCCGATGGTCGGCGACAGGGTCGAGGCCGGGCAGGTATTGGCGCTCATTGAACCCTCCCTTTCGGAAGCGGCGGCACGGTTCGTGGAAGCGGAGGGTGAAGTGGTGCGGGCCAGGCTCGCGCTCGAACAGGCGAACACGGCATTCAAGCGGATCGAGATACTGGCCAAGGTCGAGGCCAAATCGGGGCGCGAGCTGCAGCAGGCCGAGTTCGAGCTCAAGACGGCGCAAGCCAGGTACGACGCGGCGTTGGCGCTGCAAAGCACGTATCGTCAGGTCAGCACCCACCTCGGGGCCGGGAGCGGCGCAACGGGCCAGCCGGCGGTCGAACTCCGGTCTCCGATCGCAGGCATCATCACAACCCAGTCCGGCGCGGCGGTCGCGGAATACATCAGCGCCGAGAAAGCGGTATTCACGGTGCTCGATGCCACCACGGTGTTTATCGAGGCCAGGGTGCCTGAGATGAGCATCGGGCGATTGGCCGAGACCAGGGCGGCCTCCTATGAACAACCCGGCAAGGAAGGCCAGTTCGCCGCCATCACCGGGGACGGCCAGGGCCGTTTGGTGTTTCTGGGGATTCAAGTGGACACGGTGTCGCGGACGGTGCCGTTGGTCTACGAGGCGGGCAACGCGGACCAACGCCTGCGGGTGGGCCAGTCGGTGAACCTCTACGTGGAGACTGACTGCGTGGAAAGCGCAGTGGCGATTCCGAACGAGGCCGTTGTCGAGGAAGGAGGCCGTCCGATCGCGTTCGTGCAGGTGGGCGGAGAGACATTCCAGAAGCGCGACCTGACGCTGGGCATTCGGGATGGTCACTGGGTCCAGGTCGTTTCAGGCGTTCACGCAGGCGAACGGGTGGTTGCCAAGGGAGCCTATGTGGTCCGGTTGGCGTCGGTATCGAGCGCGATTCCTTCGCACGGCCATGCGCATTGAGGAGCGTATGACGGACAGACTCATCCAGTTCTCCCTCCGCAATCGCGCGCTCGTGATCGCGGCGGCATTCTTGCTCCTGGTGCTGGGGACGCACACGGCGCTGCGAATGCAGGTGGACGTTTTTCCGGACCTGACCGCTCCTACGGTTGCGGTGATTACCGAGGCGCACGGCATGGCGCCGTTGGAGGTTGAAAGTCAGGTCACGTTGCCCCTGGAATCGGCCGTCAACGGCGCGCCCGGGGTGCGACGGGTGCGCTCCTCGACATCGGTCGGTGTGTCGGTCATTTGGGCGGAGTTCGATTGGGGCACCGACCCGTATCGGGCGCGGCAGATCATCGGGGAAAAGATTCAGACGGTGGCGGCCATGCTGCCGTCCGAGGTCGAGGCGCCCATGCTGATGCCGGACACCTCAATCATGGGAGAAGTCATGTTCCTCGCGCTGACCTCCGATCGACAGACGCCGACCCAGATGCACACCTGGGCCGACACGGTGCTGCGGCGGCGGTTGCTGGCGGTGCCCGGCATCGCCCAAGTGACGCCCACCGGCGGCGGCGAGAAACAGTTTCAGGTGGTGCTTTCACCTGCGCGGATGAGCGCGCACGCGGTGGCCATGAACGATGTGGTGGGGGCGCTGCGCGACTCGAACGAGAACATCTCCGCGGGGTTCATCAACGAGCGGGGCTCGGAATACCTGGTGACGGGCGTGGGGCGCTTCCGGTCGCTGGCAGATCTTGGAGAGACCGTGGTGACACTCCGCAACGGGGCGCCGGTGCGGATCGCGGACTTGGGCGAGGTGCGTGTGGGAGAGTCGCCGCAGCGGGGCGAAGCTTGCGCCAACGGAAAGCCGGCCGTGCTGCTCGGGCTTTCCAAACAACCGGGAGCGAACACGCTGACGCTGACGCGCGAATTGGACAAGGCCCTGGACGACCTGGAAAAGAAGATGCCCGCCGGCATGGAACTCAACCGGCACGTGTTCCGGCAGGCGACGTTTATCGAGGTGGCCATCCGCAACGTCAAGAAGGCCCTGCTCGAAGGCATCGTCCTGGTCATCGTCGTGGTGGCGCTGTTCCTGGCCAACTTCCGCGCGTCGGTCATCACCGTGCTGGCGATACCGCTGTCGCTGGTCGCGGCGGTCCTCGCGTTGCAGGCGCTGGGGCAGACGGTGAACACCATGACCCTGGGCGGCATGGCCATTGCCATCGGAGCACTGGTGGATGATGCGGTGATTGACGTGGAAAACGTGTTTCGACGCCTCCGCGACAATGCCCTGTTGCCCGAAGGCCAGCGAAGGCCATCGCTCGACATAGTGCTTTCCGCCAGCGTCGAAATCCGGCGCTCGATCGTGTTCGCCACGCTGATCATTGCGCTGGTGTTCACGCCCATCTTCTTCCTGTCCGGCGTCGAGGGCCGACTGTTGACGCCGCTCGGCGAGGCCTACCTGGTGGCGTTGCTGGCCTCGCTGGTCGTGGCTGTGACGGTGACGCCCGCACTCTGCTCCCTGCTGCTTCCGGGCACCAGGGCCGTGCTGCGTGGCACGGAACCGCGCCTGGCTCATGGGCTCAAGCAACGCTACGGACGCATGTTGAGGCCGGTCCTGAACCATCCCTGGCGGGTGACGGTTCCCGCAATCGGTCTGCTGCTGCTCGCGCTGGGGTCGACCCCGTTCATGGGACGGTCGTTCTTGCCGGAATTCAACGAGGGATCACTGACCCTGACAGCCAGCACCCTGCCCGGGACGGCGCTGCCTGAATCCGCTCGACTGGCGCACCTGGTGGACAAGGCCCTCCTGATGCACCCCGAGGTCGTCAACGTGGGCCGGCGCACCGGTCGCGCTGAACTGGATGAACACTCTTTGGGGGTGGAGGCCTCGGAAATTGAGGTCTCCCTGCAAATGGCGAATCGCACCAAGGACGAGTTCCTCTCGGCGCTGCGACAGGACCTGGCGGGCATTCCCGGACTGACCATCAACATCGGCCAGCCGATTTCGCACCGTATTGACCATATGCTGTCGGGCACCCGGTCCAGCATTGCCGTGAAACTCTTCGGTTCCGACCTCGACAAGCTGCGCTCCCTGGGCGAACAGGCGCGTCAACTCATGAGCACAGTGCCGGGGGTGGTGGACCTGAACCTGGAACCGC
>ERZ795054.4375-NODE-4375-length-10420-cov-4.563821_pt1 | contig 10420 bp, 7 predicted proteins | sample MGYA00375138_ERZ795054 | MGnify/ENA primary metagenome ERZ795054 (study PRJEB30183, sample SAMN05720215) | anaerobic digester metagenome | isolation source: active sludge of municipal wastewater-treating anaerobic digesters | place: USA | collected 2014-12-23 ...
GCTCGTGCTGAGCAGATAAGGCAGTACAAAGACAAGCAGGGCATAGCACGCACAGATAGCCTAAACCAGAAGCAGATGGATGAGGCAATGCATCGTGAGATTACTGGTAACAATCCCCCCGGTGCAATCGAACAGCCCCCTCAGAGACCTGCTCGTTCAAGGCCAATGATGGAGCAGATACAAACTGCTGCAGCTGAGCAGGGTGCAGTTCCGATAGGCGAAGCAATTAAACAAAGGCTTGCCCAAGATGGTATACAGGGTGTTACGGTTGCTCCAGAGCAGTCGTTCAGTATTAGCCCAAATCAATCTTCAACCGCTCCAGCATCAACCGTTTCTCCCCCTCCCCAGTCTGGCTATGTTGTTCCAGCTCAGCAACCTCAAGTTCAAGCAACTGGTGGTGGAGTGTTCGCAACCGAGCCTCCACCAGTAAGGCAAGCAGCTCCCATAGAGGAGCCCGGTACTGGAAAGGCTGCACTGGCAATGCTCGGAGCGTTGCTTCCGGGAGTTGGTGGATTTCTCATGGAGCCATTTGCCAAGGCCCAGCGCAATTACATGCAGAAGACTGAGAAGGACGTAAAGCTGACTGACATGTTCTGGAAGGAGTTCGACGAGGACCCTGTAAACGCCAAGAGATTTGCTCGCGTGCCAGTTGTTCGTGACGCTCTGCAGCGTAGATATGGAATGTCTGCAGATGAAATCATAGACCTCGACAAGAGCATAGGGCAGTCGTCTGCTCTTAAGGCAAAGGACATATTTTACTTGGCAGAGAAGGGTCTAGTTAATCTACCTCCTTCAATTGACACAGAGATAGGTCAAGTTACAACCCGCCCAGTAACACAAACCATAGGTGGATTGCCCTATAAGCTCAACCAGCAAACAAACCAGTATGAGCTCATGCAGACAGAAGTAATGAAGATGTATGACGACGCAGTGAAGGGTTATCAGGGTCAAGGTTATTCACCTGATGAGGCATCCCTTATGGCGATGAAGGCTACGAAGGGACAACCAATCTTTAATTCTACCGAGGTTGGTAACGGCGTTGTTATTATGCGCAATGATGCTCTCGGCACTGTTCACAAGTTTAAGTTTACCGATGCAGTAAAAGAAAAGAACAGAGTTGAGATAGTTAAGAACGAATTAACCAAAGAGCCAATAGGAGCGTTCTTCTATCGTGAAGGTGAAATGCCGACTAGCCCCGAAGATGTAATGTTCCTTAGCTTTGCTTCAATGCAGGACAGCCAAGGAAGAAACGTTGCCCAGTTAATACGTGGAATGTCAGAGGAAGAGGCAAAGAGCCCGGGAAAGATTGCTCGTTTCATATCTTGGCTTTTTGGTGGCACGGAAGTAACTGACCATAGCAAATTATTGGAAGGGCAGGGAGGTGAGCCCGGAACTGGTGGTGCTCAGGGAGCTCAACAGGTTAACCCTGTTCCGGGTCCTATCACCCCTCCACCTCCAGAAGTTCCTCCGGTGAACCCTCAAGTTAACACAACTGAGAATAAAAAAGTAAACCAGTTGCTGCTTGATACGGGAGCTATCTAATGGCAGATGAAACAAACAAGACTTCTCCGCAAGTAAACTGGGGTCAGGACCCAATTGTGCTTGGCAAAAAACAATACACAACTGGCACTGTTCCCGGACCAGTCCCCCCCGAGTACATGGACACTGAAAATCTTAGGGCTCAGCAGAGAGAAGCCAAGGCTGCTGGTTTGCCTCCTCCAGATGTAAGTTCTCCAGCTTCCAAGGAAGCTTATATCAGGGGTGAAATGCCAGTAACCGCCCCGGTAGTTAAGAGACCAAGCGAAACCTCTTCTCCTAAAACAAACTTGGGTGGGTTACCAAAGTGGAGTTCTGTTTTACAGAACGAACAGTACCGTGGAATGGATGCTCCGCAACAGAATAAGGTGCGTGAGAAGTGGCTTCGTACCATTGCAGACCTCAACCCCCAGTATAGTGCAGATGAAATAAGAGAGCTTAGGAAAGCAGTTTACCAGTCTAAGGCAGAGCCGCTTCCTCTCACATCAAGAATTGTAAAGGGTGCATCAGATTGGTTGGGCATGATGCCAGAGCCAGTTAAGAATGGGCTCGTCGCTTCTGCTGGTATGGTTCCGGGTGGACAATTATTGCAGGTTCCAGCCGCACTTTCAGAAGCCAAGGAGATTGCCAGTAAGGTTTCAGTTGAAAAGCCTCAACCAACAACTGCTGCTGAGGTACTAATTGGAACAATGGTCCCGGGCATATCTCAAACAAAATTCCCAGCGTGGGTAGAGCAGGCACCAAAAGAAAAGGGATATCTTGACAAGCTGTATGATACCTATCAAGAGAGTGGCATCAAGGGAGTTGCCAAACAGGAAGGTTGGCATGCTCTTGAAGAGGCGATGAAGAAGCTTGAGCAAATACAGTTCTCATCTTCTTGGTTTTTCGGTGGACTTGAGGGCAAGCTTGCAAAGGAACGCGAGATTGCGCGTAAAGAAGGGCGCATGAAATATCTTCGTGAGCTTCCAGACAATGAACGTTACAAGATATACGAAGATGTAATGTTTAGTGACGGGTATACTGGAGTTGATGAACGCATTGCCGATACCATCAGGAACGACATGGTCCCAGCTGGCATGACAGTGCAGGAGATTGATAAGGCTATTATCAAGGGCATACAGGAAAAGAAGTTTCCAGAACAGGCGTTCTATCACATGGGTGCGAAGAAGTATAACGTTAAGAAGCGCGAGCCCATGACTCCAATGGACCCATATGCTGCAGTGGGCTATGCATTTAGCCAAGGTCTCGACTTGAATGCAGCAAACGACGCCATGTGGAAGAACCTTAACTATGATATACGCGAAATAAAGGATGCTTCAACGTTAAGAAAAATGATGAAGGGCAAGACGTACGAAGAGAAGTATGGTTTCTGGAAGGGTCTTGCCATGAACGTGTTGCTTACCACTGCTGGCGACCCAATAACATGGGCGTCTCTCGGCTCTGCTGGACCAGCTATTGCAGCTAAGACTGTAGCATCCAGACTTGGGCAGAAGATTACGTATGCCATGGGCGGTAGGTTAACACTTACTGAAACGCTTAACACGTTAAAACAGATTGTGTCTAAGGGTGGCAAGGAAGCAGATGAAGTTCGCCCGTGGCTTAAGCTCATTCTCTCCGAGGCCAAGAAGGATGCTGAGTACGCTGGTAAAGACAAGGCTAAGGCAATGGAGATGATAGATGAGCTCGTTCAGCAGGTCCCATTGTCGAAGGAGGCTCGTGCTGGTGCCGACAAAATATCACAGACTGCCCGGGCAGCTGGCATTCAGGTTAATTGGTGGGACGGAGTAGTACCAAAGGCGTCTGAGGCTGAGCTCGCCGCTCGTGCAGCTGCTGAAAGAACTGCTCCAACTGCTGTTGATATTGCTTCCATTCCATTTGAGGGTACAGTTCCGATTACCCGTGAGGCTGCCGAGAAATTATCCAAGGCAGCTAAAACAGTTGAGCCACCCCCAGCTAAAGCAACCGCTCCACCGTCTGATGTTATGGGTATTGGCAGTATGCCAGCCCCAAAGACTGAGGCCGAGCTTGCCATTAGCAAAGCAGCTGAAGATGCTGGCAAGTTCTTTGAGGCTAGGATTCCCGGAGAGATGCCACCAAATGTTGACGACGTTCGTGCTGCTGCTGAGGCTGCTGCTGAGGCTGCTGCAAAACGTCAGGCCATAAGCACTGCAGCCAAAGTAATAGAGGGGACAGCACCTGCTGTTGAAAGAACAACAAGTGAAGTCCCGGCCCGTGCGATACAGGCAGTTGGCGGTGAGACTCCGGTTGGTGCTTATGGAAAATTTAAACTCCCCGACGTAACCAACGATGGTATCAGTAAGATTGACGATGTCACTGAAGATGCACTCGATATGATTAACAGGCCACGTGAAGGTCTGTCTTCAACGCAGCCAGAGACTGCAGCTGAGGACCTTCGCAAGGCCAGAGCAATGGGCAACACAGCTGAGGAACAAAGACTGTCTGGCCTCCGTACTCACGACATTGATACAAGGCGTAAGCTTATTAAGATAATGCAAGACTATGAGAAGCTTGTTGCTGATAAGTTTTCAACTCCAATACAACGTGAGAAAACATTTCAGTATCTGCAGCGTGAGTGGGAAAAGCTACATCCAGATGATATAGGTGGTGTCGAACTTAACAGAGTAATGGATGAGCGTGCAGCAATCAATGCTGGTGAGCTGGTTGATAATCCAACTGGCAGTGACCTTGTGTTGCGCACTGGAGAGGACTGGACCTCACAGTGGAAACAGAAGAAGCCATTAACTCCAGAAGAAGCATACAAGAAGACTACATTTGAAGCGAGACAGGAAGAGCGTCGCCTTTACGAAGAAGCAATGAAACAGTTTGAGGCAGAGGGTGGTAAGGTTCAGAAGTTTGCTACACGCGCAGAGTCAGAGCCGCGCATAGTTGGTGAGAAACAGTGGAACGAGGCCCGTGAACAGGTTCTGCTCGATGAGGGTATAGAAATATTTAATGAGGGAGAACAGACTGGCCATATAGCCAAGCGTCTCGGAGGTGAATGGGATGAGTACAAAGACACGCTGAAGTATGCAGTTGAGTCTGGTAGAGCAGCCGTTTCAAACCTTAACGTACGTGGCGTACGTGAAGCAGCGCAGAAGGGATGGTCCGGTTTCACTGAGGCGAAGGGAAAGATGTTTGAAAAGATTGCAGCAGATGAGTTGCTCAGTGGAAAGGATAAGGCTCAGTTAAAGAAGTTCTTTGATAGGGCAGAAGAAGCAGTAAAGGCTGAGATTAAAAGGCCCGGGAGAAAGGGACTTGACCCAGCTGAACGTGAGATGCAAAAGATACAGGACTTCTATGCTAATACCGTTAAGCGCAATGCTGCCCGTAAGTCTCCAATCACAGCGAAGAAGATGAGCGACGGTAGCATACAGGTAAGCAGGGTGCAGCATGGCAAGAAGGTGAACAGTTACTTCACCCCTCCAGAACATAACGATGGTGAGTATCTTGGAAGCATCTTTGGTATGGCGCAAAAGTTTTGGGACGACAAGATTACCAGACGTTCAGGGCTTGGTGCAAGGAGCGGCGCACTTGCTGAGTCTGAGAATTTAAAGAAGTCTATATTCAGCATCGAGAAACAGTTTACCAATTACCCACTGGTAGGTAAGGCGGTTAAGAACATGTACTCAACCATGGACGCCATATCAGAGAAGGCACTCGATGATATGACTGCCATTGCCAAGATGGGTAAGACTGGGAGATTTGCACTCAGGCCCGGGGGAACAAGATACAAGTTGACTACTCAGGATATGCAGAACATACCTCTGTATCATGAGAACTCAGAGTTGTTCAAGGCGTTGCCAGTAGAAGAGCAGGCAAGGATGCAGCCCATTATGGACAAGGTGCAAAAGTTCTACGATGATTTCCAGAAGATGTACAAGGACCGTGGTGCTGATGTAGACTTCAAGGCCCACTATCAGGAGGGGCTGGTTAATTCCAATAAAAAGATTGATGAGCTGCTCAAGGGTCTTGCAAACGGAAGCGTTAAGTATGTTGGTAAAAAGGATTTTGCATCTCTTGGAGTATACAATTTACCTGAAGGTTTCAATGGGTACTCAAAGGCAAAGGTTGCAAGGTTGCTCGAAGATGCCAAGGTAACAAACAACAAGACTATGCAGGAGATGGACTCGTTCAAGTATATCAACATACCTTATGCAATGTGGTTCGACTCCAGCTTTGATAAGGCAGCTGCATTGAAGTCACTCAAGCTTGCCAATGCACAGAAGCGTGAGACATTCAGGATTGCAGACTTGGTTTCAAGTGGTGCCATTAAAAAAGAACAGATAGATTTGTTTGATATGATGGCAGCGTATTCGAGAAGGGCGTCAAAGGATATAGCCATGCTTGATATTCGCAATTCCATGGCGAAGGAAGGAGCGTTTAAGAGCTTCGAGGATTTAAAGAAGCTTGCTCCAGATATCAAGAAGGCCGAGATTAAAAAGCTCAAGGCAGATGGATGGAGAAGGATGGACCCGAGACACTTCCCGTTCTTCTCACGTGGATGGATGCATCCAGCAATGCAGGAGTGGCTGTATAACTTTAAGTATGAAAGGTTGAATGCAACCACGTTCGATAAGGTTCTGTCAAGCGTAAAGGTGTGGCAGTTTGCAAATCCGTTCTTCCTCCCGTACTACGATGTAATGCAGGGAGCTGTTGCCCGTGGCCCACTCGGCATGCTTAATCCAGTGGGGTGGGGACGTGACCTGTACGCTGCTATTAAGATGTACAAGAACAAATCCCCGCTGTACTGGGAGCTGCTGCATGAAGGCATAGACTCAAAGCCAATGGCAATTCCGTTCGATGAATGGAGCGGAAAGCTGCAGCGTTTGAAAGGTGAGACTGGGTTTGAGTTCCTTGCTAAGTATGGTAAGGAAACCGCTAAGTCTGTTGGCCTTAAGCCAATATATGAAGCAAGCTGGTACGTTGCTTGGGAGCTTGACAAACTTGTGCGTCTTGCAACGGCCAACCTGTTCATGCGCAAGGGGTGGAGCGTAGCTGATGCATCTAAGATGTCTGCTCTGTTACACTCTGATTATGCCAACGTTCCTGTTGCAACCAGACGTGCATTAAACAGGGTTCTCTTTACCGGAACATTCAAGGTTACGATGGGTAGGCTCTATAAGGAAATGATAAAGGAAATGGTTCGCGTCCCATATAAGATGGTTACCGGAAAAGGAAAGGAGCTCACTAATATCCAGCGCAATCTTGCTAAGTCTGGATACACAACCGTACTCACTGGCATGATGGGCTTCGACCTGTTCATGACTGCCAATGGGTATGAGCGTGACCAGTTTGCAAGGCGTTACTTCAAGCCTGTAATGACTGATAGGGGACCAAAGGAAGATGTTGTTGTGTTCTCAAACCCAATGACCATGATACCAAAATACTGGCAGACAATCAGGAAGCTTGCCAATGAGAACTACAAGGATGATAGGATGGGCGATATTGTCAATGAGTTTAAGTATGACATTCACCCAGTGTACCGTATTGCCCTTGACATTGCCAATAACAAGCGTGCCAATGGTGAGCATATATGGGAACCGTTTGCTGATACTGGAGCAATGAAGTGGGCAAAGAATGCTGACTACGCTGCAGGTCAGGTGTGGCAAATCTTCAAACAAATAGGAATGGAGGACGTACCAGAAGACCAGCAGAAGGCTTGGGACCTGTTCCAAAAAGAGTGGGGTCCTGTTGCTGCTTACCTCATGAAGCCAACGTCGTTTCAGTATCTCCGTGACCCTTCTGTTGTGAGGTACGTTAAGGACCTGAACAAAATGCAGAGAGCATTCCAGAACCAGATTGCAGACATGGCAGATGATAGGAAGTATGACCCTGTAAAGGTACAACGCATGGCTCAGGAGCTTAAGAGAAGAAGCGCAAGGATTGTTGAGCTGATACAGCATGCCCAAAAGATAAACGATAGGAATGCAATGGAACGCTGGCAGGGTGGCGTCGCCAAGTAATTCCGTAAATAAACAATAAGTGTATAGCAAAAGAAAAGGGGGGAGCTAACCACTCCCCCTGTTCTTTTATGGAGCTGGCGGTAGGACTCGAACCTACAACCTGATGATTACAAGTCACCAGCTCTGCCAATTGAGCTACACCAGCTACTGGAGAATCTTTACCTTGAAGTTAAGACAGCCCCCGGGTGCCTCGAAGTCAACGGTGATATCATTGGACGGGAGAGAACGGACGCTTTCATTCATTGAGAAATCATATGCCGTTATTCTGTACCGCCTCACAGTCGTGGCTCCATCAGGGTAATCAATAACCTGACTGCTTAAGAACTCTGTCTGCCCGGGAACGTACAGGATTGTAATAACCAGTGATGTCGGGTTGTCTTCCTTGTCGTATTCATATATCCTGAACCCGGCGAGGTCTTCCTCTATTACATCCTTATTCCATGTAAACTCAACTGTCTTGTCTTTGGCGTATGTAACACCAGTGAGCATGACCAGTGCAATCAACACAATCAAAATTCGTTTCATCATGATATCTCCTTTGTGGTTGCGGATAGTTGCGGATACTAACTGATGCTTAGCTTCCTTCTTCTTACGTCTTCCTTGAACTCAGCCAGACTGAACATCTTGCCGGGGCACGTTTTATACGTGGCGTATTGGTTGTGCGCGAATATCCTGTCTATGGATATGTTATATATCTCAAGCAGTGAGTGCACAAATTCCACTGCCTTGTTCCACTGTGCGAGAGGGGGAGGTTTCTCATCGAAGTTACCGACAAGACATATCCCGAGAGAGCGTTGGTTCATGCCACCCTGCTTACAGTGGGCACCGTAGTACGTAGGCATGCGCCCAAGCAGCACTTCATAGTACGGACCAACAAGCTCTATCCCATAGTGGTAACCAATGTCGTGCCATCCCATGTCCTCAGTATGGTATCTCCTTATAGCACTCCAAGATACAGTCTCACTGTCCTTGGTTAAGCTGTGATGTAACATTATGGAGTCAGGTATCATGCTTGCCTCCTTCCGATATGAATTGCAGGCCCGTCAGATATCATCACTAAGCTTTCAACAGCCCCCTCTATCGGAGTCTTGCGCACCTTGTAAAACCTGCCGTCAATCATAACGTCAGCAAGGCCACCCATCGAGTACATATCGTACAGGAAAAACTTTATTGGCAATGATTTGCCAGTCAGGTCATGAGCTGCATCCTCCTTGTACCCTATCCCATTATCAAAGAAGATTGCATCTCGTACCTCATCAGTCTTAACGAGCGTCATCAACACCTGCGCAAGCTCTGCCCTGCGTTCCGGTTGTTCTTCCATTTCCCACAGCTCTCCCGATAGGAGCTTAGCTTTCAGCTCTACGTATGCACTGCAGTCAACTATGCATTTCGTCGGCTGCATGATGTCAGTCAGGAAATAATAATTCCTTGAGTCATCACGTATTCCTTCAGAGCCAACCGAGAATGCCATGCGATTGAACCTCATCGGTTCATTGGGGCTTACTATCTTTATCCGAAACCTATCCCCTCCCCACTGACAACGGCTTCCCTTGTGATGTTCACACAGCTCGCATACTGCAATGGGCTTCAGCTGCTTGTCCATGTAGCACTCGACACAAACTATCCTGTTGATTACATGGAAGCCACTGTCACGAGATACATCCTGTTGGACCGGAGCGTTTGACTTCTTCGCCTTGCGCTTTGCCTTATTCTTTTTTCCCATCTGCCGTCCTCCTGACACAAAGGTTATAGTCCGGGTGGTTGGGCTGGACTTTGCGCTCATTCCTGAACAGGTAGATTTTCTCACCAGCCTTAATAAGGAAGTCCATACCGGACTTACCAGCTATGTAAGGCCCCCTGCTCCCCGTCCCCTTGTACAGGCCCATCACTTTCATAAACTCACTCTGTTGTTTTGCTTCTTCGCTCATGCTTCCTCCCTTCCCAAATGTACATTTCCTAACTGCGGTTTCCGGGCCCGTCCCAGGACGCCGGCATATGCCGGTTTGGATGGATGATCCTGGCCCACTTCTCAGGCTCATCTTCGTCCATGACCCATGATTCGTTTGCTGACAAACACCATCCTTCCTCCATTCCATCGGGAGGTGATTCTTCGTCTCCGCCAACCTCCCATGACCGGAATGCAACCACATATGGTAGCCCATGGAAAAGACCAAGAATCCATGACCCATCTTTCGGTGCGGGTCCGTCTTGCCATGCGCCGGCAGCCATCGAGTCGGTAAGTTGGTCAACAGCAGCTTTGTAAACTCTTGCTTTTGCTGCCGTTTCCAGTCCTCGTAGCCATTCCGAAAAGGCTGTCCGGACGATTATTTCCCAATCCTCCATGTCGGTGATCTTCATCTCTCCGAGGATGATTTTCGTAAACACGGCTGTGGGAATCACATGGGCATTGCCATCCAGCGTCGGCACGCATAGGTGGGGCTTGTTGTCTTCAGTGTCTTCTTGCATTGTCGTATCTCCCCGGTGAACATTCATCCGCACCTGACAATGATCTCTGTCGCACTGTCGAGCAGGTCATTTGCGATGTTGGTGTCGATGGTGCGGTAAAAATCGGCCTTGTCGTTCAGATAATTGGCGATCATTGCCGCATTCCCTCCTTGCGGGAAACGGCTCCATCCGTCTGCAAAATAAGGCTGCATCTCATGGGCATGCTTTGTGATAACTTGGAACACATCATCGTATGACATACGCCGTGGACTGCGCTTCGGAACAATCTCCCAATCCGGTTTGTCACCGAGCTTGGCTTTATTATGAAAACTGTGTCCTTGTGGCAGGTCGGATTTCAACATCTCATCGCTGGTCATTTTCATCTCCTTTGCTGTTAACCTCCGGGTTTCTCTCGCTGTTAAACGATACATACCGGAAATGTTTTTTGATGTCGT
>ERZ795054.4380-NODE-4380-length-10414-cov-3.944782_pt1 | contig 10414 bp, 9 predicted proteins | sample MGYA00375138_ERZ795054 | MGnify/ENA primary metagenome ERZ795054 (study PRJEB30183, sample SAMN05720215) | anaerobic digester metagenome | isolation source: active sludge of municipal wastewater-treating anaerobic digesters | place: USA | collected 2014-12-23 ...
CCCCCAGCTTGCCCCACACCAGGCCCAGGGGAAAGAGCGAGGACCAGGCGATCCCCGACTGCAGCCCTACGGCCGAGCCGGCCTGAACCACCCGGGATACCGAGACCCGGGAGAATTCCTTGTGACGGCTGGCATAGGTCAGCAGGATCTGGAAGAAGGCATTGAAGAAGACCCCCAGGGGAAGGATAAACAGGATGGGGAGGATATCCGGCCCTACCCACTGCCCCAGCCAGGGCCTCAATACCAGGGTGAGCAACAAAACCACCCCGGTGGTGACCAGGGTGGCGGCTACCGATAGCCATACCAGGGTGCGGGCCTCCTTCTCTTCAGCCGGGAGCATTATCGCCAGCTCATATTTCCAGGCGGCCACCACGCCCAGGGTACTGACGATGGCCGTATACAGGGCAAACACCCCGAAATCGGAGGGATCGAACAAACGCGTCAACAGGGGTGTGAAGGCGAAGAGGATCGCCTGGGCCAGGGCGGCGCCGGAAACGAGGGTGAGCACATGCACCAGGAAGTGGTTTTCCCTGAGCCTGCGTATGTGGCGCCTGATCATGATCAGAGGGGTTGTTGCCGGATCCAGTGCGCAAACTGCCCCACCCCCTCTTCGAAGCGGGTGGCCGGGGCATAGCCGAAGAGGTCGGCGGCCTTGCGTATGCTGGCCCAGGTAGCAGGGAGATCGCCGGGGGCATCGGGCTGAGGGTCGATGAGGGCCTTCAGCCCTAGGGCCTCCTCCAGCTGGGCCACCATCTGGCTCAGGCTCACGGTGCGGTCGTTGCCCAGGTTCACCACCTCATAGCGACTGCCCTCATAAGCCAGGGCCCCGCAAATTCCCTGCACGATATCGTCGATATAGGTATAATCCCTGCGGCTGCTGCCATCGCCGTAAAAAGGCACCGGAAGGCCCTGCAGCATCAGGCGGGAGAACTTGTGAATGGCCAGGTCGGGGCGCTGACCGGGGCCATAAACGGTGAAAAAGCGCAGCGCCAGAAAGCGGATGCCGTAGAGGTGACTGTACACGTGCCCCAGCAGTTCCCCGCTGACTTTGGTACTGGCATAAGGACTGATAGGTCGCAGCACGGCGTCTTCCTCATGCCAGGGCAGGGCATTGTTGAGCCCGTATACACTGGAAGAGGAGGCGAAGATGAAGCGCGGGATCCCGCAGCGGCGGGCCATCTCCAACAGGTTCTGCGTGCCTCTTACATTGACTTCCTGATAGGTGACCGGATCGGCCAGGGAGGGGCGCACCCCCGCACGTGCCGCCAGGTGGACGATGGCTTGATAGGGACCATCCAGGCCCTGCAGGGCCTCCGCATCCCTTATGTCCGTCCGGTGCAGACGATAGGCCGGAGAACCCAGGAAACCGCTGACATTTCTCTCCTTGATAACTGGGTCGTAATAGGGATCGAAGCTGTCGACAACCTCAAGCTCCCAACCCTCGGCCAGCAGCCTGGCGCTGAGGTGGCTGCCGATGAACCCTGCGCCACCGGTAAGCAATATCTTTCCCCTGGACATAGGCGTACGTTATAGCGCCGGGCTCAGGCCCGGATCAGGTGTCGGGAGAAACCAGGCCAGCGGCCGGGTGATCCTGCTGAAGACGAAATACTGCACCAGCACGAGGTCAGCGCCCCCATTGACAAAAGCATACATGCGGTCGCGATCGAAGAGCACCGGCCTGCCCTCCATGTCCACATCCGGCTCCGGAAGCAGCCTGCGATGGGTCTTCACCTGCGTGGTCCGGCCCGAGCGGTCGGTAAGGGTGATGGTCTGATAGACCGGACTGGCCGCTACCGAATCGGCGAATTCCCGGCCCAGGTCAGCGGTGAGCAAGGCTTCAAAACGAATATCGTCGAAAGCAGCCAGGAAGCTCAGCAGTTTGAGGGTGTCGATGGCGGGCAGGGCTGCACCCCCGTCGGGAAGCAGACGGAAACTGCGGTCATCCACCACTTCGATGCGGTAGGATTCCTCCGGGGACCCGCTGACTTCGAGCTCCACTGAGGCGATATCGGACAAGCGGGTCCTGAAGATCGTATGGTCCCTCCAATCGCTCACCCGGGGGGAGAAACGAACCGAAACGAAGCCCCGGAAGCCGGGGATATACGTTATGTAGGGCCTTTCCGCACCTTCCAGCATCATGAAGGTGCCCAGATTGTCCTGGGTGGCATCGCCCACGTAGAAAGTGCGGGTGAGCTTCTCATGCGGGAACAGCCGAAGGTTCCCCGGCAGGTCTATACGGTAAACGGTCTGGTATATCTCCACCTTCACCCCGCTGGATGCCAGCCGGGATACCACGCTGTTGTGCGCCGAACTGGCGACCGGGGAGCTCACGGCCAGGCGCAGCATGGTGGTGAGGAACTGATCCACGGCCTCGCGGCGGACGGTCTGGCCCCCATTCATCTTCCAGCTCCCGCCATCCCGGGTGATATCCACCGAATTACCGTTACGGTCTGCCAGAAAAAAGCGGGTGACGGCAGAGGTATCACGCAACGCAAAATCGCTTTCGCTGTCCGGCAGGGTGCCCCGGCTGCGGTTAAGCAGCAGGAAGGCGGCCGCCAAGGCCAGGAGCAGGACGATCAGGATACGGGTTCGGTTCTTTTTCATGAGCGGGACGATTGGCGGGGGACACGGGCATACCTCCTTCTCCTCCACCAGGCGCCCCCTATGCCGAAGAGGAGGACGAGCACGACAGGAAGCAGGGTATTGATGAGCTGCCACTGGAGGCGCTCACTGTTGGCACGGGTCCTGTCGAGGAGTCGCATCTTGATCTCCCGGGCACGGATATCGATGAGCCCGCTGCCGTCACATAGGTAGTTCACGGCATTCAGCAGGAAGTCACGGTTGCCGAAGGTCTCCCCGGTGTATTGGTCATACCCCAGGGGCAGGGGCTGACGGGTGCCGGCGCTCACCTGGTTGGTGATCACGTCCCCGTCGGCGACCACGATCATTCCGGTGGGCTCGCTCAGCTCAAGGAAACCCATCTCAGGGTTATTGGCGATCTCCGGGGGGATACGGTTGGCGAACAATGAGGGAAACTGGCCTTCCAACAGCAGCGCTACGGTGCGCCCTCCGGCCTGGAACATCTCATCCTTCGGCTCCTCCTTGAGGATCTCCAGGCTGACGTAGGCCGGTGTGGGCACCTGACGGGTGTATTTGGAGGTTTGAAGCAGGGGCAACTTGCGGATGCCCGCAAGGTCGATGGTATCTATGCTGCTCACAAACTCCGTCTTCACCATGTTCAGGTTGGCTACTATGGGGTGCCCGGAGGCAGGTCCGACGAGGGGCATGAAGAACCAGGGGTAGAACTCGAACTGGGGCTGCCCGCCGATCTCCCCGGTTTTAACGGGGATGGGCATGGACCGTATGTCCATGAGCAGGTCAGGGTTGATGCGGGCCCCGTACCGGAACAGCATATCGTCGAGGTTCAGCTCCTGCGCAATGCCCACCGTCTCGGGCCGCGTCTGCAGGCTGTCCATATCCGCAGTGGTGCGGTCCAGCAGCCACAACACCTTACCGCCCCGCATGATGTACTGGTCGAGGATGAACTTGTCGCGCTCGCTGAAAGCGCTGTCGGGCTTGGCCACCACCACGGCCGCATAGCGGTTCCTGAAGATCACCCCCGTGGAATCCTGGTTGTAGTCGCGCTCCGTCAGGCTGTAAACTTTTTCATCCAGGGCCAGGCGCTCCACGGTATAGCTCTCGTTCAGTGCGCTGAGCGCATCCCATAACCATACATCCTCCAGCTCCCCATGGCCCTCCAGCACCGCCAGCCTGGGACGCTCAGGTGTGGTCAGCTGCCGTATGGCGTTGGCCAGGTTATATTCCAGGTCCTGTATGCTGCCGTTCAGGGTCTGCTCCGGCGACATCCCCGTTTGAGACCTCAGCAGCTGCACCGGGACTTCCCTGCCCTTGTATGCGGCAATGGCCCCCGGGAAAATCACACGCTGCTCGCTCCCATCGTTCTGCTTCACCTGTAAGGTCGTGGGCTCCAGCCCCTTCTCCACCAACTGCCGGTAAATATCATTCCTTTCCCTGGCATCACTGGATGCCGAAGGGTTGATGAACTCGTACTCGATATTGCCTGTCCAGGCCCTGAACTCGTCCAGGGTCTCCTGGGTGCTGCGGCTCAGGCGCTTGAAGCCGGAGGGGAACTCCCCCTCGAGGTACACCCGGATATACACCATGTCGTCCAACCCTTGCAGTATGTCCCTGGTGGCACCGGACAGGGTGTAACGCTTTTCAGCGGTAAGGTCAAGGCGGGTATAAACGAAGGAACCCAAAATGTTAACGGCGATAATAACGGCCAGTCCTCCGGCAAACCCGGTCCAGGCATTCCTGCGCTGGTCGCGGCGCTGGTGCGTACCACCCTCAGGCCGGCTATGGGCGCTTTTCTTCACCATTTCCGGCTCTCCAGGCTAAGTTTGGTCAGCATAAGGAATAGGGCGATCAGGCTGAGAAAATACAACAGGTCGCGTGTATCCACTACCCCCCGGCTCAGGCTGACATAGTGGTCGCGTATCCCCAGCGACTGGATGAAAAGGTCAACGGGGCCGAAGAGGCGGAAAGAGGCCAGCAGTTCGAAGCCGGTATAGGCGAAGGCACTGATGATGGCCGCCAGAATGAAGGAGATGATCTGGTTGTCGGTCAGGGAGGAACAGAAAAGGCCGATGGCCACGAAGGCCCCGCCCAGGAAGAGCAGGCCGATGTAGGAACCCCACATCCCGCCGGTGTCGATGTTGCCTTTGGGCAGTCCAAGCTGATAGACTGAAATGTAGAAGACCAGGGTAGGCAGCAACGCGATGGCCACCAGGCTGAGGCCGGCCAGGAACTTGGCCATGACGATCTGCAGGTCGGTCAGGGGACGGGTGAGGAGCAGTTCGATGGTACCCGACCTCCTTTCTTCGGCAAAGCTCCGCATGGTGATGGCAGGGATAAGGAACAGAAAGACCCAGGGGGCCATGATGAACAGGCCGTTGATATTGGCATAGCCGTAGTCCAGGATGTTCAGGTCGACGGGGAATACCCAGAGGTAGAGCCCGATCACCAGCAGGAAGACCGTGATCACGATGAACCCGATGAGAGAGAAGAGAAAGCTGCTCAGCTCCTTGCGGAACAAGGTCAACATGGGCCTACGGTACGTTGATGAGGTGCAAAAATACCAAAAAAACGCGAGGTACAGGGCCCGCTCAGCCGGTGATGGTGATGCGGACCGGATCGTCCTGGTGCAAGCCGAGCAGGCTGCTGGCCTTGCCCCGGTTCATGGCGATCTCCAGGTAGCCACTGGAACTGAACAAGGCCAGCATTTCGCCTTCGCTGACATCGCTATAGGAGTGGGAGATGGTATGAATGGAATAGCGGGCATTCCGGAACTCGATGCGGAACCCCCTCTTTCCCACCACCCTGCGGAAGAAATCCTGGGTGATGTTCACGAAAACGTTCTCATAGGCATCGATATAGATGACCTTGGCACGGATCACCTCGCCTTCCACCACAGGCATGAAGCTGATCTTCTCGTTGAGGGCCGAACGGGGATTGCCGAGCTTTTCCGGCTCCCTCCCCTCGGCCAGGTGCACCGCGGCCTTCACGAAGACATCGCGGGTGCTGAAGGTGAAAAAGTCCGAGTCCTGAACAATGTCCAACTCAATGATCAGGTCCGGCTTCTCCTCGAACATCAGTGCAAAAACCCCGTTGTCGGCCCCGATGAAGTACTGGCCGTGGTACCTGGCCAGAATATGCGGCGTCTCAATGGAGGCATCGGTATTTACGCCGATCAGGTGGATGGTCCCTGAGGAAAAACTGGGGATGACGTTCTTCAGGATGAAGGCCGCCTGCTGCACATCGAAGGGGGGCACATTGTGGGTGATATCAACAATTACGGCATCGGGCATCAGGCTGAGGAGCTTGCCCCTGACCGCTCCCGCGTAATGATCCTTGAGTCCCCAGTCGGTAGTGAGGGTGAATACTGCCATCCCTTATGCGTTTAGCGCCTGCAGCGCGTCACCAAAAGTACGAAGAAATCAGCCGGCTCCGAGGGCACAGAGACGCTCCAGCACCCGGGTGCCCAGCGCCCTCATTTCCGCATGGTAATCGGCCATGAACTTCCCATTGGCCCGGTTGGCCACGGCCAGGCAAACCGTCAGCACCTCGTGCCCGAGCATGCGGCCCAGCCCATACAGGGCCGAGGTTTCCATCTCGAAGTTGAGCACCCGGTGGCCCTGGTGCACCAGGCCGGCCAGGCGGTGGCTGAGCCCGGGATCGGCCGCTTCCAGCCGCAGCATGCGGCCCTGGGGGGCGTAAAAACCCGGGGCGGTCAGCGTAATCCCCTGCAGCATATCGCCACCTATCGCTTCAAGCAATCCGGCGCTGGCCTTCACGGCATAGGGCTCGCCCGCAGCAAGCCGGCCGCCGGTGCACTCCACCGCCAGGCGCCCCAGCTCCTCGTCCAGTATCCCCGGCCCCGGACGATAGAAGCGCAGCAGGGCATCCAATCCCAGGCCCCAGACGCTGGCTACCGGCGTCCCCACGGCAACATCGGGCTGCAACAGTCCCGTGGTGCCCAACCGCAGCAGGCGCAGGCTGGTGCGCTCCTCCCGGATGCGGCGCGTGGAAAGATCGATGTTCACCACTGCATCCAGCTCGTTCACCACGATGTCGATGTTGTCGGTGCCAATGCCCGTGCCCACCACGCTCACCGGAACACCCCGGAACAGCCCGGTATGGGTCACGAACTCCCGGTTCTGCACTGCATGGTCAATCCGCTCAAATTGCGACGAAAGCAGCGCTACCCGCTGCGGATCGCCCACCAGCACCACGTTGCTGGCCAGCTGGCCCGGATGCAGGTGAAGGTGGTAAATGCTGCCGTCCGTGTTCAGGACCAGCTCGCTTTCTTTCAGGCTTTTGCGCATATTCGGGAGGCTTCCTTACCTTTGTTTTCGCATAATGCAAAAATAGAAAAATGGAGATAAAGCCTAACATACTGATTCCCATAGACTTTCACGATCTTTCCCTGATGGCCCTGGAATACGGCTACAAGGTCGCGCGCACCTTCGGCCTGGAGATCAACCTCCTCTATGTGCACGAAGAACCGGGTATCCTGGCCAATTTCTTTACATCCGAAGAAACCGACAAGATCATCGCCCGCATCCGGGAGGAGCTGAAAGACCTGGCCCGCAAAGCAGCCCAGGAATCGGGCCTCACCGTGAACGCCGTGGTGCGCAAGGGAACCGTGCATGCCCGCATCCTGAGCATGGCCGAGGAATGGGACAGCCGCATGATCATTATGGGCACGCGATCCAGCAGCGAAGAAAAAGGCATCTCCGGGGCCAACACCTCCCGCGTGATCCGCATGGCCAAGCGCCCCGTGATCACCCTTTCCCAGCGCCACCGCCACGAAGGCTGCCACAGCATCCTCCTTCCCCTCGACCTCACCAAGGACACCCGACAGAAGGTGGGCTACGCCATCGAGATGGCCAAGCGTATGGGCTGCCGCATCCGCGTGGTTTCGGCCCTGTGGTCCAAAAACGATCCCGACATCATCGTGCAGCTCCGCAACCAGCTGGCCCAGGTAAGGGCCTTCATTGCCGCGGCAGGCCTCGATGTCACGGCCGAGATCGTGGAAAGCGACGAGAACGCCCGCACCCTGGTCCCTATCCTGCTCCAGTACATCGACGAACACCGCGATATCGACATGGTCATCATCATGACCCAGCAGGAAAACAGCGTGGTGGAATACTTTCTGGGCTCCACCGCCCAGGAAATGATACGCAACGCCAGGGTACCGGTCATGTCCATCGTACCTAAAGACCTGGGGTTCACCTATATCGCCTGACCAGGTGAAAGCCATTATTGTGAACATCGGCGACGAGCTGCTGATCGGGCAGGTCGTCAACACCAATGCCTCCTGGATGGCCGACCTGCTCGCCGCCGAGGGCATCGCGGTAGAGCGCATCGTAGCCGTGGCTGATCGTGACGAGGCCATACGCCAGGAGCTCGAGCGCAGCATGGCCGGGGCCGCGCTGGTGCTGGTCACCGGAGGGCTCGGCCCCACACGGGACGACATCACCAAGGCCACACTCTGCCGAATCTTCAACACCTCCCTGGTATTCAACCCGGAAGCCTATGCCATGATCGAGGCCTTCTTCGCCTCCCGTGGACTGAGGGTCAGCGAGCTCAACCGCATGCAGGCGGAGCTTCCCCAGGGCTGCCTCCCCCTGCCCAACCCTCAGGGCACGGCCCCGGGGATGTGGTTCGAGAAGGAGGGCTGCATCCTGGTGGCCATGCCCGGGGTGCCCTTCGAAATGCAGGGCATCATGGAGCACGAGGTGGTCCCCCGTCTCAGGGAACGCATGGACGGCCAGCTCATCCTGCAGCGTACCATACTTACCCACGGCATGGGCGAGAGCTTCCTTGCCCAACGTCTGGCCCATTGGGAAGATACCCTCCCAGGGGACCTGGGACTGGCCTACCTTCCCTCCCCCGGGCAGGTGAGGCTGAGGCTGACCGCCAGGGGAACCGACCGCAGCGCCCTGCAGGCTGCATTGGACGAGGCCGTGCACGGGCTCCAGGCCCGCATCAGCGAGCTGATCTTCGGCTACGACCGCGACACCATGGAAGGGGTAGTCGGGGCCCTGCTCAAACACAGGGGCCAGACCCTCTGCACCGCCGAAAGCTGCACCGGGGGCTACCTTGCGCACCGCATCACCTCGGTCCCCGGCAGCTCCGCCTGGTACCTGGGAAGCATCATCGCCTATGCCAACGAGGTGAAGATCAAACAGCTGAACGTAGACCCCCTGCTCATCAGCACCCACGGGGCCGTGAGCGAGGAGGTCGTCTGCGCCATGGCGCAGGGTGCCCGCCTCCGCCTGGGGACCGACTGGGCCCTGGCCGTGTCGGGGATTGCCGGCCCCGACGGGGGCAGCGCCGATAAGCCCACCGGAACCACCTGGATCGCCCTCGACGGCCCCCACGGCACCCTGGCCCAACGCTTCCTCTTCGGCAACCGCCGCGACCGCAACATCCACATGGCCGCCATGAGCGCCATGAACATGATGCGCAAACAGCTGAAAGGCAGCGCGACAAAGTAATTTTCTTCGCCCCTCTTGTACAGGTAAAAAGTTTTACCGTACTTTGCACTCCCTTTTGAGATTGAAGCCCTATGTCAAGGATCTGTCAGATTACCGGAAAGAAGATGATCACGGGTAACTCCGTGTCCCACTCCAACATCAAGACCAAGCGCAAGTTCTTCCCCAACCTGCAGAAGAAGCGTTTCTACATCCCCGAGGAGGACCGTTGGGTCAGCCTGACGGTATCGGCCAGCGGCATCCGCACCATCAGCAAGAAGGGCATTGCCGCCGCCCTCAAGGATGCCCGCGAGAAGGGCTTCTATCAGGACTGAGTCCCCTGGCATATTAAAGCATAGAAAATGCCGTTACCCGGGTGTAGCGGCATTTTTTTATTAACATTGTCCGGCCGTTGCCACCCAAGCCTTGAAGCCAGCACTTACGCAGATACTACGGTGCCTCCTGCTGCTCAGCCTGTCCCTGCCCCTGCGGGCGCAGGACAAGGCCGGCGTGTTCGGGAGCGTGAAAGACGCCAGCGGTCAGGCCCTCGAATGGGTCAACATTGCGGTGGAAGGACAGCCGGGCGGCACCTCCACCGACCGTTTTGGGTACTTTGAATTGGAAGTCCCGGCCGGCCAGCCCCTCCACCTCCTGTTCTCCTTCGTGGGCTTCCGCAGCGAACGCCTCCCCCTCCAGCTCGCCCCCGGGGAAAGCCGCACCCTCAGGGTAGTGCTCCAGCCCCAGTCCAGCGACCTGCCGGGCTTCACCGTCATCGACCGCCGCATCAGCAAGATCAGCCTCACCCGCGTCGACCCCCGGCTGGTGTCGGTCATCCCCAGCGCCGGCGGAGGGGTGGAAGCCCTGCTGAAGACCCTGCCCGGGGTGGCCTCCAACAACGAGCTGAGCTCCCAGTACAGCGTGAGGGGCGGAAACTACGACGAAAACCTGGTGTATGTCAACGATGTGGAGATCTACCGTCCCTTCCTCGTGCGCTCCGGACAGCAGGAAGGGCTCAGCTTCGTGAACAGCGACCTGGTTTCCTCCATCCTCTTCAGCGCCGGGGGCTTCGAAGCCCGCTACGGTGACAAGATGTCCTCGGTGCTCGACATCCGCTACCGCAAGCCCACCAGGAGCGCAGGCTCTGCCATGCTCAGCCTCCTGGGCGCCTCCCTCCACCTGGAAGGCACCGCCTCCAGGGACCGCTTCACCTATATGATGGGGCTGCGGCAAAAATCCAACCAGTTCCTCCTGCGCAACCTGGAAACCAGCGGCCAGTACCGCCCTTCCTTCACCGACGTCCAGCTCAGCCTCACCTACGACTGTCGCCCCGGCCTTGAGATCTCCTTCCTGGGAAA
>ERZ795054.4381-NODE-4381-length-10412-cov-26.722024_pt1 | contig 10412 bp, 12 predicted proteins | sample MGYA00375138_ERZ795054 | MGnify/ENA primary metagenome ERZ795054 (study PRJEB30183, sample SAMN05720215) | anaerobic digester metagenome | isolation source: active sludge of municipal wastewater-treating anaerobic digesters | place: USA | collected 2014-12-23 ...
TGTCCGGTTGGCTGCGAAATCGCTCTCAGCAGACCACCAGATCGCGCCTTACCTGGCCGGGTCAAATCGACCCAAAGCGGAAGTAGCCAGCTTTGGGAAGCGGACTCTCAGGGAGGATTGGCTCACCTACGCTGCAAGGCGTCTGGCGGAGCTTGAGGCTAGGCTTTGAGATTGCGGAACAGAATCTACTTTGCCTGATACTGCTCTGTTGTTTGATTTCTGCATAGTGGCTCGAAATAACGGGGGGGTATATCCCATACCTTCACGCATTCAGGCCAAGGCGCACCCGTTAGAATGCTCTCGACCCGGTGCCAGAACATGCCATAGTCAACATCGACGCCTGGAAGTGTAAAAAAAAGTCTCTTCTGAGCCTTTCTTGGAATCTGGTGCTTCATACCCTCCCACCCCCCCAGGGAGTACCCCGCTGCTCTCTCATCCATTGCCACTGACGCAACGGTGATTTGGTTTTCCTCTCGAGCGTGAACTGCCCACCTTTCTTCTGTTTGTCCCCAGGCAACTACATAGAACAACACTTCATGTGATTCCATTTTGAGGGTATCCGCGCTTCGCAAAAACTTCGCCTCAGGTTTATGCCTACGCAGCACATCCTCGGCGGCGGCAAGCACTTGCTGCGGAGTGAATCCCTTGAATTGCCGTATTTGTCCCTCGACATCCAACACTGATTGCACCGGATCTGGGGGATTGACCTTTGGCAGCGAGTAACAGCCAGCCAATGTGAATAACATGACAGATCCTGCAGTCACGAGGGCCGTTCGCTGCTTGTTCTGAATTGGGTTTCCCATTTCCGTAATGCCCAACAGTGTTCGCACGGATACCGAGGTCCGTACGACGATTGACATTGATGACGCTGCGAAATGTTGTTCCAAGTTTATGCCATTCATTTGCTTGGAATATTCGCTGTCAGTATAGCAACTTGAATATGCCGGACGCGAAAGCGGATTCGCCTAGGTGTGCAAATCCATTCCGGACGACCGCATTGGAGATGCCCTCGTGACCGGCAACAGTTGGCCGGGTGTTGCCTGTTACTGCATGGTCAAGACGAGGATATTCCGCAGTCAGGTGCAACGAGATTGGCTGGTCATTGCAGTCTAGGTTTTGCTGTTGGCCGCTAGCGCGAGCGCGCCATGTCCAGGTCGGCGCGGTTCTTCTCGTCGACGTAGATGCTGCCGGCCGCCGCCGGCCGGCTGCTGGCGAAGCAGATGACTTCGACATTGGACTGCGCCTGTGCCTTGTGCAGGACGTCGACCGCGCAACGGCCGAAGACGCTGTCGATGGTCGCCAGCAGGTTGCGCGCGTAGGGGGTTTCCAGCTTGCCGTCGAGGATCAGGTTGGCGAGCAGGACGCCGTCGGGCTTGAGCACGCGGCGGGCGCCTTCCCAGAATTCGCGGGTGACCAGGTGGCTGGGAATCGAGGTGTGCGAGCTGTAGACGTCGACGACGACGGCGTCGAAGCGGCGCTCGCTGGTGGCGACGAAACGCCGGGCGTCGTCGGCGATGAATTCGCCGCGCGCCGCTTCGCGCAGGAAGTGCTTTTCGGCGATGGCCTTGATCGCCGGGTCGATGTCGACGTAGGTATAGCGGTTGCTCGGCTCGCGGTGCGACAGCGTGAAGCCGCCGGCGCCGAGGACGAGGATGTCGCGCTCGCGGAAGGCCAGTTCGTCGAGCAGGATCTGGCGCAGGCGCTTGATGTAGCGCGTGTAGTTGGGCGGCTCGGAATCGTCGATCAGCGAGGCCGTCGACTTGTTGACCCAGAAGGCGCGCGGGTCTTTCTGGCCGGGCAGGGCGGCCGGGCCGACGATGTATTCGGCGTAGGCGGTGTCGGCGGTGACTTCGTGGTGCAGGTTGAAGCCGATGGCGATTGCTGCGGTCGACAGGCAAAAAAGGGCCATTTTCAGCTGGCGGCCGCCGAGCAGCAGCGTGCCGGCGACCAGCAGCAGGCTGCAGACGAGCACCGCTGCGGAAACGCCCAGCCATTGCATGACGATCAGCGACAGGCTGAGCGAGCCGAGGAAGGAGCCGAGCGTGGACCAGTAGAGCGCCATGCCGCTCGCTTCGCCGGTACGTTCGGCCTGCATCAGGTTGGTCAGGATCGGCACCGTCTGGCCGAGCAGCCAGGCGAGCGGGCAGAGGATGCCGCCGATGAAGAAAAAGTAGGCGATCAGCGCCGGCTGCAGGTGGACGAACAGCCAGTCGACAGTGACGCCGGCCAGCCCGAAACCGGCCAGCGCGGCGGCGATCAGGAAGTTGCGGGCGACGATGCTTCGGTAATCGGTCGCCACCCGGGCGCCGGAGGCATAGCCGAGGGCCAGCGCGAGCAGGAAGAAGCCGATGGTCGGCGCCGTGACGACGATCGAGCTGCCGACATGCGGCACCAGCCGGCGCAGGGCGATGATTTCGGCGCCGAGCGAGGAAAAGCCTTCGATGAAGACGATGGCGTAGATGAGCAGGCGGGACATCGGCGGATTATCGCCGATCCCGGTACTTGCCCCACATGCTCCAGCTGAAGAACAGGAGCCCGAGCCAGATCAGCGCGAAGCTGAGCAGCCGCGCCGTCTGCAGCGGTTCGCCGAAGATCCAGACGGCGGTCACGAACTGCATGGTCGGGTTGATGTACATCAGCATGCCGACGGTGGCCAGATCGAGGCGCTGGGTGGCGGCGGCGAAGGCCATCAACGGCAGGGCGGTGATGATCCCGGCGCCGACCAGCAGGGCTGCGGTGGACGGGTCGTGGCTGGCAAAAACGGTATGCCCGCCCTGCGCCATCCACAGCGCGTAGATGCCGCAGACCGGCAGCATGGCCAGCGTTTCCAGCCACAGGCCGGACAGCGCGTCGACCGGCACCTGCTTGCGCACCAGCCCGTAGGTGCCGAAGGTGGCGGCGAGAAACAGCGATACCCACGGCAGGCTGCCGAGCGTGATGACCTCATTGGCGATGGCGGCGAGCGCTAGGCCGACCGCAATCCATTCGAGGCGGTTCAAACGTTCCTTGAGCACGACGAGGCCGAGCGCCACATTGACCAGCGGCGTCAGGAAATAGCCGAGGCTCGACGCGACGACCTGCTGGTTGGCGACCGCCCACAGGAACATCAGCCAGTTGCTGCCGACCAGCAGGGCGGCCAGCGCCAGCATGGCGAGCTGGCGCGGCGCGCGGAATAACGTGGCGACCTTGCCCCAGCCGCCGCGCAGCGTCAGCAGCAGGCCGACGAAGACGCAGGCCCAGACCGCGCGGTTGGACAGCACGTCCATCGGCGGGACGTGCGCGAGCTGGCGGAAGAAGAGCGGGAAGAAGCCCCAGATGCCGTAGGCCAGCAGGCCGAAGCCGATGCCGGCAAGGTGGGGATTCGCTCTCATGGCGGCATCTTGCCACATCCGGCGGGCCGGCGGCCTGACCTGGAATGCGCGGCCGGGAAATCCGTGGGCGAGTGTGAATTACTTCGTTCACATTCCTCGCGGTTTGGTGAATCATGCGGCATTCATGAAAGCGAGTTTCCCGGGCATGTCCAAGCCGATGATGGCGCAGCTTCATCCCCTGACGCTGAGTTTTCGCGACCCCGAGGTCGAGCGCGCCTTCGCCAGCCATCTGGTGCCGCGCCTGCGCGTTCAGGGACGCGCGGCGATCGTTTTCGGTACGCTTGTCTACCTGCTGTCCGGGTTGCTCGACCGTCTGCTGGTGCCGCCGGAATATCAGATGCTCGCCTGGGTGTTCCGCCTCTCGGCGCTGGCCTATGCCTGGGCTGTTTTCGCGCTGACCTTTCACCCGGCCTTCGAGCGCTTCAACCGGCTGCCACTCGGCACGACCGGCCTGGCCGTCGGATTGAGCGTCGTCGCGATACTCTATTTGCAGCCGCCTGATGCGACAGCGTATTTCTACCCCGCGCTGATCCTGACGACTTTTTATACCTACAACTTCATTGGCACCCGCTTCATTTTCGCGCTGATCATCGACATCATCGTCGTGCTTACCTACAACCTGGTATTCGGCGTCGTTCTCGACTACCCGATGACTATCCTGCTGACCCATAATTTCTTCATCATCTCCGCCAACCTGATGGGCGGCGCCGCCGGTTATCTGGCCGAGTATCAGCGCCGGCAGGTGTTCATTCGGGAAATGGAACTGGACCGCGAACGCCGGCATCATCTCCAGCGCTCGCTGCACGATCGCCTGACCGGCCTGCCCAACCGCGAACTGCTCGAGGACCGCATCGCCCAATTGCTGGCCCGCTCGCGGCGCGACAACGCAATGCACGCCGGCCTCTTCATCGACCTCGACGGCTTCAAGCCGATCAACGACCGGCTCGGGCATGACCTGGGCGACATCGTGCTGCGCGAAATCGCGCGCCGCATGGTCGCCGCCGTGCGTCAGACCGATACCGTATCGCGGCTGGGCGGCGACGAGTTCTTCGTTCTCGTCCATGACATCGATGTACCGGCACGGGCCGGCCTGCTCGCCGACAAACTGCGCACCGGCATTGCCCAGCCGATTGCCGATGTGCCCGATGCCGGCGGTATCGGGGCGAGCATTGGCATCTGCCTGTTTTCCGGCGGCGCCAGGGCGCCCGATAATCCCGAACGGATCATCCGGGCGGCGGACCAGGCGATGTATCAGGCCAAGGCGGCCGGCAAGCATCGCCATGCCTTTGCAGACGAGAGGGGAATTCATGGGACAAGCCAGGCAACGTGGTGAACTCGCGCAGCGCATTGCGCAAGCGCAGGCAAAAGTCGCGGCAACGCGGCCGGAGAGGCTGCTCTGCAACGGCTGCGGCGCTGACGTGACGACGATCCATCCGGTCAGCACGCGCGGCCTGGCGGGGATCGAGGCGATCTGGGTCGGTCAGTGCGATTGCGGGCAGACGACCTTTGCCGCGTCGGGCGACCCCAAGGCGGTACAGGCCTTCTTCGATGCGCTTGGTTCGGATGCCGAAGTGACGCTGGGCAGCCAGCGCCGCGACGGCACGCAGCACGACAAGCCCTGAGTTTCCCAGTCCGCATCGGGCAACCATAACGGGCATCGCCCGTGGCCACGCCGAGGCTGCCGCTAGCGGTTACGCGGCGCGCTGGGTACCTTGTAGAGGTCGACGGGCTTTGCCGGCGTGGCCGGCGCCGGCAGTGGAGTCACTCCTGGCCGCGGCGGATGGGGAGGATGCGGCGGATAGGGATGCGGCGGCCGGATGTAGCCCGATCCACCGTAATAATAAGGTTCCTGCACATAGACCGGCTGCACCGAACCGGTGGCTCGGCAACCCTCTTCAAGTTCGGCGCGCCGCGCCAGGTCGAGCGCCATCCGCTCGAGCGTTTGCAGGCAGGCCTGGACGCTGGTGGGCGACGGCCCCTGCCGGGCCTCTGCCTGCTGTTCCTTCAGTTGCTTGCGCTCGGCAGCTTCTCCGGTCTTGCGTTCGGCTTCGAGCCTGTCCGTGTAGTCTTCCAGGCGGTCGGCGTCCCGTTCAGCCTGCTGGCGGCTGGCCTCGGAGACGGTATCGTCCGGTATCGACTTGACCGTGCTGCTGCCGCCGCTGCAGGGCGAATTGGAGATTTCCGTCCGGCCGTCCGGCTGGCGGCATTTGTATACCTCGGCCTGGGCCGGCAGCGCGCAAGCGAGCAGGATGACGAAGGTGATGTGCGTGGTCTTCATCCGCACTTTATAGCGCATCGTGGCCAAAAAAGGGAGCACGTCCCGGGTCCGGCGCGCAACACGCCGTGCCCGGTTGCCGACAGCGGACTCAGCTTTTCACCTTTTCAATCACGTGTTCGATGACGTGACTGTGCTCATGCTGAGGGCTGAACATGACGATTTCGGCATCCGAGTCGACCTTCACGTTGTGCCCGGGTGGCCAGTAAAACAGATCATTCGCGTTGACCGTTTCCTGCACGCCGTCCGCGTTGGTCGTGGTGAGCCGTCCGCGCAGGACGAAACCCCAGTGGGGGCACTGGCACAAATTGCCCTCGAGCCCTTCGAACAGCGGGGTGGTATCGACGCCCGCCGAGAAGCTGAAATACTCGGCACTGAACTTGCCCAACCCGCTTGCATCGCCGAAGTCCGTTCGCTGACGGATCACGGCACCCGGAATTTCCATCTTTACGTCCACGTCCTCTTTGGCTACCCGCATGATCGTATCTCCCATGTGTCATTGGTGCTTTGTATCGGTGGTCGCCAACGGGGAGGCCGAATCTATCGAGATTTCGCGTAGTCGATCATGCCCTGGAAATCGACGATGACCGCCGGCTCATTTCCCACTACCCAGGCATCATGGCCCGATGGCAGAAGCGAGACGTCGCCGGGCTTGCACTCCAGCTCGGTCCCGTCATCCATCAGGACCATCAGAACGCCTGACACGTGATACTGGAAATGCGGGGCTTCGCAGCTTTTCGTCTTGGCGATGGGCTGGACGGAGGTTGACCATTTCCAGCCCGGCTCGAAAGTCGCGCGACCAACCGTCGCACCGCCGATCGTGAGCAGATCGACCCGACCCTTGGGGAATTCCCGAACTTCTTCCGGTTTCCCGAAACTCTTCAATTCCGCCTTGTTCATCTTGCACCTCCTGCTTGTTGGGTTGAGAGGATGGCTTGCAGGCGAGGGATATGAAGTAGACGGCAAGCTGGACCGCGAGTTCAACCATGAACCATGGGGAGCGGGTCCGAATCGGCCTGGTTGCCCTGCTGCTCCGCGAAGAAAATTGAGCCTGGGGCCATTTGCGGTCGATAGGCAAATGATGATGTACTCCGTACCGAGACAATTCGCTGCAAGTCGTGAAATTGCTAACAGTCGGTGTGCTCGCTTTCGATGAAAATCCAGTCATCAAAAAACGACGCATGAGGATTGCATCATGGACCAGCCAATCGAATACTTCCTTACGCAGGCGAAGCGCATCTCCGGCGCATCGCCGACAACGAAGATTCACGGCGTCCTCTTCAACGCGACGATCGGTGTCGTCGCGGCGGGCACTGTCTACGGGCACAAGTCCGCCCGCAACGGCAGCGACATCCGTACCAGCCTCATCGTCGATGCCCATGTCATCAACGGTTTTTACATCATCGAAACCAGGAACGGCTCCAACTATCTGCTGGCGAGAGTGGGGCCGAGCAGGATTTTCCGCGACCAGTGGGGAATACTGCAGGAACACCTCGGCAAAAACGACAAAGCGCTCGCCAGCCTGCCGAAATCCGAATTCAGTACCTTCGGCCCCGGATTCATGCATGCAACACGCCCCGCCCAGGAAACAGCCTGTTTCTGATGGTCGACCGCAACAGGTTGAGGGTAGTGCTACGAGCCAGCCGGATGAGTCATTTTCGCCGGCACCACCCAGCGGTCGTAATCCTCGGCGGTAACGTAGGCGAGCACCAGCGCCACCTCTTTTAGCGTCTTCCCTTCGTGGTGCGCGCGTTTGGCGATCTCGGCGGCCTTGTCGTAGCCGATGTGCGGCGCCAGCGCGGTGACCAGCATCAGCGAGCGTTCCATGAGTTCGGCGATGCGTTCGCGGTTGGCGGTGATTCCCCGGACGCAATGGCGTTCGAAACTGGCCATGCCATCGGCCAACAGGCGGACGCTTTGCAGGAAGTTGTGGGCGATCAGCGGCTTGAAGACGTTGAGTTCGAAATTGCCGGAAGCGCCGCCGATGCCGATCGCGACGTCGTTCCCCATGACCTGGGCGCAGAGCATGGTGAGCGCCTCGCACTGCGTCGGGTTGACCTTGCCCGGCATGATCGAGCTGCCCGGCTCGTTTTCCGGAATGCTGATCTCGCCGAGGCCGGAGCGTGGGCCCGAGGCCAGCCAGCGGATGTCGTTGGCGATCTTCATCAGTGCCACGGCCAGTGTCTTCAGCGTGCCATGCGCGGCGACCAAGCCGTCGTTGGCGGCCAGCGCGGCGAACTTGTTGCCGGCGCTGGTGAACGGAATGCCGGTTTGCCCGGCCAGCTTCGCCGCCACCCGCAGACCGAATTCAGGATGGGTGTTCAGCCCGGTGCCGACGGCGGTGCCGCCGACCGCCAGCGGGTACAGCGAGGGCAGGACGGCGCCGATGACTGCTTCGGCGTGCTGCAACTGGGCGACGTAGCCGGAGAACTCCTGGCCGAGCGTCAGCGGCGTGGCGTCCTGCAGATGGGTGCGGCCGATCTTGACGATGTCGACGAAGGCGGCGGATTTTTCCTCCAGCGTGGTTCGCAGTTGAACGCAGGCGGGCAGCAGGTGCCGGATGATGCCGATGGCGGCCGCCAGATGCATCGCCGTGGGAAAGATGTCGTTCGACGACTGTCCGAGATTGACTTCGTCGTTGGGGTGCACCAGCCGGGCGCTGCCGCGCTGGCCGCCGAGCAGTTCCGAGGCACGGTTGGCGAGCACCTCGTTGAGGTTCATGTTGGTTTGCGTACCCGAACCGGTCTGCCACACCGACAGCGGAAATTCTTCCGTATGTTGGCCGCCCGCCACTTCGTCGGCGGCGGCCATGATGGCGCCGGACTTGTCGGCGGCCAGCAGCCCGAGTTCGCGATTGACCCCGGCGCAGGCGGCCTTGACCAGCGCCAGCGCGCAGATCAGTTCCGCCGGCATGCGCTCGGTCGAGATGGCGAAATGGGCCAGCGAACGTTGCGTCTGCGCGCCCCACAGGCGGTCGCTTGCCACCTCGATGGTGCCGAAAGAATCCTTCTCCAGCCGGGTCATAGCGCTCGCAAGCCTGATGCTAGAAGCCAAGGGCCGGCACTAGTGCCGGGCGCGCAAGTCGGCATTCAATTCGTCGGCGACTTCCGCCCAGTCCGCATCGTCGAGAATGGCTTCGCGCAGGAAGGCCGCCTGCGAGGGCGTCCAGAAGGCGGCTTCGTGCAGCAGCACGTCGTCGGGCAAAGGGCGGTGACTTTCGATGAATTGCGTGATCGACGCTTCATCGCTGGGCTGGCCGAGTTGGGCGAAAAGCGAGTTCAGGCTGTGTACGGGTCTTTCCATGAGCGTTTCCTTCCCGTCTCCTTTGGCGACGCGTTGTCGTGGGAATCAATCGATTTGAGTCCGTTACGCCTGAGAAGTTCGGGATGCATCGTCGCGCCTTGCAAGGTGTCCTGGGCTGGTGGCCGACTTTGGCGAAACAGTAATGGAGCGCATTGGCTATACTGCTCGCATAGACAATCTCATAGTCCAAGGCTTTCTAAATGGCAATTTTTCGCTGCAACAAATGCGCGCACATCCAGGAACAGCCGGATGGCCAGGTGGGCGATACCATCGCCTGCCCACGCTGCGCCAATCCGGCACAGGTTTATGGCACCCTGTTTTTCATCGGCCGTCTGCTCGACAAGTATTTCGAAGCTCAGCGCGAACTTGGTCGCCTGAAACCACCAGCAGCCGCGAATGGGCCGGGCCAGTCGATGGCCACCAACCCGCCCGGCGCGCTGGAATCCATCGATCTGTCGAATACCGATCATCTTGCTTCCGAGTTGCAGCATGGGCCGATCTACGACTGGTTTAGCCGCAAACAGATTCAGGTGGTGGCGAACATGCGGGGCGTCGACACCACGGGCTTCTTCGATGAGGTCGCGGTCAGTATCGGCAGCAATCTTGCGGTGCTGAAGGAGGTAGTGGAGCGCATTCGCTGGGCGCAGCAAAAGGAATACGCGAGCGCTACGATTCATCTCGATAAGAAGGTACCGGCAGATGCCCAGGCCATTTCTGCCTTTTGTCAGCAGTTGTACGATTTCTCGTTCGTCGCCAAGTGTTTCCACAATCGTCCGGAAAACAACATCCGGCTGATCCTGCAAACGGCGCCGGCTATTCGCGATTTTTTCAACGGCGAATGGCTCGAATGGTATGCGCTGATGAGTTCTCTCGAATATGCCAAGGAGCGTAATAAGCGCTTCTCCTGTGCGCGCAACCTGAACATCACGCTGCAAAATGGCGAAGGTCACGAACTCGATGTCTTCATGCTGATCGACGGCAAACAGCCGATCTGCATCGAGTGCAAAACCGGTGAGTTCCGGCAGAACATCGATAAATACCTGAGTTTGCGCAAGCGTCTCGGCATCCCCGGAAGGAGTTTTATCATGTGCATTACCGGCCTCAGCGATGAGCACGCCAAGGGGCTGACGGCCATGTACGAACTGGCTTTCGTCAACGAAAGGGAGCTCGGTGCGCATCTCTCCCATCTTTTCTGATGCGCTTCCAGTGCCATATGCCGGGCCGTCAAAGTGAACGGGCGGCGTTGCTGGGGAATTTCCAGTTCTTTTTGACGGGATGAAACTGCCGAAACATTTACCGGGTTTCCTGATCGAGTGGCGGCGGATTCGTGCCCGCCCATCAGCGAGTCGCTGACTGACGGAATGCACCCTATCGAACGTCCTTTTGCGCAAATATTTGACAAGTTTCAAGGCACAATTGCGTTACCGCATCCGGTATCCGATTTCCATTCATTGCAAAGGCAG
>ERZ795054.4385-NODE-4385-length-10400-cov-3.779314_pt1 | contig 10400 bp, 13 predicted proteins | sample MGYA00375138_ERZ795054 | MGnify/ENA primary metagenome ERZ795054 (study PRJEB30183, sample SAMN05720215) | anaerobic digester metagenome | isolation source: active sludge of municipal wastewater-treating anaerobic digesters | place: USA | collected 2014-12-23 ...
GATAGAATGCAATGGTGGACAATATCCGTTGTTGTATATAATATTTAATTTGCCAAGAATAGGAAAATTTGCCGTAGAACTATCTTTTGATAGTTTCAATAATTTGCTAGCTGATTTGTTCCAAAGCAAACTGTTGTAAGATGATATGTAAAAATCCCTCATTTCTCGTGGTATTTCTAAAATCTTTTTTAGATAATTAGTAACCTTTTGATGTTTGTTTACTTCAATTTGTTCAGCTTTTAAATATTCTGAGTATGCTTTTTTCCATTCTTTTTTAATTAAGTATTGTCCAATACTAGCAGTGTTATAAATACTTCCAGGTTTACCAAACCTTTGGGTATCATAATAATTAACAAATGAAAAATATTTTCCTTTACCTATAAAATTTTGTATTGTTTCACACAGGTTTTTATCTATATTTCTAATACCTATAGAAAAAAGATTGCCATGTAGAGAGGCTTTGGTCAACATTTTGTTGCCGTATCCTAAAATTTTTTCAAAAAAAAGATAATTTTTATTATTACATAACTTCTTATTTATGATTCTCAGGTCTTTTTTATAAATAATTTTGTTGATTGTCATTGCTTGCCAAGTGATGGCATCTTCATCTTTAATACCTGCAACAGATATTTGATCATAAGTAATTTTTAGAATAGAGGTAAGAATCTTTAATGAATCAAAATGATTAAAATCATATTTTTTTAATAACAGAAAAGTGATTTGATTATTTTTATCTGGATGTTGCTTTAATTTGGATAATAAGGATATCTCTTTTACTAAGAAATCTTGGGGAGTTTGCTTAAGAACGTAACCTGTATACATATTTATTACACATTATTAATGTGTAATTTATTCTACATCTTACTTTTGAATAGTCAAGCTAATTACATGTACAAATATGAAGATTTTTAATACCTACGTCGTTTTTCTTACTATAATGCTTAAATGAGGCAAATACCGTACCCATGTTTATATCTAAAAGATATTCGATTATGACACGAACTGATGGAATAAACTTTTGTTTTTGATCCAATATTTCTTTTTTTGTCATCCAAATAAACTCACCTTCTGGAGATGTTTTAATTTTGCCATTTTTATAATTTCCAGAAAAATAGAAAATTAACCAATTTTCACCCTTATAATAAGGCGATAATTCAGTTACAACTGCTTCTATGCGAATATCTTTTACCTTAATTCCCGCTTCCTCAAATAATTCTCTTTTAGCGGCACAAAGAGGTTCTTCGTTAATATCAACTTTTCCACCACTAAAATGATAAAAACCAGGATCAATTTTTTTGTTAAGAGATCTTTTGATTATTAAAAATTTATTATCTTTTTTAACAATCATGTTGGAACACATTACTAAATGATGTTTTTTGATGGTTGTATTAATTTTAGTTTGCATTTTGAAAATATATTATTATAAACTAATTACTTTTGAAAATACTCACTAAGAATGACAGGTTCCAAATTTTTTTGCTTTAATTTAAAAATAGTATGACCTAATTGTTCGTTGACATCGTAGTCGTTGAAATGAAATAAAATAATATCCTGAGCCTTGACAGTATTGACCATATAGTCAGATAATTTTTTGTCAACATTTTTCTTACCTTCATTTTGGTAATTGTGTTTATTGATTTCTTCCATAGTTTCGACATCACAACCAATGATTTTATATCCTAATTGATTGATAACTTTTTGGACTCGTTTATCGTCTGAGCCGATAAAACCGGGTACTCGAAGATAGGGATAATATTTTTTCATATTGGCAATATAATCGGAACCAAAAACTTCATTGGCAATTTTTTCCCATTTTTTTATTTCATCGATTATTTGCTGGTTAGATAAAGAATCAAAATATTCATGAGAATAAGTATGGTTACAAATTTGGCAACCATAGGTGGCCATAGCTTTACGCCACAAGACAGGATTGTTTTCTAAAACTGTCCCAACAATAAAAAAGGTACATTGAATGTCAAATCCCTGGCAAAGATCTAAAACTTTTTCAACGTTTTCATAATCATAACCATCGTCAAAGGTGATGGCAATGCGGTTGGGATTAGGAGCAAATTCTTTAATATATTTTGGGCGGGGCTGGGAAATTTTTTTAAGGGATTCGGGGATATAAAAATCTGGTTGAGGTTTTGGGCGATGACAAGAGACCGCGGTGGTGGCAATGGTTGAGACCAAAAAACCACTAATAATTTCTTTACTTTTTGACATTATTGAATTGAATGAATAACATCGACATAATCTTTAATTAAATCATATTTTTGCCGAGATTTAAGACTTTTTATGGCAAAAGGAGAATAATCGAGAACAAATTCGAATGGATGATCAAAAGAGTCAATTATTTTTTTTAAAAATTTTTGATTCCTTTCACTTTTGAAATTGATTGGTTGATGATTTTTGGTGGCAAGATGAATAACCTGAATATCTTTTTGATGTTTTTGGATTATCGGTAAACTATCTAAATTTTGCATTTGAAAATGATCAAGGGCAAAAACGATACCATTTAAATTATGGCGATTTTTAGTTTTAATAATTTCATCAATATTTTGAAATTTTTCAGTTTTAAAATAACGGTGATGATATGGGAGCTCATTTTCCAACAAAACTGAATTTATTCCGGGTTTGGCAATATCGTTCAATTTATTATTTTTGATATAAGACAAAAATACATCTGAATGAATATTCAAACCAATATTACGACCTTGGATTTGAGCAATTTCGGTAGCTAAATTAATAGCGTAATTATTGGTTGAATAGCCGGTTAAAAAAGTGTCGGCTAAATGATAGAACCTTTGATTGATCGACTCTTTTGAATCGGCAAAAACGCGCCAAAATTTATCTTTTAAATCATAGGCAAAGGGAAGATGAACACGGTTGATATTGGCATATTTAGTGCTTTTATCTTGATACCAAGTGGTGATGTCGTTGGCATTAATTCTTTGAATAAACCCGGGGATGGTGAAATAAGTGGGGTAAAGTTCAATGTTGCAAATAGAATTAGATTTTAAATTTAAATCAGAAGTAATTCTGAATAATTCTTGGGGATTGTGCAACCAACCGGAAGTGGAGACGGAAGTGCTAACTTTTTCCATTTGGAGGTATTATAATACAATTTATGCTATAATACCGATTGTAGGGAAAGTTCTGTCAAAGTTTAGTTGAAAAGAGGTCGCTACATTGTTAATCATTTATTCACATAATGAATAAAAAACTATATGTCGGCGGCTTGAATTTTCAAACTACCGATGACACTTTAGGGCAAGCATTTGCTCAAGCTGGTACAGTGGTCTCAGCAGTCGTTATTAAAGATAAATTCTCTGGTAGATCCAAGGGTTTCGGTTTTGTAGAAATGGCAACTGATGAAGAAGCTACTGCTGCAATCGCCATGTGGAACGATAAAGAACTTGACGGTAGAACCGTAAAAGTAAATGAAGCTCGTCCTATGGAAGATCGTCCCCCACGAAGAGACTTCGGCGGTAATCGCGGAGGTTTTGGTGGTGGAAATCGCTCAGGCGGAAGCAGATATTAAAAATCTCTATCTTTAAAAAATTAAATAGCGCCTTCGGGCGCTATTTTTTTTATTAAACCCCTCTCCCCGCCTAAGCGGGGTTTCTCTCCTTGACCCTCCAGAGGCGGGCAGGAAAAGGGAGAACACCTAAATGTTATTTTAATTCGAGGATATAGATGGCGATAAATCCAACTACAATTCCTATAATTTCCGGACGAGTGATTGGATCTTTGAAAAAGAAATAATCGGCAAAAACTAAAGTAATAACATTGACAAGAATTTCGATAAAGGTAGCCGAGACGATATTCATAAATCTGAAAGTATAGGCAAGAAGCAAAAGGGCAATAATCCAAAGAGTAATTCCCAAAAAGAAATTCAATAAACCATTGTCTATCGTCCATTTTTTTATGAAAATATCACCAATAGTAAGAATCAATCCACCTAAAATTAGCAGAAGCATTGATTAATAATAACAGAATTATTTAATTATTTCTTCCAAAGGCTTGGGGAATTGGGTAAAACCGGCTTCGGTATTGAGATGACCAGCGGCAGGAAATAGCATGGGGGTAGTTTTGAGAGCAGTGGCGAGAGAAAATAAAATTTCTTGAGGAACATAAGGATCGTTGTCTCCATACCAGACAACTGATGATTCTAAATTGTTTAATACTTTATCAAAATCAATTTCTTTTTCTTTCATAAAATAACTATTTAATTCTGAATTCCAATCAAGATGAAAACCGGAAATGGAAATTAATTTTTTTATTTTGCGATCTGCTTGCTCCAAAAAATCGAGAGCTGAAGTAACACCCAAGGAATGGCCAACAATAATGATTTCTTCGTCTCTTGGGATAGAATTAATTAGATCGGTAATAAATTTTTGCCATTCTTTTCTGTTTGGTAAATCGGCGTTGGGCAAATTGGGCATTAAAACTTTGTAATTTAATTTTATAAGTTCATCATAAAGCCATTGTTGCCAGTGGATACCGGCATGACCTTGGATACCATGTAAAATTACGATAGTCATAGTTGATTATAACAAGTGATTATTTTATCTGACAAAGGGTGACCCAGTGAACGAAAACTATTTTGTCTTTGTATTTGATTGTTTCTTTGGCACAAGTGGTGGGAGGGTCGATGTCGTTGGCAATGATTTTATAATAATATTGCCAATTATCTTTTTGAAGATAACAATTTTCTTTGAGACGGGTTTCTTCTATTTTTTCGACAATAGTTTCTTTAAGAAAAGAATATATTTCTCCTGGTGTGATACTGAGTCTTTTGAGCGTGGAAGGAGCAGAGACGCCACCAAGGTAAGTCCGAGTAAATCTTTCGTTGTTAATTTCGACAATTTCCTGACCAGCACCAAGCTGACTACCAGATATATATTCATCATGATAAATAATGGTTTTGCCTGGTGTGTAGTTTTCAAAATGATAAACATTTATGGGAAAAATGCGACGGGTAGCTTTGCCGGGTTTTTCTTTGCCGACATATGATTCTTTTAGACCGATGTTTAGGCCTGTTTCTTGTGGCATAATGGGTATTATAACTCAAAAGAATGATATAATGTGGCGGGGATGAAAAATAATAAACAAATACAAAGATTGGCCGATATTGTGGTCAAAGAATCACTACAAATAAAAGAAGGTGATAAATTATTGTTGAATTTTAGTGTTGGTGGAATTGAGTTGGCAAAAATAATTGGTTATGAAGCGGCAAAATTGGGAGCGGCGGTTATAAGCCGTTGTGTAGAAAAAGAAGTGGAGGCGGCAATTTTGGACGGCGTTGGAAAAAACCAAAAAGCAGAAATATTGACAGAGATGGTAATGGGAGAAAACAGCGATATCGCTTGGGCAAATAAAATTTTTTATATTCGAAGTAATGATAATCCTCAAGTTTGGGATAGAGTTAATCCAAAAATATTGGGAGAATATCACAAGGCACTTTACCCAAGTCAAAAAATTCGAGTGGAAAGAAGAAGGTGGAGTTTGTTGTATTTACCAACAACAGCGGAGGCAAAAAAAGACAAAATAAAATTTTTAGAATATGAAAAATTATTATTTAAGGCCTGTAATCGACCATGGAAAGAAATAGAAAAAGCACAACAAATATTGATTGATAAATATTTAGATCCGGGAAAAGATTTGGAAATAACAGCTGGAAAAACATATTTAAAAATGAACATTTCAAAACAAAAATTTGAAAATTCAACAATTGAATGCAATATCCCTGGAAGCGAAGTATTCTCAAGCCCAGTGAGAGGAACAATTGAGGGACAATTAATTCTCCCCTACCCGGTGATGTTTGCAGGAAAATGTTTGCCAAATATCGAATTATATTTTGAAAAAGGAAAGGTAGTAAAACATAAAACCAGTGATAAAAATGGGCAACAATTTTTGGAAGAACAATTAAATTTGGATGAAGGAGCAAGAGAGGTTGGAGAGATTGCCTTGGGAACCAACAGTGTTTTCAAGAGACCTTTTTTGAACGGTTTGTTTGTTGAAAAAGTTGGAGGCAGTGGCCATATTGCCATTGGATGCTCATACCAAGGAAAAGTGGACAATGGAGTTCGAAGTGCCAATCATGTCGATTTAACTTTTATGATGTTGTCAAAATTTGGTGGAGGAAAAGTGGTGGTTGACGGAAAAATAATTCAGAAAAATGGAAAATTTTTGGATAAAAAATTGGATATTTTAAATCATTAATTTTCGGTCAAAAATTATTTTAATGATTAATAATATTGATTTTGATCGATTTTGGGGAAATGGAAAGAGAGGCTTCGCCGCCGATGGGAAAACAAATTTTGGGATCGGTGTGGCCAAAATCGACATTACCAACAACGGGGAGATGATTTAATTCTTTTTTGGTGTGAATAATTTGTTCCAAAATATGGCGACTGACTTCACTGGCTTTTTGAAAACGGCCTATGACAATGCCTTTGACACTTTTAAATTCCGGAAGATGAATAAGCGATTGGAGATTTCGATCAAAATCGTGGTGTTTGGAAGTAGCATCGTCTTCGATAAATAAAATACTGTCAGTCAGAGGCGGCATATATTGGGTGCCTTGAAGGATGTTTAAAGTGCAGAGATTGCCACCGATAATAGTACCTTTGGCCTCTCCCGAATTGATTGGCCAGTAACCGTCGTTATCAATTAAGTGGCGGTCATTTTGATCAGCATACCAACGATCATCACTCCATTGTTTTGAGGCAACAATATCAAAAGGGTCGCTGGAAAAAAGACATTTTTTAAAGTAATCGAGAGTGTAATCAAAATGAAGTTTTTGACCCAAAGTGGAATAGTGAGGACCTGAATAAGTAATTAGTCCAGTTTTGGCATATATAGCGTTGTTTAGGGCAGTAATATCTGAGTAACCACAGAAGATTTTGGGGTTGTTTTTGATCAAATCCCAATCGATATAATCGAGTAATTGATTGCTATTGAAACCACCAATAATGGTAAAAATGGCTTTAATATTTTTGTCGGCAAAAGCATCATGAAGATCTTCTATCCGGGATTTAATTGAGGAAGAAGTGAAGTCGTCACACTCCTCGACATGTTTGCCAAAAGATATTTTTAGTCCCAATTTTTGGAAACGGTCTTCGGCTATCTGACGGCATTCGGGAGAGATAATTTTAAAAGATTGGGCGGGAGTGATAAAGCGAACACTATCCCCTGCTTTTAGTTTTTCGAGGTAAATTTTATTCATAGGTTATTTTACCAAGATGGGTTATAATTGAACACTTTTAATTTATGTCGGAAAAAATTAATAGATATCTTGTCGGTAGTGTCGTTCCCCGGATTTTTTACCACCTGAATATTCCAAAAGAAACAAATGAAAAAGCAAGAGAAATAAAACAATTTATTAATGATGATAAAAGGGTAAATTTAATTGTCTATTTGAATCATGTAAGTAAATTAGAACCGATACTGGTGGCACTGGTTTATAATAAAATTGATCCATGGCATAGCCGTAATTTGATTGCTCCAGTATCTTTTTCCAATACTGACGAAAAACATAAAAGCAATAGACTGATGATAAAAATTGTCGAAAGCTGTGGAGTAGAAACAATAAGGATAGTTCAATCCTATCAGGTGGATAAAGAGTATGGAAGGAAACAAGCCAATGAGACAAGCCGTGAATTACTTACAAGTCTTAGAGAAATTATTAAGAGAGATAAGGCAATTGGCTTTATCATCAGCCCCGAGGGGCATAGAAGTGATGATGGAACTTTGGGTGAAGCTAATAACGGATTTGTCCATGTGGGGAGAATATTGGAACCGGTGCTTTATATCCCGATTGGAATTGTCTTTGACGAAAAACCGGACAGAGAAAAATGGAATTTAGGAAAAAGGGTGACTTTAACTTTGGGAGAGACATATTTACAAGAGAAAGGAGATAGAACAGTTACTCTAAATAAACTTATGAATAATCTGGCTGATGCTCTGCCGGTGAGATTACGGGGAAATATCAAGGCAATTAATTTTCTTGAACTAATTTAACTCGGCCGGAATTGTAAATAGCGGTGTCGGCAGTTAAAGATTTAATCTGAACCCGATAAAGATGATTGCCATCACGAAGAGTAAGTTTTGGTGAGGTAACGGAAACAGCAGTTTGACTGCTTGATTGGATTTCACTACCCCAGACTTCAACACCGGCAGTAACATCAAAAAGTCTGGTAAAAACGGCGCCATTGCCATTGAATAATTTAATATTGGCTTCAAAATAGGATTCTTTTAAGCCGGTATAATCGGCAGGATTGAAATAGAAATCAGTACCGGCAATGTCGACCCATTTGTTTTCGGTGGTCGAACCAGTACCGGAAATGGGAATATAATTGACAGTTTTTGATTTTTTGGTAACGGGAACTATAACTTTTTCGGTACTGATGGTAGTAGTTGAAATACCAGTAGGAATGACACAATCACAAATTGGAGGCGGACAATCACATTTGTTGATTATGGGAGAAGAGGGGGTATTTTTTTTGAAGAAAACAAAATAATTGAGAGCTAGAATATCGGAAACTATTAAGATAATTAAAAATATTCTTAAAAATTTTTTCACTAAATTAATTATACAATATTAATCACTTGCAGGTCTTGAATACTAGTTAAATTTGCAAAAAGCATAATTAAGCGATCAATACCTATAGCAATACCCGCAGAAGGAGGTAATTTGCTTAAAACATCAATAAATTCGTAGTCTGGTTTAATATAATTCATTTTTAGTTTTTTTCGAATTTTAATATCGTTTTTAAATCTATTTTGGTGTTCTTTGATATTAGTATTTTCGGTTGCTTCGTTGCCGCAATTGCCTAATTCTATACCTTCTATATAAAATTCAAATCTTTGGGCAACATTTCTTTCTTCATCAAATTGAGTAATGGCGGCGAGTTCACGAGGATATTCGTAAATGAAAGTAGGTAGGCCGTTTTTGCCTAAATGAGGTTCGATGGAAAGACCGTAAATTTGTGACCAAAGATCGGTATAGTTCATATTGTCGATACGATAGCCTTTGGCTTTGGCTTGTTTAAAAAATTCTTTATGATTAAATATATCGGTAATACCGGTATATTTTTTGAAGGCATCGGCAACAGTAATTTTTTCGAATTTATTTAAATTGATTTTTTTGCCTTGATAAATTATTTCTTTTTTGCCGTAAAGTTTTTTGGCAATAAAAGAGAGTAAATTCATGACGTCGGTAATAATATCGAAGTAATCTTTGTTGAGACGATAAAATTCCAAAATGGTAAATTCGTGAGAATGTTTAACTTCCCGGGGTTCATTGTTGCGAAAAGCTTTGCCAAGAAAATAACAATCGCCAAGACCGGCAACCATTAATCTTTTGAGGTAAAGTTCGGGAGAAGGAATAAGATAAAAATTATCGGTTTTAAAAATTTCAAGATAACTTTCGGGGATTAAAACTGGGGACAAAAGAGGAACATCAATTTGGGTAAATTTTTCTTTTTGAAAAAAATCATCGATTAATCTTTTAATTTGATTAAATTTTTGATGATTTTTTAGATTGGTTAAATTTGTTTCAATACTGACATCTTTCATTCCCCTATTTTACCATCAAATCTTTGAAGTGCAAAAAGGACAGCGAGTAGCGCCTTTGGCAATGAGACTTAAACATTCCGGGCACTTTTTTGTATCTGGATCAACCGGTTTGCCTTTTTTGGTTAAAGCTGTTAGTTTGTTGATAGGTAAAACAACAAAGAAATAGATTACCGAAGCATTGATAAAAAATGAAATTATGGCATTGAGAAAATCACCTATCATAAATTTTGAATGATTGATGGTGAAATAAATGGAAGAAAAATCAGGTTGACCACCAAAGGCACCAATTAATGGAGTAATAATATCTTTTACCAAGGCATTGACGACATTGCCAAAAGCAACACCGACGACAACACCAACGGCTAAATCAACAACATTCCCTTTTAAAATAAATTGTTTAAATCCTTGCAACATATAAATGATTATAACTCTTTAGTGTTATAATGGCATAATGAAAAAACAAACTAAAAAAACAACACCGGTCAAAATTACCCGTAAGTTGAATGTTAAAGTAATTGCGGTAGCTTTGGCAATATTGATTGGTATTTTGGCTTATTACCGATATGGAGTGGCAGCAGTTGTAAACGGAAAAATGATTTCTAGATGGTCGTTTATAAAAAATATGGAAAAGCAAAGCGGAGAACAAATTTTGGAACAAATGATAACCGAATCTTTAATATTGAGCGAAGGTGCAAAAAATAAGGTAGTTATCGGCAAAGATATTATTGATGCCGAAATTAAAGTTATTGCCGACAATATTGCATCTCAAGGCTCAACCTTGGAAGAAGTTTTGACGATACGGGGAATGAGTAAAAAAG
>ERZ795054.4386-NODE-4386-length-10399-cov-4.013148_pt1 | contig 10399 bp, 6 predicted proteins | sample MGYA00375138_ERZ795054 | MGnify/ENA primary metagenome ERZ795054 (study PRJEB30183, sample SAMN05720215) | anaerobic digester metagenome | isolation source: active sludge of municipal wastewater-treating anaerobic digesters | place: USA | collected 2014-12-23 ...
GGCCTCGATTCCGACGGATTGGCGGCTTTCGTCGGACGCGCGCTCGGAGCGCCGCGCGACCGGCTCAACGCCGATATCGGCGGCCCGTCGGGGATCGTCTTCGCGCTCGGGAGGGCCGGCAGCGCCGCCGGGCTTCCAGACGATGGCGGACGAATGCGGGACGCGCTGTATGCCGGATTTGTAGAGGAGCTTCGGACCGGCGATGCCGTTCATGCGAGGGTGCTGCTCGATCGCTGGAATGACAGCGTTCGCGGCGACGCGAATGCGCCCGTGCTGCACGCCCTTCATTCGGCCGAGCTTGCGCTTCTGACGGACGATCACGGGACGGCCGTGGAAATGATGGATCGGGCGCTTGCGGCCAGGGCTTCGGCCGCGGACGGACTGTTCGAAAAGGCCCTGGCCCTCAAGGCATACCTGCTGCTTTACGATGGTGCTTCCGGGGAGGCGGTCAAAATAATAGACGGCCGCATGAAAGGGAACGGCGCGGAATCCGCCGATTACCGGGCGCTCGCCCTCGTCGCGGATATCGCGAGGGGAGGCGCGCCGGCGTACGATACGCTGCGGGCGGTGCTGGCAGGGAGCGGTTCGCTTGTGCCCGCCGACCGGTTGCGCCTGCTCATCGCCGAGTACCTGTATCTGAACGGCAGGGAGCCCGATGCGCGTCGGGTCGTGTCGGGCATCAGCTCCGGTACCGCCTTCTCGCCGCGCGAGGTGTGCAAGATCGCGCTTCTCGGCGGAGAAGCGCGGATGGCAGGGGCCCTGCCGCGCAGGACCGCCGGCATCATCGAGCTGTTTGCCGAAAAGGATGGCGACCGCGTAAGGATGAAAGCCGCCCCGCTGCTTGAGGAGGGCGGACGCTTCGACGCACTCTCCGTTTTCCCGGTGGCCGTCGCCGTTGACCGCTATAGTAAATCCGAGAGCTTTTCGGGTATTCATGCCCTGGCGGGCACGATCGATCTCGATCGCATGGCGGCGGGCTCGTTCTGGCTGGATTCCATGCCGCTTTTCATGAGGCTCTACGAATTGGCAGCGGCCGAGCGACGTCGCGGGGACGCGCTCGCGATCCTCGGTGCGGTGAGCGAATCGATGAAGGGACGAAACGTTCCCGCGTTCGAGGCCGTGTACCGGTACGCCCTCGGCATGGAGCTGCTCGGGGCAGGGCGCTATCACGACTCGTATGAATCGGCAAAGCTCGGCAGGGCGCTTCTGGAGCCCGCCCATCCGCTGCTAACTCCCCTCGAACTGCTGCTTCTCGAGAATGAAATTTCCCTGGGAAGGTTCGACGAAGCATCGGCGCGCGCGGCGTCGCTTGGCCGCTCACCGGCCGGTTATCGCTATGTGCTGGATCTGCTCGGTGCGCGACAGGAGCTTGTGCGGATTCTGAAGAAAAAGGACGCCTCCGAGGAGGAGTGGCGGCAGGTCGAGACGCGCGTGACCGGCGGGCTCCGGGCGCTCGACGCGTCGACCGATGTTCTTTCGGCGTTCAACAGGATCGATCTTGTCGAGCAGAACCTCGATTTTATGATATCCTACAGGATGAGCCGGCGGGATTATCTCTCCGCGCTGTTTTATGCCGAGACGAAGAAGCAGCTGCAACTGCGCTCGCGTTTCCCCGGCCTCGCCTCCGGGCTTCCCGGCGAGGCACGGAGGGAATTCGAGGGAATCCGGGACAGGATCGCCGGGCGGAACCGCTTCATCCGGCTTCTCAACGAGTATCCGGCCCTGCAGGCGGGGGCTGTCGCCGGCGTGGTCCCCATCGAATCTTTCCAGCGCAGAATCCCCGATACGGCCGTGGTGATCTACCTGGTTAAAAACGGAAAGGACATCCTCGGATGGACCATCTCCAGGCAGTTCATCGAGCCGTTCCGCATAAAGGACGGATATGATCGCGCGCTTCTGCTCGCCGAGCGCTACCGCGAGGCGGTCGGCACCTTCGGGAGCGTTGCATCCGTTTCGCGCGACCTGGCGATGCTCTTCAAGCCTTTCGAGAATTATTACCGCGGCAAGGAGTCGGTCGTTTTCATCGTCGACAATGACCTCGAGCAGGTGCCTTTTGAAATAGCCGGCGAAAAGCGGATGCTCGACGAGACCCACCGGGTGGCGTATTGCTCGTCCATCATATCCGCCCTGCGGGATTACGAACCCGTCCGGCCCAGGGTCAGCATGATTGGAGGGCCGGGCGGTCCGCTCTATCAGGACATCGAGCGGGTTGCGATGCGTCAGTCGGGAATAGCCTGGGCGGCCGAGCCGGTTCTTCGGACGGGCTCGGGACATTTCATGCCGGTGCTCGCGTACAACCCGATGGCGGGGACGCTTTCCCTGGGAGGGCGCGCGTACACGGATATGGTGAAGGGGGGCTCCCTGATCTACCTGCCCGCGGGCGACGCGTTCGGGGTGATGGGACAGTCCGAGTTCGCGCTGTTCGCGTCGATGCGTGGGGCGCGGGCCCTGGTGATCAACGACGCCGCGGTGCACGATGTCAACAACGCGGTCTTCGTGGACGTCTTTTATCGCGAGCTCGCGGCGGGAACGGAAATCGGCGCCGCGTTCGAACGCGCGAAGCAGGGTGTTCGCTCCCGGCGACAGTTCAGCCACCCGGCGTTCTGGGCCGGCATACGGCTGTACCTGAACGCGCTGGATGACGGGGGAACCGGACCATGAACGATGCCGTACGTATAAAAGCGAACGTGGTGGTCATTGACGATGACAAGCTCGTAAACGATCTCATCTGCCGGATTCTCAGGAAGGAATACAGGGCGAGGGGGTATGAGAGCGCGGAGGACGCACTTCGCTCGGAAAACCTCGCCGCCGTGGACGTTCTCATCGCCGACGTCAATCTTCCGGGCATGGACGGCATCGAGTTTCTCGACCGGGTCCAGCTCGTCGACTCGGGAATCCCGGTGATCCTTATAACCGGTTACGGTGACATCGACATCGCGATATCGGCGCTCAAGAGCGGTGCGACGGACTTCATCCTGAAGCCGTTCAAGAACGAACAGATAAGCATTTCCGTCGAGAGGGCGCTGGAGGCGCGGCGGCTTGTCCTCGAGAACCGCGCGCTGCTCGAGGAGCTCAGGCAGAAAAACCAGGAGCTCGAGGCGCTGAACGAGGAGATCAGGACACGGAACATCGAGATCGAAAAGGAGCTCGACATCGCCGCCAATCTCCAGCGCTGTCTGTTCCCGGCCGCGCTGCCCGATCTCGACCGTTTCGAGCTCGCGTTGAAATTCAGGCCGGTGGAGAAGGTGAGCGGCGATTTCTTCGATTTTATCCCGTACGGCGAAAACCTTTTCGCCTTCGTGTTCGCCGATGTTTCGGGCCACGGGGTGCCGGCCGCGCTGTACTCGGCCATGGTGAAAACCGCCATCAGCTCGGTGAAGGCTTCGAGCCCCGTGCCTTCCGAGTTCATGGGCGAGGTGAACAGGTTCCTGATAGGCTCTCAGAAACAGATGAGTTATAATTATGTTACCATCTTCTACGGGCTCTTCGACCTGGCGGCCGATACCCTCACCTACTGCAACGCGGGCATTCCTTCACCGGCCGTCATGCGAGCGGACGGCAACTACGTGTTTCTCGATCCAAACAGCCCGTTCGTCGGCATCTTCGAGAACTCGGTTTACAGGAATGAACGCATGAATATCGGTCCCGGAGATCGGCTCGTATTCTATACGGACGGCGTTTTTGAGCTGACCGGCGCGAACGACAGAATTATGGGTCAGGGGGTTTTCCTGGAGCTATTAAAGAAATACGTTGAGAAAGACGTTCACGAGCTCATCGACACAATTTTTGAAAGGGTGATGGAATTCAGCGGCAGTCAGCGCCCCGGCGACGACATAACCCTGATCGGAATGAGCTATAAAAAGAAGGAGGACGGCGAAAGATGAAAAAGATAACGGCGGCGCGCGCGTGCGCAACGGCACTCATGGTGCTCGTCCTGGCGGCGGGATTGGAGGGGGCGTTCGCGCTCGAGTTTTCGTTCCTGGTTGGAGATGTGTCGCTCTCACGGCAGGGGAAGTCATCGGCCGCGGGCCTTGGCCAGAAGCTTGCCGACGGGGATACGGTGATAACCGGACCCGGCGGCATGGCGGTCCTCGCGTACGGGGACGGCAGCGAGATACGCGTTATGGAAAAAAGCAGGGTCCGGATCGGCAGTACAACGGTAAAGGACTCCGGTTCGGTTTCGGTTGTTTCCGGGGCGATCAACGCGCGTTTCCAGAAGCTCGCGCGCGGTTCGGAGCGGAAGGTGGTCACCCCGACGACGGTCTGTTCGGTGCGCGGCACCGACTTCCTGGTCGGCGTGAGCGACGGGGCCGACTCGCGCGTCGAGATGAAGGAGGGAGCCCTCGAGGTGCGCAATCCCTACGGCGGCAGGAACCTCGGTCCGTCGTCGAAGGCCAGGATCTCCCTCGCCGAGTCCCCGGCCGACGACGAAGAGGAGGCCGACATGGCGGCCTGGAAGGCCGCGCGCGACGAGGAAATGGATCGCGATCCGGCCGGGCGCGGAAAGCGTTTCGAGGGCTACATCAACAACATGGGCGAACGCAGCTCGAAGTCGTCCGGGAAGCTGCGCGATCTCGACTCGCGACTGGGGGGAGGAAAGCCGGTCGGGAAGAGGGAGATCGAAAAAACGGGCGAGGAGCTTTCGGCCGTACAGCGCGACATGGAAGACGACGCGCTGCTCAACGAGAGCGCGACCGCATCCATAGAGGGGATAATCGATCGCTACGGCAGGGACAGGACGGATATCTACGACACCTTTTATCGAATAAAAGAAGAATCAAACAGGGTGGCGGAACAGCAGCGTAGAAACTACGAGGCCCTGCAGGCCGTGAGGGAGTCGTACCGGAAAGCGTACGACGAGATCATGGGTAAGCATAAAGAGAGCATGGAAAAGATCAAGGGAGGGATCGACAGGGAGTCGGTGAAGCCCCCGAAGCGATAAACGGTTTCAGCCGCGCAGGCGTCGCAGGTAGTCCTTCCCCGCCGCGACGCCCTGGGCGAACCCTTCCAGGATTTTTTTCTCGTCCCGGCTGAGCCGGTCAACCCTGAACTCGTCCGGGGGATAGATGACGTCGATTCCCCGGTACCGCTGTTCGAGATCGTCGAGCGTTTTATTGTACAGCAGATACCTGCTGCCGATGGCCTCGACGAGAAAACGGTAGCGGTGGTCCTTGTAGTATGACTCGTACAGCGACCTGATCCAGAAAGACTCCTCCTTTTTCCGATAGCCGCGCTGCCGTGTAACGACCACCAGGATCTCGTCCTCGTCGAATCCCATCTCGAGGGCCTTGCCGTATGGAATCGGGTCGAGCAGCCCCCCGTCCAGAAGATGATGCCTTCCGTATTCGACGAATCCGCGGTAGAGCACGGGGATGGCGGCGGTCGCCTTCAGGGCGACTGTCATGTTGTCGCGACGCGAGCTGAAATACATGGTCCGCGGGGGGTTGTCCGGCCGGCAGTCGGTGGCCGTTACGAGCACGGGGCATGCGCGTGAAAGCGCGCGGCCGTCCAGCGGCTCGGAACCGTTGATGATGGTTTCGACCATCCAGTCCAGGTTGAGGATGTGCTTCTCCGGGCGAATGATGTTGGAAAGCTTTATGAATTTTCCGGACAGCAGCTCGGTGAAAAAGGCGTCGCGCGCCAGGTGTATCTGCCGGGCGGCATAGGCCGTGCCGGTGAGGGCTCCCGCCGATGATCCTATGATCGTTTTCCACGGAAAATAATCCCTGTCGGTGAAGCTCTGCAGCACGCCCGTGAGAAAAATCCCCCGCATGCCGCCGCCTTCGAGCACGAGGGCCTTCTTCCTCTTGCCGTAACAGGGCGTTCCCCGCAGTCGATGATAGAGCCGCCTGATAAACATCGTTCCACCTCGCTGCAGTGTAGATACCCCGGCCCTCGCGAAATAATCAAACAGATTTTCATTTGCCTTAATACGGCCGGGCCGTCTATAATCGGGAAAAAAAGGAAGGAAGGAGGTGCCACGGTGAAGATTATCCTGGTTCAGCACGGTGACGCCGTCGCTTCGGAAAAGGACCCGGAAAGGCCGCTGTCCGACAAAGGGCGTTCGCAGGTCAAGCGCCTTTCGGAGTTTTTGCGTCGCCTGCCGTTTTACCCGGCCCTCATTCTGCACAGCGGGAAGCAGAGGGCCCGCGATACCGCCGAAACCGTCTCCTTCGCCCTCGGCGGAGTACGCGTGGAGGAGCGACCGTATCTCGGTCCGAACGACCCGATACGACCGATGGAAGACGAACTCAAGGCGCTCGGGGTCAATGTGCTGATCGTCGGGCATTTGCCGCACCTGAAAAAACTCACCGGGGCTCTCCTGGCGGGTGACGAGAAGCGCGACATCGTGGAGATAAGCAACGCATCGCCGATAATCATCGACAGGGAAAAGAACGCCTTCAGGCTCGATGGCTATTTCAGGTGCGAGTACATGAAATGAGGGAATGCCGCATTACCCGTCAGCTCTTCCTGGTCATGCCCGCGAAGAACAGGATGATGATGCCGATGAGCGACCAGACCAGCGTGCGCAGCCGCTTGATGAGTCCGACCGTCAGGCCGATGGCGGGGTCGTAGCCGAGGAAGCGCAGCGCCAGCGAAAAGGAGCCCTCGCTGGTGCCCAGGTTCGCCGGCATGAAGAAGATGACGCTGGTGAGAAACATGCTGAAGATGTACAGGAACATGGAGTGCACGAAGGTGATCGAGTTGCCCGAGAAGATGACGATGAGGTATATCTCCAGGCTTGAAAAAAAGAAGCCGGAAAGGTAATGGATGGCGAGGGAGTAATAGAAGCTTTTCATCGTCTCCCTCGAGCTGAATACGAAAGCGATCTCCCCGTCGAGCGTATCCACCTTTTCCCAGCGTTTGTCGGTCATGAAACGATCGAGCCAGCGCCCCGGCACGCGGGTGAGCAGGTAACGGACGAAGCCCTGCCTCTGTTTGTTCAGCACGACCATCATCGTGTACAGAAGCAGCATGAACGCGGCGAGGGTCCCGACGGAGATCCACAGCGGAATATTGAGCACGAAAAAACTGATGAAGATGCCGGTGAGCATCATCAGCACGTTCGACAGTATGTGCACGGTTCGATCGAGAACGACCGAGGCGAGACCGGTCTGGAAGGGGATCACATCCTTGATGTAGATCGCCTTGAGCGCTTCCCCCGCGGCCGAGGCCATGGCGTTGACCGACGAAGTTGAGTCGCCCGCCACGCGCGCGAGGAAAAGCTGCACGTAATACGACGGCCTGACCGGGTGGTTGATGAGAACCTTCCAGCCGATGGTCATGAAGATGTTGTTGAACAGGAATATCCCGACGATGATCCAGAATCGCCAGCCCATGGCGAGGATGTCGTCTATGGTTTTCTGCACGCCGAAGCCGTAAAAGAGCAGAGCGAGGATCAACACTCCCGCGCCGATGAAAATCGCCCGGTATTTTTTCACTTTTGTTCCTGGGGGTCAGAATTTCACGGAGAGAATAGTGAAATCGTCGATGAAGTAATTGTCAACCGCATTATTCGTCATGAGGTCCCGGAAATAACCGATGATGACTGATGGGTCGTCGTCGAAGTACCGTAGTGCGATCTCGATGAGACGCTCTTCACCCCGGTCGATGTCGCCTTCGCCGAGGTAGTCGAGGACGCCGTCGGTGAACAGAAGCAGGAGGTCGCCCGGCTCGTAGATGAAGACCCTTTCCTCGTACGTCGATTCCGCCGAAAGCCCGAGGGCCCTGCCCGACGCGTTCAGATGTACGGCCCGGCGGTCCCCGCCTTTAATCAGGATCTGGTCGTTGTGGCCCGCGCTCCCGTAGGTGAGGAGCCTGTTGTGGATGTCGATGAGTACATAAAAAGCGGTAACGAACATCCCGTATTCGGAATCGTCGTAAACATAGCGATTGGAATGGACCAGGAGTGGTTCAGGCTGGGTGCTGATCCTCGCCTCCGCCCGTATGACGTTGCGCGCGGATCCCATGAAGAGCGCGGCGGGAATTCCCTTGCCCGAAACGTCTCCGACGACCAGGCCGTACTTGTTCGCGCCGAAATTGAAAAAATCGAAGAAATCGCCTCCCACCTCCTTCGCCGGCCGGTTGAAGGCCGCGATGCGGTGATTCCCGAAAACGGGCGGTATTTCCGGCAGGATCTTCCGCTGGATCTCCGCCGCGATATCCAGTTCCTGTGCGAAGCGGCGCTGGGCCTCCTTGTTCTTCTGGTACTGGATGCTCCGCAGGGCCTCGGTAACGTGATTGGCGATGGTGGACATCACCCGGAGATCGAAGGCGTTGAAAATGGAGCAATCGGTTTTGTCGGTGACATTCAGGACACCGATCACCTCGCTTTCGCTCCGGACGGGCACCGAGATGAAAGAGGGGGTGCGATAGGTCCTGCGGCGATCGATCCCGATGAAGGGGATCTCGCTTTCCCTGTCGGCGACGATAAGCGGATCGCCCGTCCGGAATACGTGGCCGGAAATGGTGTCATCGATCGGGATTTCCAGGCCCGGGCGGACGTCTTCGGGAAAGCCGTGCGCGGCGCGGAGCACCAGGGCGTTTTTCGTGCCGTCGTAAAGGAGCAGCGAGGCCCGGTTGACCCCGAGGGAGCGCGGCATCGAGGTGATTATCGTCTCCAGTAGATCTCCCTCGGCATGGGAAAAGGATACGGTCTGCGATATTTCGTATAGCGCCGTGAGCTCCTTGACGCGGCTGGTCAGCTCGTCGACGAGGCGGCGGTTGGTTATCGCGATCGCCGCCTGGCCGGCTATATACGAGAGGAGCTCGACGTCGAGGTCGTCGAAGATTTCCCGATCTATCGAGTTGACGGCCTCGAGCACGCCGATGTTTCGTTCCTGAACGGTCATGGGAACGCAGATGATGTTCCGTGTGGTGAAGCTCGACTTGCTGTCGATGCCCCTGAACACCCTGGGATCGTTCTGCGCGTTATTGACGATGAGGGGCTTCCCGGATTCCGCGACTATGCCGACGATTCCCACCCCGCGCGGCACCTTCTCTCCCTTGATCTCCTCCTTGTGCTCGCCGAGCACTATGTTGAAAATGAGATCCCCGGTGAACGGGTCCGAAAGCAGGAGCGAGGCGCCGGCGGTGTGAAGTATCTCGCGGGCGGTCTCGAGAATGACCGTCAGAAGCTCCGGCAGATTCATGCTGGAGTTGATCTGGCGGTTTATGCTGCTGATCTTGGCGAGGTTCAGCGTTTTTCTGTCGTCGATGATATCCATTGGCCGATCTTGTTGTTGCAAATAAGCGGGCCCCGTTGTACAAGCCGTTGTGGCGGGGCCGGTGCGTATCACGTGCTCGAAAGTATGGGACACAACGGCCGATCTGTCCACATCTTTTTTCATGAAGATACTGATCGACAATATAGAGCTCTCCCCCGGCGAGCCCGAGCGGCGGATCGCGTTACTGGTTCGCGAGCGATTGGGGCTGGACGCCGATCCGGACTGGTCCGTCGACCACAGGTCGCTCGACGCGCGGGATAAGGGGCGAATCGTGTACCGGTATCGCGTTCTGGTCGAGCTGCCGGAACAGGCCGCGCGGTCCGCGCTTGCCGTCCCGGGGGTGCGGCAGTACGCGCCCCGTACGGCCGGGCCGGCACCGCGTGCGCGCGCGGGCCTGTCGGTCGTCATTGTCGGGGCGGGGCCCGCCGGTCTGTTCTGCGCGCTCAGGCTGATCGGTGCGGGGGCGCGCGTGACGGTGCTGGAACGCGGCAGGCCGGTCGGGGAACGCATGCGCGATATACACTCACTCAGGGAAGGCGGCACGCTCGATCCCGACAGCAACGTGCTCTTCGGTGAGGGAGGCGCGGGAGCCTACTCGGACGGAAAGCTCACCACGAGGATACATAGGGGCGAAGTGGAATGGTTCTTCCGGACCATGGTCGACTGCGGGGCTCCCGCGGCGATCCTCTACGAGGCGCGGCCCCATATCGGCACGGACGGGCTGGTCCCGCTGCTGGCGAATATCAGGAAACTGATCGAGGAATCGGGCTCGCGCATCCTTTTCGGGGAGCGGGTGAGCGGTTTCATTCGCGAGGGCGGCCGCGCCGCGGGCGTGCTGACGGCGGGGGGCGGTGAGTACCGCGCGAACGCGGTGGTGTTCGCGACCGGTCATTCGGCGCGCGACGCGTACGACCTGCTGTCGCGCGAACGGATCGCGCTGGAGAAAAAGGGGTTCGCCGTCGGGGTGCGGGTCGAGCATCCCGCGCGGCTCATCGATCGCATACAGTACGGCGGAATGGCCGACAGGGGCCTGCTCCCCGCGGCGGACTACCGGCTGGCGTTCAACAACCGGCAGAGCGGAAGGGGCGTCTATTCCTTCTGCATGTGCCCCGGCGGGGAGGTCGGCGACGCGTCTTCCGCGGAGGGGGCGCTGTGCGTGAACGGCATGAGCT
>ERZ795054.4388-NODE-4388-length-10395-cov-4.053578_pt1 | contig 10395 bp, 8 predicted proteins | sample MGYA00375138_ERZ795054 | MGnify/ENA primary metagenome ERZ795054 (study PRJEB30183, sample SAMN05720215) | anaerobic digester metagenome | isolation source: active sludge of municipal wastewater-treating anaerobic digesters | place: USA | collected 2014-12-23 ...
AAGGAAGAAGGATATCTGATAATTGGAATCGAACAGGTTGAAGGAGCCGTGGAGCTTCAGGATCTTAATATTGAAAAAGATTGCAGGTACGCACTGGTCTTCGGGCATGAAGTGAAAGGAGTCAGCCAGGAGGCGCTTGATCTGTGCGATCAGTGTGTAATAATCCCGCAGTTTGGGACGAAGCATTCATTCAACATAGCCGTGAGCGCCGGCATTGTGCTCTGGGAAGCAAATAAAAAGGGCGTTGCAAGCAACGCCCTCTGTATTGATCATAAGTAATATTTCTACTGGAACATTCCGGCGAAAGCACTGTCGCTGAAATATTTCGCAAATTCCAGATCGTTTTTCAAAGCTGTCCTTAAATCAGAGCTAAGGCTTGAGGCTTCTTTAAGAGCATTCAATGCGTAGGTCTTGTCATCAAGACGCGATCCAACGATAGCCTTGAGGTATGCAGTAAGAGCTGTTTTTGCTTCTCCGGTGAGGCTTTCAAGAGTTGTCTTTGCCCTGTTTACATCGCCTTTCAGTATCTGTGCGAGAGCCAGGTTGTTGGAAGCTTCGGTGCCAAAGAAATTGACGGCTTTGTCATATTCACCCTTGGTGATGGCTACAATACCCAGACCGTATCTTGATTCAGGTGTTGCGGCAGTCATTGAGTTGAAAAGTTCTTCAGCTTTTGCCATTTCACCCTTCATAATATAAGCGAAAGCGGTGTTGTTCTTTACAACGTCGTTGTTAGCAATGGCTTTTGCCTTATCGAGTGCAGCAATGGCATCATCGGGTTTGCCAAGGCAAAGTGATGTGACAGCCACGTTGTTATGAGCGCGGATGCATTTTGGATAAGCATCGGCAACAGCCTTGTAGAATGAAAGTTTTTCATTCTTGTCAGTTGTAAGGGCTCCTGCGCGAAGCATTTCTTCAAGGCTGAGAACTTTTGGATCAGATTTCATCTGAGCAAGTATCTGCTCATCTGTGCGGCCGATATTATCAACATTTACGATAAGTTTTGACCTTCTCAGTTTGGGAAGAATGTCAGTCTTGAGAGCTTCGAAAGCTGCTGACATGTTCTTTATTTCCTTTTCGCGGACTTCAGGATCGGAGTACATCGACAGAACCCTGAGGATCAGTTCCTTGTCGGCGATGCTTGAATTCTCTACTTCAGTTTTGAAACCTTCCCAGTCTTCAGCAGTGGTAAGTGAGCTGAAGAAACCATCGGCCTGGGCTACTTCGACTTTCTTGAATTCATTTTTCAGGACTTTGTCGGCAGATACACCTCTTTTTCCTGAGAGCTTCTCGTTCTCATCGAATTTTCCGTCGGGAGAAGCGTATGAGCTGACAACAGCGCCTTTTAGCTGTTTGTTGGGATCAGCGGTTGTGGTTACAATATAATCTTTCAGAGCAACAACATCTTCGCCTTTCAGCTCTGAACTGCGGACATTGGCCTGGTTGATTACATAATTGATGTCGGCAACTTTCGTTTCGGGTACTATCCTGACAAACTGGTCGGGCATAATTACACCTTTTGCATTTTTCTCAACAAGTGTTGAAGTCGCGATGACACCGTCAGCAAGTTTAAGGGGATCAAAATCGAGGGTTTTCTCGCCCATGCTGGCGTTCGTCCTCAAAACCAGTTCCGACCTTTTCATTGCATCAGCGTAAGGGATAGCTGAAGTGTAGGTGAAATCACCTCCTGAATAGGTGATGACCTTGTTGTTGGCCATGACTTTTTCTCCCTGGAGAACCTGAACTTTATCAAAAGCTGTTTCTCCGCCTGCATAGGTTAATACCGGAGTGAGGGCAAGAGTAGCTTTCTTGTTGAAATACTTCTCGGGAAATGTACCTTTAATGGTAACATTCACAAGTCCGCCATGGGCTTCAAGTACCTGCGGGGTAACTTCGTACTTGATGTCTCCGGCTTCCTTTTTCATTTTATTCAGACCGGCGCAACTTGATAAAAAGGCAGCTGCGAGGATAAGGATAAAATAGCTTCTGATTTTTTTCATAGTCTAATGTTTATTTGTGTTAATCAACTCGATTTATTCTTCAGAATTTACAAAGAATATCTCTTGATAAATTACCTGCAAAATTATAAAAAATAGTTACAATATCAGACAAATCATATAAAATGTTCATAATATGACCATATTAAGCCCTTTACCCCACTCGTTGCAGAATATTATTTCAGTTATATTTCTGTAATGTTCACAGTTTGCAACGAAGTCAATATTGTTTATATCTATTATAAGGTAGCATGCCTCAGGGTTCTGCCTGAAGAATGAGAAATAGCTTTCCTGTATCTTCTGAAGGTATTCCGGAGTGATTTGTTTCTCATATTCCCTGCCTCTCCTGCGAATATTTTCCAGAAGTCGTTCAGGTGTCTGATGAAGGTAAACATAAATATCCGGCTTGGGCATCTGGCCATAAATGATATAGAAGATTTGCCTGTACAGGTTGTATTCGTCGCCTTTAAGAGTTGAAGCTGCGAAGACAAGGGATTTCATAAAATAGTAGTCCGCCACGGTAAATGACTTGAACATGTCCCTTGTTCCGAATTCTTCATTGAGCTGCTTATAGCGGCTTGCCAGGAATGAAAGTTCGAGCGGGAATGCATACTTATCCGGTTCCCTGTAAAATTTGGGAAGGAAAGGGTTGTCGGCAAACTGTTCCAGTACAAGCCGTGCATTGTATTCATCGGCTATCATGCTTGCGAGTGATGTCTTACCCGCGCCTATATTGCCTTCGATAACCACATAATTGTACCGGACTTCCATTGCTCATGGTCTGCGGTCGCCTTGTCTTTGCTTTTCCCCGCCTTCTTCCCTGGGAGGACGAGGGAGAAGGACCTTTCGTGAAAGTTTCAGCTTTCCGGTTTTGGAATCTATCTCAATAAGTTTTACTTCCAGTTCATCTCCAACCTTCAGCACATCTTCTACAGTGTTTACCTTTTTCCAGTCGATCTCCGAGATGTGAAGAAGGCCGTCCTTATTGGGAAGTATTTCTATAAAAGCTCCGAACTGGACAATGGTTTTCACTTTTCCCTTGTAAACCTGGCCGATTTCCGGAACGGCTACAATTCTCTTTATCCAGTCGAGGGCAGCAGTGATGGCTTCCTTGTTTTCGCCAAACACATTGACGTCGCCATGTCCGTCGATCTCTTCCACAACGATGGTTGTTCCGGTTTCGCGCTGTATCTCCTGAATGACTTTACCTCCGGGGCCGATAAGGGCTCCGATCATATCCTTGGGTATAGTGAGCATTTCGATTCTCGGAGCATGAGGTTTAAGTTCGGGCCTGGGACTTTCGATTGTATCCTTCATAATGTCGAGGATATGCATTCTTCCTTTGCGGGCCTGATCAAGGGCTAAGGTAAGAACCTCGAATGAAAGGCCTTCCACCTTGATGTCCATCTGAGTGGCGGTAATCCCGTCGCGGGTTCCCGTAACCTTGAAATCCATATCTCCAAGGTGATCCTCATCACCAAGGATATCCGAAAGAATTGCATATTTACCGGAGTCCTTGTCGGTAATGAGTCCCATTGCTATTCCCGCAACCGGTTTTCTGAGCTGTATCCCGGCATCCATTAGAGCAAGTGTACCTGCGCAGACAGTTGCCATTGATGAAGAACCATTTGATTCGAGTATATCGGAAACCACTCTGACTGTATAAGGATTCTCTGAGTCAGGCGGCATCATATTCTTCAGCGCCCTGTGAGCCAGGTTGCCGTGTCCGACTTCCCTGCGGCTTACACCTCTTGCTGGTTTTGCTTCGCCGGTTGAGAAGGGCGGAAAGTTATAGTGAAGCGTGAACTTTTCAGTTCCCTTGTTAAGTACATCGTCAATTATCTTTTCGTCGAGCTTTGTTCCCAGTGTGACTGTTGTAAGCGACTGGGTTTCTCCCCTTGTGAAAAGGGCTGAGCCATGGGTTGCCGGAAGGGGGTCTATTTCACAGACAATGGGCCTTATCTGGTCGGATTTTCTTCCGTCGAGACGGATACCCTCATCGAGAACAAGTCTGCGTGCAGCTTCCCTTACCACTTCACCGAAGTATTTTTTGACAAGGGTTTCCTTCACTTCATTTTCTTCTGAAAACTGAGAAAGGAATCCGTTGAGAACTTCATTGAATGATTCTTCCCTTTTGTGTTTATCAGCAACGGCCGAACGGGCTGCCTGATAGCAGGGGCCATAGGTTTCGTCCCATACCTTTTTCTTCAGATCCGGGTCATTTTCCTCGTGGCTGTATTCTCTTCCGGGTCCCTTGCCGGCTTCTGCCGCAAATTCCTTTTGAGCCTGACACTGGATTCTGATAGCCTGGTGGGCTGTCCTGAGAGCTTCGATCATGTCTGATTCCGACACTTCCTTCATCTCTCCCTCTACCATGAGAATATTCTCGTATGTAGCACCGACCATAAGATCCATGTCGGCATCCTTGAGCTGAGTTGCAGTGGGATTCACAATAAAACTGCCGTTTATTCTTGCTACTCTGACCTCGGACATTGGTCCGTTGAAAGGAACATCGGAAATGGAAAGAGCTGCCGAAGCGGCAAGGCCGGCGAGTGCATCCGGAATTATGTCGATATCGGCAGATATGAGGTTTATTGTTACAAAAGTCTCGGCATGATAGTCATCCGGGAAAAGCGGCCGCAGCGCCCTGTCGACAAGCCTCGATATCAGAATCTCATAATCAGAAGGTCTTGCCTCGCGCTTAAGGAATCCTCCGGGGATACGTCCCGATGAAGCATATTTCTCTTTGTATTCTACTGATAGCGGCATGAAATCTGTGTCTTCCTTGGCTTCCTTTGCAGAAACGACTGTTGCAAGCAGCATGGTTTTACCCATCTTAAGAAGTACCGCTCCGTCGGCCTGTCTTGCCATTTTCCCGGTTTGGAGTGTAATAATACGTCCGTCGCCGAGATCAATATTCTTCTCTTTAATGTTGAACATTATTTCTTTAGTGTTTTATGATTGCCGAAATTACAATTAATTCAGGATATTAAGAAAAAAGGCAATTCAGAATTGCCTTTTTTCCCTTATTTACGTAATTTCAACGCTTTGACTATTTCCCTGTATCGCTCTATATCCTTGACTTTTAGATAGTCAAGAAGCTTTCTCCTTCTTCCGACGAGTTTAATGAGCGCCCGCTGGGTGCTGAAGTCCTTTTTGTTCTTTTTCAGGTGTTCGGTAAGATGTGATATCCTGTATGAAAACAATGCAATCTGTCCCTCTGCCGTTCCTGTGTCAATCTCTGATGTTCCAAATGTTTTGAAAAACTCCTGCTTCTTCTCGGTAGTCAAATACATATCTTTAATTAATATATTGTTTATCCATAAATAAATTGAGTCTCCAATTTTGGAACGCAAAAATAAGGCTTTTTTATGTAAACTATCAAACAATTGACTACTTTTTTTTTTGAAGTCCTGAAAATATGTCCTGAAAGACCAACGACAGCAGGTCTTTAATATTGCCCTGCTCACTATAAAGACGTAAAGTTAGTTCTAAAAGTTGCGTGCGTTGCTTATGATAAATAACAACTTATTAACAAATAAACAGAGTTTTGAGGATAATGTTCAGGCGGTCTTCCGGGGGTGAATGCAGACCTGCAACCGACTTCGGCATCAGTGGCCGCGGTCAGGGCTCCAGGCTAAGCTGGCTGTTGTTTTTCAGTAGTTTTCCGGAACTGATAATGCCGGAACCTATTCTGCAGTCGAGGCATCGTCGTTTCCGGCAGTAGTTTTCAGTCAGCTGAAGAAGTGCCTGGGTATGAAAAGCCGATTCAGGGACAACTCCTGCAGATTCCCATTCGCGGATCACCGAGTTTTTTTCCGGATCAATAAGATCCAGAAAATCCAGTGCCCTGTCGCACAGGTTCAGGTCATCGTGGCTTGTTCCATAGACAAAAATCACAGGTATTACTGCATTGATAAGCAGTATATCGGAAGCCTGAACGCCGGTATGCTTTTTTGTTCTTCTGCTGCTTTTTCCGAAAACATAGTGGTCATCCCAGTATGAAGAAGCAGAGACCATAAACAGTTCCTTCAGCTGAGCTGCGTCAGCAGCTGCGAGTGTCCTGGAAAACAGGCCCCCGGCTGTTGAAAGAAGAGCTGCAAGCTGCGACAGTCTGACAGTGGGAAAGTTTACCGGCCGGAGGCGGCAGAACTTCCAGAGCCATCCGTGGATCGGACGGAGAGAGTATTTGGCTGAGAGCACCTTGTATTCCCTGATAAGGTCGAGATAGTATCTGTCCGACAGGGCATTTTTAAACAATCCTTCGTCAAGCATACCGGCGCTGCCGAAAAGCAGGGCTTCAATCTGCAGCAGGTTGTCAGCATGTTTTCTTATTATTCTGAAGGGAAGGGCTGTAGCCAGCATCTCAAAAGGTTCGGTGTTAACCCTGAAACCGAAATACCTGCTCAGCATCCTGTAAAATGTCTCATCCCAATCATTACCGGTTGCCCTGAATATCTTCATCACAGCTTCCGACTTCATCTGCATCCGTTCAACAAGAAGTGACTGCAGCCAGCTTCTCAGAAAAAACCTGCCGGCGCTTTCAATATCCTCGCTGCATGCAATGGAGCATGGGTTGTTAACAAGATCAATGTACCTGCTGTAAAGGGCAGGATCGTACTTTATCACCGAAGTAAGAAGCTCTTGGTTTTTTGCATTGCATACCTCTGTATCCTTTTCTGCAACCACATGGAGTATCACGTTGTCGAACGAATGATCGAGATTGTGCCTGTGTAAATTGAAATGTGAAGCACGAGTGTGGATCTCCACATTGCCGGCCCATTCAGTTCCGGCAATTAGTATCCTCGCATTGAAGAAATCGGGGCCGGAGTCGCGGTTGTACTCGCCCGGGCTTATCACGATTATCGGATTTCCGTCTCCGTCGGTAAGTGAAAAAGGATCATAAAGGGAATATTTCCACAGGTAATGAAGGAATTCTTCTTTCATTGCGGCACAAGTTTAATAACAGCGAGAACATAAAGTTACGAAACCTGTTGCAATGGGAAATGCACAGGGCAGAAAAATATGAGGATAACCTGAGGAAAGGGCAGGACTCAGATCAGTTTGTGGACTGCCAGACTGGCTTCCATTTCCATTTGTGTTTCTCTTGCTTTTTCCCCGGCTGTCTTGTCGAAGTTTTCAGAGCTGTCCGCAAAAATTATTGCCCTTGAGGAGTTCACCAGAAGACCGCATTTTCCAGTCATGCCGTACCTTGCGACATCTCCGAGACTTCCTCCCTGGGCTCCCACGCCGGGAACCAGGAGAAAATGATCGGGCACAATTTGTCTTATCTCCTTAAGCATCTCAGCGCGTGTTGCTCCAACAACATACATAAGATTATTAAGTGTTCCCCACCGGCTCGAAAGGGTAAGAACTCTTTCATAAAGCATCAGTCCATCCTCATTATGATACTGAAAGTCGTCGGCTCCCTTGTTGGAAGTCAGGACAAGCAGGATGACCCATTTCCCTGTGTACTCGAGGAATGGAGCCACTGAATCTTCTCCCATGTAGGGCGCCACTGTAACAGCGTCGAAATCCATTGTCTCAAAGAATGCCCTGGCATACATTTTCGAGGTATTCCCTATATCTCCGCGTTTTGCATCGGCGATTACAAAAATACCGGGATACCTGGTTTTGATGTAGTCGAGAGTCGATTCAAGGGTTTTCCAGCCTCCGGCCCCCATCGATTCATAAAAGGCGGTATTTGGCTTATAGGCAACGGCGTACTTATGCGTCGAGTCAATGATCCTTTTGTTGAATTCCAGAACGGGATCTTTGGCTTTCCGCAGTGAAGGAGGAAGTTTTTCAAGCTCGCTGTCCAGACCGATGCAAAGGAACGATTTTTTTTCAGAGATAGCTCTGAACAAGTCCTTGTGGTCCATAATAATATGGTATTAAATAGTGTTCTCTTTAAGTCTTTCAGCGTTTTCTGCCACCTGCAGTTTATCTATTATCTCCTGGATATTTCCATCGAGGACATAAGGCAGGTTGTACAAGGTCAGGTTTATCCTGTGGTCGGTCATCCTTCCCTGGGGATAATTGTAAGTCCTGATCTTTGCAGATCTGTCGCCTGTCGAAACCATAGTCTTCCTCTTGCGTGAAACCTCGTCAAGGTATTTTTGATATTCAAGATTATATAGACGGGTGCGTAATTCCTTTAGCGCCTTGTCATAATTCTTAAGCTGTGATTTCTCGTCCTGGCATATAACCACTATTCCTGTCGGGATATGAGTAAGTCTTATTGCAGAGTAGGTGGTATTGACCGATTGTCCTCCCGGTCCTGATGAGCAGTATGTATCTTTTCTGATATCTTCATTCCGGATTTCAATATCGACTTCGTCGGCTTCGGGAAGAACAACCACAGAGGCGGCGGAGGTATGTATCCTGCCCTGAGTTTCCGTCTGAGGAACTCTCTGAACCCTGTGAACTCCTGATTCATACTTGAGTATCCCGTAAACGCCTTCTCCTGATACGCTGAGAACAATTTCCTTGTAGCCTCCCGCCGTGCCTTCCGAATAGCTGTTGATTTCAGCCTTCCATCCCTTTTGTTCGAAGAATTTACTATACATTCTGAAAAGGTCGCCGGCAAATAAGCTTGCTTCGTCGCCTCCGGTGCCTGCCCGTATTTCCATCACGGCATTCTTATCATCCTCCGGATCGGCTGGTATAAGGAGCAGTTTGATCTCTTCCTCCATTTCGGGGATCATATCAGAGAGCTGGTCAACTTCCGCCTTTGCCATTTCCCTCATCTCTTCGTCCTTCTCGGTAGCAAGCAGTGCCCTTGAGCTTTCAAGGTTTGAAAGGGCCAGCCTGTATTTTTCGAGGGCGTCCACTACCGGTTGCAGATCCTTGTATTCCTTGCTAAGCCTGACGTATCTGTCCATATCGGATAGCACATCAGGTCTGGTCAGAAGCTCCCCAACCTCGATAAACCGCTGTTTTACACCCTCAAGCTTCTCAAGAATCATGTTTTCCTCCATAGAAGTATCGAATTTTCGGCGTGCAAAGATAGTAAAAAATACGTTACGGTATTCAGTATTCGAAGCTGCCTGATTCTGAAACTATTGTAAGCCTTTTGCCGTCTGAGGCCTCACAACGTCCTATTATCCTTGCCTGAAGATTGAAAGCTGATGCAATACCGGTGATCTTTTCCGCAGTGCCGGGGTCGGTGTAAATTTCAAGCCGGTGACCCATGTTGAAAACTCTGTACATTTCCTGCCAGGGAGTTCCCGATTGTTCCTTTATTATTCTGAACAGGGGAGGTACAGGAAACATGTTATCTTTTATAACGTGCAGATTGTCTATGAAATGCATGACTTTAGTCTGTCCGCCTCCGGAACAATGTATCATTCCGTGGATGGAATTTTTCAGTTCCCTGATGATCCTTACTGCCACCGGGGCATAGGTTCGTGTCGGGGAGAGTACGAGTCGTCCGGCGTTAAGGTCGAGTCCTTCGGGTATATCTGTGAGTTTAAGCTTTCCTGAATAGACCAGTTCGGGAGGGACTGACGGGTCATAGCTTTCCGGATATTTCCCTGCAAGGTATTTTGCAAACACATCATGTCTTGCTGAAGTAAGCCCGTTGCTTCCCATTCCTCCATTATATTCCGTTTCCCAGGTTGTCTGCCCAAAAGAAGCCAGTCCTACAACAACGTCGCCCGGCAGGATGTTGCAGTTTATTACATCATCTCTTTTCATCCGGGCAACCACTGTGGAGTCGACCACTATTGTCCTTACCAGGTCGCCGATATCTGCAGTTTCTCCGCCGGTAGACCAAATCCCGACTCCCAGTTCCCTGAGTTCTTCAAGTACTTCTTCAGTACCGTTTATAACAGCTGAAATCACCTCCCCGGGGATAAGGTTCCTGTTTCTTCCGATAGTTGAAGAAACAAGTATATTGTTGCAGGCTCCCACGCAAAGAAGGTCATCGGTGTTCATCACAATTGCATCGCGGGCAATTCCCTTCCACACCGACATATCTCCGGTCTCCTTCCAGTAGATATACGCAAGCGACGATTTGGTCCCGGCGCCGTCGGCATGCATAATATTGCAGTAAGCTTCGTCGCCTCCAAGAATGTCAGGGACTATTTTACAAAAGGCATTGGGGTACAATCCTCTGTCAATATTTCTTATAGCAGCATGGACATCCTCCTTGCGGGAGGATACACCCCTTCTTCCGTATTTTGATTCTTCTGTCATTTTGCTGCCGGAACGTAATCAGTCCTGAGCACTCTGAACTCTGTTCTCCTGTTTATCTGGTGGGCTATTTCCTTTTGTTCATCAGTAGCCAGGGCATTTATGAACTGTTCGGCCAGGGTTGATCCTTCCTTAAGGAAGTTATTCTGCGCAGCGATGGAAGCATCCACAATCTTTGGTGTCGATTCCCCATAGCCTTTGG
>ERZ795054.4391-NODE-4391-length-10393-cov-4.364867_pt1 | contig 10393 bp, 5 predicted proteins | sample MGYA00375138_ERZ795054 | MGnify/ENA primary metagenome ERZ795054 (study PRJEB30183, sample SAMN05720215) | anaerobic digester metagenome | isolation source: active sludge of municipal wastewater-treating anaerobic digesters | place: USA | collected 2014-12-23 ...
CGGCGCGGCCGGGGGCGGCGGCCGGCGGGGCGGCCTGCACGGCTTTGACGCGTTCCCCCAACACGTAGAGCTGGTCCAGCTGGATGCGGCCCGCGGTGGTCTTGGCGCCGGTGCTGGAACGCGCCGTGGGGCTGAGGATGTCGATATGATAGGCGCGCACCGCGGACAACCCCCGCTGGCCGTCGGTCTTCGTGGGCTCCACCAGGGTGAAGGCGGAGACCGGCATGGTGAGCAGGGTCCATTTGGTGAGCCGCAGTATCTCCGAATCCGTATATTCCCAGGTTTCGCCGTCGGCCTCCACGAACCGGAAGCGCAAGGCGTTTTCGGAACCGTCTCCCTTCGCCCAGATCTTCACTTCCTGCACGCCGGTCCAGTCCAACGGATCGCGCAGGTTGCGCTGGGCGCTGACCCAGGACCCCCACGGGCGCGTGGTGGAGAACTGATATTCCATCTCCATGGCGTAATCGCCGTCGTGCACGATGCGCGAAGAGGTGAGGTTGAGGGTGGAGTCGTCGCCCTGGAACACCTGGTAGGCGTCGGCGGGGGTGGTGCGTTCGAAACCGTCCACCAGGGTGCGGTTGGCCAGGGTGGGGGCGGCGCTCAGGTCTCCGGCGGCGGACTCGCGGGCGCCGGTGAATCGGACGTTGTCCAGGGACACCTTCCCGGCGCCGTGGTCCTCGTTGAGGCCGATGTTGACGTTGTCCAGGGCGGAAAGGTTGATCCCCGTGAACTGGGCGAGCGGGATGAGCACTTCTTTCCAGTCGGGCGAAATCTCCGTGAACTGCGCAATGGGGAACTTTTTTTCCTGGCCGCCCTTGTCCCTCAGCCCGATCTCGAAGGTTTCTCCGCCGCGGTCCCCCCGCAGGTCCAGGGCGAGATATTTGAACCCGCTGGCGTCGAACCCTTTGAGGGCGATCCCCCAGCCGCCCCAGCCGCCGGAGACGATCTTGTAGCGGATGCCGGTGTATTTCCCCTTTTTCGGGTCGGTGTAGGCCGCGCTGACGTTCAGCACGCTGCCTTTCTCGTCCTTGAACGCGAATGTTTCCGGGGAGGCGGCGTCGAAATCGGCGACGAGGGAGTCCTCCGCCCGCGCGGCGCCGGAGAAAAACAGGCCGACGGCCGCGGCGCCGAGGACGATTCGTTTGAGGGGGTTCGGGATCGGGAAGTTCATTTTTCAAAATGTCCTTGCAGGGATTTTATTTCCAATGCGCCGTTGCCGCCGTCCGGGCCGGAGACGGCGAAAAAGAGTTTCAGGCCTTCCGCCGTGTTGAGGACGCCGTTGCCGCCCCAAAAATGTTTGAGGCGGGACAGGTCCACCACCGCGGCCTGCCAATCCGCCGCCGGGCGGAGGGGCCGCACCTGTCCGAACACGGTGCCGTCGGTATCGACGAATTTGATCTCCAAACGGGCGGGCGTGCCGGAACAGCGATGGAGGAAGGTGATCCGTTTGAGGCGGGAAGGATCGACCAGGTTCTGGCCCATCTCCACCCACTCGCCTTTCGGGAAAGAAAAAGTCAGTTGCACGACGGGGCCGACCTTCGTTGCTCCGGCCCGGGCGGCCGGGGCGGTGTTCACGGTCCAATCGTCGCCGGCGACGGGCGGCCGGGCGCGCCAGTTCGCCCCATGGTCCTGCCAGGAGACGGCCGGAAGGTCCTCCACGGGTTCCTTGCGCGCCGCCGCGCCGGGCGGAGACACGCGGAACGTGAAAGAATCTTCGGTGGCCGCGCGGCCGCCGGGACCGAAGATCGCCGCCTGGAAGAGATAGAGCCCGTCGGCGGCCGGAGACTTGAATCGGATCTCGGCGGCCGGCCAGGAGGTTTCCCCCCGGGGCCCGTAGCGGCCGGTTTTGGCGTCCATCACGCGCCAGAGAAGTCGAGAGGCGGGGTCCGCCTTGCCGACGGAAAAAACCGGGACCGTCGTCTTTTCACCGGGAGCGAAATCCGTCGTCGTTTCGAGGGTCCGGAGCGAGAGGGTCAGCCCGCGGGGAGCGAGAGAGGCGAGCTCTTTCCAGAATTCTTCCCGCCGCAGGTTCTTTCCCTGGTAATCGGCGATCCGTTCGCGGGCTTTCTGAACCGAAGGGTCTTTCGCCGCGTACTTGTAAATGGCGCCGTCCTTCAGCGCGTTGACGATGCTGAGGAAGAGCATGGACTGGTCCAGCATCAGATAGGTGTCGGTCACCTGGGCGGTGGTCACGTCGAGCGCGTCCCGGAAACCGTATTTTTTCGGCGTGCCGTTCACCATCGTTGGGGCGCGCGCGCCCGACTGTTCCAGCCGGCGCAGGTTGGCCACGCATTCCCTTGGGAAAAAACGGAGCGGAAGCGCCGAGGCGTGCGGCGTGACGATCTTGTCCTGGATGGCTTGCCAGCCCAGATAGCCGTCCTTGGGCGAATCCGAGGCGGACCAGCCCCACGCCGGCGACTGGATCAGTTGCGCGTGAAGCATTTGGACGTAGGCGAACCGGGCGGCCGAGAGGCCGGGGAGCGTGCCCTCTTCGTCCACGAACAGGCCGGAGATGTATTGCATGAACAGTCCGCCGCCCTGCCAGCCGGGCGCAAGATAGTCCAGCCCGTAGCGCGTTTCCATGCCGCGGGAGAGCGTGTCCCAATGGGCCGGGGCGATTTTGCCGGCGCCGATGGCCAGAAAACTGGCCAGGCGGGAATCGCTTCCCAGCAAATTGAGCTTCCAGTCCTTATTCAGGGCGCCGGTGGTCATGTTGGCGCCGCCGTAGAGCGTGTGAGTGGCGGGATCGTAGAACGCCGACCAGTCCATGGCGTCCAGGTATTTCCCCGCCCGGTCGCGCAGTTCGGGGAAGGCCTGCTTGATGACCAGAAGGCCGCCGGCGAGGTTGCCGGAATCGAGCACGGAAATCCAAGGGTCTTCCGGGCTCGGCGAGAGCGTCTCGAGATTGTTCCAACTCTGGCAGAACCCTTTCCAGTGCTTGAATTTTTCCAAAGAGGCCAGTAATTTTTCCGCCCGTTTCCTCGCCTCGTCTCGCGGCAGAAGGCCCAGTTCCACGGCGCCCGCCAGGTCGGCGGCGTAGAGGCCGATGTTGGAGACGGAGGTGTATTTTCGGGCGGGGTCGTTGTTGTCGTAGGGCAGGCCGGTCTGTGGGTGGACCAGGGCGTCGAGACAGGCCCAGGTGTCGCGGGCCAGGTCGGTCAGGTATTGCGCGTCCTCGGCGGAGACGGACGGCCGCGACTGAGCCGACGAAAGGGTCGGGGTCATGATCAGGAGGCCTCCCAGAAATCCACGAAAAAATCTTCCCGCCGTCATGGCGCTATTTCAGGGTCAGCCGACCCAAATGGAAGAGGGTCTTACTTGCCGGTTTCATGTCCCAATTGAGCTTGGCTTCGGGCGTGCGGTCCTGGGTGTCGCGGTCGTGCACGGCCAGGGAGAAACCGATGGTCTGGCCCGGCGCGGGGCGCAGGCCGAGAAAATTCCAGGCGACGGCCAGTTTCATCTGATAGCCGTCCGCGTATTTTTTGATGACGCTTTTGACCTCGTCGTCGGCGGGGGCGCGTTTCTGGAACCACGCCCATCTCACGGGCCCGCCGTCGGCCGAGTCGGGAGAGAACCCCAGCTGAAAGTAACGGTCGCTGCCCCAGGTGAGCCCCTCGTCGGTGGGGTCGATGTAGAGTTCCACCAAGTCGTCTTTCCAGATGTGTTCGCCGGCGTTCCGGTTCAGCACGTCGTTGTCGGACACGTCCACGGCCACGTACAGGAAATCCTTGTCCCAGGAAACGGCGAACCAGGCGTCGAGGTCCGCCGAATTCGTCACCGCGCCCGATTCCAGGAACTCTTTCCCCTTGCCCAACTCGACGTAGGCGGATTCGGGCCAGTCTTGGAGCGAGGTGTTCAGGTTGGGCGGTTTTTTCATGAAAGCGGCTTTGTGCGCCCGCCGCTGGGCGGTTCCGGTCCGCGCCGGTTCGCCGAGGGTGTCCGTGAACTGGAGGTCGTCCAGGTAGAGGGTGCCTTCCTTGCGGGTCACCAGGTTGCCGTCGAAGACGATGACGAACTCTTTGAGGCGGGACCAATCCTTGATGGCGGTGAATTTTTCCAGCGGCAGGACGATCTTTTGCCAGCGGTCCGTCACGGTGTCCACCAGGACGCCGGCGCTGTTCTGAGGGTCCTTCAGCTCCACTTTAAAGGAACGGGTGTATCCGCGTTTCGTGTCGCCCTTCACCCAAAAGACCAGGTAGCGGTAAGGCCGGGCGTCGAACTGTTTCAAGAGCGAGAAGTAGCCGTTGAAGACGTCTTGACGCACCTGGGCCGGGTTCTGCACCGAAACGTTGGTGGGGATGGCCACGTTCTGTTTCGAACTCTCCACGTCGTAGTCCAGGCGGAGGGAAAGGCCGGCGTCGCCGTAAAAGACTTTGTCGTCGAGCGCGGCGTTGCATCCGGCGGTTTTATCCGAAGGGTCGCCCCAGGCGCCGGCGGCATTGCCGAGGGCGTTCTGGAACTTTCCGCTGTTGAAGTCGTCGATGGTCACGACGGCCGCGCGGGCGGGACTCGCGGAGAACCCGCCGAGGATAAACAGAGTCGCTGCGGCAAGGAACGAACGTTTCATGGGCCGAACCGGAAGGAAAGAGAAAAGGTTTGGGAATCCCCCAAGGTCTCGTGGTGGTCCCAGGCGTAATCCAGTCGGAGGCGTTTGAAGCTCAGGCCGCCGCCGAGGGCGAGGTTCCAGCTGTCTTGGCCGACGGTCTTATGCACGCCCGCCCGCAGGACGAACCGCCGGCCCATCAGATGGTGCGCCATCCCGGCCCGGTAGCAGGATTTCTCACGCCGCCGTCGGGAATGTTCCGCGGTGAAATCGCTCACCGGCCCCAGGCGGAGGAGGGCCCCGGTGCGGAGCGTGGGGGCCAGAACGTCCGTGGCGCCGCCGTTCCAGCGCAGGCGCGGCTCGTTGGCGTCCTGCAGGGCCACGCTGAGCCGGAAACGGTCTTCGAGGGAGGGGCTGAACATCAGTCCGGCGTCGTATCCGATGGCCGAGGCCTTCTGTTCGGAGTTGGCCGAATAAAAGCGCGTGGCGACGCCGCCGAAAAGAGGGCCGTACAGGTGCCGGCCGTAGGCCAGCAGATAAGTGTTTTCCGCGTAGGTGAAGAAACTGGCTTCTCCCACGGTCTGAAGGCGGAGATACTGGAAGCTCGCGGTTCCCCCGCCGAGTTTGGGCTGCGTGTAGCCCATGCCGGTGTAACGGAGCAGGCCGAGCCCATAGAGGTCCTCGTAGGCGCTGGTGATGTGCGGGGCCTTGACGAAGGCGAGCCCGGCGGGGTTCCAGTAGGCCGCGGAACCGTCCTCGGCCAGGGCCGAGTACGCGCCTCCCATGCCTTTGGCGGCGGCGCCGTATCCCAGCGGTTCGAACGCGGCGAAAGATGGTGAAATGGTGAAGTAGTGAAATAGTGAAATGGTGAGAAATAGTGGAATGGTGGAATAGTGGAATAGTGGAATACGGATATTTGTCCAAACGGAGGAAAATTTGGATGGGGCCCCTTGGGTTTTTCCCATTTCACCATTCACTTGCTGCCACCATTCACCGCCGCTCACCGCATCACCCCGATGATTTCCTTGAAGAAATCCTTGTCGCCGTTGGAACCTTCCGCTTCCAGGTGGAAGAGGTAGAGTCCGTTGGCCACGCGCCGTCCGTCGGCGTCGATGCCGTCCCAGACCAGGGTGTGGTCCCCCGCCGCCAACTCGCCGGCGTCGAAGGTCTTGAGCGGCACCCCGCGCAGGGAATAGATCCGCAGGGTGATGCGCGCGTTGCGGGAGAGGGCGAGAACGAATCGCGCCGTGTCCTTGATGCCGTCGTCGTTGGGAGAGAACGGGTTGTCCGGTACGCTCACGCTCCGGAGGACGGCGCCCACGCCGTCTTTGCGGAACGCCTCTCCGGGGGCGGATTCCACGAGGTCGAGGGTGAACGTGCCCGATTTTTTCTCCCCCCGCGCCACGCCGAAGACGATGGAGACGATGTCGGTGAGGGTGAGGATGCCGTCGGTGCCGCTGGCGTTCAGTCCGAAATCGGTCACCGGCACGGAGGCGGTTTTCCAGGCGCCGTTGGTGTTGGTGACGGCGACGAACTTGCGGAGATAGACGGTGCCGTCGCTGTCGGTGAGTTTCACTTCGAGATCGTTGTTCCCCCCGGTGCCGGCGAACCGGAATCGCAACGCGGGTTCCGCCAAGAGGTTCGGCCGGAGCTTGCGTTCCAGCACCACCCAGGGCGTTTCGGTGGAGGCCTTCAGTTCGTAGTCCAGGCGCAGCACGCGGTTGTCCGGCTGGGCGCCGATGGGGGTGGTGTCGGGGAGGGTGGAGGGCGTGAGCGAGGCGTCCCGGTGGGAGGCGGTGATGTAGGGAATCTGGGAATAGGGCAGTTGGAAATCGTCCAGCATGCGGAGGTTTTTCGTCTCCGTTTCAGGGCTGACGACGGCGACGTCGTCGAGGTAGACGACCCCCGAGCCGGCCCCGTCGGTGAAGATGAGCTTGATCTGGGTGATGGATTTCAGGTCCAATCCGGTGAAATCGGAGAGAGGGATGGAGAATTTCTGGTAGCTGGTGGTGATGGTTCCGTAAGAGGAGAGGGACCGCGAGACGATGGCGGTGTCGTTGGTGTGCCAGATCTCGATCTTGAGCGGTTCGTTGCCGGCGGCGCCTTTGGCATAGAACTCCAGGCGTTCGTTGCCGTTGGCCGCCACCAGCCCGCCCAACACCTCGGCGATGCCGGCGTAGCGGCCGGTGCCGGCGGCGATGGAATAGTGGAGTTCCAGGGCCTTGCTGCCGGTGACGGCCTGGGAGGTGACGTAGATGGCGTATCCGCCGCTCACGCCGTCTGAAAAGAAGGTGGCGCCAAGCCCGCGGGCGTTGGTGTTGGCGGTCTCAAAGGAGTCGATGGTCGAGGCGGCGCCGGCCAGTTTGCAGAGGCGGAAGTCGTCCACGTACACGGTGCCCGCGCCGGTGGTGCCGTTGTCTTTGGTGACCACGATGCCCAGCCGCTGGGCGGACCCGACGTTGAAGGACTTGTTGCCATCGGGGAAAAGCTTGAAATCCGAGAACGGCACGGTGATCTCCCTCCAGGCGCCGTCGGGGTTGAGAAGCTGTTTGTAGTCCATCTTGTCGCAGGTGTCGGTGGTGGTGCTGCTGTCGGTGTCGATGAATTTCAGTTCCAGGGTGTTCGCCACGCCGGTGGCGCGCACCTGGAACTTCACGGCGTTGGCGCCTTCGGAGATGAGGTTCTGGCTGGTGACGGTGCCGGTGAGGCCGGCGAACCCGCCGTGGGTGAGGTCGTAGGTGAGCTGCACGGCGTTGCCGTCGGCCCCGGCGACCACGCCGGTGGAGGCGGTGGCGCCGGCGCTGTCCGCGAAGGAGGCCCAAAAGGAGGTGTTGTCGAAGGTGTCGATCACCGTGGCACCGAGCGGCGCGGCGGCGAGGAGTGTGATCCCTAAAAGGAAGAGCGTCGTCCGGCGGCGCATGTCAGAACACCAGTCCCAACGCCAACCGGTGGGAACCGGCGGTGTCTTCCACTTGGAAGGGGATGGAATACGCATAGTCGAGGAATATCCCGGCTTGCCGGCCCGCGCGGAAGAGGACGGTGAACCCCGCCGAGGCGGCGGTGCTGTTGGCGCCGGCGCGCAAGCCCAGGGTCTGCTGCCGGAACCAACTCTCCACTCCGGCCCGCCAGGTGTCCACATCGTCCCGTCGGACCAGGTCCGCCGAGAGCGTGAGTTTCTCGAAACTGTAGGCCGCGCCGCCCGCCAGCTCGCGTTTCAGCTGTTCGGTCTCCACCAGGCCGAGGCCCGGCTGGTTAAGGGATTTCCCCATGGCGCCCAACGTCAGGCCCGGCAGGCGGTCCGGGTCGGGTTTCATATAAAGACCCAGATCGAACGCCACGGCGTTTTCCGAGCGGCCGTTGGCGAAGACCGAATCGCCGGCGGTCCGATCGTCCAGATCAAAACGGTTCTGCAAAGCGTTCACGTTCACCCCGACGGCCAGATACGGTTTCATGTCCGGAAGCCAGCGGTTCAGGGACGAGGCGGCGGAGAGGGTCACGGTGTTCTCGCGGTAGACCGGGGCCACCAGGTTGGACCAGGCCACGCCGCAGCTGCCGAGGTCCCCCACCGGCAGCACGGCGGAAAAAAAATTGAGGTTCAGGTTGACGTCGTCCAGGCCGGTGAAAGGTTTGGCGTGGCTGAAGGCCATCTGGCGGGAAGGGATCTGGGCGAGTCCGGCGGGGTTGAACAGCGCGGCGTTGACGTCGTCCGCCACGGCGGTGAAGGCGTTGCCCATGCCGGCCGGCCGGGCGCCGTACCCCGGGTCCTTAAAAGCAGCAAAGGAGAGTGAAATGGTGAAATAGTGAAATAGTGAAATGGCGAGGACTAGTGGAAAACGGAAACTTGTCCAAACAGGGGAAAATTTGGATTGAGTCTTCTGGGTTTTGCCCATTTCACCATTCACCATTTTACTATTCATCATTATTTATTACCGCGCCACGGTCACCGTGCCGCTGAATTTCTGGCCGTCGATCTCGGCCTGGTAGAGATAAACCCCGCTCTCCGCCAGGTCTCCCCGGTTGTCGTGCCCGTCCCAGGTGGTGAGGTTTTCCAGCCGGCGGATGGAACGGCCGGTGACGTCGAAAATCTCGATTTTGGCCCCGTCGGCGCCGCCGCCGAACGTCAGCTGGTCGTTGACCCCCGGCGACGCGCCGGGCGTGATGATCTTTTGCGGCGGCCGGAGCTGGTCCTTTGTGGCGGCGCCCGGGAACACGCCGAAAACGGAAAAATGCATGGTTTTGGCGGTGACGGTGTTCTTGGCGGCGTCCACGGTGCCTCCCAGGTTCTGCCACTGGAAGCCGTCGTGCACGAACACCCTGAGTTCGGTTTCGGCGATGGCGGTGTTCAGGCCGGTGGCGGGATCCTCCACGAAACCGTTTTGATCCGCATCGGAATAAAGGAGCGTGAGGGTGACCGGTTTCAGAAAGGTGGTTCCGCTGGGTCCGAACTCATAGGCGGCCAAGGCGTATTGCCGTCCCACGGTGGTGCCGTCGGGGGCGGCGGCGACGTTCTTGGCCGCGATGGTCACCACGACCGTCTGCGCCAGCGCGCCTTCGGGAATGGAGACGAACGTTTCCCCGTCGGAAGCGTTGCCGTCCGGCAGGGTGACGGACCCGCCGGTGGTCCCCACGCTGGTTTGGGCGTTGGTTTTCACCGTCACGGTCTGCGGCGCGGCGGCGCTGGCAAAACGGGTGGTGTTGATGAGGTCGCTGGTCTCGATGTAATACTCCAGCCCGGCGCTGGTCATGGCGGCGGCCGGGATGGTCACGCTGCCGGCGTAGGCGGCGGGATAGGGGTGGCCGATGTCGAAGGAGGCGGCGGTGTAGGTGGTGGTTCCTTTGGCGCGGTAATAGAGCGTGGCGGGTCCGGCGTGTTTATTGTCCGAAATGGAAATGGAAATCGCGACCGGCTGGTTGACGTACGCTTCGGTGACGGCCGTGTGGGTGAGCGTCGGCGCGGTGGTGTCGGTCCCCAGGAGGATGATGTTGGATTTCGCCAAGGTGGATTGGTTGCCCGCCACATCCATGGCGCCGATGAGCACTTGGTAGGAAGTCCCCTCGGCGAGGGAAGAGGTGTCCCAGGTGAAACTGTGGGGGGCGGAGGTGGTGTCGGTGGCGTCGTAGACGATATACCAGCTGGTCCCGCCGGAGTTTCCATCGTGGGCGAAGAAGACGCGTTCGAGGGTCTCGTCCGCTCCGGCGGTGGGCGCGGTGAAGGTGAGGGTATGGCTTCCGCTGGTGAAGACGTGTCGGTCGGCCACCGCGGTGCCGTTGTCCGCCAGGGCGGAAGGCGCGGTGGGGGCGATACTGTCGTAGAAAACAATATCGTCCACGTAAATCGTTTGGGAAACGGTGTTGTTGATGGGAGGGCCCTTGGCGGCATTGCTGTTAATGAACCAAAACTCCACTTTAGTAATGTCTGTCGTGCTGTCCAATCCGAACTCGCTGATGGTTTTGGTCACAGACTGCCAGGAGGTGGTGAGCGTGACGGTGCTGGGATGGATTTTTCCACCAACGGAATCTCGATCGATACCTACGCCGAGGTTGGTGTTGGCCGCTCCTTCCCCTTTGACGTTGAAAAAGAGTTTGTCGCACCCGCGAATGTCTACCCCCAATGAATTGCCAGTGGTCCCGTCCATGTTGAGGGACACTGCGGCGTCGGTTGGCGAGATGGTTCCTGCGGTCCAAATGCTCTGAAATCCACTGGGGGCGAACCCGTAGTTGGAACTGTTATAGGTATGAGTGAGATCGGTCCCGGAGCCGCCAGCGATGTAGGTGCTACTGTTGAACCCGAAGGCACTGGGTTCGGCGGTGTCGTTGAAGTTGTCCACCCAGGCGTAGCCGGCGCGCGTA
>ERZ795054.4393-NODE-4393-length-10390-cov-4.301209_pt1 | contig 10390 bp, 7 predicted proteins | sample MGYA00375138_ERZ795054 | MGnify/ENA primary metagenome ERZ795054 (study PRJEB30183, sample SAMN05720215) | anaerobic digester metagenome | isolation source: active sludge of municipal wastewater-treating anaerobic digesters | place: USA | collected 2014-12-23 ...
CGAGACCCCGTTGTTCGAGCTGGAGAACGAAATGCGCCTCCTCTTCCCCGAAGCCGACCTGAGGGTGGTCATCGCGGACATCACACACATCCAGCGTATGGAGCAGGTGATCGGCGACTACCGTCCCCAGATCGTCTTCCATGCTGCAGCATACAAGCATGTGCCCATGATGGAGGCCAACGCGGCCGAGGCGGTGCACACCAATGTGATCGGCACCCGCCTCCTCAGCGACCTTTGCATGAAAACCGGGGCCGGGAAGTTCATTATGATCTCCACCGACAAGGCCGTGAACCCCAGCTCAGTGATGGGGGCCACCAAACGCATGGCGGAGATGTATGTTCAAGCCCTGGACCAGCCCGGGGGCACACGCTTCATCACCACACGCTTTGGCAATGTACTGGGCAGCAACGGCTCCGTAATCCCGTTGTTCAGGAAGCAGATTGAAAAAGGGGGGCCACTCACCATTACCCATCCCGAGATCACCCGCTATTTCATGACCATCCCCGAAGCCTGCCAACTGGTGCTGGAAGCGGGAGCCATGGGACAGGGAGGGGAAATCTTTCTGTTCGATATGGGTGAATCGGTCCGCATCCTGGACCTGGCCAGAAAGATGATCCGCCTGAGCGGCTTGGAGCTGGGCAAAGACATACAGATCGTGTTCACAGGGCTGAGGCCTGGAGAGAAGCTGTATGAAGAGTTGCTGGCCGATCAGGAGAACACCCTGCCTACCTACCATCCCAAGATAATGATCGCCAAGGTGAGGCCCGTTGAGCCGGACTGGATAAGGGAGGCGATACATCGACTGGAGACAACCCTTGCCCAGGCTGACCCGGAAGTGATGGTGAAGGCCCTTCAGCAGTTCATCCCGGAGTTCCGGCGGGCCAGCCAGGATGAAAACAAGATATCAGACAGGCCATAGGGACAACGTCATCCCATTAGGCCATCCCAGCTTCCCTCTCAGGCTAAAACATCCTGTACACTTCCTGCAGCACGCTGTCGCCCAGGGCACTGATCCTGGACTCTACATCCTTCCTTGCCTTTTTCTTCCCGCGCTTATCCTGTTTCTCTGCAGCGGAAGCCCCCGTTTTCGATGGGCCGGTGCATTGCCTTAATGCGCTCAGGAAAAGGTCGACCTCTTCCGTACGGTTCTCCAGCCCAAAACTGATGCGCAGCAATCCCTGCAGCTGCAGCCTGGGGAACATGCGCACCACTCCCCCCTGCAACCATTCTCCCAGTGCATTGAAGTTTGCAAGGTATTTGACGATGAGGTGTGCACAATGGCAGCCATAGCGTGTGGCGATAGCATGCTCCTGGTAAAGGGCACGGGCCAGTGTACCCGGCATGGTTCTCCTGATCCCGAAGACCAGCACGCCGATGCGTTCGCTGAAGCGGGGGGAGTCAGGGTCGGTGAGCCCGTATAGCTGTATGCCCCGCAAACTGGCAAGGCCAGCCAGGGCCCTGCGGGTCATTTCCTGTTCATGGTCGCAGACGAGCTGGAAGCCGATGCGTTCCATCAACACCAGGGAGCGGCCCATAGCCGCGATACCAGCCAGGTTCTCCTCCCCTTCCTGGCATGGCCCGGAAAGCGACATCCCCAGCTTCTCCTGTACCTGAACGGATGCCGCCAGCACTCCGGCGCCAAAGGGCGCATAGACCTTATGGGCGGAAAAGGTCAGGAAATCGATGCCCCAGGTCTTCATGCGGATCTCCCGGTGGGCCACCAACTGGGCCGCGTCGACCATGAGGTAAGCTCCGTAGCGGTGGACCAGCCCGGCAAGGGCTTGCAGGTCATTGCAGCTGCCCAGCACATTGGAGGCCCCGCTGGCAGCCACAAGCAGTATTCTTTGGTCGCCAAAGCGGTGGTCCTCATTATAGGCCCTTAGGGTCTCCCCTATGCTTCTCAGGTCCCAGAACCCTTCTTTGTCCACTCCTGCCCGGACCACACCCAGTCCCTCAGCATAGCGCCAGGGCAGCTCATTGGAACTGTGCTCAAGCAAGGTGGTAAGCACCACAGGCTGTACTCCTTCCAAACGGCTACGGGCCATTGAACGGGCCAGGATATTGATGGATTCCGTGGTGCCTGAAGTGAACATCATGTCATAGTCTGCAGCCGGGGCTTGCAGGAAACGGGCCAGTATCTCCCGGACCTCGCGGAGAATTTCAGCCCTCACTGGCCCTGAAGCCAGGCTTGCCCGGGTAAAGGCTTCCCAGGAGGATTGAAAGGCCGCCGTGCTGGCGCTGTGGTCGAAATGGACCACGGCCGCTTCTCCCCCATTCACGGGAACCTTAACCTCCTTGCCCGGCATCGTCGCCCTGAGTAGCTGTATCAGGGGCAGTCCTCTGACCCCATCACCTTCTTCCGCTCTGAGGAAGCCCGTGTCAGCCGGTCCCTGATCAGGGGAAGTCAGGAATATGTCTCTGCCGTAGCGCGTGATCATATTCAAGGCCCGCGCAAAACCGATAACGTTGATGATCGCGGGAGTGCCGGCCTCATGAAGCTCCGGGCCTGAGGTCCAGATTACCCATTTTCCTGAATACAGGCGGGTGGTCCCCCCACCGGTATTGAAAGGAAAAGTATGTTTCAGGACATGCCGGCGGACCGCCAGGGCACAGACGCCGAACGGAAGGTTGAAGTCAGTACTATCAATAATATGATAATCATATTGTTGCACATTTTCAACGATTCCCGTAGCTCCTGCTCTTGTGCCAAAAATCACCTCCCAGGCCCCGGGATCCAGACCAAGGAAAGAGAGGACCTCCAGCCTTGCGCCTTCGTACAGGCGGGTGGTGATGAGCGAACGTTGTCCGCTTCCCCGGTGCACATTCGAATAATACTGCAACGCCCGGTACATTCCCGAGAAAAGCAAGTTGTGATGGTTCAATGCGCTTTTATCCATATCCTAAGATTTATCCAGTTTCACATCCGGAGTCCTGCGTTATTCGGCTACCTGGCGCCGAGGGATGGTGCAGGTATTTCACCTGGTGCAGTTGAAGGGCCGTTCCTCATGCGAGCGTATGGCGCAGCGGCAAAAGCCATGGGTGATCATGCACTGCCCGCCCCAAAGGGTAAAGAGCCCCCAGAACAGGGGCAGGTCCAGCACCTCCAGGAGCGTGGGTGCCATGGGCAAGGAAGGGATCTGATAGATGGCGTAGGCCGTCACCAGGCATCCCAGGGCCAGGGCAATATGCCCCAGGACCAGGCTCAACCCCCGACGACGTGTCCATCCGACCTTCCATCCCCACACAATAAAAAGAATGCCGACCCCCAGGCCGATCAGGCGCATAGGATCTTCAGTAGTGATCAGTTGTAACAGGCTGAGCAGGGCAACGACCAGCCCAATGGAAAAAGTTATGGGTGCTCTCATTGTGCAAGCAGGTTGTATGCCAGAGGGCCCGGCAATAAAAGGCAGGAAAGGTAGCAAAATCAATTGCGCTGGGCGCGCAGATCACCCGAAGTTTAACCTGGCCGTCACGCCCTGGAACAACCAGGGTATACCTGAATAAAAGAATTCAGCGGGAAGCCTTTTTCCGCCGGAAGATCCTTCCCAGGGACTTCTTCTCGTACTCAAGAAAAAAGCGGTACCTGCCGAAGATGAAGCCCCAGAAGAGCAGCAACACCTGGTACATTGGAATGGAAACGAACACGAAATAAGCGGCCGTGACAAGGAAGGGGGTATCACGATCCATCCCGAACAGGGGCTTCAGTACTCCGGCAACACCTACTGCGCTTGCTCCGGTGAAGGCGAAGATGACCATAATGATCAGCCCCTCCTTCAGAGTATACTTTTTCCACCAGGCCTGGCGACCCGGTTCGGGGCGATCCTTGCTCATGTTCATTGGGGGATCAGCGCATATCGATGATCTCGGCTCCCGGAAAATCGGTTTTGCGAAAGCTGAACTTCTCGGGTCCGGCGGCCACGTTCGGCTTAAACTCCTTGATGCGATAGGTGAAGGTGGACCCGTTCTTCTCGAAGATCGTGAAGCTGGTGATCTGCTTTTTGGCCTGATCAATCACCACCCTGACCTTGAAAAAGGACTTCCCTTTGATGGGCACCAGGTCTATGACCCAGGACTTCACCCCATTTTCCAGTCCTTCCTTGATCAGCTTGGATTTGTAATCCTTATGGTAGGAGGTCAGCAGCATGGAGGGCGTGATGCCCTCTGAGCCTGTGGATGCGTCGTGTATCTGCACTTCTTCGGCGTCGGCGATATAGGTCCAAATCGTTTTGCCATCGCAGATCACCTGCTGTCCGCCCACATTGAGGCGGTATGCGTTGCCCTTGATAAGCAGGGTGCCTTCATAGGACTCATGGATATTGGCCGAGTTGTTGTCCATGGTATAGGCGAACTTCACCTGTATCGTCTCCATAGCAGCGGTCTTGTCCGCTACTTCCTTGAGGATCTGCTGGGAGCGCTTGTCGCCTTCCTGGGCCGGAGACAGGAAGGGAAGGGTGAGGAGCAGGGTTATTGCCAGGCTGAGCGAAATTCTGTTCTTGATCATGCTGATTACGCGTTACGTTCTTCGTCCAACTGTTTCAAATACTGTTCCAAACTCACCGGGTCCTTGAATTTCACTTCCCGGGCCTTGGACCCTTCGAATGGTCCCACGATCCCAGCAGCCTCCAGCTGGTCGATGAGGCGGCCCGCGCGGTTGTATCCCAGCTTGAGCTTGCGTTGCAACAGGGAGGTGGAGCCATGCTGGTGCTGGACGATCACCAGGGCCGCTTCTTCAAACAGCTCATCCCGGTCGCTGGGGTCCAGTTCCTTGTTGGTCTCATCGTTTTCGTCGAGGTATTCGGGGAGGTAGTGGGCATCGGGGTAGCCGCGCTGGGCCCCGATGAACTCTGTGACGCGTTCCACTTCAGGGGTATCCACGAAGGCACATTGAAGCCGGATCAGGTCGCTGCCTGTAGAAAGGAGCATATCCCCCCTGCCGATCAGGTGGTTGGCTCCCGTGGAATCGAGGATGGTACGGGAGTCGATCTGGGAGATCACCCGGAAGGCGATGCGGGCCGGGAAATTGGCCTTGATGGTGCCGGTGATGATATTGGTGGAAGGGCGCTGGGTGGCAATTACCAGGTGGATGCCGATAGCCCGGGCGAGCTGGGCCAGGCGGGTCAGGGGGAGTTCCACCTCCTTGCCCGCGGTCATGATCAGGTCGGCGAACTCGTCGATCACCACCACGATATAGGGAAGGAAGCGGTGCCCCCCGTTAGGGTTGAGCGTGCGGGTGAGGAATTTCTTGTTGTACTCCTTGATGTTCCTTACCTGTGCGGCATTCAGGAGGGTATACCGCATATCCATCTCTATACCCAGGGAATTGAGGGTACGGACCACACTGCGGGTATCGGTGATAATGGCTTCCTCGGAATCGGGGAGCTTGGCCAGAAAATGCCTTTCGATGCGTGAAAACAGGGTAAGCTCTACTTTTTTTGGATATACCATCACAAACTTGAGCTCGGCCGGGTGTTTGCAGTAGAGCAGACTGGTGATGACGGCGTTGAGCCCCACGGACTTCCCCTGGCCGGTAGCTCCGGCCACCAGGAGGTGGGGCATGCGGGTCAGGTCGGCGATATAGCTCTCGTTCGAAATGGTTTTTCCCAGACCGATAGGCAGTTCCATCCCGCCCTGGAGGAAGCGTTCCGATCCAAGGATGGACTTGATGGATACCGTCTCAGGCTTCTGGTTGGGCACTTCTATGCCGATGGTCCCTTTGCCGGGAAGGGGGGCGATAATACGAATACCGATAGCCGAAAGGCTGAGGGCGATGTCGTCGGCCAGGTTCTTGATTTTGGAGATACGGACCCCGGGCGAGGGGACGATTTCGTACAGGGTGATGGTAGGACCTATGGTCGCCTTGATCTTGTCGATCTGTATGCCGTAGCTGAGCAGGGTGCTGACAATACGTTCCTTGTTGGCTTTGAGCTCTGCCTCGTTCACTCCTGATTGCGGGCTGGCATATTCACTGAGCAGGTCGAGGGGTGGGCGCTGGTAGCTGGGCAGGTCGAGGGTCGGATCGTAGAGCGTGTCCAGGCCCATGTGACCGGCAGACGGCCGGTCAACGACAGGGCTCTCGGGCCGGGCCTGCTCCACGGTCATCTCAATGTCATCCTCCATAGGGGGCACCACAGGGAACGGTGCGGAAGAACTGTCCGTAAGGCTATCCCTTGTGGTAACGATGAACTCCACCGGTTCCCCATCATCCTCCTCTCCCTCCTCCTCATTCTCACCCTCATCCTGATTCTTATCCTCATCCTCCTCACCCATCTCTGCCGCCGCCAGGTCCCGTGCCAGGACATTGCCTGCCGGGTTCAGGGGCTCAGGGGGGAGTTGGGGCCGGGGTTTGCGGGCAAAGAGCTTTTCCCAGGGTATATCCCAGGAAGTGAGGAGGTAGGCCCCCAGGGCGAAACTCAGCAGGATGAACGTTCCGGGCGCACCCAGCAATTCCTGCAGCCACAAGGCCATTTGCATGCCGGTGCTGCCGCCAAAGAGGCTGAAACTGGTCTGTTGAAGGGCGAAGGCCAGGGTAGCTGACAACCATACCAAGCCGGCCAGGGCATGACGGGCGGTACGCGCCAGGGGCAGTACACTGATTCCGCTGACCAGGCGAAGGCCGGCCAGTACCAGCCAGGGCGGCAGCAGCAGGCTGGCCAGGCCGAAACCCTGCTTGATGAACACATATCCCATCCAATGCCCGAGACGACCTCCAATATTCTCGGGGATCTCGTGTCCGGAGCGGAAGGCATCGCCAAAGGCGATGCGTATACTGTCGTCATCCTTCCAGTGAAAAAGATAGCTGATAAGGGAGACCAGGAGGTAGGCGCCCAGGAAGATCAGGAAGAGGCCGATCGTCCGGCGGGAGCGTTCCGTACGGAGAAAGGCCATAAAGGGTCCCCGCTGGCGCTTACCCCGGGGCTTATTTTCTTCGGTTCGCAGGGTATTGCCCTGGGGCTTGCTGGGTGATGAAGGCATCAGGGTTTTTCTTGCAGACAAAAGTATGAAAAAGCAGGACGAGGGGATGCAAAGCCCGGATCAGCCCAGTTCGAACCAGGGGCGGACCAAATCCGTTTTGTCTTCGGCTTCGTTCAGATGACGGAACTCGTTATTTCGCGGAATATACAGGTAGTCCGCGGCCCACGCCTTTCCATGGGTCGCCGTTTCCTCCACAGCCTGTGCGATAAACCGGATCTCGTCGTTGGTCATTGTTGGGTGTAAGGATATCCTCACCCAGCCCGGCTTCTCTGAGAGGTCGCCGTGGGTGATGCGGTCGGTTATTTCCTGCGAACGCTCATAGGAAACATCCAGCAGAAAATGGCCATAGGTGCCCGCACAGGCGCATCCACCACGGGTCTGTATGCCGAAACGGTCGTTGAGCAGCTTGACCACCAGGTTGTAATGGAGTCCGTCGATGTAGAATGACAGGATACCCAGACGGTGTTCCACGTTGTCAGCCAGGATATGTACCCCCGGGATCGCACGGAAAAGCCGGAAGGCCAGGGCCACCATCTCCTCCTCCCTCTTCCGTATATTCCCGACACCCATCTGCACTTTCAGATTGATTGCCAATGCGGTGCGTATCGCCTGCATAAATCCGGGGGTTCCCCCGTCTTCCCTGGCCTCGATATCATCGATGTATTTGTAGCCTCCCCAGGGGTTGGTCCAGTCCACCGTACCCCCTCCGGGCTGGTCAGGGGTTTCGTTGTGGTACAGGCTGGCGTCGAAGATAAGTACGCCGGAGGACCCGGGCCCGCCCAGAAATTTATGGGGCGAGAAATAGATGGCGTCGAGCTTCTGCATCGGATCTGCCGGATGCATGTCAATGGTGACGTAAGGAGCAGAAGCGGCGAAATCAACAAAGCAAAGCCCTCCGAACTCATGCATCAGGGCCGCCATCTCATGGTAAGGGGTCTCTATCCCCGTAACATTGGAACAGGCGGTGAATGCGCCGATCTTCAGCTTGCGGTGACGGTGTTTCTCCAGTACTTGGCGGAGGTAGTCCAGGTCGACCAGCAACTCCTTGTCAGGCATCAGCTGAACCACATCAGCCACGGTCTCGAACCAGGAGGTATGGTTGCTGTGGTGTTCCATATGGGTCACGAAGACCACCGGACGGTCCTCGTCGGGCAGGCAGTGTTTTCCGATAGGCCTCAGACAGGGCTTGAGGCCCAGGATTCGCTGAAATTTGTTCACTACCCCCGTCATTCCGAATCCGCTGGTAATGATGACATCCTCGGGCCCGGCGTTGACGTGCTGCTTGATAAGCCTGTGCGCCAGGTGGTACGACTTGGTCATTAGGGTACCCGTTTCGCTGGTTTCCGTATGAGTATTCCCCAGGTAGGGCCCGAAGGTGTTTACCATACGGTCCTCGATGGGAGCGTAAAGCCTCCCGCTGGCGATCCAGTCGGCATACACCATGCGGCGTGGGCCGTAAGGGGTGGTAAACACCAGGTCATGACCAACAATGAGCTCACGGAAAGGCCTGAAATACTCCTCCATAGGTCGCGGAATGTTCCGGCAAAGGTAACAAGCCCCGTGGAATTGTTAAAAGTCATTAAATTGAATCCCTGAACCAGCCGGTGAGCCGTCAACATATCGTATTTTTGCCGCGTGAGATTTCCTCTGCTGATTATTATTTCCCTGCTCCTGACTTCCCGTGCCTTCGCTCAACCCGTGGCCGGAGCAGGCTTGCTGAACCTGCAGGCCTCATTGCATGATACAGACAGCTTTGCTACCGAAGCCACCGGCGCGGGTATAGCTGCCGACAGCATTTCCTACGATCCGCTCAGCCTGCACATCGACAGCATGATTGCCTTCGGAAAGACCCTGCTGGGCAAACCCTACCGCTATCGTGGCGCCGCTCCATGGCCCATGGATTGCAGTGGTTATGTGAACCTTATCTTTTCGCGTTTCGGGTATTCCCTGCCCCGCTCCAGCCGCGACATCGCCAGGGCGGTTCCCGAGGTAAACCTGAAAGAGATCCGCCGCGGCGACCTGCTCTTTTTCCGAGGAAGGAACAGCGGCAGCCCGGGTGTCGGCCATGTGGGCATCGTTTTCGATGTCACACCCGAGGGTATCCTTATGATCCACAGTTCCACCAGCCGTGGAATCGTGATTGAAAACATTTCCAACCTGGCTTATTACCAGCGCAGGCTGGTCAAGGCCGGAAGGCCAGATTTCCGCATCAGCAGCTAAGGCCCCTTCAGGGCTGCACCCATGAGCCTTTACCGGCGAGAAATACTGCCCCAGGGCCTCCTGCTGCCGCTAAGCCTGGTGAGCACTCTGCTTTTGCTCCTTACCTTCTTCAGTGCTATGCGTCCCGAGGCCTTTTGGTGGCTTTTCTCCTCCGATGCCCTCTACCTGCCTGCCATGTACCGCGACTGGTTCATCGACGGCCGGGGGATCCAGGGCTGGCATTTCAACCCCAGCCCGAACTTCTTGCCAGACATGCCGGTATACTTCATCCTGATGTGGATCACGGGAGGAAACATCATTGCCAGCACTTCGCTCTATGGCATACTCCAGTATGCCGCCATAATCCTGCTCTTTCACCAGATCGTTATGCGCTACAGCGATACCCGGACCGCCCGCCGCATCACGGCACTGGGCAATCTGCTGCTGGCCCTGCTGCTCATCAGCCCCATAAGGGAAGGCTTCCTCTTCCTGGGCTTCTACCTCCTGATCAACGCATACCACAGCAGCGTACTGCTCTTTGGCATGGCCGGCTTTCTGCTTTTTCAAGACTTCGTGCTCAGGGGCGGGTTTTGGAGACTGGGGATACTGTTCCTGATGACCTTGCTGGCTGTTGTGAGCGACCAGATTAATCTGGTCACCGTGGTGTTCCCCATTGCCGGCACCAGTGCCCTGTCCTTCCGGCTTCCTTTTCCACGGCGCAGGATGCTGATGGCTGGAGCGGCGGCACTGCTGGCAGGAAGCGGGGGCCTCTGGGCATTTCGTGAATTGAACACCCTGACTACCATCCACTTCGACCTTCCGCACAAAATCTTTCTTTACGAGGAGATGTGGATTGCCGGACGGCGAATGTTGGTCGACCTGTACGAAGTGATTAATGATGCAAACCTTGACAGTGTACTGGTGCTGGGGGCGTTGTCCGCGCTGCTGCTGACCTTTGCTGCCGCACTCCGGTCCGTCTTCCGGGGAAAGGGATCGGAGATCTGGGCTCTCTACTGGATCTTCGCAGCCTTCTTCAGCGCCGGGGTACTTGCCGCCCCGGTAATCAACGGGAACTACTCCAGTTTCGACTGTCTGAGGTATAATATCTATCCCTTGTATCTGGGCCTGCTTAACCTCCCCTTTCTGCTCCATCGCAGGCGCTGGTTCAGAGGAAACCCGGGGCAATTCGCCTTTGCGGGCCTGCTGGGCCTGGTTCTGA
>ERZ795054.4395-NODE-4395-length-10385-cov-5.088287_pt1 | contig 10385 bp, 16 predicted proteins | sample MGYA00375138_ERZ795054 | MGnify/ENA primary metagenome ERZ795054 (study PRJEB30183, sample SAMN05720215) | anaerobic digester metagenome | isolation source: active sludge of municipal wastewater-treating anaerobic digesters | place: USA | collected 2014-12-23 ...
TGATACGCGAAGATGAATGGCGCGCAGAGATTGACTCGCTGCGGCGCACCGGCTATGAGAGCCGCACAAAGCGATGGACGCCGGAGATGGACGCAGCACTCATCGCCGCACGCACGCCGGATGCCGATGGCAAGGTGGTACTGTGGGAGGATCTGGCGCGGTGGTTCAAGGCGCGGTATGGCATCAAGAGCAAAGAGTCATTGAAGAAGCGGCAGCGGGAATTGCAGGAAAGTGGCATGGCATAGGGAGATGTGCCGCAGTTGCGGACAAGGAGGCCGGTGGAAGCCGGAGGAATGTGACGTTGGATAGGTGACGTTTGAATGATTGGCAATACCAAGAAGAGCGTAACAGCCGAGGAAAGGCGATACAAGGCATTTGAGCTAAAACGGATCGGTAAAACTTACCGGGATATCGGCAAAGAGCTTGGATGCAGCAGGACGCAAGCGCAGCGCGATGTGTTCCGTGTTTTGCGCGAAATGAGACCGCCGCAAGAGAACGTTGATTATCATCGTAACATACTTTTAGGCAGATATGAATATATTCTCGAAAAGCTGTTTCCAAAATTAGAAAGCAAAACGTTAATAGGCGAATCTGCTGTATATGACCGGATACTCAAAACGCTCAATCAGATAGCCGACATCACGGGGGTAAAGGAGAAGCAGGCCAGCCCGGCCGGTGGCGAGATTGACCTCTCCGCATACGCAGACCTGTTAGAGCAGGCCGATTCGCAATGATCTACGCGCCGATCAAGCCGCCTATCGTGCTGCGCGGATTGACGCCAATACAGCGTCAATATCACCACGACACGCAGCACCGGTTTTTTGTGCTTCCACCCGGACGCAGGAGCCGGAAAACACTTATATCTATGCGCAAGGTGCAGTATGCGGCTATGCGCACAAAAGGCGGCCGATATTTTCACGGCGCGCCTATCTGGAGCCAGGCAAAAGATATTTTTTGGGAGCGGCTTAAACGCAATACAAGGCCATTCTGGGCAAAAGAGCCAAGCGAGTCTGACCTTGCTGTGTTTCTAAAAAACGGATCCGAGATCCACGTCGAGGGCCTCGACAAAGCCGAGCGCGTGGAGGGCCAGCCGTGGAATGGCTGCCACATTACCGAGTTTCCCAACACCAAGCCGGATGCCTGGCCGGCGCACATTCGCCCGGTGCTCTCTGATACGCTGGGTTTTGCGATACTGGACGGTGTGCCGGAGGGCCGGAATCATTTCTACGATTTGGCGCTATACGCCTGCAATGGCATAATTCCAGAGACGGCGCCATTTGACGGCGCATTTGCAGATAACGGCGATTGGTGTTACTATCACTGGTTTTCTTCTGATGTTCTTACTGCGTCAGAGATTGATGAAGCGAGGCGCAACCTTGACGAGCGCACTTTTAGGCAAGAATACGAGGGGCAATTCCTGTCATACGAAGGGGTGCTGTACTACAACTTTGACCGGCAGCGCAACGTCAATGAATCGATGGCAAAGTACGACGCCACAAGGCCCTTGTTTCTCTCCACCGATTTCAACAAGACTCCGATGGTCTGGCTGGTCGGTCAGCTTGACGGACGCACGGGCTGCATCGTCGATGAGGTTGAAATATCATATAACGCAAAAACGCAGGCGACCGCACAGCTATTCTGTGAGCGCTACAGAGGACATTCTGCAAAAACCGTCTATGTGACCGGCGATGCGTCAGGACAACACGAGAGCATCCGGGATTATACTTCCGACTATCTTATCGCCGAGGAGGTGCTCAAGGCTAATGGTTGGCGAGTCGTGTTTGATGTTCCGGCCGCAAACCCTAATGTCAATAACAGGGTTAACCTGGTATGTAGTTTGCTGCATACGATTACGGGAGCTGTGCGGCTGTACATAAATCCGGCATGCGCCAGGCTTATCAATGACCTTGAGCGCAACACATCGGACGGCAAGGGCGGCAAGGATAAAAAAGACCCGTACCAGACGCACGCATCTGACTGTATGGACTATTTGACGTGGAAGTGGTTCTCTAACGAATTTTACCATAACGGGATTATACAGCAATGAGCAGCCTTGATGTAGTCCATCAGCTTAATTACAGCAAGATATACAATTCAGACATGCAAGAGCGTATCCTGTGCGCGCAGCAGCGCGATTGCTATTTTGATCAAGACAATGCCGCCATACAATACATGCTGCGCAAGGATCTATCGCCGTTTTTTGACGTCTCGGATCTCAACGCGCTTAACCTGCTTACCGTAGATTCGTTTATCTACGCATTTCTCGAAAAACTCTGCAATGTCTATGATCGCCCGCCTGTGTTCCAGTTTGCTGATGGCGTCAACCAGACCGCAAAAGATAGATTCTCCGCGCTCATGGAAGAGGTCAGGATCCACCAGGTAATGCAGGAGACCTTTCTGCGATGCCGGCTGCATAATACCGTGCTTGCAACCGTGAAATGGTCAAAACAGCTCGACCGGCTGTTTGTCGAAAATGGATACAATATTGGCAATACTATGGTAGTAGAGCATCCTGAATATATGTACGACGCCTCCCTTGTGGCCTACGAAACATTGGCGTGGGACAATAAGCCGCGCTGGATTGTTTGGGACCGGGAGAATGGCGAACACTTCGCCACAGACGGCGCGCCCAAATGGGACGCGCAGAGCCGCACGGTCACATCCGATAAAATACCGATCCCTCCGTCAAGCAATGTCGCGGCGCCGAAGGTCTGGCCGTGGGTGGCGTACCACTACAAACTCCAAAATGATTTTTGGGGCAATGGCCTGGATGGCTTATTGCAGTTAGCCAGATCCATTAATGTCCTGCTTACTGTGCTTAACGATGATAGTATCCGCGAGACCATCCGGCTATTGATTTTATCGTTTGCTCCGGCCGGCACCCAGGGCGAAAAAGGACAACTTAAAAGCGGCCTCACGCATCCGATTTACCCAGAATCCCGCGTTGGCAACACCACCCCACCCCAGGCACAGGTTGTATCGGCTGACCTCTACACCGAGCAGATTATAGCGCTCATCGAAAAGCTAACAGAGATCATTTCGAGCCTGCACAACATCCCTAATCCGTTAAAATCGCAACTGACCGACAACCTGGCCGGGGTGACGCTGCGCATGAAAAACGAGCCGCTGTTGCAGCAGTGGGAAAAAGACCAGGGCGTTATGCGGCCATACGACAAAGAGCTTGTGCGCCGCATAGTGGAGGTGAATAACTTTTATCGCCCAAACAACAAGATCGACGCGGCAGCCCTTGACGAAATGACCATTGTCTACTCTGATCCGTCTATAGTGACCGACGAAAAAGCCGAGCTCGAGGTTGAGCAAATCAAATGGAGCGCCGGCCTATCTACTCCGGTCGCTTACATGCAGTCAAAAAACCCCAATATGACCGCGCAAGAAGCAGAGCAGCGTATCACGGATAACCTCGAGCTCTACAACGAGTTGATGGGAATGAAGGTGCAAGTTATGGTCCCTGGCGCAGATAATAACTTGAACGGGGATCGCGAGCAGGACGAGGAAACCGATGAAGATAAATGAGTTAATTACCCAGGAGCTTTCCGACACGCACACCCATCAAGCCAGATGGCAGTCCCTCGTAAAACAGATCATTCTCGAGGAGGGCCCGGCCAACAAAGAGCGTATCATGGAGCGTATTTCCGCAGAAGCCGAGCGCATTGGTGGCCGGCTGGTTCGGCGTTCGGTTGGTCTTGGCATGCAATGGCTGGCCGAGGGCAAGCGGTGATCCAGTTAAAATTCAACCTGCGCAACTTCCTTGCCCGAGAGGGCCATACCTTAATCAAGAGCTATCAGCGCTTGATGCAGGTCAAACAGGGCATATCACTTGACCCCGCTCCGCACAATGCGGCGGCTACCATCAAGCGCAAGGGCAAGGATCACTGGATGGTTGATACCGGCAAACTAAAGCGCAGTGGGTTTAAAATGTTTGCATGGCCGATGCGCCTCAAGGTGTATGCCTCTACCGATATCCACACGCGCGGCAAAAAGCGGGATGTCAGCTACGAGGACTTGTTTCTTTGGCACAATCAGGGGCACATTGGCAAGAGATATTCCGGCATATTCAACAAGTTCCCGGCCGGGTCACGCTTTCCGGAGAGACTGAGCACTGAGGTCTACAGGCAGATGCGGCCACAGCTCGAAAAAGCGTTCACCCGTAGAATCAAGGCGAAGTGATGGCGAAAATCAAAAAGACGGTCGAACGGGCCGGCCAGTACGTCTATAAGCACAGCAAGATATTGCTTGACATTGAGGTGGTCATATCTACCTTGATGACTGAGGCGCAATATCTGGTTGACCAGCTTGAGCTCGAGTATAAAAAGATGGTCGCTACCGGCGCTCAAGCCCGGTCTGCGCGGGCTGCTGTCATTGCGCAAGTGCGGGACGGGTCCGGTATTATGCAGGCATGGGTAAACAAGCAAAACAGGATCATTAATGAGCTGACCAAAAGCATGGTGGCCGCGCCCGTGACCGATGCAGTGGCGCGCGGCAAAAGCCATTGGGTGCTCGGCGCGGTCAAAACCTCGCACTGCCCGGACTGCCTGCATATGGCAGAGATCAGCGAGGCCGACGGGCCCAAGACTATCGCCGCGTGGCGCAAGTACGGCGTAGGGCTGCCCCGAGAGGGCAAGACGCAATGCTCTTACGGATGCCGGTGCATGCTTCTACCAGCAGAAGCCAAACAGGAGGCGGCGTAATCTGTGGCAAGCGTTTTGCATACATATCGATGCAGATGCGAGGGGCACATGCCCGACGGTTCGCCTTGCCGCAAGACATTTTTCACCATCCAGACACTCAAGGGCGAAACGCTGCATAAATGCCCGCGCTGTGGTCACATGAATCATTTTTATTTTGCGCATATTGGCGGCCACCAGTATATCAATGGTGAGCGCGCCGAGCGATTCGAGACGCAAGAAGTATAAAGATTAATTAACATATTCAGAGTCCCACGAGGGCCATATTCCTGTCAAGGAGTATGGCTTTTTTTATTGAGGGTAAAATGGCAGAGGAAAAAAAGAAAATACGCAGGAGCTTTAAAAGCTTGCCGAGGCGGGCGCAGAACGCGGCCTTTGCTTCGATGCGTGCGAGCGGAAAAATTAAAAGCAAGACCAGATCGAAGAGTAAGCGCGGAAACAGCAAAAAAGACTATTCTTCAATAGTAAAGAAAATTACCACTGGCAAAGAAACGTTTTACCAGGCCGGAGAGGGTGGAAGGACTTTCGCGAACAAGAAAAATGCTATTAAATTTCTAAAAAACAAAGGCAGAGAAATGCCCGATATTCCATATGAGACTGTTTACAGAAAAGGCAAAGCAGTTGGGAGCAAGAAAGTTGATGTTTCTAAGCTATACACCTACATGAATAGATAGGTCACACATAAAACGAAGGATAAGTCTATGGATTTAGACGAAGTGCTTGAGCAGCTGCTCAATGAAATCCCCGAAGAAAACAGGGACAAGGCCGAGAAATTAGTTGGCCAGCTGGCCGGCGAATGGAACGGTCTTATTGACGACCTCAAAGCCGCCAACGCGGAGTCCAAGGAGCGCAAGCTCAAGATTCGCGAGCTCACCGGGCAACTGGAAGAGGCCGGCGAAAAGGTCAAGGAGTACGAGGGCAAAGTCAACGATCCGGCGCTCAAACAGGAGTTTGATGCGCTCAAACAATTCAAGGCCGATGTCCTGAAGGGCCGCCGCGATTCATTCGCCGGCGAGTTCGCCAAAATCATCAAACACCCGAACTTTGAAAAAGCAAAAGAGCAGTTCAAGCTCCCAAAGCCGACCGAGGCGGGCGAGTATGATTTTTCAAAATCTGCTGATGCCGACATTGAGCACAATCTGGCCAAGATGGCCGAATACCAGAAGATTGGATTTTTCGGCGAAGAACAGCCAGCAGGCGGCACGGGGTTTAACCTCCCGCGCAATCAGGGGGGCGAGCAGCCGCCGACGATCAAATCGGCGCAGGATCTCCAGGCGTACATGGCCAAGCAACTGGCAACATACAAGTAAGGAGTCATCATCATGGCTGGTATCAAAGCAACCGATCTTCAGTATGTCCTCAACACCACGCCGATGAACACCTATTTTCAGGCGTTTGGGCTGGACACTACTTTCCTCGATCTTATGGGCGGCCTGCAGCCTGGCCCTGCCCGCATCCAGATCCCCCTCCATTATGCCGGAAACGCCACCGCCGGATCGTTCGCAGAATCCGCAGACCTCAAAACTGCCGGCACCCAGGCGCGCCGCGTGTTCACCCTGCCCTACAAGCGGGTGTATGCGACTTTCGGAGTCGATGGTCTGCAGGAAGCCATCGCCAAGGCGGGCGGCGTTGTCAACATCACCGATCTCGTGCAGGCCGAGGCTCTCGGCTCCATTCGCGACATTCTCGACGAGATCAACACCCAGATGCTTTCCGATGGCACCGGCAACAGCGCGGCAGACATCGACGGCATTCTCTACCACATCGACGACGACAACACCTGGTGCTCCGTCGCCCGTAGTGGAACGAGCTATACCCAGGCGTATATGTCCGGAAACGCCGGCACCGACAGAGACCTATCCGAGGATCTGATGCGCGGTGTTCACAACGTGCTGGTCAATACCCGCAAAAGCAACTATACTCACATCCTGACCAGCTACACTGTGGCCGACGCCTACGAAGCCCTGATGGGCGACCGCCTGCGCCTGGTCAATGTCCCGGTCGGAGACCTGACCGTGCAGGGCCTTGCGTTCAAGGGCCGCCCGGTGCTGACCATTCCCGGCTTCGAAACCAATTCGATGTGCTTCATCAAGAAGGGCGATTGGTCTGCCTATTTTCTGCCGCAGGTTTCGCTTGACAGCTATGGCCGACAGATCCAGGGTCCGTTCAAGGTCGAGCCGTACTATGCCGGCACCGACGACAGCACTTTCATCGTCGTCGCCTACGTCCAGCTCGTTTGCAAGAACCCCTGGCAGCAGGCCGGCCTGGTGGACGTGCAGTAGATCAATAGTAACTCACCCTGTGGGGAGGGCGCCGCTGCCCTCCCCGGCTTTAAGGAGATTCCAAAATGAGCTACAAGACCAGAATCAACAATCTTGCCCCTGTTGCCAAAAAGATCAGCATGGGCAACCTGCTTGATGCTGTTTGCGGCGTTCTCCGGGGCGATGAAGTTCTCACCTCCGAAACCACCCTCTCTATCGGCACCAGCTCCAAGAAAGCGCTCAAGGTCGGCGCGGTCACGGGATGGATCAACGGCGTTTATTTTGCAGCCAATGCGCAAGAAAAAGCATTCACCGCGACAGATCACGACGTGGCAAACGGCAAATGGGCGACCTATCGCATCTCTATTGTCGCCAACGGAACCGTGACCATTACCATGAGCGCATCGACCTACGCCACCCGCGCGCTGGCCATCGCTGCGCTGCCGGCGTGCCCGGCCGCAAACGTTGACCTCGGATACATTATCGTCCATGCAGACGGAGCGCTATTCGACGCCACCACCACCGACCTTGATGCCACAACGGTCGATGTTGAGTACATGGCCGCGACCAACTACGTCATCGACTTCGATTAACCTCTAAAAAGGAAGGCCCAAAGTCATGGGAAAGTATTTTCAGCTTTTCGGCATGGTGGAATCCAAAGAGATGGATGACTACTACGCCAACATGAAGCCGGCGCAGCGCCAGGCAGAAATCGACAAGCTGGTAGGCAGCGCAAACACTATCGGCATCTATTCGCCTGAATCGTTCCCGGTTGAATTTGCCGGCGAGATCATTACCATTGAAGCCGGATGGCACCAGTACAGCGCCGGGTTTGCGGTTTGGGCGCTGCAGAAGTACGGCAAGGGGTCTAAATACGGACAGACGTATCGCACCGTTGACGGCAGGATGGTAGAAAACCCCGAGCTGTTGGACGATAACCCGGCCGGAGACGAAGCTCCGCAGCGTCGCACCCGGACAAAGGCTGAGACTGAATAATGTCCATCGTTAATTATCACTTCGGCTATCCTGGGGCGCTATCTGTTCCTGGATATGCATCAGCTGAAAACCTCAAGATGTCGTCCGGGGTCTCCACCCCGGACGGCTATCTTTTGCCGCGTGGCTATACGATAAACTCGGTTACGGTCACATGGTCGGCGGCAAGTGTTGGTGACTCTGTTATGGTCGATGTTATGAGCGGCGCAACGCAGCTTGAAAGCATAATTATATCGGCCGCCGACGAGGACACGAAATACAAGACAGCAAGCCCGGCATATACTCTCGGGGCGAATGCCTATCTTAATGTTATTTGCTATGGCGTGCTTGAGAACACCATCACCGATCTTAATGTCGTGCTTGAGCTGTCCACGTCCGGGGCCGCAGGGGATCCGGATGACGTTTTGCCGAATATATCCATCGGCACATCTGACCTGCAGACGGTTAAGCCTAATATCACGCAATACCTGAAAGACGGCGAATACGATTTTGATGATATTGTGCTCAACCAAAAACGGGAATTATACGGACTGATAAAAGCCGCAGAACGGGTAAACTTCCCGAGCTATACCAACGCAGAGCTTGACACGCTATTGGCTACGATCCGCGATTACCCGAAAGAGGGTAATTTGGCCAACCGGCTTAAAAATATGGTGGTGGGTTGGATATTGATGGACAACAGGCTGTACGACGAAGCGGGGTACTATATCACCCACGCCAAAAGCATCCCGCTGCAATATTACATCGATGACGACGCAAGTCAAACAGCAGAGAGCGCAGAAATGTCCTATACCTATGCGCCGAGGTTTGGGCGATGAATTTTACATTGATACATGACACGCTGCGCGCATCAATCAGGGCGGCAAATTTCAGGTTTTGGGAGCCGCAAGACTGGTATGATCTCGAGGTGGGCAAACTCCCGGAAGCGGCTATGCAGGATGGATTTACTATCCGGTTCGTCAGTCAAGAGCAAAGCGATCTGGGCAGCGATTCACTGGCCAGGCTAACGCTTGAAATAGAGTTCGCCCTTGGCAGCCGCAAGGGATATTATACGACCAAGATGGGCAAAGCACAGACGGCTATCCGCGCGCTGCGTGGCGTGCTGCTGCCGGAGGGCGTCTCAAATATCGATGATCAGTTGTGGCCAAACTTTCAGTGCAATTATATTGGCGAGATTGTGGCAATGACATTTACCATCAGTTTTATTATTGACTCAAATTAAGGAGCATTACAATGGCTGACGCAACACCTAGAACCCTTGACAAGACCAATGTCATGATCGGGCGTGTCGCGACCATCTCGGTGGGCGACGGCACGGACCTCAAGCTGAGCATTTCCGGCCTGCAGCAAGAAGGAGTCATAATCATCAATGACGAGGTAAAAGAGATCAATACCCAGCTCGAGGACTATACCGACCACGTTGAGGTCTTGGCGCGAAAAACAACCGTCGAGTTTATTTTTTCTGAAATAGACGATGCCGACCTTGACTTGATCAACGGCGCGACGATCAATGAGATTGAAGTCAAAACGTCCACTGGCGGGGCAAACAGCACGGGAATGGTTTTCAACATGGCCACCTGCGACTCAATGAAGGCGTTCGTTGATGGCCTCAAGACGCATGTGATCGCCACCAAGACATCGACAGGCAAAACACTGAACTATACCATCACTGACAACGCGGCAGCGTAGGAGCGTAAAAAATGGCTGATGTAGCTGTAAGGCCACTGTCAAAAAACAAAGTATTCTCCGGGCGGCTGGTATCTATCGCGGTTTATGATGATTCCGTTCCCGTCAAGTTTACCACCCTGAACATTACCACCCTTGCCGGCGAGACCGTGACCGCGACCGAGGAGGTCGTGGACTCTACTGTTGAGCTCGAGGATGGCACTGAAATCACAGAAAAAGCCGGCCGGCGGGTCACTGCCGAGGCGACCATTTCCGAGGTTTCCACTGACGACATGGCGCGGATCAACGCAGCGACCAAGATCGTATTTACCACCGCTACCGGCGGCACCGGGTCCGGCATGACGTTCACTATCGACGATCCTGATGTGATTTATTGCCAGCTCGAAGGGCTCAAAACCAAGATCACGGCTAAAAAGAGCACCGTCACCCCGACCCTCCCGTATGTGATTGCGGCGGTGTAATCCGTGGCGAATCCAAAAACAACATTCGAGTTTGACGGCGATATCAAAAAGGTTCTCGCCAAACTCGATGAGCTTGATGCCAAAATAGCCAAGACCGGCAAGAAAAGCGGTGCGGCTGGCAGCGATATGCTGTCCGGCTTTGAGGGCGCGGTGGCCGGCATTACAAAAGTAACGGCCGCCCTCGGTGCCGCATATGCGGCGCTATCTACGGCGGGCAAGGCGATAGGCACGGCAGCCGAGTTTGAGCAGTTACAGACTCGGCTTGAAAATATGTACGG
>ERZ795054.4397-NODE-4397-length-10382-cov-5.525612_pt1 | contig 10382 bp, 8 predicted proteins | sample MGYA00375138_ERZ795054 | MGnify/ENA primary metagenome ERZ795054 (study PRJEB30183, sample SAMN05720215) | anaerobic digester metagenome | isolation source: active sludge of municipal wastewater-treating anaerobic digesters | place: USA | collected 2014-12-23 ...
TCGCCCTTGACGCGACGCCGTCCATTCGTTAACCTCGCTTCGATCATGGTTAACGAAAGCGCGGCGCTCCGCGGCCGCATCCTCGCTCGCCTGCGCGCCTCGCCCGAACCCGTCTCGGGCAACGAGCTCTCCGGCGAGCTCGGCGTGAGCCGCGTCGCCGTCTGGAAGCACCTGGAGGCCCTTCGCGAGGCGGGCTACGGCCTCGAGGCCGGCCGCTCGGGCTACCGCCTGGCCGCGGACGGCGACTTCCTCCACCCCTGGGAGTTCCCCGGCCGCGAGGCTCGCGTCGTCCGCTACGAGCGGACCGACTCGACCATGGACCGCGCCCTCGAGCTCGCCCTGCGCTCTCCCTCCTGCCGCGCGATCGTCGTCGCCGAGGCGCAGAGCGCCGGCCGCGGCAGGCGGGGCCGTCGCTGGGCCTCCCCGCGGGGCGGCCTCTTCGCGACCCTGGTGGCCGAGCCCGCGACCGCGCCCTGGCGGGCCGAGCGGGCGGCGATGGCCGGCGGGGTGGCCCTCTGCCTGGCCCTCCGCGAGCTCACGGGCGAGCCCTTCTCCCTCGAGTGGCCCAACGACGTCTACCTGGCCGGGCGCAAGGCCGGCGGACTCCTCGTCGAGTACCTCGCGGAGGGCGAGTCCCTGCGCCTCCTCGACCTGGGCCTCGGGGTCAACGTGGCCAACCGGGCGCCCGGCGGGAACGCGTTCTCCCTCTCCGAACTCCCCTCCCCCGCGCCGACGCGGCGCGCCCTCCTCTCGGCCTTCCTCGACCGCTACGAGACGCTCGACCTGGAATGGCCCGGCCTCGCCGAGGCCTGGACCGGCCTTTCCTCCTCGCCGGGAAGGATAGCCGTCTCCCGCGACGAGGACCGGCGCCTGGGCAGGGTCCTCCGGGTGGACGACGAGGGCCGCCTCGTCGTGGAACTCACTGGCGGAGGGACGAAGTCCTTCAGGCCTTCCGAAGCGCGAATCGAATCCAAGGAGCAAGCATCGTGAGCAAGAACCGCGGCCTCGTCCCCCCCGTCCTCTCCTGCCTCTTCGCCGCCCTCATCTCGGTCGGCGCCTACATCGCCGTGCCCCTCCCGGGCACGCCCGTGCCGGTCGTCCTGCAGAACCTCTTCATCATGCTCGCCGCCCTCCTCCTGGGACCGGCCTGGGGGCTCGCCTCCGTCCTCGTATACCTCTCGCTGGGCGCCCTGGGCCTCCCGGTCTTCGCCGGCGGGGCGGGCGGCTTCGCGCGCTTCCTCGGGCCCACGGGCGGCTATCTCGTCGGCTACGTCCCTGCGGCCCTCGCCATCGGCCTCGTCTCGCGCCTGGGCGCCAGGCGGCGCTGGTGGAGGGACGCGCTGGCCCTCCTCGCGGGAGAGCTCCTCGCCTACGGCATCGGCCTTCCCTGGCTCAAGGCCGCGATCCACGCGGACTGGGCCAAGGCCCTCTCAGGCGGCCTCCTGCCCTTCCTCCCCGGCGACGCGGTCAAGGCGGCCCTCGCCGTCGTCCTCGCGGGGAGGCTCTCGCCCCTCCTCGAGCGCGCCCTGCCCCGCCGAGGCGGCCACGCGGCCGAAGCAGGCGTGGCGGACGACGGCGCGGCCGATGGCGGCACCGCGGATGACGGCGCCGCGGACGATGGCGCGGCGGATCGCGGCGCCCCGGGCTACCGTGGCTGAGCTCGCCCGTGTCGAGGCCCTGGTCCACCGCTTCCCGGACGGAGGGCTCGGCCTGGACGGCGTCGACTTGCGCCTGGAGGAGGGCGATTTCCTCGTGCTGGCCGGCCGCAACGGCTCGGGGAAGAGCCTCCTCGCGCGCCACCTCATCGGCCTGGCGCGGCCGAGCTCGGGAAGGGTCCTGTGCCGGGGCCGCCACGTCGCGGCAGATCCCCTCGAGGCCCGGAGGACGATAGGCTACGTCTTCCAGGACGCCGACGCCCAGATCGTGGGCCAGACCCTCCTCGAAGACGCCGCCTTCGGCCCCTCCAACCTGGGCCTGCCGCGCGCCGAGATCGCGGCGCGGGCCCGGGAGGCCCTGGCCCAGGTCGGCCTTTCCGCCCTGGAAAACCGCCGGCCGGACAGCCTCTCCGGCGGGGAAAGACGGAGGCTCGCGATAGCCGGCGTCCTCGCCCTCCGCCCCGCCTGCGTCCTTCTCGACGAGCCCTTCGCCAACCTGGACCTGCCCGCCATCCGGAGCGTGCTCGGCGTGATCGCCGACCTGCATTCGGGCGGCCGGACGGTCGTCGTCGTGACCCACGAGCTGGAGAAGGTGCTGGCCCACGCGACAAGGCTCGCGGTGATGGACCAGGGCCGCGTCGTCTTCGACGGGGCGCCCGACGGCCTCGCGCGCTCCCGCTACGAGGAGCTCGGGCTCATGGATCCCTTCCGCTCGGGCGCGGCGCTCAAGGAGCTTTCTTGGCTTCGGTAGGCCCCTTCCGCTTCGAGTGGGGCGACTACCCCGCCAGGCGCCTCCACCCGCTCTCCAAGCTCGCGGCCCTCGTCGCGCTCTCCGTCTCGTCCACCGCGTCTAGGGGCGCCTGGCTTCCCTTCCTCGCCCTTGCCGCCCTGGGCGCCCTGGCCTCGGCCGGCGCCTTCCGACCTGGCCTCCTCAAGGGACTGTCGGCCCTGGCCCGCGACGCGCGCTTCCTCCTGGCCTTAAGCCTCTTCGTCGCGGCCTTCCGCGTCGTCGATCCTTGGGGCCCCTCCCTCCTGCGGCTCGAGGAGCTGGCGCCGGCCCTCCTCTACGTCGCGAGGCTCGCGCTGGTCTTCGCCTTCGCGGAGGCCTTCTTCCGCTCGACCTCGGCGGAAGAGCTGGCGGCCGCGGCGACCTTGCTCGCGCGCCGCCTCTTTCGCCGGGTGGACCTGGATCCGGGGCTCTACCTGAGCCTAGCCGTCAACTTCATCCCCCGCTGCTTCGAGGCCTACGGACGGGCCAGGGAGGCCGCCCTCGCCCGCGGTTACGGCGGCAGGCGGGGCAGGCGCCCGCGCTTCGCCTCCTCCCTCGCCGTCCTCGAGTCCTTCATCGCCGGCAGCATCCGCGCGGCGCTCTCCGCCGCGGAGGCCCTGGAGTCGCGGGGCTACAGTCCGGCACGGGTCCTCGGAGGCAAGCCCTTCCGCCCCGCGGACGCCGCCCTCGCGGCGGCGGCGGCGGGCCTCGCCGTCCTGGCCCTGGCGCTCTAGGCGCGGCGGCCGTCGCCGCAGCGGGTTGCGCGGCTGATCGCTCGCGGCGCTCGGCCCTGCGCATCGCGCGCGGCGCATGGAGCGGGCCCCGCGGCGCCGCCGCCGCGCGCGGCGCGTTCCGCGGCGAGCGGCGCTTGGCGCGGCTCGGTGCGCGGCGGGCGCGCGCGGCCCAGCCCATCGCCCGCGGCGCCTGTTCCGGCCCGCCGCGCTCGGCCCAAGGCGCGGGACGCTAGGCGCCGTCGCCGCGCCTATGCGCGCTCGACCTCGCCTCCGTACTGGAGCCGGTATAGGTTCCAGTAGAGGCCCCTCTTCTCCAGGAGCTCCTCGTGCCGCCCCTCCTCCGCGACGCGCCCGCCCGCGAGGACGACGATCCTGTCGGCGTGCCTGATCGTCGAGAGGCGGTGGGCGATGACGAGGCTCGTCCTCCCCGCGAGCAGCCCCTCGAGACCGCGCTGGATGAGGCGCTCCGTCTCCGTGTCCACCGAGCTCGTCGCCTCGTCCAGGATGACCACCGCCGGATCGTGGGCGAGGACGCGGGCGAAGGAGAGGAGCTGGCGCTGGCCCGAGGAGATGTTCGTCGCGCCCTCGGAGAGCTTCGTGGCGTAGCCCTCGGGCAGGGACTCGATGAACTCGTCGGCATGGACGGCCCTGGCCGCCTCGAGCATGCGCTCCCTCGGCACCTCGGTCCCGAGCCTGAGGTTGTATTCTATGCTCCCCGAGAAGAGGAAGACGTCCTGGAGGACGGGCTGGACCGCCCGCCGCAAGTCCGCGAGGGGAAGGTCGCGGACCGGCACGCCGTCCAGGCGGATCTCGCCCTCCTGCACGTCCCAGAGCCGCGTTATGAGATTCGCCACCGTGGTCTTGCCCGCGCCGGTCGTGCCGACGATGGCCACCATCTCGCCGGACCTGACCGAGAGCGAGAGGTCCTTGAGCACCCACTCGCCCGGCTTGTAGGCGAAGCGCGCCCGGTCGATCTCGATGGCCCCGCGCACGGGGACGGGCATCGCCGCCTTGGGCTCGTCGGGGATCCGCTCGTCCGAGTCCAGGAGCTTGAAGACCCGCTCGCCCCCGGCCATCGCGCTCTGAAGGAGGGTGTACTTCTCCGAGATGTCCTGGACCGGGGAGTAGAACATCCTGATGAGGTTGATGAAGGCGATGAGGGTGCCCAGGGAGAGGACGTGCGCCTTGAACATCGAGGCGCCCACGTAGATGATCACCGCGGTGGAGAGGCTAGCGAAGAAGTCGACGAGGGGGCGGAAGGTCGCGAAGACGTACATCTCGCCCAGGTTCGCCTTCATGAGCTCGCGGTCCCGATCCTCGAACTCCGCCCGGGTCGCCGCCTCCCTCGCGAAGAGCTGGACGACGGCGATGCCCGAGAGGCGCTCGGCGAGGTAGGAATTCACCTTGGAGAGCCAGGTCCTCTGCCTGCGGAAGGCGTCGCGGGCCTTCCGCCGCGAAATGGCCGTCGCGACGGCGACGGGGGGCAGGGAGGCGAGGGTCGCGAGGGCGAGGCGCCGGTCCAGGACGAAGAGGAGGACGAGGACGCCCGCCATCAGGGCCGCGTCCTTGAGGAAGGCGGCCACGACGTCGGTGAAGAACTGGTTGATCGTCTCCACGTCGCTCGTCATCCTCGTGACGAGGCGGCCCACGGGCTGGCGGGAGAGGAAGGCGAGCGACCGCGTCGAGGCGTGCCTGAAGAGCTCCATCCTGAGGTCCTTCATGATCCGCTGGCCGATGAGGCTCGCGAGGTAGACCTGGAGGAAGGTGGCGAGGAGGACCACGGCCAGGGTGAAAAAGAGGATCGCCACGTTGGCCGCCACCGTCCGGGAATCCCCCCGGCGGACCGCCGCCGCCTCCGCGGGGGCGAGCCTCCGGAGCTCCGCGACGGGCATGGCCGCGTAGGCCTCGCCTGGGAGGGGCGAGGCGCCGGCCGCGGCGAGGGCCCCGGCCTGTGCCGCGTCGCCCGGCCGGATCTGCACGAGGTAGCGCGGCTCGGGGTCGAGGAGGCCCGAAGCCTCGAGGGAGCGGCGGTCCTCGCCGGAGACGGCGCTCAGCCGCGAGGCCTTGAGGTAGGCCCGGCCGGCCACGACGGGGTCTCCCGGCCCGATGGCGAGGGCCCGGCCCTCGGGCAGGGACGCGGCGCGGGCGTCGACGGCGAACCAGGACACCATGAGGGCGTCGTCCACGGTCCGGCGGACGAGGACGGGGAGGTAGAGCTCTCCCGCCGTGCCCGCCGCCAGGGCCAGCAAGGCCGCGGCGGCGAGTAGGCGATAGGGCCTCAGGTAGCGGAGGATCCGCCCCGCGATGCGGGAATCGTAGCCCTTGGTGACCTCGTCGGTCTCGAAAAAATCGGCCATGGCCCTATTCCCCCTTCTCCGCGACGCGCTCGAGCTCCTGGAGCCTGGCTATCTCCGCGTAGAAGCCCGACTCGTCCGCGAGGAGCTCGGCGTGGCTTCCCCGCTGGGAGATCCGGCCCCCCTCGAGGACGATGATGAGGTCGGCGTGCCGCAGGGTGGACACGCGGTGGGAGACGATGACGTTCGTCCTGCCGCGGCGCTCCTCGATGAGGCCCCCGAGGATCCGGTCCTCCGTCTCCGCGTCCACGGCGGAGAGGGCGTCGTCGAAGACGAGGATCTCCGGGTCGGCGGCCAGGGCCCTCGCGATCGCGACCCGCTGCTTCTGGCCGCCCGAGAGGGTGAGCCCCTTCTCGCCCACCAGCGTGTCCCAGCCCTGCGGGAAGTCCGCGACGTCGCGGGCGATCGCGGAGATCTCCACGATCCGGCGGAAGCGCTCCTCCGGGAGGGCCGGCGCCCCGTAGCGGACGTTGGCCGCTATCGTATCGGAGAAGAGGAAGGAGTCCTGGGGCACGAAGCCGAATGCGCTCCGGAGGGCGGAAAGCTCGTAGTCGCGGATGTCCCTGCCTCCCACGAGGACGGTCCCCTGCGGCGGGTCGAGCAGTCGGGGGAGGAGCCTGAGGAGGGTGGACTTCCCCGAGCCGACGCGGCCCAGGATGCCGAGGGTCGACCCGGCGGGGAGCGCCGCCGAGACCTCGAGGAGAGCCGGCGAGGAGGCGCCGGGATAGGAGAAGGAGAGGGATCGGAACTCGAGCCCGCCCCGGGGCGCGGCGGAGGAGGAGCCCGGCAGGCTCGCGATGGCCGGCTTCGCTTCCAGCACCTCGTTGACGCGCTTGAGGCTCGCCGCTCCGCGCTGCAGGGTGTTCACCGTGAAGCCCGCGCCGATCATCGGCCAGACGAGCATCTCCAGATAGGCGAGCATGGCGACGATGTCGCCGGCGCTCATCCTGTTCTCTATGACGGCGGCGCCGCCAACGCCCAGCAGGATGAGGGTGGTGAGGCCCGAGAGGAAGCCTATGAGGGGAAAGAAGAAGCCGAAGATCTTCGCGAGCCCCATGGAGGCCACGCGGTACTCGTCGTTGGCCTTGGAGAAGTCCGAGGCGAAGCGCTCCTCCTTCACGAAGGCCTTGACCACGCGGATGCCTGCCATGGTCTCCTGGGCGATCTCGGAGAGGCGCGAGAAGATCTCCTGGACCCGCTTGAATCGCTTTCCCACCATTCCGCCGAAGAAGACGATGAGGAGGGTGATGAGGGGGAGGGGGATGATGGTGAGGAGGGCCGTCCGCGGGTTCTGGGCGATCATGATCGCGAGGATGGCCAGGGACATGAAGGCGCCGTCCACGAAGGTGACGAAGCCCATCCCGGTGGCCTGGCGGATCGCGGACATGTCGTTCGTGGCCCTGGCCATGAGGTCGCCGGTCTTGTTCTCCTGGTAGAAGCCCCCCGAGAGGGAGAGGAGGTGGCCGAAGAGCCTGTCGCGCATCTCCGTCTCGATGCGCCGCGAGGCTCCGTGGATGAAGAAGCGCCAAAGGAAGCGCCCCGCCGAGACGAAGGCCGCGATGCCGACCATCAGGGCCGCGAGCCGGGCGATGAAGGACAGCTCGAAGCCGCCGGAGGAGACGGCGTCGACGGCGCGCTTCACGATCTGGGGGAGGAGGAGCTGGGCGGCGTCGACCGCGACGAGGCAGAAAAGCCCGGCGGCGTACTTCCGGCGGTATGTACGCAAGTAGGGCAGGAGCGTCCTGAATTCCTTGAGCATCGCTAGAATGTACCGCGGCCGGGCTCGGGGGGACAAGCTCCTCCGCCCGGGCCGGGCGGGCGCGGCGACAATTCCGATTGACAGGCCGGTCGGCCGAGGCGATAGTTGAGGGGTGAAAGAGAAGCTTCGCCGCCCATCGCGGCGCGCCGCCCGGGCCGCGGTGTCGGCCCTCGCCGCCCTGCTTTCCCTCTCCTCCTGCGCCGTCCTCAGGGCGGGCGGCAGCGTGGAGAAGGTCTTCCTCGCGGAAGAGGACCTCGTCATCGCGGAGGCAACGCTGCCCGTCCTCATCAAGGCGAGCGAGGCCCTCCTCGCGGGAGACCCGAAGGACGGCGGGAAGGCCGTGACGACGGCCTCGCTCTACGTGATGTACGCGAGCGCCTTCGTCTCGGGACCGGCGGACCTCCTTCCCGACGAGGAGTACGAGGCCAAGGGCCGCGCGGCGCGGCGGGCCCAGGCGCTCTACAGGCGCGCGAGCCGCCTCCTCCTCCCCCTCCTCGAGGACAGGGCGCCGGGCTTCCTGGCCGCCGACTCAGACGAATCCGCCGCGTCCAAGCTCTCGCGCTTCCGGAAGGACGACCTCCCCCTCCTCTACTGGACCGCCGCCTCCCTCCTCGGCGCCTTCTCCATCGACCCGCTGTCCTTCGAAGGCGCGAAGGGACTCCTGCCGGCCAGGCGCCTCCTCGCGCGCGCCTCGGCCCTCGATCCCGCCTGGAACTCCGGGGCCCTCGAGGAGCTCAACCTGAGCCTCTACGCGTCCCTCCCCGACTACCTGGGCGGGAGCCTCGAGGAGGCCGAGAAGGCCTATCTCCGCGCTCTCGAGTACTCCGGCGGCAAGTCCGCCTCGGTCTACGTGACCTACGCCACCTCGATCGCCGTCGTCCACGACGACTACGCGGCCTTCAAGGACGCCCTCCGCAAGGCCCTGGCCGTGGACGACGAGGCCCTGCCCGGCTCCCGCCTGCCGAACGCGCTCGCGAAGGACAGGGCCGAGCGCCTCCTCGCCCAGCCGGAGCGCTACTTCCTGACCACCGAAGGAGACCCCGCACCATGAAGCGCCTCAGCCTGCCCGCCTCCCTCATCGCGGCCGCCTATCTCGCCTGCGCGGCGGCGGGCGCGGGCGCCCAGGCCCTCACCCTGAGGGTGGCGTCCTACGTCCCCCCCAACAGCACCTGGGACATCGGCCTCAAGAAGCTGGCCGCCGACTTCGACAGGATCTCGGGCGGGAGGGTGAAGCTCGTCTTCCCGCAGAGCCTCAGGGCCTCGAGCGACTCGGACATCATCCAGAAGATGAAGTTCGGCGTGGACGGAGCCCTCATCACGACCATGGGCGTCGCGGAGCTCTACCCAGACTCCCTCGCCCTGGCCATCCCCTCGATCATCCGGAGCGACGAGGAATACGACGCCGTCCTCGCCGTCGTGGAGCCCCTCATCCGGAAGAAGCTCGCCGACCGCTACGTGGTCCTGGCCCTCGCCAAGGGCGGCTGGATCCGCTACTTCTCCAAGTCGCCCATCGTCTACCCCGAGGACCTCGTGAAGGCGCGGATGGCGGTGAGCGCGGACGACGACAAGATCCAGAGACTCCTGCAGAGCGTCGGCACGAGGACGGTGAAGGCGGACATGGCCGCCCTCATCCTCCAGCTCTCCTCCAATACGGTCGACGCCTTCTACCTGAGCCCCGTGCAGCTCGCGAGCCTCTGGACGCAATACAAGAGCCAGGTCTCCTACATGAGCCCCTTCAAGGTCTCCCCCTTCCTGGGCGCCGTCATCTTCACCAAGCAGAGCTGGGACAAGGTTCCCGCCGAGTTCCGGCCCCGCCTGGAGGAGGCGACCCGCGAGGCCGCCCGCGTCATGGCGAGGGAAAGCGCCAAGCTCGAAGAAGACGCGATAGCCGCCATGGTCCGGGAGGGCCTCAAGGTGCCGGCCTACCCCGCCGACGCCGAGCCCAAATGGAACGCGTTGTACGCGGAGAAGCGCGACAGCCTGGTCGCGACCATGTTCTCCGCGGATTTCCTCGAGGCCATGCGCAAGGCCCTCGCCTCGGCGAGAAGCAAGCGTTAGGCGGCAGGATGCGCCGCGGCTCCGGAGCGCAAAAAACCACGATCGCCTCCTCCCGCGCCTTGTCGGCCGTCAAGGCCGCCGCGCGCTGGATCCTGGACGGATCGGCCCTCGTAGCCTTGGCGACGCTGTCCGTCCTGCCCGTCCTGGACCTCGTCCTGGCCCGGCTCTTCTGGCGGGGCATCCCCTCGTCCGGAACGGTGCTGCAGTACTCCATACTCGCCCTCGCCTTCCTCTCCGCCGCCATCGCGACCAGGGAGGGCAGGCAGCTCTCCCTCGGCTCGGGCGCCAAGGACGGCGGCCGGCGCTCCCCGGGAAAAGGGCTTCCGGCCTGGAGGCGGCTCCTCGCCCGCGCCGTCGCCCTGGGGCCCGACTTCGCCCGCGCGGTCGAGGCCGGGGCGGTCGCCGCATTCGCCTGGACTTCGCTCTCCTTCGTCTTCGCGGCCTTCGACAAGAGCTCTCGCGTCCTCTTCCTTCCGGAGCGCTGGTTCGTCGCGGCGATGCCCTTCGGCTTCTTCCTGATGCTCGCCTTCGTCCTCGCGCGGAAGGGCCGGGGGGGAAGGCTGGCCGCCTGGGCCGGCGCCCTGGCGGGAACCTTCCTCGCGGCCTCGGCGATCGCCAACCTCGCCTCCGTCCTCGAAGCCGAATCCGCCGTCCCCGGCGGCCTGGCCTCCGCCCTCGGCCCCGTCTCGGCCGCGGCGGGGGCAGTCCTCTCCGCCGGAGCCTGGCCGGTCGCCATCCTGATCCTGGCGGGCGCGCTTGCGGGCGCGCCCATCTTCTGCGTCCTCGGGGGCCTCGCCCTCCTCTTCCTGGGCGGCGACGGCTCCTACCTGGAACTCGCGTCCAGCGAGGCCTACGCCCTCCTGCGCGGCCCGGCCATACCGGCCCTGCCCCTCTTCGCCCTCTCGGGCTACCTCCTCGCGGAGTCGGGGGCCGGCGGCCGCCTCGTCGCCGTGTTCAGGGAGCTCTTCGGATGGCTGCCCGGCGGGGAGGCCATAGCCGCCGTCCTGGCCTGCGCCTTCCTCACGACCTTCACGGGGGCGAACGGCGTCACCA
>ERZ795054.4407-NODE-4407-length-10359-cov-4.951960_pt1 | contig 10359 bp, 8 predicted proteins | sample MGYA00375138_ERZ795054 | MGnify/ENA primary metagenome ERZ795054 (study PRJEB30183, sample SAMN05720215) | anaerobic digester metagenome | isolation source: active sludge of municipal wastewater-treating anaerobic digesters | place: USA | collected 2014-12-23 ...
CGCGGCGTAGAGGTACTGGACCTTGAGCCCATAGGCCACGAACAGAAAGAAGGCCGACCAGAAGAGCGCGCGCAGGCGGGGGACGTCGTCCCTCCCGGTGTGCACGAAAAAGCCCAGGCTCATCAGCAGGGATGCCACACACATCATCTCGGCCATGGCATAATGGCTGAAGTGAAAGACCTGGTACTGCGTAAAGGTAATCAGCACCAGGAATGTGATGGGAAGGCGCAAGCCTGAAACCCTGAGCAGAAACCACAGGCTGCCCAGCACCGACAGCAGTACCAGCAGCCGGGCCACCTCACGGTGGGGACCGGCGATCAGGAAAAAGGGATATTGGACCACATTGAAGAGGGGCCCCCGCACCAGGGTACTGTTCTCATGAAGGTCGAGCCTTCCCGTTTCGATGAAGTTTAGTGTCTGGGAGGCGTACAGGCCTTCGTCAGTCCAGGCTCCCCGGGTGTGAACGTCGGCGGTGCCGTCGGGGTCCCAGGCCAGGAAAGGCAGGTGGGCCAGCAGCAGGAGCAGTAGCAGGAGGGAGGGTTGATGTTCGCATGTTCGCATGTTCGATGAACGATATACGAAGGTCTGAGTGAGTCCTTGGGCAGGCGTTCGGTGCGGGAACTATGGTTCTATGGAATAAATGTACATCTTCCCTGTGAAATGGCCTGACGCCATTCCTTCCCTTCCATTGATCAAAAAAGGCCCCTTCCGGGGCCTTACACATCGCATCAGGTGGCAATTATTTCTTCAGCACGGCATCCAAAACCTTTTCCCTGGCGATAGGCCGGGTGCAGAAGAACCAGTCGTAGCATTTCATATCCTCCTTTCCTTCCATGCGGTCCTTGGCGGTGCCGCAGGAGCCGGCGGGGGGGACGATGACGTCGTCGCCCGGGCGCCAGTCGGCAGGCGTGGCCACGCCGAAGGCATCGGCGGCCTGCAGGGCGATAAGGACGCGGTAGAGCTCATCGAAGTTGCGTCCGAGGCTCAGCGGATAATAGATGATGGTGCGGATGATGCCCTTGGGGTCGATGAAGAACACGGCACGCACAGCCTTGGTGGTGGCTTCGCCCGGCTGGATCATGCCGTACTTGTTGGCCACTTCCATGGTGATGTCCTCGATGAGGGGGAACTTCACTTCCACGTTCTTCATCCCCTTGTATTCGATTTTCTCCTTGATGGTGCGCAGCCAGGCGATATGGCTGTAAAGCCCGTCAACGCTCAGGCCCACCAGCTTGCAGTTGGCCTGGGCGAACTGCTCCTCCATGGTGGCGAAGGTCATGAACTCCGAGGTACATACCGGGGTGAAGTCGGCCGGGTGGCTGAACAGGATTACCCATTCGCCCTGGTAGTCTTGAGGGAAATTGATCTCTCCCTGGGTGGTGACGGCCTTGAAAGCCGGTGCCTTGTCGCCGATGCGCGGCATCGGCATGCTTTTCATGATGTTCTCTTCCATGGTGTTGTGGTGTTAAGGTTAATTGATAAGGTGATTATTAATGAGGTTGCTCTTTCAGAAAATGTCCTTTGATCTCCACCCTCAGGTCCTTCACTTCGAAGCCCGGGATGGCCTTATGGCGGAAATACTCTTCCAGCATTGCACTCAGTTCTTCATCCATGTAGTCTTCAATCCGGTCCGTTTCGGCGCAGTACAGGTGGTGGTGCCGCTGGGTCACCACGTCGTATCGCATGCGCTCCTGCTCGGTCTTCACCTTGCTCAGCAGGCCCTTGTCCGTGAAGGTCTCCAGGATTTTGTATATGGTCCCCACGGCGATGTTGGGATGTGCTTTCTGCACGTGGGCAATGATCTTCTCCGTGGAAGGATGGTCTTTGAGCCGATGAACCGCTTCGAGAACGGCCATGCGCTGGGGCGTAATCTTCAGCCCGCTGGCCGAGAGCTTTTCACGGAGTTGACTACTTCGCATAGCGTTGTTCTTCTTTAGAAAGAATAATTCCTAAATGACAATGCAAATTTAATCAATTATAATGGAGAAATGGGTTTTATAGAAAGATTCTGAAGAATTGCTAATGATGGATTTTTGGGGTGGACCGAGGTATTTTCCTTATTATTGAAAATGGAACGACGCCAACAAACCACCGGATCATGAGCTCAATGATGCGAAACTTTCTGCTAACGGCCCTGCTGTCCCTGGCCATCACATCCTCCGGCGCTCAGGACCTGGGCTCTTTCACCTCTCTGCATGGGGACCCCACCCTGCCGCCTTCGCTGTTGCGGATCGCCGGCACTTTTCCTGCCGAACGCCTGGCCCAATGCCAATCGCCCGATGGGGAGCCATTCAAACGCAAGGTCCTCAAAGACTATGCGCGGGGCAACGAAGCCGCCCTGCGGCAGATCATCCGGAGCGGCCGACTGCTCAGCGGCGACCCGGTGAGCCAGTACCTTTCCGAGGTGCTCGACGTCTTGCTGGCCGATGCCCCGGAGCTGCGGCGCGAGCTCAGCGTATATGCCTTCCGCTCTACGGCGGTCAATGCAGCCATGATGCCCGGCGGCATCCTTTTCATCAACCTGGGGCTGATCGCCAACACCACTTCCGAAGCGGAGATCGCCGTGGTGATGGCGCATGAGATCGTGCACTATCTGGAATGTCACAGCATGGACCTTTTCCTGGACAGACTGAAGCGAAAATGGAACCAGGGCGGGTATGTCTACGATTACCTGGAATATCATTCCCGCTCACGGGAGCAGGAGTTCGAGGCAGATATGAAGGGGATAACCCAATATTACCTGAAGACGAGGTACAGCGTGGATGCGGTGCGCAAGGCCTTCCTGATGCTGCAGTATGCGGAACTGCCCTTCGATGAGTTCCCCCTCACCCGGCAGGAGATCGAAGTGCCGGAGTTCAGGCTTTCCGACAGTTATTACATCGGGAACTTCAACCCTATTGAAAGCAAAGGGATGTACACCGACACCCTCAGCACCCATCCCAATGTGGAGGAACGCGCCCGCGTGATCCAGGGCCTGCTGGACGGGGAAACCGAGGAAGGCCGCGCCGCTTTCCTCCTGCCCGAATCCCGCTTCCGTTACATCCGCGATCTCTGTCGTTTCGAATGCATCAACCAGTTCCTGGTGGATGGGGATTATGTGGAGGCCTGGTACAATGCGCGCATCCTGCAGCGCGACTATCCCGCTCACCTCTTCCTGGACCAGGCCCGCGCCGCCGCCCTCTATGGCATTTCTCGCAGCAGGTTCCATGGCCAGCTCTCCAACCTTCCTGATCTCGGCGAAGCCCAGGGGGCCATCCATTCCGCCGTGCACTTCTTCCATAAGATATCGGTCAAGGAAATTAACCTCCTGGCCCTGCGCGAAACCTGGAGGGCCTGTGCCCAGGCCCCGGACAACGATTACCTCGGGCGTATCCTCCGCGACCTGATGTACGACCTCATTGGAGAGCAGGGGTTGAAGATCAACGATTTCTCCGATTTTGGCTACCAGGACTCCAGTTACCTCAGCGAAGAGAAGGCAGATACGGAGCGTCTGGACCGCTACAGTAAGCTGGCCATTTCCAATCGTGTCATCCCCCGGCAGGGGTGGGAAAACTGGAGGTTTATGCTGGCGGACCTCAAGAGAGAAGAGGCCTTCCTGAAGACTTTTCAGAAGTATTTCCTGCAGTTCCAGACCGATCAGCTGCAGGAATATACCGAGCGTACACCGGCGCGGCGGGAACTGAAGGCCGTTCCCTTCAATGTGGGCCTGCTGGACCATCCCTTTTATTTGGTGAAGAAGAAGAAGGGGCGCGAGGTGCTGGTGCTGAATGCGCGTTGTAGTGCCCGGCTCGCCCGCAATGCACGCACTGCAGTGAGGGCCAGTTTCGGGGAATACACCCTCTTGCCCGAGGCCCTCGCCAACGGCAGTATCGGATACGACAGCTATGCGCTGCACCAGCGGCTTTTCAGTGAAGTCATGGCGCAGTCGGATCTGGGTATGACCGCCTATTCCTCCCAATTCTTCTCCGGCAGTTACCTGAACGACGGCACCCGCTTTGTGATGGCCGTGCAGCAGTTCTCGTCCCTGTACCGGCTGATCGACACCCGTTTTGCTTTCCACAAGCTCCTGACCATCGTACAGCCCCTTTACCTGCCATACACCCTGCTTGACCTATTCTGGCCCGTGTACCGTTCGAACCTTCAGTTTGCCATGGTGGACACCCGTACGGGCCGCCTGGTGCGCAGCAGTGAGTTCAGCTCCCAGGAGAAGATGCGCCAGGACCAGTTCCGCGACTTCCTCTACCGCAACGTTTTTAAATCGAGAAGTGTCGCCTGGAACAACGAAAAAAATCAGAACTCACGATGAAAAAAAGTGGTCTCATCCTGTTCCTGGCCCTCCTGCTGGGATCCGTCGCCGGCGCGCAGACCGGATACCTTGGCAAGCGGTTCATCCTGTACGAGGAGCTGAACCTCTGCCCGGCCTGGGTGGTGGAGAACAAGGGCAAGGAAATGGGGATGTTCAAGTATGACCTGCTCCATACCCCGGGTATCCTCTTCCTCCTGGACAACGATCAATCCCTTGGCCTGGAATTCGCCTACGGCAAAACGTCCTACCGGACAGGATACTACATTGATGTCTACGTGGGCGAGGACGGTCACTCCGGCTGGAACGAGCTGACCCTCAAAGGGCTTTCCCTGGATTACCGCGCCTATATGGAAGAGCATGCCCCGCGGGGGATGCATTTCCAGCTTCAGCTGAACTATTACCGATACACCACCGATCAGGTAACGGATACCCTAAGCGGTGCGGTGGCAGCTTCGGGCATGTTCGGGGCAAGTATGGGCATGGGTAAGACGTTCATTCTTTGGGATTATCTCACCCTGACGCCGTCATGGTCAACGGGAATTGCCTTTGGCAAAGGCAAGATGGAAATCATAGGCGAGGACAACCAGGACCCGGTAACCCTTGCGGATAGCCGCATCCGTTGGCTGCGCATGATCAATGTCGGGTTGAGCGTGGGGGTGATCCCCTACTGACGCAACAGGCCCCTTTCAGAACTCTTCTTCTTCTCCGCCTTCCTCTTCTGCGGGCTCGTTGTCGTCCTCGTCGTAGTCGTCCTCATCATCCGACGACACATCGGATTCGTCTTCCCCGAAGGTATCGACGGCAAAGTCGTCACGCAGCATGCCATCCTCATCGTAGTCTTCATCGTCTTCAATGATCTGGCGCGCTTCGGAGGCTGTCATGCGGATAAGATAGTATACCTCGTCAGTGTCGAAAGGCAGGGCGCTGACCTTTTTCCCTTCCTTGTCGGTATAGGAGACCAGATGGTCAACGAAACCATCGGGGTACTTGAGCTTCACCCTGTTGATGATATCTTCCGGCAGTCTGTCGTAGTCCTTTACGATCCTCGGTTTACTCGTTGTCATTTCGGTTTGGAAGGCTTTGATCGTGGCGCAAATATAAAAGCAATCTTATTCGGGTACCCCCTTCCGTAAATTTCTGCATAAAGGGTGTTCCACCTGTCCTAATTAACAAAAAAACAAGGGCCGGGTCAAGGGTTCCTTGAATGAACAGGAATATCATGAAGCGATGGATCCCAATTCCAGATGTTTACCTGAGGTGGCCCGGATCTGCAACCCCGCTGGAGGAAAATTGTCCTTGCAGTCATTGAAACGCCCGAACATGAGAACCCTGATCCTTCTTCCCCTGTTGTTCCTTTGGTCCCTTTGCAATGTGGCATCTGCCCAGGGCCTGGTACAGACCGTCCGCGGCCGTGTGGTTGACGAGTCCACCTTGCAGCCCCTTCCCGGAGCAACGGTTGTATTGCTGGGATCGGAGCCTTTGCAGGGCACGATCACTGATGTGAATGGCGACTTTCGTCTACCGGAGGTTCCAGTGGGGAGGCGAGGGCTGAGGGTGAGTTACGTCGGCTACCTGCCCCAGCTTATCGAAAACCTCATTGTGAGCAGTGCGCGGGAGCTGGTGGTGGAGGTAAGGCTGAAGGCCGAAGTGATTTCTATGGAGGCTGTGGAGGTGAAGGCGGAGGGCCGCAGGGGTGAGGCACTGAATGCCATGGCGCTTATCAGTGCACGCCAGCTGGGCGTGGACGAGGCCCGGCACTATGCAGGGGGCATGGATGACCCGGCCCGTCTGGCCTCGGTATTTGCCGGGGTGGCCAGCGACCTTAGCGGCAACGGGATCACCGTGCGGGGCAATGCCCCGCGCGGACTGTTGTGGATGCTCGAAGGGGTACCCATCCCCAATCCCAATCACTTTGCCAACGTCACCGCGCTGGGGGGCGGTGCTTTTACCGCCCTCAGCAGCCAGCTGCTGGCCAGTTCTGACCTCTTCACCGGTGCCTTCCCGGCCGAGTACGGCAATGCCCTCAGCGGGGTGTTCGACATCCGGATGCGGACGGGCAACAGCGAACGCTATGAACACAGCATCCAGGCTGGGGTGCTGGGGATCGACCTGGCCTCCGAAGGGCCCCTGGGTAAGGGGCGGGGCGCCTCCTATCTTATCAATTATCGCTATTCCACCTTTGGGATTCTGGCGCCCCTGTTGCCGGAGAATGCCGGCAACATACGTTACCAGGACCTGAACTTCAAGCTCAACCTGCCGGTGGGCCCCAGGGCGGTGCTCACCTTATGGGGCATCGGGTCCACAGATCATAGCGGGGCTGATGCGGAGAGGGATTCCACCCGCTGGGAGTACCTCAGCGACCGGGAGCGTGGGGGCACCGTCAACGGCTTCGCGGCCTCGGGCCTTACCCTCAGGCAAAACTGGGGCAGCAAGGCCTACAGTGTGAGCAGCCTGGCCTGGACCGGGGATGAGATCCGCTGGAACTTCGACCGCCTGGATCAAGCGTTGGTCCTGCAACCGGTCCAGCGCATCGAGGCCAGCAATTCCAGGGCCATACTCAGCACCCGCTGGAACCTGAAGGCCGGTCCCGGGCACAGCCTGAGGGCCGGTGTCAGCGCGGAACGCCTGGGGTACCGCTATTTTCTTCAGGACGAGGCCGGAACGACGGACCTGGTGACCCTGGCCGATGACCGGGGCCAGGGATGGTCGTGGCAGGCGTTCGTCCAATCGCGCCTCGACCTTACCCGCAGGCTCACCCTCGCTCTGGGGCTGCACCATCACGGCTTCAGCATCACCGGGGCCAGGGCTGTGGAGCCCAGGGCCTCCCTCCGCTGGGCTGCCACCAGCCGGAATGCCTTTTCCCTGGGCTACGGGCACCACAGCCAGGCCGAGCACCTCCCGGTGTACCTTTTTCGCGATCCCGAAGGCCAACAGCCCAACCGTAAGCTGGGGCTCACCCGGGCCCGCCACCTGGTGGCCGGCTACGAGCTGAGGATCACTCCCAAACTGCGCTTCATGGCCGAGCCATACATCCAATGGCTCTATGGGGTCCCGGCCAGCAAAGACGGGGGTTACTCCTTCATCAACGCCGAACTGGAATGGATGATCGACCAACCCCTGTACAATACGGGGACGGGGCGTAACCAGGGCCTCGACCTTACCCTGGAGCGTTTCCTGGACCGGGGCTATCATTTCCTTTTCACAGGCACCCTTTTCGATTCCCGCTACCGCGATGAGGCCGGGGTTTGGCGCAGCACCCGTTTCAACAAGGGATATGTGCTGAACTTCCTGGCGGGGAGGGAATGGGCCGTGGGCCCCAAGGGCGAGGACCTGCTGGGCACTTCCCTCCGGCTGAACCTCCAGGGAGGCAACTGGCGCACCCCGGTAGATGTCCAGGCCAGCCTGGAGGCCGGGGAGATCGTGGAAGACGGGGCACGCCTGTTCGCACAGCAGGAGCCCGGCACGGTGCACCTCGACCTCAGCTTCAACTACCGCAACAATCAGGCCCGCTGGTCGGGGGTGTGGTCGCTGCAGCTGGTCAATATCCTGGGCGCGGAGGAATTCTATGGCTACCGCATCAACCTGAAGGAGCAGCGCATTGAGGAAGAACAGGAGGTAATCATCCTGCCCAGCCTGAGCTACCGCATCGAGTTTTAGTAGGAGGGGAGGTGCTCCGGTGCAGAAATGAAGGTCGGCCATTCTTCTACATTGAAATCATCAGGATTGTCTTTATTTTTGGTCTGGAATGATCCCCTGAGAACCATGCTCTGGCATTTGGGGAGAAGGATTCACACCCCATACTGCAGTGATGAGGATTCACTCCCTACGGTTCCGCTCCCTTTCTTTGTCCTGCCGGTGCGGCATCCTAATGCTAAGCCCTTTGCTGTTGCTTTGCAACATCACCTTTGCACAGAAGACCTCCTCACTTTCCATGGGCTCCCGGCAGGTTAAGGAAAGTGCCAATTACGGGCTTGTATACACAGGGCCCATGCTGTACTACGGCCTCGCCTGGGAGCGGAACGTGCAGGGGAAGCAGCTTAACTATGGGTTCGATCTGGGCACCGGGGTGCTTTTTTCGCGGGGAGCCCCCGCCTTGAACTTCAGTATCAAGCCCATTGACCTTGCCTTAAGGTATGAGGGCTCAGGCATACTGTCAGGCCTCTGGATTGGGCCTGCCCTGCGAGGGACCTATGAATATGCACTCTATCCGGAAATGCAGGCCGGGTTTGATTATTGGTTCACGCGCTTATCCCTCGGAATCAGTACCCTGTATGATCAGGACCTCTCCAGTGAGCGGCTAAGGTGTAAAGGCTTCATTTCCTTGCTGGATATGGTGTCGCGCCAGCCAGCCGAGCGGGGACCGCATTTCTATGATTTGGGTCCCGGCCATGCATTGAAGCACCTGAACAGTGGGCTTACCCCTGGTTTTTGGTCCCGGTCGTTCTCTGCCGAATTTCAGCTTGCCTGGAGGCGCCGACCTGATTCAAGGTGTACCCTGGCCTATGCGCTCAGTTATGCAGGCTATTATGAGGAACCCCGCTATGCCCTGCTGCAACACACGCTGAGACTTATGTTCAATAAGCACGATGATGCGAAGCCTTAGTATCCTGCTCCTGGGCACACTCCTGCTGTTTTCCTGTCTCAGGGAAGAAGAGCTGAAACAGCCCTTCGTTTCTTATCTTCCTCCTGAGATGGACGATGGATGGAGCATCTCCAGTCCCGGGCAGGAAGGGATGAATGCAGAAGCACTCAGGAAGATCTATCAGGATTTTCATGAGGATGAGGGCCTGTGGCAGGTAAGGAGCCTGCTGGTGTTTCGCGGGGGTAAGCTGCTGGCCGAAAGTTATACCAAGGATGCGCGGGACCGCACCACACCCCGGGCAATCTGGAGCGCCACCAAGCAGGTCATGGGACTGCTCACCGGTCTTGCCCTGGAAAGCCAGCTGATACAGGATGTTAAAGACCCGGTCTCCGACTATCTGCCAGAGGTAAAGGACTTCCCGGACAAGAACGGGATCAGGGTAGAGCACCTGCTTACCATGCGCTCGGGCATCGCCTACAGCAATGACGGGCTGTCGGGTCAGACCGATGATATTCTCCGCAAGCTTCCGGACGACATTACCCGTTTCATCCTCGGCCTGCCCCTGGCTGCCACGCCCGGGGAGAAGGTCAACTACAGCGATGGCGACCCCCAATTACTCTCGTCGCTCATCCAGCAACAATGTGGAAAGCCCACCTCTGCCTGGGCCTGGGAGGTGCTTTTCGACAAGCTGCAGGTACAGCACCTGGAATGGGACCACTACAAGGATGGGACCACACTGGGCGGTTTTGGAATTCTTACCACCCCGCGCGACCTTGCACGTTTCGGGCAATGTGTGCTCGACAGTGGGCGGTGGAAAGGGCAGCGTGTCGTGGATCCGCAATGGATAAACAGGATGACCACGATGAAAGTGCCCGATGTTTACGGCTACGAGTTTGGCTATCTATGGTGGCTTGATCCATCCAGAAATATGCTGATCATGAGCGGCCATGGCGGACAATACGTCTTTCTTCTTCCGGATATGGCGCTGATGATCGTCATGACGGCCGAAGTGAACACTCAGGGGGATTTTCAGTTCAAGCGCGAGAAGGCCCTGCCCTGGGTAGACAGGATCAGCGCTGCGGTTGACGACGACGCGACGATCACCTCTCCGGCTATTCCGCAACGCCCAGCATCACCACCGCGAAGATGAGCGCGGAATGGTCCTCTTCGCCCCGGATGTGCCGGTCAATCAGACCTTCCAGGGCTTTCAGGTCCAGTCCGGGCACTCGCCCCAGCCGTTGACGGTCGAGCAGGGCTTCGACCGCCGACCGATCGGAAAAGATGCTGCGCAGGGGCATACCGAAGCCGGCCTTACGGCGGTTCAGCACCTCTTTCGGCAATACATCCCTATAGGCTTCCTTCAGGATATGCTTGGGCCGTCCCATCGGCCCCAGTTTCCAATGCGGAGGGATGCGCGCGGCGAGCTCAGCCACGCGGTGGTCGAGGAAGGGGACCCGCACCTCCACCCCAT
>ERZ795054.4408-NODE-4408-length-10358-cov-5.446666_pt1 | contig 10358 bp, 8 predicted proteins | sample MGYA00375138_ERZ795054 | MGnify/ENA primary metagenome ERZ795054 (study PRJEB30183, sample SAMN05720215) | anaerobic digester metagenome | isolation source: active sludge of municipal wastewater-treating anaerobic digesters | place: USA | collected 2014-12-23 ...
AGGGCTGGGTGGCCTCCTTGGGCGCCTGCGGCAGGAGCTCGGGCGAAGCCGCGCTTCGGGAGGCGGAGCCGGCCTAGGCGGGTCCGGCCGCTTTGGCCGATGGCCGGCGCAGCTTAGTGGCTTCGCCGGCCCGGAGGCTTTGCCAGTCTGGAGGCTTTGCCGCGGGGCCGGCGGCTCTCAAATTTCTGTAGGCTGGCGGTCCTGCATGCTGGCAATATAGAATAATTGCTATATTGCCAGCATGCATAGTACTATGCTATCGTCGCCCAATGCCGCGCCCTGATGTCAGCCGCCCTGATGCCAGCCTTCCAAGGCGACCCCTCTCACGCCTCGTCCTGGGCCTTGCCCCCGTTTTCATCCTCGCGGGAGGTGCCTTCTTCCCCGCCCTGGGCCTCGTCGTGCCCCTCATCCTCCTCGCGGCCGTCCTGGGCGGCCTCAAGAGGCGGCGATGGTTCTGCTCCGCCGCCTGCCCCAGGGCCAGTCTCCTCGAGATCCTGGGCTCACGGCTGACGCGCAGGCGGCCCCTGCCGCCGGCGCTCCGCTCGCCCGCCCTGCGCAGGACCCTCTGCGGCTTGCTCATGCTCTGCGCCGTCGGCCAGGCGGCTCGGCTCTGGCCCTCGCTCCAGGCGATGGGCGCCTTCTTCTGGCTCGTCTGCCTTGTGACCATCGCCCTGTCCCTCCTCATGGCCTTCCTCTGGAAGCCCAGGGCCTGGTGCGCGGTCTGCCCCGTCGGAGCCCTCCAGGACAATATAGCCGCCCGGACCGCCCCGCGGCCGAGCCAAGCAGAATAAGGAGAAACGATGAACTCGCTTCGCGTCCGCAAGACCGCCCACGGACTAGTCCGCTGGGGCATCCTCGCCGGGGTCCTGGCCTACGTTTCCTGGGAGTTCTACGCCCACGCGGCGGTGAGCAAGGTACACCCCTCCGTCCACGCCCTCTGCCCCTTGGGAGGCCTCGAATCCCTCCTCCGCTACGTCGCGGGCGACGGGGCGACCCTCGGGAAGATCTTCTCCGGCACGATGGGCCTCTTCTTCGTCTCCCTCGGAACGGCCCTCCTCTTCAAGCGCGCCTTCTGCGGGAACGTATGCCCCCTGGGAACCCTCCAGGAGCTGGCCGGGAACCTGGGCCGCAAGGTCCTGGGACCGCGCCGCTTCCTGGTCCCGCGGCGCCTCGACAAGGTCCTGCGCTGGGCGAAGTACCTGGCCCTCGCCCTGGCCGTCGTCATGGCCTGGGCCACGGGGACCCTCTGGATCCAGGCCGTCGATCCCTGGCCCGCCTACTCCCACCTCTTCTCGCCCTCCGAGCTTTTTCCGGCCTACGCGGCCGGCCTCGTCCTCCTCGCGGCCTCCCTCGTCGCCTCGTTCTTCTACGAGCGCGCCTTCTGCAAGTATCTCTGCCCCATGGGCGCGCTCACGGCCGTCGCCGGCCTCGCCTCGCCCTTCAAGGCCAGGCGCGACGAGGCGGCCTGCGTCTCCTGCGGCCTCTGCGACCAGGCCTGCCCGGTCAACCTGGAGGTCTCCAAGGCCGCCGCGGTGGCCGACGCCGAGTGCCTCTCCTGCGGGAAGTGCGCGGCCGTCTGCCCGGCCCCCAAGGCCCTCGACCTGGGCTTCTCGAAGCGGCCTCGGCTGAGTCCGGCCGCGGCCGTCGCCCTGGGCGCCGGCGCCTTCTTCCTCGGCGTCCTGGCCCTGCAGCTCCTCGGCTTCGACCGCTTCTCAGGCCGGCAGGAGCCGACCCTCCGCGAGCTCGCCAGGAGCCAGGGCCAGACCGCCGCCGAGTTCAAGGAGGCCTACGGACTCCCCTCGGGGCTCTACGGAGGCACCAGGGCGAGCGGGCTCGAGAAGGCCCTTCCGCTTTCGAAGTTCGCGGAGATGAACGGCACGGACGCCGCCGCGCTCAAGGCGACCCTCGGCCTCGATCCTGCCCTGGACGAGGACGTGAGCTGGGGCGAGGCCTACGGCAGCGTCAAGCTAGGGCGGATCGCCGAGCTAAACGGGATGAGCCTCGAGGATTTCAAGAAGACCTTCTCGCTCAAGGCCTCCGCCGGGGCCGACACGCCCTGGCGGGAGGTCGAGAAGGCGGTCATCCGCGCCTCGGAGCGTTTGGCGGCCGAGGCCGCGGCGGCGGAGGGCGAGGGCGAGGGCGGGGGCTCCTGCTCCGGGGATTGAGGAGGGCAAGGAGTCAGTACGCCGCGGCGGACGGGATCGAGCGGGCCGGGGCTAGGGTACGACGAAGCGCCAGGAGGTGCCCTCTCCGGGCGCCGTCTTGAGCTCGAGGCTGGTGCCGAAACCCTCGACGATGGAGCGGACGATGCTCATGCCCAGGGAGTCGACCCTGGGTGCGGCTCCCGGATCCATGCCCACCCCGTCGTCGGCCACCTCGACCGCGGCGCCGCCTTCCGGCAGGGCCCTGGCCCTGAGGCTGATCCTGCCCCGGCGGCCTTCGGGGAAGGCGTACTTCCGCGCGTTGGTCAACAGCTCGTTCACGACCAGGCCCACGTTGGCCGCCGTCTTCATGGAGACGCGCACGCCGCGCTCCAGCTCCGTCTCGAGCGAGACGAGGCCGCCCTCCGCGGCGAGGGTCCGCTCGTCCGCGGCGAGGTTTTCGAGGTAGAGCCCCAGGTCCACCTTGAGGTCGACCAGGGCCTCCTCGGGGTCCAGGGTCTCGTGGACGCGGGCGATGGCCTCGAGCCGCCCCAGGGCCCCGTCCAGGGCTTCGCGGCCTTCGCCCTCCGCTGCCGAGGAGGAGAGCCGCACCAGGGACAGGGCGAGCTGGAGGTTGTTCTTGACGCGGTGGTTGAGCTCGGAGAGAAGGCGGCCCCTCTCCTCCAGGGCCGACGAGAGTCCCGCCTCCGCCTTCTTGCGCTCGGCGATCTCCGCGATGAGGCATTCGTTGGCGAAGGCCAGGTCCGCCGTCCTCTCACGCACCCGCCCCGCCAGGATGCGGTTCCAGGCCAGCGCGGCCGTGACGACGACGGCCGCGGCCGCCGCGAAGGCGAAGAGGTAGTCGTAGTTCGCTGGCTTGGCGGGCTGGGCGGAGAACCATTCCCTGCGGATCGCCCTGGCCTCCGCCTCGGGCATCGCGGCCAGGGCCTTGTCCAGGATCGAGGCGAGGGCGGCGAGGTCCTTGCGGACGCCCATGACGAGCTCCATTACATAGGGGCTGTCGCCCGTCGCCTTCACGTTGGTCAGGCCGAGCTTCTCGACGTACCAGCTCGTGGTCGCGATGTCGTTGATGAAGAAGTCCGCCCCGCCCCGCGCGAGGGCCGCGACCGCCTCCTCCGCGGTGGACTTTTCTACGAGCTCAAGGCCCGGGAAGTCGCGCCGCAGGAGCTCCTCGACGCCGAAGCCAGCCACGACCAGGACGCGGGAGCCTGCGAGGTCGGCGAGCCTTTCGATGTAGGGCGAGCCGGGCAGGCCGAAGACGGCGTAGCGGAAACTGATATAGGGCCGGCTCATGAGGAGCCAACTCCGCCGCTCGGGCGTGGCCATGAGGGTGGCGGCCATGTCCGCGCGCCCGGTCCTTAGGGATTCGATGCACTCGGCCCAGCTCGCCTCCTCGCCGTAGCGGAATTCGACGCCCAGGCCCTCGCCTATCCAGGCTAGGTAGTCGGGGGTCATGCCGACGAACTTGCCCTCCCTGTCCCGGTACTCGATGGGTCCCCATACAGGATCCCCCGCGACCCGGATGACGGGATGGGCGGAGAGCCAGGCCCTCTCCCCGGGGGCGAGTAGGCCGCGAAGGTCGGGCGGGCGCTTCCCCCCCTCGGCGGCCCAGGCTACGCGGGGCGCGAGGAGGATGCAGAGGCAGAACAGGGCGACCAAGCCCTTGCCGATGCGCATACCATAAGGGTAGGTCCCGCTTTCCGCGCTGTCCAGTGACAAAGCGGGCTAATTGCGTCGCCAAAGAGCCTCAAGGCCCGGTGATTCGGGTCGACAGGGACGGCCTCATGGTGTAGAACGATCCTCGCGCCGCGCGGCCGCTTCCTTCCATCCTTGGGCGCGCGCGGCCCGGAGGAAGGCATGAACGAGATCCTGAGGTCGCTCTTCGAGAGGAAGTCGGCGAGATCCTTCCTCGATCGGCCCATAGGCGGGGCCGAGAAGGACCTCATCCTGGACTCGGCCATCCAGGCGCCGACGGCCGGCAACCAGGCCCTCTACACCATCCTCGACATAGAGGACCAGGCCCTCAAGGAGGCCCTGGCCCTCTCCTGCGACGATCAGCCCTTCATCGCCAAGGCGCCCCTCGTCCTCGTCTTCCTGGCGGACTGCCGGAAGTGGCTCGACTTCTATCGCTACGCGGGCGTCGAGGCGAGGGAGCCCGGGCCGGGGGACCTCCTCCTCGCCTGCGCCGACGCCCTGGTCGCCGCCCAGAACTCCGTCGTGGCGGCCGAGTCCCTCGGGATCGGCTCCTGCTACATCGGCGACATCCTGGAGAACCGGGAGAAGGTCGTGGAGCTCCTCGGCCTCGACGACTACACCATGCCCGCCGCGATGCTCGTCTACGGCTATCCCGCGGAATCGGCGCTCGCGCGCCGCAAGCCTCCCCGCTTCGGCCGGAAGTACCTGGTCAGGAAGGACCGCTACGCGCGCCTCTCGGAGGAGGAGGCCCGGGAGATGCTCGCCTCGACCCACCCCGAGCCCGGCTTCGACTTCGACGCATACATGGAGGCCTTCGCGAAGCGCAAGTACCTCTCGGCCTTCGCCCTGGAGCTGGACCGCAGCGCGGGCGAGTACCTAAGGCGCTTCGCGGAGCGGGACCGGCCGCGGAGCTGAGGCCCGCCTGGTGCGGCCTTGCCTGCCCTGCGTCGCGCGCGGCTATCCCGCTTGCGCGGCCTCCTAGAACCGCAGCTTCGCCCGGGCCGAGAAGGAGACTCGGTATCCCAGGGCGTCGGGCCCGAGCTCGCCCTCTCCGTCCCCGATCCCGAGGGCGGCGCGGTCCAGGGGAAGGGCCGCGCGGAACAGGACGGCTAAGCCCTGGAAGGGCTCCGTCTCGTAGGAGAGGAAGGACAGGGCGGAGAGGTCGTCGAGGTTCGCGGTGGAAGCGAGGCTAATGCTCCGGTAGTCGTCGACGCGCCAGGAGGCGGCGGCGTAGAGGTAGTTCCCTCCCGTGAGGTCGCCGACGGAGCCTGGGCCACGGTAGAGGTACTGGCAGAGGAGATAGAGGTCGCCGCCTCCGAGCGAGTAGTCGAGGCCGAGGCTTCCCTCGAGCCCTCCGAGGCCGCTCCTTTCCCCGCCGTCGTGGCTGTAGAGCGCGTCGAGGACTATGCCTGCTCCGGCCTCGAGCTTGAGGGAGAGGCCCGCGCGATGGACCCCCCGGCCGTAGGCCTCGGACGGCGCCTCGTAGGCGTAGAGGGTTTCGAGGCTTGCGCTCCTTCCGTGGAGTTCGCCAAGGGCGCCTACCAAGGCTCCCTCTCCCGAGGTCTCGAAGGGGTCGCGTCCCGCGGCGGCGAAGGCTTCGATCCTCGCGAGGTCCGAGGGATAGGCGCTCGCCGCCACGCCGAGGACGCCCCGGGGGCGGGCTTCCGGCAGGAGGGGGTTGCGGGCGGAGAGGAAGTCCATCGGGCTGAAGGCCTGGCCGTAGCCGAAGGCCAGGCGCAGGAGTCCGGCCTCCAGGTCCATGGTCTCGCCCGTGATCCTGCAGTAGAGGCGCTCGAGCTCCAGGGCGGCGGCGTAGCCCCCGCCGGAGACGAAGGGCGTCGCGTAGGGCGCCGCCGCTAGGACGGCCTCCGGCGGAGCCAGGCTCCCCGAGGCGGCGACCAGGTTGAGCGCCGCGTGGACGGTCCCGCGCTCCCCCGCCTTTGCCTTCAGGCGGAGGTTCGCGTACTCCTCGAAGCCGAGGGAGAAGGCGGGGGAGGCGCCCGCGCCCAGGCTCGCCGCCGCGCTCGTCTCGATCGATCCGGATATGGCGGGCCCTTCCGCGGCTGCTGGCAGGGCCGCGGCGAGCGAGGCGAGGAGGGCGGCGAGGGCGAGCGCCGCGGCCCGTGGCTGCCTTCTCATCGTTCCAGGTTCCTCACGCTGAAGGTCTCGTCGGGGATGGGCGCGTCGAGCCTCACGGCGCTCATCCGGAAGACCGTCCTCGAGCCCTTGCGCAGGAGGTCCCGCATCTCCGACTCCACGGGGAAGCGCCGCCCGCCGATCGTCTCGGCGCGCAGGAGCGCATACTCCTTCAGCTTGGCGCCCGACAGGGCGTAGTACTCGGCGCGGAGGAGATCGCCGGTCTGGGCGTCTATCCAGAGCTTCTGCCGCGGATAGCTCTCCCCGCTCCGCCTCGCGCGGAGGTCGAGGACGTAGGCCAGGCGGCCGGATGCCTCCTCCTGGCCGGCGAGGCTCGGCTCGTAGCGGACGGAGAGCTTCTCGTTCTCGATGGTGTCCTCGTAGGAGAGGTCCGAGCCCATCATGGATTCCTTGAGGAGGTGGCCGGAGATCAGCATGACCTCCTCCGCGTCGGGAGAGTAGACGTAGAGCCGCCCCTCCCGCTTCAGGTATTTCGTGCCTGCGTCCTCGGGGTTCGTGAACTCGATGAAGCTCTCCGAGCCCCCGCGCGCGAAGGCCTTGAAGCGCTTCACGAAGCGCTTGCCCTGGTACTCGATGGCCATCTCGCCCTCGTAGGCGATGGAGGAGTACACCTCGTTGGCGTCGACGCGCTCCAGGAGGGCCGCCGCGCTCGGCTGGCCGCCTGCCGCCTGCCCGAAGACGGGGGCAGGAAAGGCTCCCGCGGACATCAGGGCCAAGGCGAGGAAGGCCGCGCGACGCGGCGTCCGCGCAGTCCCCGTCGTTCGCGCCATACGCGCAGTCCGAGCAGCAGCCGCAGGCGCCGTCGCGCGCGCGCCGGTCTCCGCGGCTTCGATCGCAATGCTTCTCATATCGCTCTCCTTTCGCGGCGCCGCGGCTAGCGGCGCAGGGCCTCGACGGGCTCGATGAAGGCGCTCTTGAGCGAGGGCAGGAGGGTGCAGGCCGCGGAGACGAGGACGCCGAAGCCGAAGCCGCCCGCTATCGCCCCGGGCGAGAAGGCGAGGAAGAGGGTGCCGGAGATCGGCATCTCCTTCATCCCGCCGCCCGTGAACAGCTCCATGTCGATGGGGTAGTTCGAGCCGATAGCCGTCGCCGCGGCGCCGAGGGCGCAGCCCGCCAGCGAGCCGAGGACGCTCAGGACCACCGACTCGAAGAAGAAGACGAGGACTATCTCCCTCCTCGTCATGCCGAGGGCGCCCATCATCCCGATTTCCTTGATGCGCTCGTGGATCACCATGAGGACGGTGTTGATGATGAGGAAGCTCGCGACGACCTGGAAGACGGCGAAGACGATGGCGTAGATGTAGGAGCTCTGCCGCATGACCGCCACCCAGTAGTTGTCGGTCCATTGGCGGACCACGTGGCCCGGCCCCAGGATCCGCTCCACTCCCGCCTTGATCGCGGGCGAGTCCTCCGCGTCCCTGGCGTAGACGAAGATCCCCTGGGTGGCCTCGCCCAGGGCGAGGACCCGGCGGAGCCGGTCGATCGGGACGATGACGGCGCCGTCGTCGTACTTCGCGTAGTCGAACTCGAAGACGCCGACGACCGTCGGGCTCCAGTACTTGTCGGAGAACTGGGCGGAGACGGTCTTCAGGGGCAGCTTGTCGCCGATCCGGAGGCCGGTCTTTCTCGCCGTCTCCGCGCCGATGGCGCACTCGTTCGCGCCCAGGGCGGGGAAGCGGCCCTCGACGAGCCCCTCGTCGCGGTCCGTCAGGTTGAGGCGGTTGACCTTCGTCTCCCTGGCGGGATCGACGCCCCAGAGGACCGCGTGCTTCACCGTGCTGTCGAAGAGCGTCGCGTAGGCGGAGATCCTGGGCAGGGCGGCCTCGACGCCGGGCAGGGCCTCGATCTCGGCCACGAGTTCGTCCGAGCTCCTGCCCTCGTCCAGGGGATACTGCACGGGGAGGTATTCCCGCTCGGCCTCGAAGCGCTCGGTGAAGGCGTTCACGTGTCCCGTCTCGAAGGTCCGCACCGCCTCCTCGATGCCGTCCATCATGCCCTCTATCCAGGACCGCATGAAGATGTTGAAGAAGACGGCTATGGCGACGGCGACGACGCAGAGGGCCGTGCGCCTGCCGTTCCGCCAGACGTTCCTGTACGCGATGACCGCGAGGGCCCAGAGGCCGCCGACGCCGGCTCCGTTGCTTGTTTCCATGTCGCGCCTCACTCGAACCGCAGGGAATCGGTCACGGGCATCCTGAGCGCCCGCAGGCTCGGCGGCACCGCCGCCGCCGCGGAGAGCAGCGTGGCCCCCACGCCCGTGAGGGCTATGGCGAGCGGGTTCCAGGCCGACTTGAAGAGCGTCGTGATGCGGTAGCCGAAGTCGCCGCCCATCTCCTTGGAGACCGCGGAGTAGTCGATGCCCTGGGCCACCATCGGGATGTTCATGAGGCAGCCCGCGGCGACGCCGAAGGCCGAGCCTATCGCCCCGATGAGCCCCGCCTCCAGCACGTAGGCGAGAAGGACCTCCCCGTCCGTCATCCCGAGCGCCCGGAGCATCCCCGTCTCCTTCGTGCGCTCCAGGATGGCCATGAGCATCGTGTTGGCGATGCCGATGAAGGAGAGGAGGAAGAGGAAGAAGACCATGAGCCGGGTGGAGACGTTGTCCCCGTTGTAGGCCGCCAGGAAGTCGGCGACATAGTCCCTCCAGCCGCGCACGGCCAGCCCCTCGGGCAGCTCCGCCGCGACGGCGGCCGCGATCGCCTCGGGAGACTCGTCCTTCCCGGGCAGGGCGGAGTCGTCGGCGCCGGCCTTGCGCACGAGGAGCTCCGTGACGCGGCCGGCGAGCATGAGGCCGGACTCGTCCTGTAGGGCATCCAAGGGGATGAAGCCGACGTTGCCGTTCGTCTTCGGGTTGGGCGAGTTGACCACGCCGACGACGACGGCGTCGACGAGCTGGTTCACGTGGCGGATCGCGCCGGAGAAGCCCGAGGCCGCCATGTCGTCCTGGACGGCGCCCGCCTCGGCCGTTCCCGGAGCCGCGAGCCTGTAGTCCCCCGTCAGGGGATCCTTCTCGTAGGCGGCCAGGGCCCTGGCGCGGGCCTCGGGGCCCAGGGCGGGCAGGAGCTCTCCCTCGAACTTGGCGCCCCGGATCGATTCGGGGGCGGCCTTCAGGTCTATCGTCGTGGCGATGCGGACGTCCATCCTGCCGGAGGCGGCCAGGATCGCCCAGAGCCGGTCCAGCTCGGCCTTCGTCGCGCCCTCCTTGAGGGCGAGCTTCGCGGCCTCCGCCGCGGCCCGGGCGGGATCCTTGTTCTCGAAGACGCTCGTCTTCGCGCCTTTCGCCTTGGCGGGGGGCGGACCGTAGAGGGAGAGCACGAAGGCCGCGTCCTCCCCGGTCGGGGCCGCCGCGGCGAGCTCTTCGAGCTCCGCCTTCGTCGGGCGCAAGGGGATTCCGACCTTGAGTTTCTCCGCGGCCAGCGCGCCGAGGGCGAGCTCGGGCTTCCCGGCCTCCGGGAAGCGGCCGGCCTCCAGGAAGGCCGGGTAGCGGAGGAGGCGGACTTCCCGCCCGGGGTCCACCGCGTTGAAGACCATGGGGGCCGTCCCCGAGCGGGAATACAGGGTGCCCGAGAAGACGAAGCGCGGAGCCGAGTCGTAGCCCTTCGCCTGGAGGGCGGCCGAGAGGCCTTCCCAACCAGGGAAGCTCTCGTACATGGGCAGCTCGTCCTTCTTGTCGAAGTAGGCCCGGGACTGGATCTTCGCCGCTCCGATCTCGTAGGAGACGATGTTGCGCCTCGAGTCCAGGTTCATGCCGAGGAGCCAGGCGTCGACGAAGATGTAGAGCGCCACGCTCACCGCGACGGCGAGGGTCGTGATGACCGTCTTGGTCCGGTGCCGCGAGAGGTTGCGGAGCGACATCGCGGCGATGTCGCGGAAGCCCGCCCTGGTCATTTGCGCGTCTCCGATTCCACGAGGCCGTCCCGGAGCATGACGAGGCGGCGCGCGTACTCCATCACCATCTTGTCGTGGGTGGAGAAGATGAAGGTGGTGCCCTCGCCCGCGTTGAGCCCGAGCATGAGCTCCAGGATCTCCTTGCCCGTCTTCGAGTCGAGGTTCGCCGTCGGCTCGTCCGCGAGGATGAGGGCCGGCCGCTTCACGAGGGCGCGGGCGATCGCGACGCGCTGCTGCTGGCCTCCCGACATCTCCTTGGGCCGCCGCTTCCCGTAGTCCGCGAGGCCCACCTCCTCCAGCGCCCTTTCGGCCTTGGCCCGCGCCGACGCGGCCCCCTCGCCCAGGAGGGTCAGGGGCAGGGACACGTTCTCCAGGGCGGTGAGGACGGGAATGAGGTTGTACGCCTGGAAGATGAAGCCGATCCGCTTGCGCCTGAGGATGGCCAGCTCCTTCCGC
>ERZ795054.4409-NODE-4409-length-10356-cov-35.392874_pt1 | contig 10356 bp, 6 predicted proteins | sample MGYA00375138_ERZ795054 | MGnify/ENA primary metagenome ERZ795054 (study PRJEB30183, sample SAMN05720215) | anaerobic digester metagenome | isolation source: active sludge of municipal wastewater-treating anaerobic digesters | place: USA | collected 2014-12-23 ...
AAAAGGCGAGATGAGGCATCCTTCCCAATCATCGCCTGCTGATTCTTTGATGGCGCAAAAAGCCTCGCGGATTTCTCTGGCTGATTTCAAATTCGTCTTCACCAGTCCACGTTCGGTTTTGTGTATGAGTTTCACACCGTGTCCCTTGACAACAACCGGAAACCCGATTTTTTTCGCTTGTAAAACAGCTTCCTGCACACTTCCAACAACCTTGTCTTTGATAACCGGCACACCGTAATCACCGAGCAGTTTTTTGGATTCCGCCTCCGTCATGGACAAACGTCCTTCCGCTTTCAATTGTTTGATCAGTCTGTCTGCACGTGTCATTTTCATTTTTTCTTCAGTCCCTGTCATTCAAATAATGAAATAATGTTCACGTCGGTACCATAAGGGAAGATTATAGTCAACGGGCTCACCCGGCCCGAAAACATAATATTCTTTTGCCTCCCGGCTTTATTCTGCCTCTACTTCCTCTCAATTATTTTGATTGACCTAATGCCTATCCACTTTAACCCGGCGGAAGCCATCCGCGCGATAGACGGCGCAACGGCGGATGGAAAACTCTCCGCCTGCCTTCTCTTTGCTTTCATCCGTAACGATTTTTTAAGGACATCGTCTTCCGGTTAAATGTATTTATTTTCCCGGCCAATTATGATTAGATAATGTGTCTGTGTAAAGACAAACGACGTGGCGGAGCAACCGATGAACTCGGAGAAAAATTCAAAAAAAGATCTGATCAATCTGGTTAATTCCATACAAACACCATTATCCAACAATTCCCACAAGCAGCTCAAAGGCGTGTCGGAAAAAGATCTATACAAGATTCTGGCGTATAGTTCGCAGGTGGGCTGCTACATCATGCAGAATAAACGGTTTCAATTCATCAACTCCCACTTCCGGAATTATACGGGCTATACCGAAGACAAGCTGATCAAGATGAATCCCGCTTCGCTCATCCTGCCGGAAGACCGGCGCAAGACGGCTAAAAGCGCAATTATGATGCTTAAGGAACAGCGCTTTTCACCCTATGAATTTCGTATTGTCACCAAAGATGGACGGATCAAATGGATCATGGAAACCGTCATGTCGATTACCTACAGGGGTAAGCGTGCCATTCTGGGCAATTCCATGGATGTGACCGAACGCAAGGAGGCAAGCCGCAGACTGGAGGAGCTCGAAGCGCTGGAATCCTCCATCCTCGACGCGATCCCCCAGGCTGTTCTCGGCCTGCACGAACGACGCATCAATTTTGCCAATCATGCTGTCAAGGTTATCTTTGGCTGGCATCGAGAGGAACTGATCGGCAACAGCATTCGCCAGATTTACCGCAATCAAGAAGAGGCCGATAAAATCGGCAACATTTTTTATTCCACGCTTGAGTATCAACGGACATATGAAACGGAGTTTCCCTGTCTGCGCAAGGACGGACGGGAAATTCTCTGCCGGATGAAGGCCTCCCGCATCGGCGAGAAACTGCGTGAAAAGCGCATCGTGGTCACGTATGAAGATATCACGGAGGAGAAAAAAGCACAGGAGGAGCTGGAACGCTCGCGTGAGGAATTACGGAATCTATATGTTCATCTTCAGTCGGTGCGCGAAGAGGAAAGCACACGCGTCGCACGCAAGATTCATGATGAATTGGGGCAATCGCTCACTGCACTGCAGATGGACCTGTCCTGGCTATTGGACCGGCTCCCAGCCAATAGCAAAGTCATCCGAAAAAAAACGCAAAGCATGTCAGGTCTGGTCGATTCGACCATTGAAAGCGTACACAACATTACGACGGAGCTGCGCCCCAGTTTGCTGGACGATCTGGGACTGTCTGCAGCCATCGAATGGCAGGCTGCAGACTTTCAGAAACGCTCGGGCATCTGTTGCCAAGCTCATATCAAGTGCGCAAACGGTGTCATCGACAAGGAACTGGCCACGACCATCTTTCGTATTTTTCAGGAAACGCTTACCAATATCGCAAGACATGCCAAAGCCACACTCTGCAAGGTTAACCTCACGGAAAATGAAAAGGAACTGTGCCTGGAAGTAACGGATAACGGAGTCGGCATCACGCAGTGGCAGGTGGATGATTCTCGCTCCTTCGGCATGATCGGCATGCGCGAACGCGCCCATCTTTGGGGGGGCACAGTTCATGTCAGCAATACCAAACCGTCCGGAACAACGGTGAGAGTTCTGATTCCACTTAGCAAAGGAGATAAACAAGCATGATACGTATACTGGTTGCCGATGATCACGCTGTGGTGCGCCAGGGTGTGGTGCAGATTCTGGCCGACGTTCGAGACATGCTGGTCAAAGATGAAGCGCAAAACGGTACGGAAGCGCTGGATAAGATTCTGAAATATGAATATGATGTTATTCTGCTCGATATCTCCATGCCGGGACGCAGCGGTCTGGAGGTTCTGGAGGACATCAAGGCTCAACGGCCGAAACTGGCCGTATTGATCTTAAGCATGCATCCGGAAGAACAATACGCCGTGCGAGCGCTGCGCGCCGGCGCATCGGGTTACCTCACCAAAGCAAGCGCGCCGCAGGAACTTATCGGAGCCATCCGCAAGGTGGCCGGCGGCGGGAAATACGTCACGGCGTCGCTCGCAGAAAAACTGGCCGACGAAATGGATATTGCCACGCAAAAGCTGCCCCACGAACGGCTTTCCAACCGCGAGCACCAGGTGATGCTGATGCTCGCTTCCGGCAAGTCGGTTTCAGATATCGCCGATGAACTTTGCCTGAGCGTCAAAACCATCAGTACCTATCGCACCCGCGTCATGTCCAAGATGGCGATGAAAAAGAACGCCGAGCTCACGCTTTACGCTGTCCACAATAAACTCATCAACTAGTCCGCCCGCGTTGGTCGGCGCGTGAAATCCTTGTCGGATAAAAACTGTCATACTATCCGGTATTGGTCCGACACATAAATAAGCCCTCTGCCGATATTTTCTTTTGAATGCCTGTGCTAGTCCAGTCCCGGTTTTAAATGCGTTGTCGCTTCGGGACGACAAAACAGAGATGGTACAAACAAGGGGAGGGTTTATGGGACAGGTACAATCAGAAGCACGACAGGCAAATTCAGCGAAGCGGATCGCCCGGAAGGAAACGTCGGAGCCGCAAGTCAAACTTTTAAAGAATGAACTGGCGGAAATCATCCACCAGGCGGTTCGGGATAACCGCAGCTACCTCATGGAACATGAAAGCAAGGAAATTCTGGAAGGCATCGGGATTACAACCACCGGTTACCTCGTGGCGCGGTCCGAAGATGAAGCGCTGGCCTTCTGTGATAAAATTGGATTCCCCGTGGTGATGAAAATTGTTTCTCCGGATGTCATTCATAAAACGGATGCAGGCGGCGTCAAGCTCAACTTGATGAACGTCGATGACGTCCGCAAAGCTTACCGCGACATTCTGGAAACATTCAAATACCAGCATGTCGAAGGTGTTGCGGTGCAGCGCATGGCCCAAACGGGAATCGAGGCAATTATCGGCGTCACGCGCGATCCCAGCTTCGGCCCACTTATCATGTTCGGCCTGGGCGGCGTTTTTGTCGAAGTCCTGCGCGACGTATCTTTCCGCATTCTGCCGATCACTGAAAAAGACGCCGCGCAAATGATTGAAGAAATTCGCGGCTCGCGTATTCTCAAAGGGTATCGCGGACAGGCCATCGATCTTGACTCGCTTCAGCAGTTGCTCTTGAAAATATCAAGGCTGGTCGTGGAAAATCCTGAAATCAGCGAACTGGATCTCAATCCGCTCTTTCTGTATCCGGATGGTTATATCACCGTCGATGCCCGGATGTTTGTCAGCGAACCGACGCAGCACGAACATATTACAGCAACCGGCGCGGAGAGCCTGCGCGATTTCTTTTATCCGCAAAGCATTGCGGTGATCGGCGCCTCCGATGTCGAGGGCAAACTAGGTTATAATGTTTTTAAAAATCTGACCAGCCACCATTACCCCGGAAAACTTTACCCGATCAATCCGGGCAAAGAATCCCTGATGGGTGTTCGTACTTATCAATCCATACTAGACGTGCCCCAACCCGTGGACCTGGCTATTGTCATTGTGCCGGCAAAGGCGGTGGAAAGCGCTATTGCCGATTGCTGCGCGAAGGGCGTCCGGTTTGTTGTAGTAGAGGCTGCGGGATTCGCTGAAATCGGTGAAGAAGGCAAGAACGCTCAAGAAATGATTCTGAAAATTATCCGCAAACACGGTTGCCGCGTTCTCGGTCCCAATTGTTCCGGCGTCATCAATACCCATCACAACATGGTGCAGTCCATCGGACTGCTGGATAATCTGAAAAAGGGCAACGTCGGAATGGTGGCTCAGGCCGGTGTTTATGCCGCGGGAATCCTTACGGGATTAAGCAATGTTCTTGATTTCGGGATTGTGGCCACCATCGGCAACAAGATGGACATCAATGAAACGGATATTCTGGAATACCTGAGCGACGATGACCATATCTCTGTAATCGTCATGTATATGGAAGACGTCCGCAGCGGCAAGCGATTTGTCGATGTCGCTTCGCGGGCTGCGGTCCGCAAACCCGTGATCGTTCTGAAATCGGGACGGACTGAGGCGGGCAAAAAAGCCGTTTCATCGCATACCGCGTCGCTTGCCGGCAATGACGAAATCAACAGCGCAGCCTTCAAGCAGAGCGGCGTCATCCGGGCTCGGGACAACGAGCACCTCTTCGCGTTGACGCGCGCTTTTTCCAAGCAGCCCGTCCCGAAGGGGAACGGTGTCCTTGTCATTACCTATACCGGTTCCCTGGGCGTTGCAGCCACCGACATGCTGTATCTCTCCGATATGCGTCTGGCCACATTAGAACCGTATTTTAAACAACGCCTGAAAAGCACCCTGCCCGATTACGCCAGTGTCGGCAATCCCATCGACTGCTCCTTTTCCATGACGCCCGAGCAGGTGAAAAATCTGATCGAAATCGGGGTGGAATCGGGTGATGTGTCGAGCTTTATCGTGGTGATCCAGGGTGAAATCCTGGGTTCTTTCGTCGATGTCATGAAAAACATCGACTATAAGGAGAAGCCGGTGATGTGCGTAGTGGCCTGCAAGGAATTCATGATCAATGACGTTGTGAAAATGGAGCAGGCCGGATTTCCAGTTTACTCCACGGCAGAAATGGCGGCGGAAGTTTTGGGGCAGATGTATCACTATGGCGTGAGACGGCAAAGCGCCCTCACGGATTCCATCGCTCGTCATCTGACAAAAGATGCGTTCTCCGTGGATAACAATCCCGTGCGCCTTAGGCTAATCAACCCGAAGGACATCGGCCTGTGGACGGATTTTGTCAACGGCTGTTCCGAAAAATCACTGTGGCTTCGGTTTTTATCACCTTTCAGCGCCACGCCGGAGCGGGCGCAGCGCTTCTGCAACCTCAATCCGGAGGAAGAAGTCGCCGTAGTCGCGGAGATGAAGGTCGGCGATCAGTATAAGTTCCTGGGCATCGCGCGTCTGATCAAAAATAAACGATGTGAGGGCGAAGCGGAATACGCTATTATCATTTCAGACCTCTGGCAGAATAAATCTTTAGGCATTACCCTGTCCGAACAGTGCATCGAGTTGGCCAAAAAGGAAGGATTCAAGACCATCCGGGCGGAAACGATTCAGCAAAATTACGCCATGATCCGGATTTTCAGGCGCTGCGCTTTCAACCTCGATACCAAAGATGAAAATATGGTTTCGATGTCGCTGAATTTGTCATAAGAGTGACCACCTCTTTTGATACAGACGAATGTCTCATTGTCGATTTATCTCGCAGGCTTTTCGCCGAATCCCTCTATCTACGTTTTTTAAGGCCCGTCAGCGCCCTTTCCACAGATCTTCTTTTTCAACTCACGCATCTCGATTACAATAATAATTTTGCCCTGGCCGCCGTGATCGGAGAGGAAGGGAAAGATACGATTATCGGTGTGGCTCGTTATGGTTATGAATCTATAGAGAATGGTTTCACTCAGGTCGAGATTCTCGTTTGAATGTCAGAAGGAAATGCCGTTCCCCGATTTCCCGGGAAACGGCATTTGGAGGAGGGACTTCACAATGACGGAGGCGGTTGTTACCGCCCCTGCATTGAAGGGGTGCTAACCCAGTTTCTTTCGATTGGCAACCAGGTCATCAACCACGGCCGGATCAGCCAAGGTTGACGTGTCACCAAAATCACCGAACGTTTTAGCGGCGACGTTTCTCAAAACACGGCGCATGATCTTACCGGAACGTGTCTTGGGCAGACCATCGGCCCATTGAATCTGGTCGGGCGATGCAATCGGACCCACAACCTTGCGGACGTGCGCGACCAGAGCCTTTTTGAGTTCTTCGGTCTTCTCGACATTATTGTTCAAGGTAACATAGGCAAAGATGCCCTGCCCTTTGATGTCATGGGGAAATCCGACAACCGCCGCTTCGGCGACATCAGCATGAGACGTGAGGGCCGCTTCCACTTCCGCGGTGCCCAGCCGGTGACCGGAAACATTGATAACGTCATCGACACGGCCGGTGATTTTGTAATCGCCGTCGGCATCGCGTTCCGCGCCGTCGCCGGAGAAGTACGTGCCGGGGAACTGTACAAAGTAATTCTCGACAAACCGGCCTTCTTTGTCATTCCACAAACCGCGGGCCATGCCGGGCCATGAATTTTTAATGCACAGCGCGCCTTTGCCGGGGCCTTTGATTTCTTTTCCTTCTTCATCAAAAAGAACCGGGACGACGCCGAAGAATGGAACCATGGCTTTGGCGGGTTTAATATCGATTGCACCGGGCAGGGGCAGGATCATATGTCCGCCTGTTTCCGTCTGCCACCACGTATCGGAAATCGTGCAGCGGCCGCCGCCGATCTTGTTATAGTACCACCACCAGGCCTCGGGGTTGAGCGGCTCACCGACCGAACCCAGAACGCGCAGCGAGGAAATATCGTGCGCATCGACCCATTGGTCACCTTCTTTGGCGATGGAGCGGATCGCTGTCGGAGCGGTATAGAAGTTATTGACGTTGTATTTTTCGACAACGGCCCAGAAACGGCCGAAATCCGGATAATTGGGAACGCCTTCAAACAAAATGCTTGTGTATCCGTTGCACAGCGGACCGTAAACGATGTAGCTGTGGCCGGTGACCCAGCCGATGTCGGCGGTGCACCAGTAAGTATCTTCTTCACGGACGTCAAACGCAAGCTGCTGGGTCATGGCGGCATAAAGCAGATAACCGGCCTGGGTGTGGACGACGCCCTTGGGCTGTCCGGTCGAACCGGATGTGTAAAGGATGAACAGCGGATCTTCCGCATCCATTTCCTCAGGTTTGCAGTATTTGTCCGCTTTGGCCATCAGTTCTTCATACCAGATGTCGCGGCCTTCCTTCATATTAACGGCCGTTCCGGTGCGTTTCACGACAACCATGGTTTTGACACCGGGGCACTGAGCTACGGCTTTGTCACAGGTGTCCTTCTGGGGGACTGCTTTGGCGCCGCGGTACGTGCCGTCGCAGGTAATGACCACGTGCGCGTCGCAGTTATTGATGCGGTCTCTTAACGCTTCCGCCGAGAATCCGCCAAACACGATGGCATGAATAGCGCCGATACGGGCACAGGCCAGCATGACAATGGACAGTTCCGCGATCATGGGCAGAAAGATGGTAACGCGGTCGCCCTTTTTGACGCCCAGGTTTTTAAGAACATTGGCAAACTTGTTTACTTCGCGATACATGTCGTAATAGGTATAAACTTTCCAATCGTTGGGGTCGTTGCCTTCAAAAATGATCGCGGCTTTGTTCTTTTTGGTTGCCAGATGGCGGTCCAGACAGTTGTAGCTGACATTGAGTTTGCCGCCTTCAAACCATTTGGAATGAACATCTTTGGCGTCAAACGACCAATCCGATACCTTTTTCTTGTCAAAGGGTTTGAACCAGGTCAATCTTTCGGTTGCCATCTTAGCCCAGAAAGCATTCGGGTCGGTAATCGACTCTTTGTAAAGCTTGTCATACTCCGCCCTGCTCTTGATGTAAGATTTTTCTCTTACTCTCTCAGGCACAGGAAAAACCTTATCATAAAAATCTGTTTCGTTAATTTCAGCCATATTATTCTCCTTTTATTTTTTATGCCTTTGCTTTCTTTTCAGCCGAAAGGCATGATTTCTTTTGTTATGAACGGGCATTGCGGCCCTCTATCTCTTCGCTTCTGCCTGAAAGCGATATCTCTGATCATCGAAATCTTTTCAGGAGGGGTACGCCCCGCGGTTGGGCCTCGTTCCTGTAGTCAGACACGCGTAATCTGAATCCCGGCCACTAACTTTGGGGCGTATTACATATGGCGGATGCAATACATGTACCCCTTGAAAAGCGATTACTCAATACACCTTTCAAAAAACTTCCGATATCGGCTTCTGTCCTAATTCAAGGTAGGAATAAATCCTACAAGCTGTCGGTTTTTTTCTGATAGGCTTTTAAGATTTTAACCGGCCGGATAGAATGGAGATAGGGTATAAACAGGCAAAAGACTATTGACTATTTGGTATCTAACCCTGCTGTTCCAAAAATTTCTTACGGAATGTCAGTGGATCCCGGATGGCGGCAAACGGCTCTCTTGTGCTGCCGGTGCCCATGATGAGAATCGTTCCATATCCCAGGATGCGTCCGAGGATGCTCTGGTTGACGTTGATGGATTCAATCTTGGAATGATTCATTTCGAACGTATTGCGGGAAATAAATCCGGTCTTGATAATGAGGCGCTTATTGGTGATGGCAAACTCACTCGTAAAATAAGCAATAAGCGGAGCAATAAATAATGTCAGGATACCTTTTAAAGACACGAAGGTTATCCAGTGTAATTTCGTCTCATAAATCACCTGTTCGCCGCGGATGAGGTTCTTGTTGACGTAACTGCCCATTACAATTTTCTCCCTTGCTGGTTATTCTTACCGCCACGTGATGAGCGGTTCATTGCGCGTTGGAATCCGCTGATAGCGGTATTGCGGGTATCCCAGCATCACCGCGCCATAGCATTGATGACCCGCCGGCAGACTCAACGCCCGGATCAGCGGCTCGTGCAGTCCGGCAGCAGCCGTGAAATAACCAGCCCAACAGGTTCCCAATCCTTTGGTATTCGCGTAGAGCTCCAGATAGGTCAAAGCAATCGCGCAATCGACCGCGGGAAAGGACAAATCGGATGGACTGTGTACCACAACCAAATGAGGCGCTCCCCTCATGATGCGGTCCCGTCCATTGTCCCAGGCACTGACGATACGCTGAAAACGTCTGACCGTTGCTTCATCCGTTGTCACGGGAAGCATTATTTTCATAAAATCAATTACCTGTGCAGCCAGCTTGTGAACATCCTCCGGCTTTTGAAAAACCATCCAGGAAACCTGTTGCTTGTTGCTGCCGGTTGGCGCGTAGCGCGCCGTATCGATTAATTCTGTCAGAAGTTTATGGGAAACGGGTGTTTTTTTATACTGGCGAATCGAACGCCGGGCCAGAAGAAGTTGCTTCAAAGCGTCAGCGTCGGGAAGAATATTTCTTTCAATCGGCGGGCAGGTGGCAAGCGACATAGTGGACAGCGTGATGGCATCGTGAGGACAGACAGCCACGCAGTGTCCGCAATTAATGCAAAACTCTTCGCCATGCGGAAGTAGTGATGGGAAAGACTTCTTATCAGCCTGAACAATGATTTGCGCCGGACATTCCGCAGCACAAATACCGTCACGTTTGCATTTTTTCTGATCAATACTGAAAAGCGACATGGCGATTCCCCTTTCGTCTAAAGTTTCAATTCCGTCAGGCCAGTTCCTTACCGCCTGAGATGTTGATAACTTATCAATATAATTATTGCAATGACTTTTTGTTATTCTCTGTTGTGATATTTTGTTTTTTAATTATAATGCGAATCCGGAAGAGAAAAGGTACGAAAAATTATGGCTAAACTGACCTTGGATGAGTGGATCGCCCGCTTGAAGAAAAATAAAAGCTTCAATGCCAACGCGGCGGCAATGGTGGAAATACCGGCAAAGCCAGGTGATTGGGAAGACTATCCCGCGTGGGTGGATTCCCGGTTGCTTTCGGTTTTTCAAAAGCGCGGGATGGAAAAGCTATACAAACACCAGGCGCAGGCCGTGCGCTTTATTCGCAATGGTCAGGATGTCGTGCTGGTGACGCCAACGGCCAGCGGCAAAACGCTGTGCTATAATCTCCCCGTGTTGCAAAGCATTCTGGACGAGCCGGAAACCCGCGCATTGTATCTATTCCCCACCAAGGCGCTTGCCCAAGATCAGATGCATGAAGCGCACAGCCTGATCACTGACTTACAGGCTGATATCAAGACTTTTACCTACGATGGCGACACGCCGGACGACGCCC
>ERZ795054.4413-NODE-4413-length-10354-cov-4.538110_pt1 | contig 10354 bp, 8 predicted proteins | sample MGYA00375138_ERZ795054 | MGnify/ENA primary metagenome ERZ795054 (study PRJEB30183, sample SAMN05720215) | anaerobic digester metagenome | isolation source: active sludge of municipal wastewater-treating anaerobic digesters | place: USA | collected 2014-12-23 ...
CAACAGCACCACGCCTATCGCCACGGCGCAATCTGGCGGCCTGGGGCAGGGCGCTGGAGCCGCGCACCTTGATGCCGTCGATGTACATCACCGTGCCTTCCGTACGGGCACCACGCACGCTGCCGCGCTCCCCGTCGGCCGAGAACACCCCGCCCACCGTGGTAGCCACGGCATTGGCCGAGCGGTTCGGCATTTTGGCGATCTCTTCCGAAGTCACCGTACCCCCGGTGGAGGTCTTGTCGGCCGAAATCAGCGGAACCTTATAGTCCACCACTTCCACCACGTCAAGCTGGGTAGCCGTGGAGACAATAGTGATGTTGTAGAAGGTGATCTTGTCGGAGTTGATCACGATGTTGGTGACCGTCAAGGGCTTGTACCCCACGTAGGTGGCCTTCAGGTCATACTTTCCCGGCGTGATGGGCTTGATGGTGTAATTTCCGTCGAAGTCCGATGTGGCCCCGCCGATCTGGCGGCCCCCGGCCTCAAGGACGATGTTGGCGAAGGCGATGGGCTCCCCCGACTCTTTGTCCTTGATCGTTCCTTTCAGCGTTCCCGACTGGGCGTAAAGCAGCGCGTTCGCTGCCATGGCCAGGCAGGCTGTCAATAGTAACTTTCGCAGCATACCGTGTAGATTTATGTGAAATACGCGTTCGTTTAGTGCCTGATATATTGCTACTTGATCTTCTGTCTTCGCTCGTGTCCTGCCTCAAAAAAAGCGGGTAAAGGTAAAAGAAAAATCGCTTACCCGCCAAATCTTTCACCCCCGGGGATATCCCCCGGAAAGCCTTGATTCATCGTATGGTCGGTTCAATATCTCCGAAAGGATGACGGCCCTCCGCAGGTCAAACCGGCTCATTTTCCTGACTTTCTGTTCCCCCGCTAACAATGGGGAGCTGTGGTACTTCACCGCCTCCCGTTCTGCCAGGCCCGACGCCTTACTTCCCTTCTTCTCCTCATACATGGCATCCCATGAGAATTGCTCCTGTTGGGGGTCGTAAGGAAAGGCTTCGCCCGTGGACTCCATGGATAGAGGTTCGGGCCGGGGAGCCACCGTGACCGGAGTGGGGGCCGGAGCGGGGACCCTCACCTCCTGCTCGCCCAATAGCTCGCGTAATATGTCCCTGACATCGGGATGTTCCTTCACAGGCTCCTCACGCTGTGAGGCCGGGCGAGAGATGGTGGGGCGCTTCTCTTTGACCTTCTTCGAGTTCTTGTAGAAGGAATAGGCCACCCATCCCAATACGGCCAATATGTACAATAAGTCTTCCATGGTCCCTTTCTCCTAAGTCCCCAAATTTAGGAAACATAAAATTACGGACGCCCATCGCCTGGGGGTCCCTTAATCAGTTTACGGCTTACGGCAAACAGTTACCGGGTACAGGAACGGGCAAGGAGGTTCAGGGCCAACTCCCTGTCCCAATGTGACTTATAGTCTCCACCACCAGTTCCCGTTTGCGCCTCGAGACGGGCACCCGGGTCCCGTCCTCGAGGATAAGCAGGCCACCGTCGTGGCGGCTGTAGTGCTTTACGAACTTCAGGTTGACGAGGTGGCTTTTGTGCGGGCGGATGAAGTGGTGCTCCCTGAGGAGCTCCTCATTCTCCTTCAGGGTCTTGGAAATGAGCAGGGTCTTGCCGTCGGTGAAGAAGAAGCGCGTGTAATAGTTGTCCGACTCGCATCGGATGATATGGTCCACTTCCACCACATGGATGCGTTCGGCGGTATTCAGCACGATCTTGCGGGGTTGTTCGGGGTTGCGGAGGTTCTCGAGCAGGGCCTCGATATGCTGTCCGGCCCTCAGCCTGAACTCCTGCCGCTTCAGCTTGTTCACCGCGGCCACCAGTTCGCTGGGGTTGATGGGCTTCAGCAGGTAGTCGAGGGCGCTGTACTTGATGGCCTTGATAGCGAACTGGTCGAAGGCTGTGGTGAAGATGACCTCGAACACCTCTTCCCTCACCTCTTCCAGCAGCCGGAACCCGCTTCCGTCGGGCATCTGGATATCAAGGAACACCACTTCGGGCTTCTTCTCCCGGATCAGTTCTATGCCTTTGCGGACACCATCGGCCTCCCCGATGATCTCCACTTCGCCGCAGTAACGCCCCAGCAGTGCACGCAGGGCATCGCGTGAGGTCTTCTCGTCTTCGATGATGACGGCCCGTATCATGGTTGTCCCCTTTCTGATGGATGAGCAGTCCAAATGTAGGGAAAACGGGGAATGGAAGGATGAATGATGAATATCGAACATCGTCCATCGAACATCGCCCATCGAACATCAAGGTGCTATCTTTGTCGGGAAATGATCCGGCAGGAGACCATAGACGCCATCATGGGCGCGGTGCGCATCGAAGAGGTGGTGGGGGATTTTGTTACCCTACGCCGGCGGGGGGTGAACCTGGTGGGGCTCTGCCCTTTCCACAACGAAAAAACCCCTTCCTTCAACGTGAACCCGGCCCGGGGCATATACAAATGCTTCGGTTGCGGCAAGGCCGGTAATGCCGTGGGCTTTGTGATGGAACACGAACACCTCAGCTATCCGGAGGCCCTGCGCTACCTGGGCCGTAAATACAACGTGGCGGTGGAGGAAGAGGTGCAGACCGACGAGGAACGCCAACTCAGGGACCGGCGCGACAGCCTCCTGCATGTGCATGCCTTCGCCCTGGACTTCTTCCGCAAGAGCCTGTTCGAGACCGAAGAAGGCAAGGCCATTGGGCTGAGCTATTTAAAGGACCGGGAATACCGCGAGGACATCCTGCAGAAGTTCGAGCTGGGATACAGTCCGGAGGCCTGGGACGCCCTCACCGCCCGGGCCATGAACGAGGGCTTCAGCTCCGACTACCTGGTGGAGAGCGGCCTGACCATCCGCAAGGACGAACGCTACTACGACCGTTTCCGCGGCAGGGTCATCTTCCCCATACACAACCTCACCGGGGCCCCGGTAGCCTTTGCCGGGCGTATCCTGAGCTCCGACAGGAGCCGTCCCAAGTACATCAACTCTCCCGAGACCGAGATCTACCACAAGAGCAAGGTGCTGTACGGCCTCCACCACGCACGCCAGGCCATCGTCAGCCACGACGAATGCCTTTTGGTGGAAGGCTATACCGATGTGCTCTCCCTCCACCAGGCAGGGATAGAGAACGTGGTGGCCTCTTCGGGCACGGCCCTCACGGTGGACCAGATCCGCCTCATCCGAAGGTATACCGAGAACATCACCATACTCTACGACGGGGATGAGGCCGGGCTCAAGGCCTCCTTCCGGGGCATCGACCTCATCCTGGAGCAGGGGCTCAACGTGAGGCTGGTGCTCTTCCCCGAGGGCGAAGACCCCGACAGCTTCGTGCGCAAGAACCGGGTGAACGTGGTCCGCGACTTCATCCGTTCCCGTTCCGAGAACTTCATCCCCTTCAAGGCCCGCCTGCTCATTCGCGAGTCGGAAGGCGATCCGGTGAAGAAGGCCGGGGGCATACGCGACATCGTGGCATCCGTGGCCCTGGTGCCCGACGGCATCAAACGCAACCTCTTCATCCGCGAATGCAGTCAGCTCATGGACATCCCGGAGCAGACGCTGATGTTCGAGATGAACAAGATGCTGAGGCGCAGGCTTCAGGAAAGGCGGACGGAAGGTGGGGAGGACCAGGTCACCGAGGCCCCGCCCCCACCGCCCCAGGCCCTGCAGACCAGGACCCGCGACCACCAGGCCGTGGAAAATGACCTGGTGCGCATCCTGCTGAACCACGGCATGCTGGACTTCGATATGCCGATCCAGGACCAGGGCAGCACGGAGCTGGTGCCGGTGAACACCGCGACCTACATCCTGCACCACCTGCTCAGCGACGGACTGGAGGCCAGCGACCCGGCCTGCCGCACCGTGATCCAGGTCTTCCGCCGCCACCTCGAAAAGGAGGAGCTGCCCCCCATCGATCTTTTCCTCAACCATCCCGATGCAGGGGTGGCCCGCCTGGCCATCGACCTCATCACCTCGCCCCATAACCTGAGCGCCAACTGGAAGCGCCACCGCATCCATGTGCCTACCGAAGAGCAGGTGATCCGAGAGCTGGTAATCAATGCGGTGAATGCCTTCAAACTGGCCCATGTGGAGCGGGAGCTGGAGCGCCTGGGTACCGACCTCAAGGGACCCCTGGAAGCCGTGCACCAGCTGGCCCTGATGGCGCGCCAGAATGAGCTCCTGCGTAAGAAAGTAGAGATTTCACGGCTGCTGGGCCGCGTAATCAGTCATTAGGGTTCTCAGGCAGGTATTCCTCTCCGGAGATCGGTGCTTTCGGTGGTAACCCATCGAATATCGAACACAGAACTCAGAACATCCACCGCACTATTCCGCCGGCACCACCCAGAAGCTGGTGAGGTGCGGGGCTTTCCACACTTCCATCATTTTTTGGAATTCCCGGGAGTAGGTGCGGTCGGCCCTTGCCGGGATCAGGGCTTCCTGGTATATCGTCCAGGTATTTCCCCGGATCTCCATACGATGGGTGACCCTTCCGGCGGGGCTATCTTCCCCATCCTTCGCGATGATGGGGATCAGGCTGCGCCCTTGGGGCAGTTCCAGTTCCCAGCTGAGGGCGATATCCACCGGGTGGGGCAATTGAAAATCCCCCTTCCTGTCGCCGGGCAGCGCTTGTCTGGCCAGCGCGTCGAGGGGCAGAGGGAAGCTTGGCAGGACCAGTTTCTGCAGTCCACCGTATGACGGTAGGGTATCTTTGGATAGCATCCGTACCTTGAGCACGGAGCGTTCCGGACCGATTTTTGCGTCTGCTTCGGGCGCTTCAATGCGGTAGCCAGGCACAGAACCGAGCGCAGCCGCCTTGTCGCCGGCCTTCAGCAAGGCAAAGTATGGATTGGCGGCGCCTTCCAGCTCAAGCTCGGCCTCACCGCCCATCCTACCGTCCATACCCAATGCCAACCTATAGTGTATCCTTGCCCGTGCGGCCTGTTCGGGCAGCGGACGAGGATCTGGGGCCGTTCCGGGGCTGATGGGAAGCAGCAGTTTCCCGTGGAGGGAATGCTCAGCCGGCACCTTGTTCTGCCCGCCCGGATCAAGGCAATAGTTTCGCCCATCGGCCCGGACCAGCACCAGCGGCTGCCGCCACAGTTGTTTTGCGGGCAGGGATGGGTCGAACAGGGAGGCATCGGTGACCAGGACGGGGACGGCATCGAGAGCGGCCGCCCTGCACAGGGCAGCAAGCAGCACAGCCCTTTCCAGCGCTGTGCCTCCCGCGGAGTGCCAGGTTTCGACCGCGGTCCTGGAGGCATAGGCTGTATGATCGAGGTCAAGGGAATACTCGCGCACGGCTTCCCGCAGATGCTCCGCGATGCGCAGGCTGAGCTCTATTGGACGAGGCTCCGCTTGCCGGAGGCTGTCGACGAACAGCATCATACCGGCATCGCATTTCAGGGTGAAGGCCGGCTGGCCGGTGAATGCCTCCCAGGCCGCCTTATGGTCGTTGAGCGAGGACCACATCACTACCGGGTTCGGGGCAGGCCCTGACAGGGCCTCGTGGGCGGCCGCGGGCAGGTCGCTGAACTCCCAGCGGTAGGTGGTCATCCCGTTGGCCTGGGTAATTTCCGGCGCGACTTCGGTGTTCAGGGTTTTGAAATACAACGGACTCCCGGAAGGATGGCGCAGGATAAACGTCAGCGCCTTCACGGGTGCATCTGCTGCCATTTCCTCCGTCCCTGAAAAGAAGGCCACAGGACCAGGAAAACTCTTCTTTACGTAATCCAGGATAATGGTGGCCCCACGTTCCAGCCCGGCATGCGTCACCACCAGTTCCCTGAAGTGGTTGTATGCCGGTGCCCCGGAGGCCTGGCGGGGCAGCACCTCGTTGAAGGCATTGGCCGGGGCCTGCACCTTGCGCCCGTCGGCCATAAGGGTATAGCATTCACGAACGTTCAGCCTTTCCCTAAGGGTGTCGTACACGATGAAGGTCTCCCCATGCGCGCGGTGAAAGGCATAATAGGTCATCAGCTCCAGCTCACGGAAGTGGTGGTAGTCCACGCTCCCGTCGGCCTGAAGGGTGTATTCGTGCACCATGCGGCGGTAGCGGGCATCGGGCTGGGCGGTCAGGGCCCCGCAGTGCAGCAATCCGGCAACAAGCAGGGATATAATACTTGATTTCATGATGTTTGCTGTATCGGTTAGCGGGCCAGGATTACGGGTTCGCTGCGGTAGCGCTCATGCCAGCTTACTACTTCCCTGACATTGGGCCATTCGTAGGGTTCGTATACGCGCTTTTCCAGCACGACTTCCATACTGACGCTGACCTGGCGCTCCGCCGGGCTGTACTTTCCATCGAAACGTGCGGCCTGGCCGATGCGCTCCTTGTTTTCCGGGGCAAAGACGACCCGGCTGTATTGCGGAACCCGGACGCTCTCGCTGACGTTCATCATGCGGGAGCAGCGATCGCGGAAGGGATATTCGCGGGTCTCAAGGCCTGTATCCAGGCCCAGGTGTCCGATGGCCCGGGAGAAGGGCCCGGCAAGCAGGAAGGGGGTGAAGATGATGTATTGACTGGTAACCGTGGCATAGCGCGGCACGGTGTATTCTATGGTCAGGAGAATAGGATCGCTGTAGTCGTATGGGTCTTCGAAGCTCAGGCTTACCAGCTCGGCATTGGGATGGGCTTCGCGCAGGGCCTGGGCGATGCGGCCGTTCCAGGATTCCCGGGCTGAGGAGGTGAAGATGCGGCGGATGGCGGCGTCGGACTGTCCTTCGGCACGGAGGGTGAACCCGCCGGTGAGGGTGCCGTCCTCTCCTATGGCGCTGAAGCCATCGAAGGTGATGTAATGGGCCTGGGCAGGGGATACCGGGGTTTCCATCAGGTCGGCCCCGTCGGGGAGCCCCATAAGGTAGTGCTGCTGCTGTTCGGCCGAGGACCAGAGCTCCCTCACGAAGGGCACCCAGGTAGGATCCAGCAGCTGGTATTCCCCGCTGCGGCGCTTCACCACGGTCACGCTGTGGTTAAACTGGTCGGCGGGGATGTCCTCGATGCGGGAGCCGGCCATGGTCATGGCGGCATAGGCCTCGAAGCCCGCGGCGCGCAGCATAGTGACCAGCATCCCGGCCTTGTCCTTGCACACCCCGCAGCGGTCGGCAAAGGTCATTGAGCCCTTGTGCAGGGTAAAGCCTTCGCCTTCGCCCATGGAGATGCCGGAATACCGGATCTCGTCGGCCACCCAATGTGTGAGGCGGCTGATGGAATCGTGCTCGTTTTCGGCACCTTCAAGGATTTCCCGGGTCTTTTTCAGGATCTCATCATCCCATCCGAAACTGCCATAATCCTCGTTGACCCTATAGAACCACATTGATTTGGATTCCCAGTCGGGGCTGGTGGACATCACCAGTTTGGGGGCCACGTCGGAGGGGGCCACCATATTGGGTTCGGTGCTCAGGGGTTTGATCCCGGTCATTTCCCAGGAATAGACCATGCGTTCGCCTTCCCTGCGCTGGGCAACCGAGGGGTTGCCGTTGAAGAAGCGGTACTGCAGCAGCTTGTCGGCGGGCAGGCGCAGGGTATATACCTTGCGATCCAATGGCACCCGGCTCCAGAACTCCACGATATCGTAGAAATGGCCCCTCATGGGAGGGATATAGCGGTCATCATCATCCTGCAGCAGAGCGTAGGTGAAGCCTTTCCTGAACCAGCGGACCTCCAGGGCATCGCCGGGTTCCAGGCGGCCGACGGGTAGCATTTTCTGACGGGCACCCCAGTATATCGCCCTGGCCGGGGCCGGGTAGTCGGCCACCGACCCCAGGTCGATCTCCTCCGCATCGCCATGGGCCCGGTGGATGATGGCCTCACGGAACTCCACATAGGCGGAGAGGGGATCGTAGTCGAGGATGATGGTGCTGAGTTCCCGGGCCCCCTCGTAGCTTTGGACGAGGTAATACTGATGGCCCTTCACCTTGCTCAGTCCACTGGCCTCCACCTCCACGCTGGTGCTGTCGAAAACCACCCGGTAGGTTGGGCCTGCCAGGCCCAGGAAAGGGCACAGCAGCCAGAGGGACAGGACCCTGAGCGTCCGTTTCACGCATTCGTTCCTTAGCATAGTATAGGTTTTATCATTACTTTCCGTGATCAAATATCCCGCTTATTTGTTTAATGCAGGTAAACCCCCAATAACTCTGTCCTATGCAGAAAAATGTCGGACGTGCTGATGCCATTATCCGTTACCTCCTGGCCGCGCTGGTGGCTGTGCTGATCTTTACACATGTGCTTACGGGCACCCTGGCCGTGGTGCTGGGGATCCTGGCCGCCGTGCTGGTGTTCACCGGTCTGATTGGTTGGTGCGGGCTCTACAGTATCTTCGGGATACGTACCTGCCCCAAAAAGTCTTAGTCCCTTTTCCGTGCGAAGAATTCCCGCATCAGGGATGCGCATTCTTCGTGAAGGACACCTGTATTCCGCAAGGTGGAAGGGTGAAGTATGTCCGGTGACAAGCGGGTGTAACCCCGTTTGACATCGGAAGCACCGTAGACGATGCGCCCCAGCTGGGCCCATTGCAGGGCTCCTGCGCACATGGCGCAGGGCTCGAGGGTGACGTAGAGCGTGCATTCGTCGAGGTATTTGGCCCCAAGGTGTATGGCGGCCGCAGTGATGCATTGCATCTCGGCGTGGGCCGTCACATCGTTCAGGGCCTCTGTAAGGTTATGGCCACGGGCTATGATGCGTTCGCGGCAGACCACCACGGCCCCCACCGGTACTTCATCCGCATCGAAGGCCTTGCGGGCCTCCTTCAGGGCCTCCCGCATGAAGAATTCATCGTTCAGTATTCCATTGCCCATCATACAGGGATACGCTATGCAGGATTGGATCAGACCTTTAGTGTTTCCCCTTCGCTCCTGGCCACGACCACCGCGCCGCAGGTGTCGCTCCATACATTGACCGTGGTGCGGAACATATCGAGGACCTGGTCCACGGCCAGGATGAGCCCGATACCCTCCAGGGGCAGGCCGACGGCAGAAAGCACCACGCTGATCATCACCAGCCCGGCCATGGGTATGCCCGCCGCGCCGATGGACGCCAGCAGGGCGGTAATCACCACGATGATCTGCTGGCCAAGGCTGAGATCGATGCCGTAGGCCTGGGCAATGAAGATGGCCACCACGCATTCGTAGAGGGCTGTTCCGTCCATGTTGACGGTAGCACCCAGGGGCAGGGTAAAGCTGCTGATCTTGTTGGACACCCCCGAGCGGTGTTCCACAGCCTCCATGGTCAGCGGCAGGGTGGCCCCGGAGGAGGCGGTAGAGAATGCAGTGAGCAGGGGAGTGGAGACGGCCCTGAGGTGCTTGCGGGGATCGGCCCTGCCGATAAAACGGACGATGAGAGGAAGGGTGAGGGTTGCATGCAGTGCCAGTCCGAGCAACACTACGCCCATGTATATGCCCAGGCTCTGGGCCAGGGAGAGGAGGTCGTCCTGCTGGGCCACCATGCCGGCCACGATGCCGAAAACTCCCAGGGGGGTGAAGCGGATCACGAAGAGGGTGATGCCCATCATCACCTCGAAGAGGGCGTTGAAGAAGGAGGCAATCACCCGGCTATGCTCTTCCTTGACCCGGGTGGTAAAAAAACCAAAGAGGATGGAGAAGAAAATGATGGCCAGCATATCACCCTGACTGAAGGCAGTGAAAATGTTATCTGGGATGATATTCAGCAGGGTCTCGGACAGGGGCCGGTGGCCCATGACTCCTTGCACCTCCTGCGCCAGGTTGAGGTTGGCGCCCACGCCCGGTCGGAACAGGTTGACCAGGAAAAGGCCAGTGACGATGGCCAGCAGGCTGGTAACAATATAATAGGTAAAGGTTTTCAGGCCCAATCGTCCAAGGGTGCCCGCACTTCCGATGTTCACCACCCCGGAGATCAGCGAGCTGAGGATGAGCGGGATGATGAGCATTTTGAGCGCCCTGAGGAAGAGGGTTCCCATCCAACTGACATAAACAACAAGGTCCCGGGCAAAGAGGCCGGTCAGCACGGCCAGCACGAGGGCAATGAGGATCTGCCAGTGAAGTGCGGGAAGTTTCATGGGCTAAAAATAAGGAACAGAATGCCGACTCATGAGGAAGCGGCAATATTTTCAGAAGACGCCCGGGGAATAATTCCTCAAAAGCTTCTCCGCCTTACGGTGCCCGGGATATACCTTTTCCAGCAACTGGTGGAAGCCGGGGCCATGGTTGCGGTGCACGGTATGGACCAATTCATGGAGCACGACATAGTCGATGAGTGCGTCGGGGAGGCGCATCAGGTGGATGTTCAGACTGATGCTGTCCTGGGAGGAGCAGGAGCCCCAGCGGGTGCGGTTGTTCCGGACTTTGACCCCGGAACAGGAGAGCCCGTGCAGCCTGGC
>ERZ795054.4414-NODE-4414-length-10353-cov-3.845310_pt1 | contig 10353 bp, 12 predicted proteins | sample MGYA00375138_ERZ795054 | MGnify/ENA primary metagenome ERZ795054 (study PRJEB30183, sample SAMN05720215) | anaerobic digester metagenome | isolation source: active sludge of municipal wastewater-treating anaerobic digesters | place: USA | collected 2014-12-23 ...
ATTTCCAAACTCGCCGTTCTAACACTCGATATAAAGATATCGATGGCAAAACAAAATTTGCCCACTCTCTTAATGGTACCGCCTTGGCTTCGCCGAGGATCCTTGTTTCCATTATCGAGAACTATCAACAGGCTGATGGCTCAATTGCTATCCCTAAGGTCCTCCAACCTTATCTGGGCGGGCGAACGGTTATCAAATAAATGGCCTCATCTAAAGCAGAAATATTGCGAGCGAGCAGAGAGCATGACAGACGCAAACGAAGAATTGCTCGTTTTGTTGGTTTCCTTGCCTCTTTTTTGATCGTTAGTTCTTTCTTGTTGGTCGTTAATCTCTCTTTCTTGCGGGTTACTGATCTCGCGATTGTTGGTGAGACAAGGACAGACAAGACAGCAATTACACAGTTTGTCGAGGCACAATTGGCGGGTCGTTATCTCTATCTTGTTCCTAAAAATAGTATTTTCTTTGTTTATAAAAAAATTCTTATAGGTAAGTTAATGGGTAATTTCCCTGGTCTAGCCAAGGTTACGATTACTTGGCCCAATCTCAATACCTTATCTATTTTGGTTGTCGACCGGGAAGCAAAGATTCTTTGGTGTTTTAATTCAACAGGGATTAAGGATTGTTATTATTTAGCACCGAGCGGAGTTATTTATCAATCGGCCCCTAATTTTTCTGAGTCCCTTTATATTGAGTTATATAGCAAAGTGCCTTTTAGTAAGTTAGGCGATAGGGTCATTGATTCGAAGCATCTACTTCGTTCTACTGCTTTTCTTAATTTTGTAAAAAGTTCGCTATCCCTTTGGCCAATAACAGATCTCAGATTACTCAAGGCTGAGGTTTATGCTCAGAATGATTTTGTTGCGACTTTAGTTAAGGCCAGTGATCCAGCTTGGCGCGGTTTAATCCTCTTTAATACTGATCAACCGGCTAATAATTTGATCACTAATTACAATTCGATCCTTAAGAACGATAAGTTTGTAGAGGATTGGCAAGCCAGTTCTGGTCGCTTGGAGTATCTTGATCTTCGCTTTCCTAGTAAAGTTTTTTATCGGTTTAGATAATTGAACATTTATAGTATAATTAATCCATGCGCTTTTTTGCTATCATTTTGCAATATTTAAGTTGGCATTATAGTCGGGCGATTTTGGAGTTTAGTCATATTTATAAAAATATTATTGTTTTTGTTTTTAATTTTTTCTCTATCTCCATTCTTTTACGATCCTATTTTGCCCCGTGGCGGAGGATGGGTGAGGATTATGAAAAAAAGATTATTGATGATTTTGAGGATGTCGCTTCTACTTTTGTCGTTAATCTTATTATGCGGATAGTCGGTATCGTTATGAGGACTCTTATTATTGTCTTTGGGACCCTTTTTACACTTCTCGTTGTCTTGTTTTATCCCATTATCCTAATTTCCTGGCTTGTTCTGCCTCTAATTATCGTTGTTTTAGTTTTGTTAGGTTTTGGTCTCCTGTTTAAATAGCTTCATGGATATTAAAGAATTATTAAAAAATAGCCCACTCTATCCGATTCTTATAATTGAGTCTATTTTTTCTTCTCGTTTCCGCCGTCTTTTTATTAATATTAGTGGTGTTTTTCTCTTGGCTTTGTTTGCTCTAGCCACCTTTTTTTCTGCGACAAGTTTTGAGTTATCACGTTTTGCTCCGCGAGTTTGGGGGCTAGTCTGCTTGGGTCTTGCCTTTTATTTTGTTGCTAAGATGATCGAATGGTACTTTAACTCGTCTTATTATTTTGATAATATCGCTCTTAACCGCTACCACCCCGGGGATCTTTTTACTTTTACTGTTGGACGGGTCCTCTTGGCCACAAAGAATAATGATGTCCTCTATGGTTTTATGACATCGGCTGTCGGAACGAGAGTCTTGCAACGTTGTGGTATAACTTCCTTAGATATTGCTAAATTCTTAGAGTTAAGACCCTCTGGGCAGTTCTATAAAATACCGATTAGCCCTGATCAAGTTCTTAAATTTCGCGAATTAGTTATTTTCTTGTTTCAGAACGATAGTACCTTCGCTCAGTTCTTAGCTGATCATGGTATTAATGAGTCTGAGCTTGTTGGGGCGGTCAATTGGGTTATTTACGAGATTGAGTTTGGTGAGTATCGAAAACGTTGGTGGAGCTCCTCTAATCTTTCTCGCTTGCCGGGGATTGCTAAGGACTGGGGTTTTGGTAATACTGGGACACTTGATAAATATGGTTGGGATCTTCTTCATGGTCTTAATTTTTCCTCTGACTTTTATGGACTTTCTTCTCATTTAGATGAGATTAATCAAGTAGAAAATGTCTTAGCTAAGCAAAAAGAGGCCAATGTCTTTATCGTGGCTGAGACGGGTGGTGAGCGGATGGATATTATCTGGAGCTTAGTTAGGCGAATTAAGGATGGTATCGCTCCTCCTGCTTTGGAGTACAAGCGCCCCGTTCTTTTTAATTCAGCTGTCTTCCTCTCCCATTTTAAAGAGAAGTTAGAGCTTGAGGCCGAATTATTAAAAATATTTAAAGAAGTGTCACGAGCTGGCAATATTCTCTTAATCTTTGATAACTTTAATTCCTTGCTCCAAGGCTTTAGGACTTTAGGCTCTAATTTTCTTGATTTGTTTTATCCTTTTCTCAATTCTAATTCAATCCAAACTATTTGTTTGGTTGGTAATGACGAATTTCATCAAGAGATAGAAAATAACGGCAGTTTAATGGCCCTTTTTGATCGAGTTTTTGTTAGACCTCTACCTGTTGAGTCCGTTATTCATAATCTTGAGCAGACGGTCTGGTCTATTGAGGAGCAATACAAACTATTCTTTACTTATCCCGCCTTACTCGCTATTGTCGAGGGAGCTAGCAAGTATTTCTCAGTTTCTGATTCTGACGACAAAGCCTCTGATCTCTTAACCGAGATTATCCCTTGGGCGAAGCAGAAGAATTATAAAATTATTGACGAGGACAAAGTTCAAGAATTATTGCAGAGCAAGACAGGTATACCTATCGGCAAGATTAGAGAAGGTGAAAAAGAAAAGTTGTTAGGGTTAGAAAAGAATTTGGCCGAGAGAGTTGTCGGTCAGCGTGAGGCCTTGACTCAAGTAAGTAACGCCTTGCGTCGAGCACGATCGGGTATCCGTAGTGAGAAAAAGCCAATTGGCTCCTTCTTGTTCCTCGGGCCAACAGGGGTAGGCAAGACAGAGACGGCGAAGGCCTTAGCTGAGATCATGTTTGGCGCCGAGGAGAATCTTCTTCGTCTCGATATGTCTCAATTCCAAACAAGCGAAAGTGCCGATAACCTTATTGGTTCGGCCGCTCTGGGTCGACCGGGCTTGCTAATCAATCTTGTTCGCGAGAATTCTTATGGTGTCCTCTTACTTGATGAATTTGAGAAAGCTCATTCTGATGTTCACGATTTATTCTTAACAATTCTTGATGAAGGATACTTTTCTGACAAAAGTGGGCGACAAGTGAGTTTGCGCGATATGATTATCATTGCTACTTCTAACGCTGGGGCGGACTTCATCTGGCGGATGGTAAGAGAGGGAAAGAAGCCCGAACTTGAGTCAGACGCTCTTATTAATAATTTGGTTACGAGAGCTATCTTGAAGCCAGAATTATTAAACCGTTTTGACGCGGTAGTAATATACCACCCCTTATTAGATGATGAACTTAAATTAATTTCTCGCCTGATGCTTGGTCGCTTGGCCAAACGTCTCTCTGGGCAAGGTATTACTCTCATGATTACCGATTATCTTGTCAGCGTTGTAGCAAAATTGGGCGCGAACGAGGTCTTTGGGGCTAGGCCAATGCAACGATTTATTCAGGATCATATTGAACAGCAGGTTGCTGATGGTCTAATTAAGGGAGACATTAAGAGCGGTTTTGTCATCTCCTTCGAACCAAAAGTGGGGGCTGACGAACCAGAATTAATTGTTAAAGGAAATAAATAATGAAAAGATTTTTGAGACGAAATCAGCATATCTTCTGGATGATTGTTCTCTTCATCCTTCTGTTTATTGTTTTTATTTTTTGCTTTGCTACTTGGGCGATAGCCAAAGTAACTTACTATACGCTTGATGGTGGTCGACCTTTGATCTATCAAGCGAACCACTTAGACAAGCAAACTAATCTTAATCAGTCTATCTCCTCTTATTTATTAGAAAAACCTATTGACCGCTTACCTTTATCGGCTGGGGCTTATCTGGTGACAGATTTAAGTTCTAAGGAAGTTGTCGTAAGAAAGAATGAGAACCGGGTCTTACCAATTGCTTCGGTGACAAAATTGGTTACCGCGATTGTCGCTCAAGAATTTTTGGATCCCGATCAAGAAATTGTTGTAACAGAGGAGGCCTGGTCTACTTATGGTAATACTGGACAATTAAAAGTTGGAGAAAAAATTCCTTTAAAAATTGCTCTCTATCCCTTACTCCTAACTTCGAGTAATGATATGGCCGAAGCCATAGCCCTAACTGTTGGTCGAGGAAAATTTCTTGCTCGAATGAATGAGTTTGCTAAGGGGATTGGGATGACCAACACACATTTTGCTGATCCAAGTGGCTTGTCACCCGATAATCTCTCAACTCCGGCTGATTTGTCTAAATTGGCGAGTCATCTCTATAACAATAAGCCCGATATCCTCACGATCACCAGAGAGGAATCTTATCGTTATCGGGGTCGTACTTGGTCTAATTACAACAATGTCTCTCTGATGAAGTATTATCTCGGTGGTAAGAATGGTTATACTGACGAGGCCAATCGTACCTTAGTATCACTCTTTGAGGTGCCAATAAATAATTCTTCGAGCTCGATTTCTCAGCTTGGAGATAAGAAGAATCATCTCTTGGCTGTCGTCCTGCTTCAGAGCGAAGATAAGAAAAAAGATACCCGCAACTTAATTGATTTTCTTTCTCATTATGTTTCTTATGATAATGAGACAAGCAAGAATGGTTTTATCCCTTTGTCTCCTGACGAGACGATTGATCAATAATGAAACGTTTTGTTAAAGATGGAGAATAATAATAATCTTTGGGATGGGTTGCCAAGACCTTTTTTTGCTTTGGCTCCAATGTATGATGTGACTGATGCCGCTTTTAGGCAGATGTTTGCGAAGTACAGTAAAGAGGATGTGAACAAAACTGTTCGAAGTTGGACTTCGAGGAGCTCAGAAGTCCAACTTCGAACAGTGCCCTTAGTTCTGTTTACTGAGTTTGTCTCGGCTGATGGCTTGGCGAGTGAGGAAGGGCGGTCAAAACTTCTCTGCGAGCTTTATTTTGTATCAGCCGAACAACCGATTGTGGCGCAGATCTTTGGCGCTAAGCCCGAGACCATTAAAATTGCGGTGAAGATAATTAAAGATTTAGGTTTCGCTGGCGTGGATATCAATATGGGTTGTCCGGATCGGGCGGTGGAGAAACAGGGGGCGGGTTCGGCGCTGATCAAGAACCCTCGATTAGCGCAAAAGATAATTCTGGCCGCGAAAGAAGTGGCGGGCGAGATGCCTGTTTCGGTCAAAACGCGAATTGGTTATAACAAGATTGACACAGAGAATTGGGCACGAACAATTCTTGAGACTAGGCCGTCGGCGGTCACCTTCCATCTTCGTACGCGCAAAGAAATGTCTAAAGCGGAGGCTCATTGGGAGGAGGCCGAGATTCTTGGCCGCTTAGGTCGAGAATATGGTATCCCAATAATTTGTAATGGTGATGTCACGAGCGTAGAAGAAGGTCAGAAATTAGCTGAGAAATATAAAATAGCTGGAGTTATGATTGGTCGAGGTGCCTTCGGTAAGCCGTGGCTGTTCGCCAATTTGGCCCAAGCTAAGCTTGGTTGTCAAATTGAGCGTCCGCCGAAGCCTTGTGCGAAGGCGGATAATCAGGATATCTCTCTTGATAAGCGTCTCCATATCATGCTCGAACACGCTCAACTCTTCGAGCGTCTTTATCTCCCTGGTCCGATAAATGACCAACTTTTTGCGGGTCATACCAAGAATTTTTCCGTGATGCGCAAACACTTCAAGGCTTATGTTTCAGGTTTTAAGGGGGCGATGGCTCTGCGGACCAGATTGATGGAAACACAAAATTCGCAAGAGGTCGAGAAGATTATTTCTGATTTTCTGTTATAATTTCTTTATGTCTGAATTAGCTTTATATCGCAAATATCGACCGAGCAAATTTGCTGAGGTTATTGGCCAAGATCAAGTAACTAATGTTTTGGCCTCGGCTATTAAGCAGGGGAATATTGTGCATGCTTATCTCTTTGCTGGTCCGCGGGGGACGGGGAAGACGAGTGTGGCGCGAATTATGGCCAAGGCCTTAGGGACGAGCGCTAACGACCTGATTGAGATAGATGGCGCCTCTAATCGTGGGATTGATGAGATCCGCGCTTTGCGTGATGCGGTGAGGACCTTACCCTTCGAGTCTCGCTATAAGGTTTATATTATTGATGAGGTCCATATGTTAACTAAAGATGCCTTCAATGCCCTCCTGAAGACCTTAGAAGAACCCCCAGCGCACGTCATCTTTATCCTGGCGACGACCGAACAACATAAAGTGATCGAGACCATTGTCTCGCGTTGTCAGACTTACACTTTCAAAAAACCGACGATAGAAATCCTTAAAAAAGTGGCTAAAGATATCGCTAAGAGCGAAGGCTTTGCCATTACCGATGATGTCGCCGATCTGCTAGCCTTCATGGGTGACGGTTCTTTCCGTGATACGATCGGCATTTTGCAGAAAATTATCGGTTCATCGGCAGATAAAAAAATTCAACTCGAAGAAGTTGAGAAGATTACTGGCGCTCCCGCGATTAGTTTGATTTACAATTTAATTGGGGCGATAGCCGACAATAATTTAGATCAAGCTTTGTCTGTTATCGATCAGACGGTAGAGGCTTCAGTTGATTTCAAGATTTTCTTAAAATTAGTGATGCGCGAAATTCGTTTGGCTTTGTTACTCTCGCTTGCTCCCTCTTTAGAGAATAAAATTCTCAATGAAGCCGGGGAGAAGGAACAAGAATTTTTTGCCAGTCTTAAGACCAAAGCGGGAGCCAAAAATTTGGCCCCTGCTTTGCGAGAATTCTTAGATACTTATCTCCAGCTTGGTAATTCCTCGTTACCACAGGTCCCACTTGAACTTGCGCTAATCAAGATTTTGGGGTAGAATTCCAAACGGAATGTAACTAAACAATTGGGTTGGAAACAAGAAAGGGTTTTTTGTATGGCAGGTAAAATGATAGCGTGGCAGTTTGAAGATCTTCCTCCTGGAGCAAAGTTTTTTCTTGAAGAAAACGAGAAAGGAGAGATATATCAGAAGCTCTTTCCTTCTCAGATAGGTGAGGAAGGTAAGGCTAACGCCCAACATTGTTCTATTGTGAATGCAAGGAGGGTTTTTTCTCCTAATCAAACAGTTTTTGTTACTTGTCGAGAGAATCGGCGGATCGAAAAACTTTGTTCGGTGGCTGATAAATAACCAATGTTTGAGCTCATGCTTAGAGATAGGCGTGTTCTCTTTCTCAGGCTGGCAACGCCCATCTCGTTGCTAGCCTTTTTTAATTTATAGAGAGAGAAGGATCGCCCCAAGGGAGACAAGGAGAGCGCCGAGGCCTGTCTTCCATGTTAGGGATTCACCCAAGAATAAGATAGCGAGGACAAGGACAAAGACGACACTTAAGCGGTCGAGGGCGGCCACGCCTGTTGCTGGGCCAGTTTTTAAGGCATTAAAATAAAAAATCCAAGAAAGAGCGCCCGCTAGGCCGGAAAGAAAAATAAAGAAGAAGGCTTTGTTGTCAATCTTTGTCAGATCAAATTTGCCAAGAGAAAAAGTTGCCAGAATAAGAGCGATAGACATTACAATTGAGCGAATGGTTGTCGCCAGAGTTGTATCAATTTGGCTGATCCCGATTTTACCAAGAATAGCCACCGCTGCCGCAAACAGTGCTGACAAGAGGGCATAAATTATCCAAGTACTTATCATAATATATAAACGCAATGCATGTTTTCTAGGCGGAGCAATTCCGAAGCCTTGGCGAAGGATTGCTGCCGGACTTGGATTCGAACCAAGATACTCGCCTCCAAAGAGCGATGTCCTACCATTAGACGATCCGGCAATATATTAACAATCATATCTTAGCTTCTTTTGTCTTATTTTTCAATATGCTAGAATAGAGATATGGAGAATTTGGGAGCACAAATGGATCTGCCGGGATTTATTGAAGAACCCGAAAAGGAGGAAGGAATTAATTTTGGGGAAGAGAAAATAACCCCAATAATTCCTGATAGTCCTGCTTGGGCAGAGTCTGAACGCGATTGTCCGTCTTGTGGTGGCTCAGGACCTTGTTATGTTTGTGAACGGGGGAGGAATTTAACTGAAAAATTTAAAAAGAGGCAAAAACAGGTTGAGAGAAAAAAGAAGCAAAGAGGAACAAGGAAGAAAGCTTCTTAGTTTAATGAGGAACAAGGAAGAAAGCTTCTTAGTTTAATTCGTCACAGAATAACTTATTATCCGTTATTATGATTAGAGTGTACACTATAGAAGAGTTGAAGGATGTTATTAGTCAGGCTAAGGCCGGCGATAAAGAATCTTTTGCTATTATCTATGAACAATTCTATACACCTATCTTCCGTTACCTTTATGGGCGAACTGGAGATAAAGAGTTGTCTCAAGATCTAACGCAAGATGTCTTTCTCAAGGGTCTCAAGTCTATTTCTTCTTTTGCTATTACTAATAAAAATCCCTTAACTTATTTCTATACCATTGCTCGCAATAGTTTGATCGATTATTGGCGACGGGATTTCCCTGAGTTACTAAACGAAGATCAGCTAGTATCTCTCCCCGATCTCTCAGTGCAAGCAGACAAGCTGTCTCTCGAGAGAGAAAGTCGAGAGCTAATAGAATTGGGTTTAAGCGCTTTAACTCCAGCCCAACGAGAAGTTCTTACTCTCAAATATTTGAATGAGTTATCAACTAGAGAGATTGCTGAACTCCTCGGTAAGAGTGAGGAGGCGATTAGACAGAGTTTGGTCCGGGCTCTGCGGGCGATGAGCCAAAAATTAGAAAAATATGGATCCTAAAGAAGAAAAAATCAGGAGATTTCTTAAACTGTTTAGAGAACAGAATCTTTTGGTTACGCCCGATAAGGTTGGTTTAGAGAAGGCTCTTTATAATTATCAAGAGGTCAATATTATTAGCCCATTTTATCAATATATGAGTAACACAATGAAAGTTCTTGTTTCTCTAGTCGTTGTCGCTCTTTTGATTGGTGGTATTGCTTATTTTAATTTTGCCGGCCTTGGCGGAGTTAAATTGGGGATGCTCACCGACAATGACGACACTTCTGTCCAAGAGGAACAAACGTTCGAAGATTCCGTCGACGGAGACATTAATAGTTTGCTAGCTTCTTTTGAAGGGGAGAATGCTGAAGAGATTAATCTCTTAACTAGCGATATTGATGATTCTTTCCTTGCCGAGGAAGATCTATTATTAGCTGAGATAAATAATACATATCAAGATGAACTATAAAAATATAACAAAATTTTTTCTAGTAGCCTTCGTCTTTAGTCTGATATTACCAGTAACCTCTTTTGCCTTCACTGCTCCTCGTCTTGGCCAATCGGCTACGGCTACTTCGGGGCAGGCTAAGGTTGGGACCAATCTCTGCGCTAACTTAGTGGAGAGGTTGCAAACTCGAAATCAGGATATGATTGGTAAGCTTGGTCGTTTTGAGACAAAGAGAACAGAGCAATTGCAAAAGGTGAGTCAGAATCGTCTTACTGGTGATGAGAAGAGATTAGAGGCTCGAACTAGAGCTGAGGCTAATCGCGAGACTCGTTTGGATCAATTAGAGGCTCGAGCAACAACTGAGGAGCAGAAGGCGGCGGTAGCCACTTTTCGTAACACTCTAACTTCCTTGACGGAGACTCGTCGTCAGGCAGTAGATTCTGCTGTTAGCACTTATCGTAATAGTGTCGACGGGTCTATCGCTACGAGGAAGACTACTTCTGAGACCGCTCGAGTAGCTCTAAGAAATGCCATTGATTCTGTTCTTTCCCAGGCCAAGACGGACTGTACTAATGGTGTCGAGATTCAAACCATCAGGACAAACACTAGTAATGGTATTAAGACAGCTCGTCAACAATTTGCCGAGGTCGTTAAGGATTTGGAGAAGACGAAAGATGGCGTAACTGAAGCTTCTAAAATTCGTCGAGAAGCAATGAACAAGATTCAAGCTGAATTCAAGGCTGGTTACGACAAGGCGGTGGCGGAGTTGAAGACCGCTTTTGCTCAATAATTAATTTAAGTCAAAATAAAAAGAGTCCTGTAAAATGCAGGACTCTTTTTATTTTACTAACTAGCTATTCAGCAT
>ERZ795054.4415-NODE-4415-length-10352-cov-4.449451_pt1 | contig 10352 bp, 7 predicted proteins | sample MGYA00375138_ERZ795054 | MGnify/ENA primary metagenome ERZ795054 (study PRJEB30183, sample SAMN05720215) | anaerobic digester metagenome | isolation source: active sludge of municipal wastewater-treating anaerobic digesters | place: USA | collected 2014-12-23 ...
GGAGCCCCCAGTTCGCGGTAGGCGGCTATCATCGCATCTCGCCCCTCGCAGGCTTCGCGCTCGAGGCGGCCTATACTCTCGCGAACACGACCTACAACAGGGAGCGTGATCTCAGTATAAGTGTATCCGACGGCGGGAATGATTTTATCACCCCGCTCTCCCGTAATTACACCATCACCACCGACGACTCCCTGCAATTCAAAGGCGGGTTCGAATTCGCGCCGAGAGAGGGACTCGCATTCACCTTCGGCACCGGTTACGAGTATCGTGAGTCCTCACAGGAAAGCGAGACGATGAACCGCGTGAGCATCCGTTCGAAGATGGAGATCCTCTACGCGACCCTTGGGGCGCATTACGCGCTCAGCCAGGCAACCGATATTTCTGTCCTCATCTCCGGCGGGCGCGTGAAGATGGACGCGAAGCTGGAACAGGAAAGCATGTTTTCGGCGCGTATCGACAACACGGTATACATCCTGGACGCCGGCGTGGCCGTCATCACCCGCTACTGACGGGGAGCGCGGCCCATCACTTCGTCGAGAAAACGCTCGACGCGGTTGAATACGCGCCGGGAGCCCTCGCCGTTCACTATCCCGTGACGTTCGGCGTACAGCCTGCAGAGCTCCTTGTCGGTCCCGCCTATCCGGTCGAAGATCTCAAGTCCGCTCACCGGGTTTACCACCGGGTCTTTCGAACCCTGCACTATGAGGGCCGGAACGCGCAGATTTTTCAGGTTCTTTTCGACCACGTTCATGAACTTCTCGAGCTCCGCCACGCCGCTCACGGGATTTCGGAAATAATTTATATGGCGGTTCTCCGGGTCATTCTTAACGAATTCCATCTTCCCTCGGCCCACATGCAGCCTGTTCAGAAAGCTGTTCCACAGCACGACCGTCGACGCCAGCCGCGACCCGATATTGTTGACCTTGAGAGGCGCGTTGATCGACACCACACATTCGAACGCCTCGCCCTTGTTGATCGCCTGGTAGAGCGCCACCCCTGCCCCGGTCGAAAAGCCCGCTACAGCCATCCGCTTAACGGTATTCTTCAGTACGATAAATCCCCTGTTCGCGGATTCGTACCACTCCTCCCACTTCCGCGAGCCCAGGTCCTCGGGCGCGGTGCCGTGCCCGCGCAGGCGCACGCCGTACACCGTGTATCCGGCGCGATACAGGTACTCCCCGAGCGCCCGGACCTCCTCCGGAGCCGCCATGTAGCCGTGTATAAGAAGTATGCCCTTCCGGCCGAAAAAGCGCTTCAGAAAGAACGGGCGGCCGATGTTCGCGGGCTTGCTTTCGCCGTCGATGTAATATTTCTCGTAATCGCTTTCGAATATGCCGCTGTCCATTTCGAGAAACTTGTTCCGAATTTTTCTCCGCACCATGCACGACGGAAGCCTCATGACCGCGTCGAGCTTCGACGAGACGGCTCTCAGCGGTTCGATCTCGTTCTTGAGCACCTCGACGATATTGTCCCGGCGGATGTCATGGAACTCGTACGGCCGCGAGAAGCGCTCGCGATTTTTATAAATCACCCCGCGCTCCTCCACGATAAGCCCGTCCGATTTCGCGGCGTCCATGAAGCTCTCGAACCGCCCGTGCGGGTCGCCGGTCAGCAGGTAGCGCTGTTTCAGCGCGAGCGAGGTGTGCGAGGACTGCATCGGGAGCTCCCTGATTCGGTCGAGCGCTAGAAATGCCCGGTTCTTGAAATCCTGCACGCCGATCCGCTTCTTCCTGTATTTCTGGAGGATATAGGCGAACACGTGGTCGTGATTGACGGTCGTCAGCGCGTAAATCGATTCCATGTAGCGCTTCATCAGGGCGACCGCCTCGCTCCCGAAACGCAGCCCTCGCTTCATCTCATCGCCCGAAAGATACAGAGCGCGGTCGCGCACCATTCGCTCGTATCTTCCGCCGGAAAGATACTCGCGCGGGCTGATCGCGGAACCGAAGTTGATGTCGATATCGACGCCCTCGCTCAGCATGGTACCCTCGACCTCAAGCTCCTCCTCTATGCGCTCGGGCAGCCTGTCGACGAACATGTGAGCGAGCCTGTTGATGATGTTGTTCCGGGCGCGGATCGGGAAGTAGGTGATGTTGACGGGTACGATAACGCTTTCGATCCGCGCGCATTCCACCGCCTTCTCGCGCGATGCGATGCCGAAATGGTCCATGTACTCGTTCACGCCCTCCTCGTACCCGGTCTCTAGGAAATAGCCGAGCTTGGCCCGATAGAACTCCGTCCGCAGGGCCAGGAGCCCCGCTCCGGTATGAGGAGGCCGACGGATCCCCGCGTTGTAAATCATGTACTTCCCGTGCTCGACGAGCTTCTTGTCCTTCACCATCTGTCCCTCGGGGAAGATCATACACGAATGATCGCCGCGAAGGAGGCCTCCGGTCATCGTGCGGTCCCGCTCGGGATCCCGCGTCGAGATGGCGCCGAGCGACTCCAGGTATCTGCCGAATCCGCCGCTGAAAAAGCTGAAATGGGCGAGCGCGTAGAGGTCCATCCCCGACACCTTTTCGATGATATAGGGCAGGAAGAAGGTTTCCATCCTGGTAAAGTGGTTCACCACGTACACGGCGGGTCCGGCGGGCAGGTGCTCCTCGCCGTGCGTGCGGATGTCAGCCTTCGTCGCTTTAATAAGCGCCTGCAGGGCGAGCTTGGTGACGCCCTTCACGAAACCGGAAGTCTTCATCGTCGTACCGTCCTCATTTCTTGATCGGCGACGCCGGCGGGGGAATCAGTACCGCCCCGCACGGTAATCGGCGATTATTTCACCGTGATCGAAGGCCATGTCCGCCGGCAGTCCGTCCGGCGCGAATACCCTGGCCTCGGCCGCGTCATCGGCACCCGTGGGCTCACCCGACGCGCGCGCGATATACACGGTGCTGATGGTGTGCCCGCGCGGGTCGCGCCGCGGATCGGAGTAGGCGTGAAACTGGCGCACGAGCTCCACTTCCAGCGAGGTTTCCTCGCGCGCCTCCCTTACCGCCGCTTCCTCGAGCGATTCCCCGTAATCGACGAAACCTCCGGGAAGGGCCCAGCCGTATGGAGGGTTCTTCCGGCGGATCAGGACGATGCCCGCGCGTTCTCCCGGACGCTCGATTTCTATAATGATATCCACGGTAGGCGCCGGGTTGCGATAGGTCTTCTCCATACGCCTATGCCGCTCTGCCGTCGAAATAGCGCGTCAGGATCACCTCGCTGCCCTCCTCGTTGAAGGATATCTGGAAGATGTTTTTAACGAGGTGCAGTCCTACACCGTGCTGGTGTTCCATGAGCTGCTCGCCGATCGCCGCGGGCTCGTCGCCCAGGTATTTCGCCCAGTCGAACCCTTGCCCCTCGTCGCGGACGATGTACACGACCTTGTCCGGGTCGAGCGCGTAACTTACGTGTACTTTCCTGTTTTTCAGATGCTCCTGGTTCGACTCGGTGATCACGACGTCCCAGTAGTTTCCTTTCCTCTTCTTGAGCTCAGTCTTTCGGCTGTAATCGATTTCGAGATTACCGTGTTCCACGGCGTTGATCAGCACCTCCTGAAGCGCCATCTGGACGAGATATATCTGGCCCGGGTTAAGGTACCGCTGGAGATTGCGGGTCAAGCGGTACGAAAGGTCGTAGAGCTGCGTGAGGTTGTTATCCATAACATATACGCTCGTTTCGCGCTCCAGGAACATTCCGGCCAGGCTGTCGACCGGCACCGGGCGGCCGGTCACCAGGATGTTCTGCAGCTCGCCCTCGCGCTGTATCGGGATCATTCTGAAGCTGATGTTCCGTATCTCCCCGCCTTCCTGTTCCCTGAAGGGAAAAGTGAAATCCGCCTCGTTACCCCAGAATACGTCCCTGAACCGGTCGAGCAGGATGTAGCCGAGGTGCGTGTCTTTTTCGATAAAGCTCCGGTCCAGTATCTGGCGCAGGGGCATCCCGACAAGCTCCTCCCTCGTCGCGCCCACCAGCCTGTCGAAGTTGCGATTGAAGGCCACTATCTGCCCGTACATATTGAGCACGACGAATATCTCGTCGGTGTAATCCATCATCAGGTTCTTCCACCTGATCTCGTAGCTCAGGTCCTCGATCGACGCCCTCATCTCGCCCGCCATTCGACGATAGATCCATACCGCGGCGGGCGAGACGATGAAGAGCACCACCCAGAGCAGGGTGACTTCCTTGAACGAAGGCGGGTGGCGGTATAAGACAAGCGACAAGGCCAGCCAGACCAGGGGAAGCACAACGATATTGGTGGCGAGGAAAATGGCGAAGGCCCCTGTGACGGGCGCTTTACCGTTCTTCCCAAAAAGGGAGAAAACCACCCGCGACAGAAGCGTCCTCCCGCCCGTTCCGCTCTTTTCCATACCCGATTTCAACCTCCGGCAACCTCGACCCGCCCTCCTCCAGTTAAATCCCGCGGAAACGAATAAATCAAGCACATTTGCCCGGCGCGAGCGCATATAACGCCGGCCGTTTTGATTAATTCTTCTTGAAAAATAGTACGTTACGGCCTAGAACGTGGGTATCCCGTACTATCATATCCGGCAGTCACCGAGGCGCACTATGGACAGGGAACATCTCGCGCTGATGATCTTCGACCGAATCGACAAGTTCGGCGGCAGGACCGCTATGCGTCACCGCACCCCCTCGGGCTGGAGGGACATCACCTGGTATGCGCTCGGCGAGCAGATAATGAGCGTGGCCAAGGCGCTCGTAGAGTCCGGCATCAACGAGGGAGACCGCATCGGCATCTACGCGCCGAACTGCCCCGAATGGCACCTGGCGGATTTCGCGATCGCGGCGGTCGGCGCCGTTTCCGTACCGGTATTCAGCGCCTTCGATACGGCCCAACTGGAGGACATCGTCAACCGCGCGGGCGTCAAGCTCCTTTTCGTCGGAGACGAGGAACGGTATGACAGGGCCATGAGCTTCTATCTTTCGTCGGATTATCTTCAGCGCGTCATCGTGTTCGACGGTCTTTCAGGCAGGACGACCGTCCCCCAGAACCAGTCGCTCGCCGATTTTCTTGAAATGGGCAGGAAATCGAAGCGCGAAAAGGACGTCCGCACGCGCCTTTCCCACGCCTCTCCCGACGATTACGCGAGCATCATCTATACCCCGGGGACGACCGGCGACCCGAAGGGCGTAATACTGACCCACGCGACATTCTTTCACCAGATCAAATCCCTCTCGGCGCTTTTCCCGCTCACCGAAAACGATACTTCCCTCTGTTACCTGCCGTTGAGCCGCGCCTTCGAACGCACCTGGTCGTACTTCATTCTGAGCCGCGGCGCCGTCAACTGCTACTGCGACGACCACCGGAAAGCGTGGGAATATATGCTCGAGGTCGAGCCTACCTGCATGACCGCCCCACCATCATTTTACCAGAAACTCTTTGCCTCGATACGCGGAAGCATGGCCCTCGATCCGCCCTGCCGGCAGGCACTCTATCGCTGGGCCATCGACACCGCAAGGGTTCTCGCCAGTTACAAGCTCGAAATGAGACCCTATACCCGCGGCCTCCGCCTCCGGCACCGCCTGACCGCCATGATTCTCAAGGCGAAAATCATGCAGTTCGTCGGAAAGAGGGTGCGCTTTCTCATCTCCGGCGGGGTGGCCCTTCCGCGCGAAATAGAGGAACTCTTTTACGCCGCCGGCGTCCAGATATACCAGGGTTACGGCCTTACCGAATCGGCATCCATCGTTACGATCAATTCGCCGGGAAACTTCATGTTCGGTACAGCCGGCACTCCGCTCGACCAGTGCGAAGTCCGCATCTCGGAACAGGGTGAAATTCTAGCGCGCGGACCGAACATGATGGCCGGGTACTATAAAGTGCGCGGAGACGCCATCGACGCGTTCGACGAGGAGCGCTGGCTGAGGACCGGAGACCGGGGAGTGATAGAGAACGGTTTCCTGCGCTACCTGGGGCGAAAAACTGCTTGAAATATGGAATTGCCCCTCCAACCATGCCTTTTTCCGTGACAGGGCTGTAAACGGCGGTATATTCAGCATAACCGTCGACAATCAGGTTCCGGCGGCCGTAAATCACAGCGTACCACCCGCACGGACACGACCTCTCGGACGGCCACCGGGCCGTACGGATTGAGCGATGAAATCGAAAAACGACAGCGCCACGATCGTCATATACGACACCACGCTGAGGGATGGGGCCCAGACCTTCGGCATCTCATTTTCCCTGCATGATAAAATCCGCATAGCACGCGAGATTGATCGCCTTAAAATCGATTACATCGAAGGCGGATGGCCCGGTTCGAACCCGAAGGACGATGTCTTTTTTTCCGAGATACGGAAATCGGACATCGGCCACGCGAAGATCGCCGCGTTCGGCTCGACACGCCGCCCCCGCACGAAGGCGAAAGAGGACCCGTTCCTCCAGGCGCTCGTTGGGTCGGGCGCCGACACCATCACCATCGTCGCCAAGAGCTGGGACTTCCACGTCACGGAGGCCCTCGGCATCACACTGCGGGAAAACCTCGAACTCATCACCGACACCGTCGCGTATCTGAAGGATCGCGGATTCGAGGTATTTCTCGATGCCGAGCATTTTTACGACGGCTATCGGGCGAATCCCGATTTCGCGTTGTCGGCGGTCTTGAAGGCCGAGGAGGCCGGCGCCGACATGCTCGTCCTCTGCGACACAAACGGCGGCACTCTTCCCCACGAGATAGATGCGGTCACGCGCGCGGTCGTAAAGGAGGCGGGAAAACCCGTCGGCGTGCATTTTCACAACGACGCCGGGCTGGCCGTCGCGAATTCAATCACCGCGGTGATGGCGGGCGCCCGCTCGGTACAGGGCACCATGAACGGCTACGGGGAGCGGTGCGGTAACTGCGACCTCACGAGCTTCATACCGAACCTTGTGTTAAAGATGAAAGTGCCCTGCGCCGCCGCGTCCGCGCTCGAGCACCTCACGGAGGTGAGCCGCTACGTCAGCGAGATCGCCAACCTCGCTCATAACGAACGCGCTCCGTATGTGGGCGACAACGCCTTCGCGCACAAGGGAGGGATTCACGTCTCGGCGCTGAAGAAAGACACGTCAACATACGAGCACCTGGACCCGGCGCTCGTCGGCAACCGCAGAAAGGTGCTTGTGTCGGAACTCGCGGGCAAGAGCAACATAGAGTTCAAGGCCAGGGAGCTGGGCATAGAGCTGAAGGAGGGGGTGACCCTTCCGGCACGGATATTGAAGCAGATAAAAACGCTGGAGGACCAGGGCTTCCAGTTCGAGGCAGCCGAGGGCTCGTTCGAGCTCATCATACGCAAGGCCACCGGCGAATACATACCATTCTTCAATCTCAAGGGCTTTCGTGTTATCACCGAAAAAAACGAAAAAAACGCGCTGAGCTGCGAGGCCACAATCAAGGTCGAAGTCCGCGGCACCGTGGAGCACACCGCCGCCAACGGCGACGGCCCCGTCGAGGCCCTGGACAACGCCCTGCGCAAGGCGCTCGAGAAGTTCTATCCGGAGATAGCCGAGATTCAGCTCACCGACTACAAGGTGCGCGTCCTCGACGAAAAGGCAGGCACCGGTGCACCCGTGCGCGTCCTGATCGACCAGAAGCGCCGCGCGGCGCACTGGGGCACCGTCGGCGTATCGGAAAACATCATCGAGGCGTCGTGGCAGGCCCTGGTCGACGGCATCGAATACATGCTGTACAAGAAAAAATCCGACGCTCAGCGGAAGCCCTCCGATGGATGACCGTCCCGTAGGCATATTCGACTCCGGCGTGGGAGGCCTTACCGTCTGCAAGGCCATCCGGGACCTCCTGCCGTCGGAAAACATTCTCTATTTCGGCGACACACTGCGTTTCCCCTACGGCACACGCTCCATCGACACCGTCATCCGCTATTCGCGCGAGATAACAGATTATCTCGTCGGGCGCGGAGTGAAGATGATCGTGGTGGCCTGCAATACCTCCTCGGCCGCCGCGCTGGACATTCTCCGGGCGGAATACCCTCTTCCGGTGGTCGGCGTAATCGAGGCCGGCGCGCGTGCCGCCTGTGCGCGCGCCACCGGGGGAACCGTCGGGGTCATAGCGACGCGAGCCACGGTTAACAGCGGATCCTATGTCCGCGAGATACACAAAATCGCCCCGGGGATGAAAGTCGTCCAGCAGCACGCCACCCTGTTCGTCTCCCTCACCGAGGAGGGCTGGATCGATGACGAGATCACCCGCCTTACCGCCAGGCGCTATCTTCAGGAGATGTACGACGGCGGGGTCCGCAACCTCATACTGGGATGCACTCACTTTCCCCTGCTGAAGAAGGCCATTGCCGACGTGTACCCCGACATGGACCTCATCGACACGGGAGTCGAAATCGCCCGCGAGGTGCGCTCCATACTGGGCGAAAAAAGCCTTGAAAATCGGGAGGGTCGCGGCGATATTGAGCTGTACGCCTCGGACATCACCGACACCATCCAGCGGCTGAAGTCCGTGTTTTTCGGCGACAACGGTTCCGAGATACAAAAACTGGTTATTCCCGGCTGAGGGCAATGAAACTATTCACGCGCGCGTCACTCTTCGTATTGATCGTTCTGACCGCAACAAGCTCTTCATATTCCTGGGAGCCCTTCGACAGGGTCATCGCGGTCGTCAACGACAGGCCCATCGTCGAGAGCGAGATAGCGGGCAGGCTGAGCCGCATTCAGCAGCGCAGGAACGTCCCGCGCAATCGACTCGCCTACGAGAGAAGCCGGCTCCTCGACAGGTTCATCGAAGACTCCATCGTCCTTCAGGAGGCCGAACAGCAGTCGATCGTGGTGAGCGACGAGAAGGTCACAAACCACATCAAGAAGCTCATGGCGCGCATGAACATCGCCTCCATGGAGGATTTCAAGAAGCGCGTCGAAAAGGTGGAAAACGTGCCCTTCGACGAGTACCGTGAGGACGTACGCAAGTCGCTCATCACCGAACAGGTCATGTCGCTCGCCATCGGCGTTACGCCGCCCTCGCGGAAGGAGGCCATGGACTGGTACAACGCCAACAAGGCCAAGCTCGGCTTCGAGGTAAACGTCAAACACATACTCATAAGGCCTAAAAACGCCTCGCTCGCCGAGGAAAAACGCGTCATCGCCGAGATCAACGCCCTGCGCCAGCGCGTGCTCCGCGGCGAGTCCTTCGAACAGCTGGCGGCCGCGCACTCGGAAGATCCCGGATCAGCCAGAAAGGGAGGGGCCATCGGATGGATGTCGCTCGCCGAGCTCGATCCCTATTTCGCCAACCAGGTTTTCCAGATGAGGGAAGGGCAGCTCTCGGGTGCCATTAAATCGGGATTCGGCTACCACCTGGTAAAGTTCCTCGGCAAACGCCCCGTTACCTTTGACTCGGTCGAGGACCGTATCGTCGGCATGCTCTTCCAGCAGAAGCTCGCCGAGCAATTCGCCAAATGGGTCGTACAGCGCCGCAGGGAATCCGAAGTCATAATCTACATGGAAGATTACGTAAAGGCGTAGGGGGCCGTATTGAAGGTCGATGCCCTGCTGTACATCGAGGACGGTCTGGCCGACACCGACCTGACCCTTGCCGGCGTATTCGTGCCCGAGTCGCTTAGATCGACCCTCGTTTCCATGGGCGCGTTCGGCTCCGTCCGCATCTCCGCTTCTCCGTCATATGATGGAAGGCTCCTGGGGACCCGGGATTTCATCGTTCGAAGCGATCGCGACGACATCTCTTTCTGGAAGAGGCTTTTCTCCGAAACCGGCGCCGACCATGTCGTGCTCGTCTACGCCGATTCGCCCTTTCTCGATCCTGAAATAATTAAAGACATGCTCGACGTGCACCTTCGCTACCAGGCCGAGTTCACCTATTCAGAAAACCTGCCGCGCGGCTATTCCTGCGAAATCATTTCCAGCGAGCTCGTCGGATCAGTTCCGGAATCGGACACCACCATGCTCCCGCTTTCCGAGGTGGTGCGCTCGAACATCAACCAGTTCGACGTCGAGCTCTACTATCGCGACCCGGACATCAGGGAGAAGCGCCTTTCCTTCCGCTCCGGAGACGGGAGGGAGCGCCGCATCATGGAAAACATCCTCGCGATAACCGGCGGCAGGCCAGCCTACGCGAGGATAGCGGATATCATCGCCGCCAATCCGGAGGTGCTCCACGTGGCCCCGTCGTACGCCGAGGTCGAGCTCACCGGGCGCTGCGAGCTCGATTGTATTTTCTGTTTTCGGAAAAAACTCGCCACCGAGCACGGCGATATGCGGCCGGCGGTGTTCGAGCGGCTTATCGACGGACTCTCGTCGTTCGGACTGCCCTACTCCCTCTGCTTCGGCGGCTCGGGCGAACCGCTCATGCACGCCTCTTTCTACGAGTTCACCTCGCGCGCGCTACGGGACG
>ERZ795054.4417-NODE-4417-length-10348-cov-4.629457_pt1 | contig 10348 bp, 11 predicted proteins | sample MGYA00375138_ERZ795054 | MGnify/ENA primary metagenome ERZ795054 (study PRJEB30183, sample SAMN05720215) | anaerobic digester metagenome | isolation source: active sludge of municipal wastewater-treating anaerobic digesters | place: USA | collected 2014-12-23 ...
GTGCCGATCCTGGCATGGTCGACCTCTACGATCTCACCGAGAGAGGACGTAAGGGCGTAAGAGTAGGTGTAGGCAACGACCTGAATGGCGGTGAGCTGTTCGATCCAGACCTTCGACCTCTCGCAGAAATCGCGGAGAACGTCGAGCACCACCTCGTCGATGAGGAACACGGGCGCCGGAACATTCCGGAGAACTCTCGCCCGCCAATCGGTTACGTTCTTAGCCATTCGCCTGCTCGAGCTTGGCAGGGTCTACGTCGTGCCCATGCCGCGCAATGATCTCCTTGGTCTTCTTGGTCCCTTCTTCCTTGCCCCTGCGGTATTCCTGCTCCGTCGCTTCGCCCAGGAGGTCGTAAGGGAACACCCGGATTCTTCCGACGATCTTCCGCGTCTCTCCGGGCAACTGCCGGAACTGAGGATAGGTCGCATGGTCCGCGCACTCCTTGAACCGCTCGGGGATGACAACAGGCTTCTCCCTGGCAATGACCAGGGTGTCGCCGTTGACGGAAAGCTGGACGTCCTCCGGGTCGTTCGGGGAGGCCTTCGCGTGGAAGTTGACCTTGAAGTACCGCTCGACCTTGACCGCAAAGCCGTCTTCGACCGTCACCACGTCATACGACTTGATGCCCTTGCCGTTCATGGATGCCTTCGCGGCCTTCACGTTCTCGAAGGGCTTGCCGTCTTTGCCGACTATCAGGCCGGGATACAAATTCTGAACCTCTGCCGTTTCGCTCATATCGATTCTCTCCTTAAAACGCGGGCCCTCTTGATGGGGCTCGCGGGATTCTTTATGAAGCTGGGTTTACAGGTCGTAGGTGCCTGCCTCGAACGCGCACGTTGCATCATTGACGTTGACCGTGGTGTCGCTGATGAGGAAGCCCGCCGGAGTGACCTCGCCAGCCACCATCGGCTTGTAGTCGTACTTGCCGCCGATGAACTGGACCTTGCCCGACTTGACGCCGGTATGGGTCAGGGTGACTTCGTTGGTCGACTCGCCCTGGCCGGCGGTGAGGGTGGTGATGTAGTACCACCGGCCATCGATGCAGATGGGAGAGCCCTCGCCGATGTAGGTGCCGGTGACGTCCTCGTTGAAATGACCCGTGAACGCGCTGTAGAGGGTCCAGGTGTCGATGACGTCGGCCACCGCGTCACCCAGGCCGTTCGCCCCGCCGTTCGGGTAGCGGTAGTCGTGGTCATCCCTCTTGAGGTAGACGCCCTCGGCATAGGTCGTGGTTCCGGCTGTCGTGGAGGTGAGCGTGTCGCCACCGAAATAGGTCATGATGCCTGCGCCCACGGTGTTGGCCGCGAAGGTGGAGGTTGCCAGCTCGACGCCTTCCTGGATCTCCGTGGTCCGCATGTTCTTGTTCCACTCGAGCTGCAGGGCCTGGGTGCCTTCGCAGTTCCACACCTTCACATAGTCCGGTACGAACCCGATGCAGATGTAGACCGCCGCCCCGGTTCCGTTAAAAGTTCCGCCGATTCTCATGTTCGTTCTCCTTTACCTATCTCTTTGGAATCACTCGGGGTTGGCTGTCGCTGCGCATTCCAGACGAGCCACCCAGGACTGATTCAGAATCGCCGCGGTCTGATACGTCTTCCAGGACACCCATCCGATCTGACCGAGGGGGTCGCCCGCGCTCGGCTTCGGATTGACCACGGTGGGGGTGATGGAGTTGAAGCCCTGCAGCGGGACGATGCCATAACCATCCCGGGCAACCACGATGACGGGGTAGACGTCGGGGGCCAGGGCGGACGCCGGGGCCGAACCGCTCGAGAGGTAATCCGTGCCGGTCGCAGAAGATGCGGCAGCGGCCCAGGGCTCGAACATGGCCGTCAGGATGATCCTGAACTGGTCGATCTTACCGATCTCGCCGGGGAGCGCCTTGCCGGAGTCGGAGTAGTTGACCACCGGGACGAAGCCGGGGATTGCCCTGAAGTCGGCGTCGAGGTCGGTATGGCCCATGACGAAGTACGCAGCGTCCACGGGCTCGGTGCTGATCTTGGCCGATGCGGAGATGATCTGGGAGATCTCCCGTGCCTTGTTGTTCTTGAAGTACCGATAGATCTTCCGGAAGTCGCCGCGGGTCGGGGGAGACTGCACCGTGGTCCTGCCGGATGCGCCATTGGCGTAGAACACGTTGGTCCCGGCCTTGAGGACGTTGATGCGGATCGTCTCGATGGTTTCGGCCGCTGCCTCACCCGCGAGATCGACCATCTCCTGAAGCACGGGGTCTTCGTGGGTGTCGGCGATCACGTCGGTGATCTTGTAGGAATCACCGTACTGCTCCAGGGTCGCCGTGATGTCGGTGTAGGTGAGCTTGTTGCCGGCCGGGGGCACGCCCTCTGCGAGAGGCTGGGTCGCCCTCGGGAAGGAGTTGTACCTCCGCCACTTGACCGACTTGGTCTTGTTCTTCTGCTGCGGGTCGACCTGGCCGAAGCGCTCGACAACCATGAGGTGCTGTCCGCGCTTGAGCAGCCGAGCTACGGCACGACCGGCGGTACGAGGGGAAATGTCACCGTAGGTTGTGGTGTTGGTGGGAATACCCATAGTCCTAGTCTCCTTTTCTTGTGGAGTCTCTAGGACTTCGGGGTTAAATTTTTTGCGGGGGCCTCTCGGCCCTCCGCGTTACAGCCGTCTAAATCTGTTTATCGTTTTACACCTCGGACATTTAAGTTCGAGTGTACCACCTTCACCTATTTCCCCCTTGGCAAAGAGCTTGTTGCAGCCTACGCAGCGAAGCTCCTTGCCCTCGTCGACCTCGATGTAGGTCGAATCACTTTTTCTTTCGTTCGAGCTCTTCAACTTCTTCCTCGAATCCGGCCTGGATGTCGTCCTTATCGTTTTCACCGGACGATTTTTGAGGGGACGGTTTCGTTCTCACGCCGTCGCTGTGCAGGCCGTCCTTCTTTTTCTTCTTGGCGCGGAGTTCGTCGTCATGGTTCTTGACAGTCTTCTTCGCCTGATCTTCCTTGTAGAAATCGAGCAGCGAAATGGCATCGTCCGCATCCGGGGAAGTGTAGAGCCCCTGGATGGACTTCGACTGACCCTTGATCCAGGCCTTGAACTCGTCGCTCTTAACAACTTTCTTCCCATCGGGATAGGCATCGCGCACGGCGTCCCAGAATGCGAACGTGGCCAGGGCGTTGCTGACCCCCTGCATCTGCTTCTCGACGTCGGACGCCTTGACGAACTCGCCCTTTTCGAGCGCACCATCGACGATCTTCTGGGCGATGATCCCGGAGAGTACCTTGATGGAGTTGAAGTCCTCCGGGTAGGTGTCCTTGAGGGCCTTGAGGTCGACGGTTTCATTCCCGATCACAAGCTCCCCGGGAAGGTCGTCGTCCTCGACGAGGGAGAGAATGTTCTTGACCTCTTCCTTGGTGAGAGATAGCGGCCCGCTCTTGCCGGACTCATCTTCCTCCCCGCCGGGCTCGTCCTGGTCTTCCGGTTCGCCGGGGGCGTCCTTGAACTTAGCGGCCCGCTCTTCGGCGCGTTCGGCGGCAGTCTTTTCCCCGGGCTCATCCTTACCGACATCTGGCTCGTCGTCCTTTGCCTCGTCTTCCTCGTCGGTTCCGGACTCGCCGCCTTCGTTGGTCGCCTCTTCGTCCTTCAGATCTTCGTCCGTTCCTGTTTCGTCCTCATCGAAGCCCTTCTCGGCTTCGGGGTCCGCTGCTGACTCGCTGAACTCTTCGAGGTTCTCGTCGGTCATCTGTTCGCTCTCCTTGTTTGGTATTCCCTGCGCTTACTGCTCATCCATGAGGTTCGGCGCAGGGTTGGTCTATGCAATCGGATCGCAACCCGATTACCTTGTCTGGAAGATCTTCACGTAGTCGATGTCCAGGGTGCCCAGGCCCGTTCCGCTCGCCTTGTCCAGGGAGAAGTACGGCTGGACCATCAGGTCAGCCCCGGTCGCCGCGCTCAGATCGAACCTGGTGTCGGAACACACCCGCTGGCCGTCGACGTAGAACCTCACGTCGGCCAGGTTGGTACAGTCGATCCGATACACCCGGTAGGTGCCGTTGGCGATGTCCAGGCCGGTGTCTTTGTCATCGGTATCGGTCGTGGCATCGTCGGTTTCACACAGGATGGAAGCGGCAGCCTGCAGCCTGAACCATGCGCTCGTCTTCGCGGTGTCCTTGTCGAGGTTATGGTCCCCGCACAAACCGAACACGGCGACCACGCCCGTTCCGGTGGTCACGGCCACGTCGATCCTGCACTCGAAAATCAGGCCCTTGCTGAGATTGAACGTCCGGTTATCGCCATGGTAGAGGACCGCATCCTGCGCCTCGTTGGCATTCGTCAGCGCGAGTCGGAACACGCCGGAATCCGCGACGATGGCCTCGGCGCCGTTGTTCACGTCGACCACGTTCCACTGGGTCGTCCCGTCGAAGGGGCCACCTCCCGCCACGCCGAGGAAGTCCTCGATGTACTGCACGGGGTATGTCGAAAGCAGGGACTCGCCCGTGTCCTGATCGAAAATGATGATGTGTGAGCCGGTCTTGGTGTTGTTGACCGACAGCCCGCTTACCACCGCGCCGTTCTGACAATAAATCTTGTCAGTGAAAATCATGGGATCTCTTAGGGTTGCCACTTCGTTTTCTCCTTTTCGAGATTATTTTTGTTCGCCGGGCAGCTTCTCGATGAACTCCCTGGCCTTCTGGGGCAGGGAGAGCACCAGATTGAACGCCGCTATCTGTCCGGCGATATACCGCCAATCTTCCGTAATGTTCTCGTCGCAGATCCTCGGATGCGTCTCATTGATGCGCCTCTTCGCGTCCCGTTCACTCTCCACCGCCTTGAGCAGGGCGCGTGCCGATCTGACATCGTGTGCCGCCCCCAGCTCGTTGATGAATGTTCCGTCGTCCTTGAAAATCTCTTTGAGGTTCATTATCGTTTCCGATGCAAAGGGTTGAAGGTCACACCACCTTCCCGTTGGGAAGGATGCGCCGGTTTATCACCTCGAAGCTCCCGTCCTTCTCCACGTTCACAAGGGCGAATCCGTGATTCCAGTTGTTATAGGGCGCATAGTCGGGCGACAGGTCGCACAGGCACCCGATGGACCAGCAGGTGATGAGGTTGCCGTTCAGGTCCTTCTCAGGGTGCATGGACGTGGTGTGCCCGTGGGCGCACAGGGAATACGTCTTCGTGCGAAGAAACAGCCCGCGGGCCATGTTGACGGCCTTGCTGATCGTCTGGACCTCGTGCCCGTGGATCATGGGCAGTTTGCCCGCCATGACGATCTGGTAGTAGTCGAGGAACTCGATGCCCCTCTGCTCGAACCCGAGCACCGTTTCCATGGTCGAAAGCGGCGTCTCGGACAGCTCTTCCGCCTTGCCCATGAAGTACCGGGGAAGCCGGAACTCGTGGTTGCCGGGCTTGTAGACGATCTTCGCGTCCGGGAACTCCCCCCGCAGGTAGTCGAGGAAGTCGATCACCGCCTCGACCTCGCGGTTGAAATTCCGCTTCGGCTGGTCCCATTTCGACAAGGCCGCGCAGTCGAACAGGTCCCCGAGAATGAGAATGCCGTCGATGTGCTCCGCGTGACCGTACTGCGCGGCGGCCTCGATAGCCTTGGGGTCATGGAACGGGATGTGCAGATCCGCGACTACCAGCCACACGCCAGGCGGCAGCTTGTGCGGGGTGCGGACCTTGCGCCAGGTGGGCGGCATGGCCACGACGCCCTCACGAAACAGGCTCTTGTCCGAAGCCGCCTGCCGCTTGGCGTCTCCATGCTTTCCTGCGTAGTGACGCACCGAGTCCCGGATCTTCTCAAGATTGTTGTCGAAGTAGTCTCCGTTCGTGTTGAGGATGTGCCGGGCAATGGTCATGAGGGGAAGATGCTGAAATCGCCGGAGCGCGTCCTTGACGATCTGTGCCTTCAGCCCCCGGGAGTGGACGCTCACTTCTCAGTCCGCCTCGTCGATCAGGATGCAGGCGCCGGCCAGATAGTTCATCGCGCCGTAGAGTTCCGCCTTGGCCCGCTCCTTGCCGTACCGCTTGAGGATCTCCTTGCTCTCAGAGATCTTCTTGATCGCCTGGCCGAGCTCAAAGTCGACGGACCCGAGCATCCGCCCTATCGAGCAGATGACCTGATCCTCGAAGAACGCACCAGTGCTTCCGTGCCGCTCCTTGCCCTTGCCGGTGGACGCCTGGCTGTACGCCTCGAGCAGGTGATCCTCCAGGGCCTGGTATTCCGGGCCGCCATTGAGGAGCTTTGCCGCGAGGAACGCATCGTCGGCGCTCGTTCCCCGGGGGCTCATTCGGGTCAGGTCACACAAAAGGCAGTTACAATCCGCAGGATGCTTTTTCATTCTGTACCTCCATGGGTTCCGGAATCGGCTCCCGCCTTCTCCGGTTTGTTTGCCGCCTGCCTCTTCATCTCGATGTCCGCGCCGGTCTTGATGCCGTCGAGGGTGTCGCCGTCCTGGATGCTCTGCGTCTCCGCCTCGGTCTTCGCTATCTGCGCCCGGGCGAGATCGTTCTTGAGCTGGGCCGTCTCAAGGTTGAGCGCCATGATCTGCTCTTCGATCTTGCGGGCCGGGGAGTTGGCCATGGCTTCGAGTTCCTCCGCCTTTTCCTTCGCGCTCTTAAGCACCTTGGCCGAATCGACGTCGAGCGCGTCGTAGACGATCTTCAAAATGTCGCCCATCTTGACTTCCTTGGCCATCTCCGGCGTGGCCATGGCGATGTTCATGGCCTGCATGATCTTGTTCAGCCGGACGACGCGCTCCTGGTAGGACGAGAAGCCCAGCGACTTGGCGATGAAATTCCCCTTGCCACGTTCAATGTCGGGGTCTTCCATGTTGTAGTCGAAGAAGTCCTGCGTCACGGGCTCGAGGGTTCCCTCGTCGAGGTTCTTGATGACCCCACCGACGTACTTCCCGGCGTTCTGCATGAGCATGTTCATCTCGGAGAACGTGTCAGGCTTGCGCTTGTCGAGGGTGGCGCCCTGCATGATCTTGGGCATCTGACTCGCGTCGTCGCCGTACCGCTCGTACAGGGCAATGCCGGACAGGAGGGTGTCGCCCACGTCCTGAATGATGAACTGCTGGATGGCCTTCCGGACATCGTCCACGGTGTCGCTGGCCGAGATCTTGAGGCCCGGTTTGAAGACCCCGTCCCAATCCCCCGTCGCCGCGTCGTTTGCAATGACCATGACGTTCCCGGAGAGCTTCTTGTTGTCCTCGAAGGCCCGGATCATGCCGTTCAGGACAAGTTGAATGCCTTCAAGGTTATCCGCAACGCCGGTCCCGGTGGGCTGGTCGAGGTTGATCTCCCAGGGGGAGCGGTAGAACGGGCGGTGCCCGGGCTCGTTCCGGGCGTACCGGATGACCTCGTCGCCCGCGACTATGGCCATGATCTCGATTTCGTCGCCGTCGTTCTCGTATTCCGTGGAGGCGGGGCCTCTGTCTCCATCCTTGAGCGTGTCTTCGAAGTCGGCCACGATCCTGGCCGGCACGCGGCCCCAGAACTCCAGCACCTCGACGGTCTTCGCACGATTCGACAGGTCCCTCATGCCCGGGGCGAGCCCCGCCTTGTCGAGGCTGTTGCCATCGACGGGCGCACGCTTTATGGCCGTGTCGATCCCCTCGTCGAGGTAGTACGTCCCGCCTTTCTTCTGTCCCAGGTCGTAGGCGGACCAGAGCTGCCGGACGATGAACCCGATGCCCGCCTGCAGGTCGTCCGTCTCGAGGTCGCGGTAGCAGTCCCAGACGGACAGGTACTCCCACCCCGGGGCGTTCTTCGTGATCTCGTAGGGTTCGAACCGCGTGAACTGGCCCTGCTGGTCTTCGTACCCCTTCGGCGCCATGCTGACCTTGCGGTATCCCTTGCGCGTCACCTGATGGACGTACCACCGGGAAAAACACTCGCCGTAGATCGCGTCGGCCATGATGCACTTCATGAGCTCGCGGTCCGCGTGGCAGTCTTCGAACTGTTGTTCGATGGTCTTCCGCATGGCGTGGATCTCCGCCTTGATCGCGTCCCGGGCGTCCTCCTCGAGATCCTCGAGGGTGAGGTCGTCCCACGGAGCGAGAACGAGGTCGAAGGGGATCTTGTTGTTCATCAAGAGCATGTCCGCGATGATGGACCAGGCGGTAATGATCTTCATCTTGATGAGCGGGATGAACGTGTTGCTCCGCCAGCCCTCGGTTTCCTCCGCCTTCCAGAAATTCGTCGACACCATGTTGAAAGCGTCGATGTTCTTCTGCCACTTCGGCTCGCAGATGCGCTCCCGGTTCTGCTTGAAGTCGTGGAAGATCTTGTCCTTGATGTGAAGCGCCAGGCTGGTGGTGCTGCTGTTCGGTGTGATGTCGCCCATGGCTATGCTCCTTGTGTCCGTTTACGGTACGGGAATCTGTCCAGGCCGCAGAGGAGCACCTGTAATGCGTAGATGGCGGGATGAATGGCCTTATCCCCGTCCCTGAGCTGTTTCATTTGGACGTGGATCGTGCTGTCCCGCTCGTAGACGAGCCGCTGAGTCTTGACGTATGACCAGATCACATGATTGAGCTCGCTGTCGTCGTAGATCTCGAGTTCGATCATCTCGGGCTTGGGCGCGATCATCACCGAACGATGGATGTCGAGCCGGAACTTCCGGGCGTACTCGTGGTCCCGGTGGAAGTAGAAGTATTTTCGACAGAAATACCGCGACCAGCACTCGTTGAACCAGGTGCAGAGGCCTTTGTACGCTATTTCCGAATCCCGAACGATGTGGTCGATGACCGCGAACTCCTGCTGCTCGAACACCGTCACCACGCCCGTCTCGACGTCCTGACAGGCCAGGAGGGCGAATCCCACGATGTCGTGGAGGCGTTCGCCGTCCCGGGCCCCGGGCGACTCGATCATGAGCGGAAAGCACACCGAGCCGCGGACGTAATACTCCCGCCCCCCTCCGTCGGCGAAGAACAGCGTCGAGGTCTGGGTGTCGAGGATGAAGCTGCAGGAGACGGGCTTGTTCACTACGGCGCCACCTGCTTGATCTGCTCCGCTGTCGGCTCCTGGATGATGTCCGGGATGACCACGCCCTTCTCCATGTCGAACTTGCCGGCGTGCAGCAGCTCCATGAAATAGCCGTGAATCGCCTTCGACGCGGCGCTCATCATCTCGGTGGCCATGTTGTACGAGGCAGGGATGCCCTTGACCTCGATCTTTCCGTCAGCCGTCAGATTGATCAGGATGCTCGCCCGTACTGCGTGTCTCATTTCCTTCGCGATCTTGTGACTCATAAGGTCCTCTCCTTTAGGGTGTGTGCGGGTGTGCCACAATTACTCTCGCTGTCCCGCTGCCGAGATGCCCCGTGAAAGGGTCGGGGCCCTCGCGCTCTCGCCTGCTCGACAAGAGCCGAGGTGCGCATTGTGGCCAACGGTGTCATGCCGCGCAACCGTCGACGTCCAATGGGTCGAACGCCTGCTCGCTCGGGGCGAACGTGAGGCACAGGGCGTCGGCTCGGTCTGGTGATCGTTTCAAAATTTCTCGCATGGTGTCCTTGTCCATGATCTTGATCTTTCCCCTGTTATCGTTTTTGTAGGTGGGACATTGAAGCTCCTCGATGAGCATTTCGTCAGGCGGGAGCATGGCGCCGGGGTCGTTCTGGAGCCACTCACGCACCGCCCACCAGAGCTGATCGCGGATCGTTCCGAACTCCCCGAGATCCGTCTTCTGCTTGCTCGGTTTGCCCACGAAAACGGAGTACGCCGCACAGCCGTCCGAGGTCATCGTGGGGGCAATCCCGATGCCAATACCCGAGGCGTCCACGTTGCAGCGGTAGGCGTCGCGCTCCCGGTACTCGTCCCGGGCCCTGTTTGCCACGGCGTAGCGCTCCATGCCTCCCCAGGCCACCGGAGTCTCGACCCACCCGCCATACCGGAACAGGGAGACGTTCTCATCATCCCCGAACTCCGCGACGTCCTGGCCCATGATCGGGCGCACTCCCCTGGGCGCCACCGCGCCGAATGACGCGACGTAAGAATCCCACCTCGCCCGGGCCGCGTTGATCCACTCCCGGGAGATGAGCTGCCGGGAACTCTGCGCCGGGTAGCGCCCCAGCACCATGTAGGAGAACGCGGAGTTGAGGATCTCGTACTTCCCGGGCCGCAATGGCGGATACGTCGTGCCGCTCGGGGATTTGGCCGTGCATCCCTCGAGGTACGCCGGCAGGGTGAAGAAGTCCTTGCCGGGCTCGCTCTGCGCCAGCGGCCTGCACCACTGGTTGATGCGCCTGATGGTCGTCTCGCGTGTTACGGCTCCAGGAATCGTGTTACTGCCCGACACCACGTTGGGATGGGCGAACGCCGAGAGCTGCACGACGTTGGCCCGCCCGTCCCGGATCATCCGATAGACCTCCCCC
>ERZ795054.4419-NODE-4419-length-10345-cov-3.373955_pt1 | contig 10345 bp, 10 predicted proteins | sample MGYA00375138_ERZ795054 | MGnify/ENA primary metagenome ERZ795054 (study PRJEB30183, sample SAMN05720215) | anaerobic digester metagenome | isolation source: active sludge of municipal wastewater-treating anaerobic digesters | place: USA | collected 2014-12-23 ...
CCACACCGTATTGCATCAGGATGAAACTTTTTTGCCCTGCCGCGGAAACGCGAAAAAAAGAACGATCGGAGCCGCCTTTTTTAATGGGTATCATTAACCAGTCGGCTTTACCAAGATTAGCGTTGAGAAAGTTCACTGTTTCTTTGTTCATAAATCCCAACTTTGTTCAGGATAAACAATATCGCACTCGCTGTCAGACTTTTCAAAAATGCTCAGATGCAAGGCGCGCATGGTTCGACAGACTCACCACGACAGGGCATGGGCTCTGAGCCTGCCCTGAGCAAACCGAAGGGTTGAGCAACACGGTTTGCAGCGCAACGCCGCAGATGGGCGTTTTTCAAAAGCCTCCCTGATTCAGCTTTTCATATTCGCCTATCGTCCCCACGTCGTGCCAGTAGCCTTCGTCAATAATGATGCCGGCGACGGAATGCGGGTTTTTTTTGATCATTTGCAGCCAGACCGTTACGGTTGATTCCGCTTTGCCTTGTTCCAGGCGGGTCAGAAAACTTCTTTCAATGACATAAATGCCGGCAAACTGGCAGCTCATCGCGCCGGCATTATTCAAAGCATGTCGCAAATCGCAGATGAAGCCCTTTTCGTCAATATTGACGTTGAGCAAATGCCCGCGGGAACGCAGCGCCAGCGTAACTTCGCCTTTCTGCGCGAAGTGCGCTGCGATTAACGGCTGCAACGGCAGATTAGTGATAATATCGCCATTGTAAACAATTATTCTTTCTTCGGCGGCAATTAAATCCTCGATGTTTTTGATTCCGCCGGCGGTATCCAGAAGAACCGGTTCGTGACGAAATGTAACGGGAATGCCCTGCCATTGATTATCAGGAAAAGCTTCCGCATATTTCTCCGGACAATGGTGAGTATTGATGATAAATTTCTGAACACCGATAGCACGGAGATGCTCCATGGCGTAAGTAATGATGGGCCGGCCGCCCATCGGCAAAAGCGGCTTGGGGCAATTCTCCGTCAGCGGCCGCAGCCTCGTTCCCAATCCCGCTCCGAGAATAAATGCGGTGTTAATGATATTTTCCATCTTTTTCCAACTCGTCGTTAATAAACCAGACCTTGATGCCGTAATGTTCGCAGAGCTTTGTGACGTATTTCAATTTTTTTCTGTCGACCGGATTGATTTCCAGCACAAAAAAGGCGACAGCCGGTTTTTTGCCCGTTTCTTTCGCATAGTGCAACGCCTGGCCAATGGCTTCATGGAACTTATCGACGCTGTCCACTTCAATGGCAAAATCACCAGTGAGCAGGTCAACCCGGCCGTATTTTACGGGCACCTCCATTTTGGCTTTTCCTTTAAAATAAACCTGATTGAAAGCCTGCTGAAAATCTCTTTCATTGTTGAGCTCATATTGTTTGGGCGAGCCGCAGGCGACAAGAAAAGATAGCAAAATAAGGATGCTGATGACACTCTTTCTCACGCGGGGAAAGAAGTTCATCAGCGCCACCCTTCCGGGATTATTAATTGACATGGGTAAGAGCATTATTTAACTTGCGGCGATTATTCTCCCGTGTATTTCCCCTCCGCCTTCAGTCTGGCGATTTCTTCTTTTTCCAGTGTATTAAAAGCTATCTTGCCCACCAGCGTTGTCGGCAGTTTGTCGCGGAATTCAATTTCCCGCGGGCAGGACCATTTAATCATGCTTTGCGAGCAGTGCTCGATCAACGCCTTTTCTTTCTCCGGACTGCTTTTGCATCCTTCTTTCAGGACGACAAAAGCCTTCACCCGCTGCACTTGAGCCGCATCGGGAACACCGATTACGCAGGCATCCTTGACATCGGGGTGCTGGTAGAGGACATCCTCGACCTGGGCAGGATAAACATTCATGCCCGATGATTTTATCATGCGTTTGGCGCGCAGCTTGAAATAAAAAAATCCGTCTTCATCCATGGTGGCGATATCGCCGGTATGCAGCCAGATTAAACCGTCCGGATGCCGCCGCAGGGTCTGTTCGGTTTCCTGCGGATTATCCAGATAGCCCATCATCACAGCCGGGCCGCTGATGCAAAGTTCGCCTTCTTCTCCCGCCGGCGCTTCGTCGAAAGTTCCGGTTTTGATAATTTTCGCCGACATATCGGGAAAAGGAACACCGATGCTTTTCTCGCGGTATTCATAAAGGGGCAGCGCCATGATGGCGGTAACCGCCTCTGTCAGGCCGTAGCCTTCGCGCAGCTTGGCCTTCCCGCCCTGCCGCTTGACAACGCTTTCGAATTGTTCTTTGACCGGGCGGGGCAGCGTGTCGGCGCCGGAAAAGCTCGCTCGCAGGCAGCTCAGATTAGCATTGCAAAATTTTTTGTTATGACACAGCGCTTCATAAAGCGTGGGCACCCCGATAACAAAGGACGGCTGCTTTGTTTTGATTAAATCCGCCAGAATTTCCGGTGTAAACATCGGCACCAGAATACTGCGGGCGCCACCCATAAAGGCGGCGTTAATGCAGACGCCCAGGCCGAAGCCGTGAAAAATTGGCAGAATGGCCAGAATAACATCTTTGTCATTCAGATCTCCCCAGGCTGCCACCTGCATGCCCTCGCTGATAAAGTTTAAATTGGAAAGCATGATGCCTTTGGGAGTTCCCGTGGTGCCGCCGCTGTATAGGATAACTGCCATTTCTTCAGCGGACATCGCGGCTTTGGGCACGGCCTGGTGCTCGGCCTTCATCATATCTTTCCACCAGATAACAAGCGGGTCAGCGGGAACAGGCTTAATCTTGCGGCCCTTGGTCACATAAAATCCCACCTTCATAATCGGTTTCAGATAATCGGGAATGCGTGTCAGAATCAATTTCTGCAGCGACGTTTTATCCTGGATTTCTTTGAACTTGCCGTAAAATGCATCCAGCGTCAGGGCGACTGTGCTTTTGGCTTTATTGAGATAGAATTCAATTTCCCTGGCTGTGGAGAGCGGATGAATCATCGAGGCGACGACGCCGATTTTGTTGGCAGCGTAAAAACAGATGATTCCCTGCGGGCAGGTCGGCATCGAAATAGTGATGCGGTCGCCTTTCTGCAGGCCCAGCGCAGCCAAAGCGTTGGCGCAGGTATCAATTGCGGCGGCAAACTGCGTATAGGTGGCCGTGCTGCCGAAAAAATCGTACGCCACGGAATGAGGATACCTGGCGACTGTTTTCAGGAGCGCTTCATACATGGTGATGCGCGGATAATCTATAGTGTGCGGAACATTGCCGTAAAATTTGAGCCAGGGTTTGCTTTCGTACATTTCTTCAACCTCCTTTTCGGTATCTGGTTTGCCGGCACAAAAACCGTTTTATCTATTTATTTTAGTAACAAATCCCAGCGCCAGCGAGTTTACCACTTCCGGTTTTTCATAAATTGTCGTATGGCCGCATTCCGGCACAATCACAAATTCCGCATGCGGTATTTGCTCTTTAATCAGGCGGGAAAATTTTACCGGCGTAAGCTGGTCATGTTCGCCGCAAATCAGCAGTACCGGGCATTTTATCCCGGGCAGCGCCGCAGTGTATTCAGTGCCTTGCACCGCATTGGTGAGCAGGGCAGAAAAAGCCTCGATAAATTCACGCGGCGTGTTTTTCAGCAGTAATTCTCTTTCCCGCAACGTTTTTTCGTTATTTTGCAAATAATTGTTGCTGTAGATGACAGGAACGATCGCCCGGAATAATTTTAGCATATCGCCCTCCTTTACCAAATCCTGCCAGCTGGCGACAATCCAGCGAAATCTGCTGTCTATTTGCGCCAGTCCGTCTATCAGAGTAAAACTTTTCACATATTCGGGATAATCGAGAGTGAAGCGCAAACCGACAATTCCGCCGTAGGAAGTGCTGATAATATGTGTTTTTTTTATGCCCAGATTATCGAGAAGCGCTTTCATGTCCGCCACGTGGACGGAAAAAGTGTAACCGCCCTGCGGCTTTTCCGACATAAGCTGACCGCGGAAATCGTGCAGCAGAATTTTATAGCCGGCCTTTGCAAAAGTCGGCACCTGCAGCGCCCAGCCGGCCACCGTACTCATTATGCCGTTCAAAAAAACAACCGCTTCGTCCCCTTCCGGCTTCCCCTTAAGTTCGTAATAAATATTGACGCCGTTTACCTTTATAGTCGCCATAACAATTTCCTCGTTTCGGTATTTTATAATACAATGCTTTATGCTTTTCAAAGAAATCTTTCCCAAACCTTAATTATAGTTGTGCAAGCTGTTAAATATGAAGGAGCTCCAGTAGGTAAAGAGCACCAGGATAAATCCGGCTATGGACAACAGAGCCGGAATATTTCTCTGTTTCCAGCCTGTTTGGCGTAAATGAAGCATTACGGCGTACACAAGCAATGTAATTAGTGAACAGGTCTCTTTCGGATCCCAGCTCCAGTAAGTCCCCCAGGCGCTGTAAGCCCAGGCGGAACCGGTGACGATACCGACCACCAGAAAAAGGAACCCCCAGCGGACAAAGCGATAAATCCAGAAGTTGATGGACAGAAGAGACGGTGCTGCCAGCATCAGCCCTTTAGTTCCCGCGACGGCTTTTTTAATAAAATGCAGCAATCCCAGCGCAAACGCGGCCGCAAATGCGGCAAAACCGATCAGGCAAGCGGCAGCATGAATAACAAGCCAGCCGCCTTGCAGGGCGGGCGGAAGCTGCTCAATACGCGGGCTAACCAACGGTGAGAATAAAGCTGCCGCTATCATCAGAGAGCCCAGCGGCAGCATAAATACACGTAAATCCCGTCTGACGTATTTAATTTCAATAAAAAGATTAATTAAAACAATCGCCCAGCTGAGGAAAATCAGTGACTCGTAAAAACTGGCCAGCGGCACATGCCCCGACAACAGCCAGCGCAAAATTATCGCCATGTTATGCAAAACGAATCCGACGGATGAAAAAATAAAGGAAAAGCGGAAAACTGCTTTTGCGTTAACGAAAAACCGCAGCAGATCGAGCAGCAAAGCAATGACATAAAAACTCAACGTCAGTTGCAAAAGAAGAATATCATGCATCGCGGCCTCTCTTGTTTCCGGCAAAATATTTTTTTACTGCTGAAAGCCGGCGATTGCCTTCGGCAGTCCGGCGCGCCCGGGAAAATAAAAATGCCGTAAAAACACCCAGAACAAGCGCAAGTCCTCCGGCGGCGGCCGGCGTCACCGACGGATCGTGAGCAATTTTCAGCAAAACATAAAGCCGGGGTTCATCGGAAGTAAGAGAAAAGTGATAGGGTTTAAAATAAGCGGGGTCCAGCACGGGCTTTTCCCGGAAAATCTGCTGATTTTTCTTTTTTATCTTTTCCCTATTCTGAAAAATCCACATATCCTGCGACCGCTTTCCTTCGCTTACCGCTATTTTTACCGCCGGTCCGAAGCCCTGGACATCCTCTTCCACGCGCAGGAATTTTATTGTAAAATTATTCATGTCAAATTTCGTGTCTTCCTCGGCCGCGGTCATGGCCAGCATCCGGCCGTTCTTTTTAACCTTCAGGAAATAATTGGCCGGGGTGACTCCGCACCCCGTCAGATAAAAATTAATTCCTTTATAGCGAAGCGGATTGTTGATGGTCAATAACCGGGCAGGAAACACCTTACTGCCGTCACCCAGCACGAAAGTTGCCTGATAATCTCTCGAGCGTCCATCCTCGTAGTAATCCACCGTGAATTTTTCCAGACACAAGCCTATTTTTTTGAACTCCGCCGGAACTTCCTGCGGCCAGGGCAGCAAGCTGATTGTTTCCCCTGCGGAAATTTTCAAAGGGAAACTCCAGGCACGGAAATAACTGATCAGGGCGGCCATGATAACCAGAACGACACCCAGATGAATCAGATAAATTCCCGCCCGCCGCAACAAGGCGGCCGGCCGGAATGTTTTTTTCTGATTGCTCATTTCCATAGTTCATTGCTGTTTTCGCAAACAGTTTTATATAACCGACATAATCTCCGTAAAACGATTGAGCAACACCGGATGCGTAAACAAACCTTTAATCCGGAGATTACCCGCGAGCAGGTGACGCAGCACGCGTCGGCCTGAGGCATTAAAATAACAGGGCAGACCGCAGCAGATTTTCAGCAGATTCAGATCCGTCACAATATCCGATGATGTTTTAATTATAATGGCCGGATTGCTGACAATACCCGTTTCCAGCGTCAACTTCCCGCGCTGAAAGATGAGAGTAACAGCCGCGGCAATATCCGGCAGGTCAATTGCGGCAATGCCCTCCATCTTTTTAAAAACCGCGAGCTTGGCTGCGGAGCGTTCCAAATTACCCGCGATAATATCCTGCACGATGAAAGAAAACGGCAAATCCTGCGCATTGTTGACTATACTGTAATCCATAAATAACTACCTTTACCCTTTTTACAGAGCCTGGCGGAATATTCCCAGAACTTCATCAGCGCCGGTTACAAAGCGGGCGTTGTTGATAATCGAGCCGTCCGACATGCTCAACTCAGCCGCTTTGATAATATGTTCTTCCTGCACGCCGCATTCAGAGAGCTTTTGCGGATGACCGATTTTTTTTGTCAAAGCAAAGACGGCCTTTACTGCAGCCCGGGCCGCCTCGCCATCCGATTGCCCGTTTCTTCTGACTCCCATAGCTTCGGCAACAGCAGCATAATAATCCTCCGCAGCGGGAATATTAAATTCCATGCAGTGAGGCAGCAGGATTCCGTTGGCAATCCCATGCGGCACATGGGCGACGGCGCCGATGGAATGCGCCATGGCATGCACCAAACCCACCATCGCATTGCCGAAAGCCCAGCCGGCCATTGTCGCTGCCAGCTGCACCTGCCCGCGTGCGGCAAGATTTGAGCCGTCTGCAACACAGATCGGCAGATATTTGGTTAAAAGGCGGAGGGCATGCATGCCCAGCGCATCGGCAACCGGCTCACGCTGCATTGAAGATATCGCCTCAACGGCATGACAAAAGGCGTCCATGCCGGTGGAAGCCGTTAAAAGAGGAGGCAGCTTGGCTGTTAACTGCGGGTCAAGAATAGCGACCCGCGGCGCGTTGAAAGATTCGACAATCAGTATTTTCTGTCCTTTGCTTTTGTCAAAAACAACCGCCGCCCAGGTTACTTCGCTGCCCGTGCCCGCCGTGGTGGGAATTACAACGTGGGGCAGCTGCGGGCGCGTCAGCAATTGAATACCTTCAAAATCATTAAGAGAACCGCCTTCGGTGAGCAAAATGCACATGCATTTGGCGGTATCAATAACACTGCCGCCGCCGACACTGATCAGGATATCCGCCCCTTTTGCCCTGGCAAATGCCGCTGCTTTATCCACAACATCAATGCCCGTATCCTGCGGAATGTCGCTATAAACACCCACACATTTAGCTCCCAACCCCGCCGTTATTTTATCGAGCAGTCCGGCTTTAATAATACCCTGGTCGGTGACAACAACTGCCCGGGAACAGTGCAGCGAATTCATTTCCGCCTCTAACTCCTGCGAGGAAGACCCGATGCCGAAAATTACCTTGGTCGTCCCCAGATAAACAAATGACAAATCCTGATCGTAAGCCATAGTTCACCCCTCGTCCGGAAAAATGGTGTTTACTTCGGTCAAGAGATCAATGACTTTGTTGACCGTCTTGATGTTGCGGACAACGTAAGTCAGGTCACCCTTGAGCTTTAATTTTCCCTGCATCAGCGCTTTGGTGGCGTCAAGTTCTTTTTTAGCAACCTGTTTCCAGCGGGCATAATCTCCGCTCATAACGAATTTTGCCGTCTGCGCGCGCGCGGCATCGCAAAGAACAAAATCACGCACATCGCCATGCCAGTAATCGGTAAACATGTAAACCGTCTCCGGAACATTTTTCGACGGATCGGCATTGACTGTTATTGACACACTGCCTTCCCAGTCTTTGGCGATTTCCTTATATTCCTGTGAACCGGTGATTTTTTCTTTCCACGCATCCATCCATTCCTGAGTAAACGCTTTGTATTCGGCCATTTTTCATCCTCCCTATATTTTTAGAACTACTAATCCAATATAGAATAATATGACTCAGAAAGTGCGAATTAAGCTTTTTACGGGTACCATGCCCTCGCAGCGGAGTGTCCGCCAAAGCAAGTGTTTGAGTCCACCGACGGTGGACGAGTTTTTGCTTTGGCAACGCAGCGAGAGCTCTGCATGGTCGTAAAAAGATTCTGAGCACGATTGAGTCATATTATTAACCCCAGCCTCATTTATTTTCATAAAGTTTTCTTCTCAGTTCCTCCAACCCCAGTTCCCGCAGCTTTTCCTCCTTCGGAATTCCTTCCGCTGTCAGGCCGCGAATCGCATAATATTCATTGCGCAGCAATTCCATATCGGGAACTGACCCGCTGGCGGCGCCATCCGTCAGCGGCGTGAGAATTTTTTTCGGCAGGACGTCATCTTTAACCGAAACGCCGAGCAAATTATTAATGCCGCGCTTCAACGTCCAATCACGCGCGCCGCAGAGCAGGAAATCCTGAAATTCAAAGTTAAAACCGGTAACGGCGTTAAAAGCGTCTCTGACCGTTTCCGGCTTCAGGCAGTACATCAGATAGTGGCAGATGGAAAGGCTGTTGCCGAGAATGCCGTAATTTTCCGCATTAAAAACGAGCAGGGCCTTGCCCTCCGATGTTTTGCCGTCGTAGTCCTCTTTCATGGCAAAGAGCTGCGGCCAGGAAACCATTCCCTGTTCCATTCCCATGGCGGCATGCTGCAAGTGGCAGGCGCCGCGGTTGGACATCATGTAAGCGAGCCCCATGCCGTGAAAGCCGCGCGGATCATGCATGGGCAATTCCAATGCCTTGACATGAACTGCAGAATCAATGGCGCTGCCGCCAAGTTTCCGGGCAGCGGCAGCAGATCCCTCGGCCAGCATGTCGCCCCAGCCTTCCCGATAGGCAATTTTTTTCAAAAGAGCGAAAACGGCATCCATATTGCCCCAGGTTAGCTCCAGATTATCGGTCTTCTGTCTGTTGACAATCCCTTTTTCATAGAGTTCCATGGCCATGGCAATGGTCGCCCCGGCGCTGATGGTATCCATACCGTAACGGTTGCAAAGTTCGTTGGCTTTGATGACTGCGGCCAGATCGTAATTCATAATCAGGGTGCCGAAGGTACAGCAGGTTTCGTATTCCGGCCCCGGCCCCTCTTCCGTCAGACAGGGACCGTCTTTCACCGCCACCACTCTTTTACAGGCGACCGGACAATTGGCACAGGCATGAGCGCGGGTCAGATAAGTTTCCCGCATGGTGGGACCGCTGAGTTTGGACGACAGCTCAAAATCGCCGCCCGATGTCCAGTTCTTTACCGGAACATCGCCTGTCATCATGCCTAAATCCATCGCGGCATCCGATCCCATCAGATGCAGTGATTCGGCAAAAGCGGATTCTTTAATTTCCTGCACGGCAGCCTTGAAAATCTCCTTGTACTTTTGTTCATCGGCTTTACCCGGTGACTGATTACCCCGGACAATAACGGCTTTCAGCTTTTTGGAACCCATGACGGCTCCCAGGCCGGTGCGGCCGATAAAATGGGCTTTGTCATTAGCGATGGCGGCATATTTGACCAGGTTTTCTCCGGCCGGCCCAATCGCCAGAACTTTCCATCCTTTATCTTCCTTCTTGAGGACATCGGTAACATCATAGATGTCTCTACCCCAGAGATTTTCGGCGGAAGAAATTTTTGCTTCACCGTTTATGATGGAGAGGACTACGGGAGAGGAGCTGGCACCAGTGATGATAATACCGTCAAAGCCGGCCTTTTTCAGCTCGGGACCAAAATTTCCGCCGCAGGCCGCCTCGCCCCAGATGCCGGTCTGCGGGGATTTGGCGGCAACGGCAAAACGTGATGAGCCGGGAAAACCGCTGCCGACCAGCGGGCCGTTTATAATCATCAGGGGGTTTTCCGGAGCCAGAGGATCGGCATGCAGGTTATATCTTTCCAGATAAAGCGACGCGGCCAGAGAACTGCCGCCGATGAATTTTTTCAGTCTGGCCGCATCGAGAGTGAAATCCTTACAACTGCCTTGAGTCAAATCAATGTCCAGAAATTTGCCCGTATAGCCGTTCATGGAATCCTCCTTGTCAGGGGGTCTGAATAAAGAATACGGAAGTCAGAATGCAGAATATTGAATTTGATCATATCTTAATTATGAATTCTGTCTTCTGGCTCCTATCTTTAGCCTAAGCGCCTGATCGTCACAACCAAATCGGTGGTTTCATCTCCTGTAATTTATCGCCTTCATATAAAACACTTTCCAGAAAGAGTCCGGATGGCGGAGCCGTAAATTTTGCCGGCTTATCCGAATAGGAATTGAGCATTTTTTCAATATCGCTGACGGATAATTTGCCTCGTCCGACTTCGGCTGTTACGCCAACGATGCGCCGCAC
>ERZ795054.4421-NODE-4421-length-10344-cov-5.317912_pt1 | contig 10344 bp, 12 predicted proteins | sample MGYA00375138_ERZ795054 | MGnify/ENA primary metagenome ERZ795054 (study PRJEB30183, sample SAMN05720215) | anaerobic digester metagenome | isolation source: active sludge of municipal wastewater-treating anaerobic digesters | place: USA | collected 2014-12-23 ...
GCAATCCGGTATCTGTGGGGATGAACCGGTCATAGATGAAAATCAGATATCCTTGAAATAGAGACGGCAGTGGCAGGCACCCTGGCCCTCTATCTCGTCCTTATGGTAGATACAGGGACACTCGATGGCTTTGTCCTTCTCCTCGTCCCCGCTCCTGAGCCGGCAGGGGCAGTAGGGCCGCCCGAACCGGGTCTTGTTCCGGACCAGGCCACGGATTACCGTGCCGAGTTGCTTGTTGTCGGTATTGAGGGTCCAGCCCTGCTTGCGGGCATATCCTTCTGCCCACTTGAGCATATCTTCTTCGTCCAAGGTAGTTTCTGTCATGGTATCCGTTCAGGCAGTTGTATCAGAATAGTTTAGGCATCACCCACATTATCCTTTGCCTCCGGTCTGCCGGGCTCCCTGTACTTCCAACAGATCAGCGCTTCTTTGCTGCTGCTCTTGCGGCCGGTTTTTGTATCCCTGTTTTACCTCCCCTCGTATCTTTTACCTTTTTTTCGGGGTGGTTCTTTTTTTGCGGTTTTACGGGGGGACGTTTTGTGATTCGCTGCGCAACGGTGGTATAGGTGGCCATCACATCCCCCTTGTTGAAGCGATACACGTCCTTGTCAAGAGACTCATGCGTTTTTTTGTCCCAGAGGCGCATTGAGTCCATGCTGATCTCGTCGCCGAGCCGGATGGTCTTTCCCTGCCTTCCGAACTCAATCTTGAAATCCACCAGGAGGATTCCCTGCTTTGCAAGGAGTGCGGAGAGGAGCCGGTTGATCTCCAGGGCGATCTTCTTTATTCTGGCAAGTTCCGCCGGAGTGGCGAGCTTTAAGGCAACAATCAGGTCATCGTTGAGCATCGGGTCATGGCGGGTGTCGTCCTTGAAATCGATCACGATGACCGGGGGAACAAGTTTTGTACCCTCTTTGAACGGATAGTTCCTGACGATGGAACCGGCCGCAGCATTCCGGACAATCACTTCGAGCGGGATCATCGATAGTGAACGGACTGCCATGCGGTTATCGTCGAGCATCTGGAGGAAATGGGTCTTTACGCCGTGCTTTTCGAGGTACTCAAAGAAAAACGCGGAGACCCCGGCATTGTACTTTCCCTTGTTCTTCAGCACATCCTTCTTCCCGCCATCAAAGGCGGTGATGTCGTCCCGGAACTCGACGATCAGCGTGTCTTTGCTCCCGGTACGAAAGACCGATTTTGCCTTTCCTGCGTAGAGAAGTCTTCCCTGTTTCATGGTCCGCTGCTCCTTCCGTACACTGTTTGTGCGAGCCGGTTTATTAGTGGTTCTAAATCCGGGTGGTACCAGCCTTTCTCAATGAACTGCGGGTAGATGCAGAGCCGCTCGCGGATCCCCCTTGCCCCGGCCAGTCTCCTGAGTTCCTCAACGGCCGGCCACGGGTGTTCCGGGTTGACATAATCGATGGTGAGCGGGGAGACTCCCCCGAGGTCATCGACGCCGCAGGCAAGGAGCCGGGAAGCATCGATCAGGTTTGGCGGTATCTGGACTGCGATCTCCTCCGGGAGGATCTCGCGTGCCATCTGGATCGTCCCGCAGATCTCGTCCGTCCGCGGGATCGGCGCTGCCGCCATCGGGGTGCCGGGCTTGGGACAGAAGTTCTGGATGATGATCTCCTGGATGTGGCCGTAGCGCCGGTGGATATCCCGGATAGCCAGAAGGGATTCCTCACGATCCGCCATCCGCTCCCCGATACCGAGCAAAAGGCCGGTGGTAAACGGGATCTTCAGTTTTCCGGCATCCTCGATCATCGTGAGCCGGACTTCCGGCTCCTTTCCCTTCGAGCCCCGGTGTGCCGGTACCCGTGCGGTGGTCTCGAGCATCAGCCCCATACTCGCGTTGACCGCATGGAGACGTTCCATTTCGTCAATGGACAGGATACCCGCATTCGTGTGGGGAAGAATCCCGTATCCTATGCTCGTTTTGCACATTGCGAGGCAATAATCAAGGATTGTCCGGAACCCGGCCGCATGGATGACGGCAGGAAATCCCGGGTCCTCTTCCGGGCGCTCTCCAAAGGTGAAGAGGGCTTCAGTGCACCCCAGTGCTGCCCCCGTTTTCAGGATCCTGTCAACCTCGTCCGGTGCCATGAGGCACCCTTCCTGCACCGGTGTCCAAAAACCGCAGTACCCGCACCGGTTCCGGCAGACCGTTGTGAGCGGGAGAAATACATTTTTCGAGAATGTGACCGGCCGGTCGTGCATGAGAAGTGATGATCGTCTTCTCTCTTGAATGTTGACCCTGCGTTCTCCTGCGCGGTGAGGTAGTCAAACGGTAACCATAATGTAGCGGGCAGGTAATAGTTGTGAATACCAGAACCGGGCAGCATCCGCCACGGTATGCAAGGAGTGAGAATGTCGCAGGAGGCAAGCGAACTGGACCGGAGACCATACAAGCCCTGCAGTACGGGAGGGCAGGATGCAAATGATTCTCAGACCCTCGCCGAACTGAATGCCACGATAGCGTTGCTTGAAAAGAAACTGCACATCATCGGCAATGTCACGCGCCACGATGTCCTGAACCAGCTGACCGTGGTTTTTATGTATAACGAGCTGCTCGGGATGATGACCGAGGATCCGAAATTTAAAAGTTTTCTTGAAAAAGAGAAGTCCGCGCTCAACAAAATCCGGCACCAGTTCCAGTTTGCCAAGGACTACCAGAATATTGCCGTTCATCCCCCCCGGTGGCAGAACATACGGAACCTTGTACACCGCGTAAGCGAGGAATTCGACTTCAAACAGGTCAGGATCACCGTGGATACCGGGGGGGCTTCCGTGCTTGCGGACCCGCTTTTCGACCGGGTATTCCACCATCTGTTCGATACTACCCTGCTTCACGGGGAGAGCGTGACCGAGATGAAAATATCCATCCGGCAGACCGGCCGTTCCACGCTTCTCCTCGTGGAAAACAACGGGGCATGTATCCCGGCCACGGACAAGGAGAAGATCTTTGAACGCGGGTACGGCAAGGGGTCCGGCTGGGGCCTCTTCCTTGCACGGGAGATCCTCGCGGCTACGGGAATGACCATCAGCGAGACCGGTGATCAGGAGAAGGGGGTACGGTTCGAGATTACCCTGCCCCCAGGCACGTTCCGTCTGGATGGCGGGGAACCGCCCGCGCCGTGAGGGAGCCTGCGGTCTCGCCTGCCATTGACAAACGGATCATGTTTTTTTTTTAAAATATCCGCATGGTCCCCCGGGCGAATTAACGTGGCGTGACTGTTGCCAACCCGAAGCCTTTTCTCATAACCGTTGCTGAATAATATTCAGGATATGAGCATGCGGATGGAATTGGTAACAGGTATGGAGGGCGCCGCCATTGTTATCGTCCTTTTCCTTATTGCAGCGGCGGCCGGGTGTCTTGAGCAGGAGACCACCAAGCCGGTTGTATCTTCCTCGCCCGCATCCACGCCAATACCCGTGCCTTCGGTTCATCCCCCGAAGCCATTCTACTCCTTCTCGCTTCCTGAGTTCCAGAAAATCCTTGCCCCGAATATAACCCTCGCGCTTCCCGGATACCTGCCGGACGGTTTTTTCTTCAACACCGGTTCAGCCCCGTGGGCTTCCCTGGATGGCCTGATGAATGAAGGCGTATATTCAGTCACCTACAACCGCGGCCAGGATGAATGGGTGACCCTGAGCGAGCAGTCCCGGAATGCCACAACATGTCCGGACTGGCCGGAATTCCGGTTAGCTGATGTGGGAAAGACGCTGACACAGAGCGAGGGACGGAGCGAGCTGAGCTGGGGACGCTACGGATGGTGCTTTACCCTTTCAGGCATGCTGCCTAAGGAAGAGATGGAAAAAATTGCTGCATCAGTCAAACCTGTACCGTATCGCGAAGGCATAACCCCTCCCTACGAGTTCCGGCCCCCGGCACATCCGCTGATCCATAACTTCTCCGTGAACCGGAGCACAACGGAAAAGAATGTTACTATCACGGTCGAGTCCCTTGACTGTACCGCAGAAGCGTGCAGGGCCGTGATACGGCTCGGTATTGCCTCTCCCCCGTCGTTCTCCGTGCCCCCCGGCATGACGGCGCCCCCGGTCTATCCCGACCCCCATGCGGAGTGGCGGGTGGATGGCGGGCGGCCTCTGCTAAAAATGCCCGGCAGCATGGGGTACCGTCCGGAGGGTGAGACAACCCTCACCTTCTGGAATATCGAACCCCTGCCGGCAGACTCCCGCGAGCTTGAAGTGAATTTTTCCCGGGTGAACGGGGTCTTTGGGCCCTGGGTGATCACTGTCCCTCTTGAACCCTCAGGAGGCCGGTTATCGGCAGTGTCTACGGGACTGGAGGATCCGTCATGAAAGAGACAGTCCGCCAGCTTATCCATCTCTGTTTCGGCCTTGGGATCGCGGCCCTTGTCTGGTTCTTCGACCATGCTGTTGTTATCGCGGTCCTTGCAGGCGGACTCCTGGCCGGGGTGGTCCTCGTTGACCTCATCCTCCGTGGCTATACGATCCCGGTCCTCTCCCCGCTCGTGCAGTTTGGGGACCGTGGCGATCCCATGCCGGGGAAAGGGGCGTTTTTCTACGTGGTGAGCAGCCTTTCCTGCATCATCCTGTTTCCGGTATCGCTGGTCGTACCGGCGCTCGTTGCCCTTGCAGTCCTCGACAGTGTCACGACCCTTGCCGGTTTACGATTTGGCAGGCACCGTATCTACAACGGGAAGTCCTGGGAGGGGACCCTGTCCGGAATCTTCGTGACATCCCTCTGCCTTCTCCCATTCCTCACGCTCACCGGAGCACTGGCAGTCGCTGTCATTGCGGGGATCATCGAACTCTTCTCTCCCGTTGACGACAACCTCGTCATACCCGTGGGTGTCTGTACGCTGCTCATGCTGGTGCCGGCGCTTGTGTGAACTGCGGGGCACGGATAAAAAAAGTGGTCGTACAATCTGGAAATCTTGCGGGGGATATCCTCACTCACTATCGTGAGGCACCCGCGGGGCGCCCTTCAGGACAGCGGCGGGCATCACCCCTATGTAAAGGGGGGGCTTCAGCCACCGGTAATTGGATCTGGTTCAACAACCTTCTGATGTATCCCTGAAAGAGGACAATCCTGTCGCAAGGCCTCCCCGCCCCGATGGGGGGCAGGGTTGGTGCCAGAGGATCGATCATGGGGAGAGAGGTTTTCTCCAGAGACTATTTGTGATTCAGGATCCCTTCCTGCGTAAGGTTGTCACCCGCCCGGGAACGGCGCCTGTTGCGATCTCCCAAGTAATCGTGCAGGAACTGTGTCGGGATCGAAATTGTGATGCGGCGGGGGCTGCAGCCCGAAAGAGCGTAGGTTTTTGGAGTTATTTCTATGGCGTAAAAAAAAGGGAACCTCGTTACTCTGCTTTTTTTATCTCCTCCGGGTCTACCGCAACGCAGACATCGACTTCCCGTGCTTTCGGGCGCGTGAACCGTGAGTCGTATACCTCGAAATCAAAGGTGTAGGTGCGGGGAAGGTCGGACAGCCAGACCATGCTCCAGATTGCGAGGACTTCATCCGGCATCTGCCCTTTGGCACTGAAGACAGCATAGGTCTGGGCAGGGATCTTCCGGACCTCCATACCCTCCGGAACAGTCCCGGCGCGGGTCACCCCGCAACCGATAAGGTACGAGAATGCCCCGCGCCAGTCGGTCTCGTAATCCGAGTACACGGCATACATGATGGGCGGGACAGCGCGGTTCTTGATCTTCGCGGAGGCATTTGTCTGCAGGAACGTCGCCCATGCCGCCATCATGTCCTTCGTGCTCCTGCCGTCTGCACCGGTAGTGCGGCGGGCAATACCAACAACCGTCCTTGCCGGGATATTTTTTACGGTAAACGGGAGATCGATCTTATACATCAGGACAGTATCAGTGCCCGGGAAAATTAAACCGTACTCTGTCCACCCGGCTATGGCCGGGTATGGATCAGCACCTTTTTTTCATTACCCGGCAAACCCCGGTATACCATGTGTCCACCGGCTCTTATCCCCTATAAGCCAAAAAACCCGAAGACCCGGCTCTCCGCCCTGCTCTCCCAGGAAGAGCGGGAGCAGTTTGCCGCTGCGATGCTCGAGGATGTCAAGGCTGCCGTGAAGGACGCGATGTGCAGCCCGGTCCTCGTCTGCTCCGAACTTTTTGATTCCGAGGACGTCCAGGTCACCATTGCTGATACGGACCTGAGCGGGAGCCTGAATGCCATCCTGCCCCAGAACCCCGGCCCTGCCCTGATCATCATGGCTGATCTCCCGCTCGCGGATACCGCTTCCATCAGGCGGGTGATCTCCACTGAAAAAGATATAGCAATCGTGCCCGGGCGCGGGGGGGGCACGAACGCGATCTTCATGAAAGAGCCTCATAAGTTCCATGTCGATTATTATGGAGCGAGTTTTTTAAAACACATGAAAATAGCGGAGGATGCCGGCCTGTCGGTTGAAGTCATCGACTCATTCCGGCTGCATACAGACATTGATGAACCATGGGATCTCGTGGAGCTCCTCATCCACGGCACGGGGAAGAGCAGGGCATACCTTGAAGATCTGGGTTTTCTCCTGTCCGTGGACAAGGGCCGTGTTGGAGTCAGACGCGGACAATAATGCTTTTTATTTCGTTTACGCATGACATAAAACGGGCGGACACCGGGATGAACGAAGCGGAGTATATCGAGCGTCTGCCCGATGAGCACGTTTCGGCTGAAGAACGTGATCAAACCGGGGCTTTGCCATAGCCATGTAAATATGGTTTGATCTCGTGCATCCTCGATGGGTAACCGGGTACCGGACGTCTGCCGGTAAAAAAAGAGGCAATTTTTCTGCTCTGGAGAGATGTTGTTAAAACCTAATTGCCACGAGAATTACGATGGGACCCCGGGCGCCCGCTGCCTCGTCCTTCGGAGCTTGACGGTGTCTGAAAGTCGTATGAAAAAAGATCCCATTTTTTTGAGGCGGCGCCGGAAATAACCGGAAGATTTCTCGTCATTTCTCCATTCCCTTGCCAAAGACCCCCATAAAGAGGCATTTGTCTGCGGCAATGGATTCCACCCCGATAAAGTCATCAGATACGGAAAGACCAATCCCCCGGATGATGGCAGCGGGAGCGCACTCGTCCGCCTCGCCCATGACGAGTTCTGCAGCGGATGCAATATTGTCGGCCACCGCCCGCTTCGTCACCTCGAGTTTCCTGCCGAACAGGTCGCTCCTGCCGCGATCGTCGATGACGGACGGGATACCGGCACAGCCGATGGCAACCCCGCTGGAGCCGGAGCGCATGGCGTGCGTGCGGCTGTCGGCAATGATGACCCCGATCTGTGCTCCGGTTGCCTGGTCTACCGCTCTTTTTATTCTCCGGGCACTTTCGTCAGGATTGGCAGGGAGCGGGGTAACGCAGCCTGGCGGGGCATTGGAAGCATCCACGCCGGCATTGGGAAGGAGCGTTCCGCCTTTCATGCAGAGCAGGAAATGGGGGATACCGCCGACCACAGAGTCGCTCTCCCGGAGCACGATCTCAGCGGTAGCGGGATCCATCTGGTACTTTTCAGCCAGTCTCTGCGCGTGGGCCGAAGGCGTTATTTCAGAGAGCCGTATCACATTTCCTTCGGAAGTTGCAACCGCCGTTTCGGCGAGGACAAGGATATCCCCGTCACGAAACCCTCCACACGTGACTTCTGCCGCAGCAATAACCCGTTCAGCAAGAGAATCGCCGCTCCGGATAATGCCGGTCGAAAGCCCGAAGACCTCAAACGAACCATTCATCGCCGCTTCACCAGGTGTTCGAAAACACGGATGGTATCCACGGTTTCCTTAACGTCGTGTGTCCGCACCATGGCAGCACCTTTCTGGAGCAGTGTCAAATTCACCGCCAGGCTGCCAAAAAGGCGGTCCTGGGGTTCTTTATTGAGCAGGTTGCCGATGAAACTCTTCCGGGAAGCGGCAGCAAGAAGCGGGCGGTCATACCGGAGGAACTCGTCAAACCGGCGGCAGAGTTCCCAGTCGTCTTCAACTGACCGCAAGGGGGTCCACAACCCGATACCGGGATCGAGAATAACGTTCCCCACACCCGCCGATTCGCAGCGTTGCATTACATGGACCAGCGCCTGGTGGGTGGCCACGACTCCCACCGCATCGCCCGGCTGGTAACCGGTTGCCATTACGATTGCGGGCAGGCCGGCGTCAGCAACCCGTTTGACATAGGCAGGTGAACAGAACCCGGCAATGTCATTGACCGCGTGGATCTCGTGCTGCATGCAGACATCCAGCACCCAGGGGTTCATGGTGTCGACAGAGATGGTAAACCCTGTCCCGTCAAGTTCCCGGAGCGCACCATCGATACGTTCTGCCTCCTGGGTCCCGCTTATGGCCTGGGTATTGGGAGCAGTGCTTCTTGCACCGATATCGAGCATGTCGGCGCCGGCCTCCACCATCTCCACGGCTTTCGCATGGATCTCCTTTGTCGGGATGAACGAGTCACTGTAAAAAGACTCCGGGGAGCAGTTGATGACACCCATCACGCGAACGGGGGCTTCCCCCCCGATAGTGAGCTTGTTTATCGTGCACGGTCTCATCGCCTCACCTTTGCAGCCTTAAACGTATTCTCCATGAGGGTGGCAATGGTCATCGGGCCGACTCCGCCGGGAACCGGGGTAATAGCCGATGCGATGTCTCTCACCGCAGCAAAGTCTACGTCTCCTACCAGGCTCCCGTTCAGCCGGTTGATACCAACATCAATGACAACCGCGCCGGGTTTTACCATCTCCGGCGTAATGAAATGCGCCCTGCCGATGGCGGAAACAAGGATGTCTGCCCGTTTCAGTTCCCCGCCAAGGTCCCGGGTCTTACTATGGCAGATCGTGACTGTTGCATCGGCGTTGGTCAGGAGTGCCGCCATCGGTCTCCCGACTTCTATGCTGCGGCCGGCCACGACCGCACGGGTGCCGGTAACGGGGATTTTGTATTCCGACAGGAGGGTCATGATCCCGGTCGGCGTGCAGGGGGTGAAGCGGGGCCTGCCGGAGAAAAGGAGGCCAAGGTTCTCAGGATGGAACCCATCCGCGTCCTTTGCCGGGCTGACCGATGCAATCACCTTCTCGGTATCCACCTGGTGAGGGAGGGGGAGCTGGACCAGGATCCCGTCAATCTCCGGGTCCGCGTTCAGCTGACTGACATTTTCCAGCACCTCCTCTGTTGTCGTATCTTTCGGCAGTTCGATACCTAAGGAACCGATCCCAACCTGTTCGCAGGCCCGGTGCTTCATGCGCACGTACATCCGGGAACCGGGATCGTCTCCCGCGATAACCGTGGCAAGGCGGGGGCAGAGGCCGGACTCCTCAATACGCCCTTTCACGAGCTCAAGATGCTTTTGAGAGCATTTTTTACCATCAAGGATTATGGCCATAGAGGGTCCGGAAAAATCATTCGGGATAGAGCGTGAACTTTGACGCAAGGGCTTCGACCCTGTCGTGCACGTCCCGGATGTTCTTTTCGTTCCTGATGTCCTTGATTACGCCGGCAATCCAGCTGCCGATGAGGCGCATCTCGGCTTCTTTCATGCCCCGCGAGGTGACGGCAGGTGTCCCGATACGCAGGCCGCTCGTCACGAACGGGCTCTTGGTCTCGTTCGGGATGGTGTTTTTGTTGACCGTGATGGCGGCTTTGCCGAGCGCCGTCTCGGCCTCAAGACCGGTGATGCCCTGGTCCGTGAGGTCAAGGAGCATGAGGTGATTGTCGGTACCGCCCGAAACCAGGCGGAGACCATTGTTCATCAGGGTCTCGGCGAGGACCTGGGCGTTCTTCACGATCTGTTTGTTGTAGGCCTTGAACGAGGGTTTGAGCGCTTCTTCAAAACAGACCGCTTTTGCCGTTATCGTGTGCATCAGGGGTCCCCCCTGCATACCGGGGAAGACAGCCTTGTCGATGGCCACGCCAAGGTCCGCATTGCACATGATGGCGCCGCCGCGGGGCCCCCTTAGCGTCTTGTGGGTGGTGGTGGTGGTGAAATTCGTCACACCGATCGAGGTCGGGTGGAGACCGGTGGCTACGAGCCCGGCGATATGGGCAATGTCTGCCATACAATAGGCCCCGACATCGTCGGCTATTTCCTGGAATGCCTTGAAATCGATGGTCCTTGGGTAAGCCGAAGCACCGCAGACAAGGATCTGCGGCTTCTCCTTCTTTGCCATTTCCGCAACGGTGCCATAGTCAAGCATCTCGGTCTTTTCGTCAACGCCGTACTGGGCAACCTGGTAAAATTTGCCGGTAAAGCTGACCGGTGAGCCATGGGAAAGGTGGCCGCCCTGGTTGAGCTTCATGCTCAGTATCTTCTCTCCCAGCTTCATGTACGCAAAATAGACCG
>ERZ795054.4424-NODE-4424-length-10337-cov-127.620599_pt1 | contig 10337 bp, 9 predicted proteins | sample MGYA00375138_ERZ795054 | MGnify/ENA primary metagenome ERZ795054 (study PRJEB30183, sample SAMN05720215) | anaerobic digester metagenome | isolation source: active sludge of municipal wastewater-treating anaerobic digesters | place: USA | collected 2014-12-23 ...
GCGTCATCGAATTGATGATGCCCTCGACGCGGCCGACCATCTTGTTTTCCGCCCCGGCCGGCAATTGACCGGCGGCCTGTGCAATCTGCGCCGGCATCTTGTCCATCAGCGCCGACAGGCCACCCATGCTGCGCATCTGGGCAATTTGCTCCTTGAAATCGTTGAGGTCGAAGCCCTTCCCTGATTTCAGCTTCTTGGCGAAAGCGACCGCCTTTTCCTCGTCCAGCCCCTTCTTGGCCTCCTCGATCAGCGACAGCACATCGCCCATGCCGAGAATCCGCGACGCCATCCGCTCGGGGTGGAACGCTTCCAGGCCGGTCAACTTTTCGCCGACGCCGGCAAATTTGATCGGCTTGCCGGTAATGTGGCGGACGGACAGCGCCGCCCCGCCGCGCGCATCGCCATCGAGCTTGGTCAGCACGACGCCGGTCAGCGGCAAGGCTTCGCTGAACGCCTTGGCGGTATTGACGGCATCCTGCCCGAGCATCGCATCGACCACAAACAGCGTTTCGATGGGACTCAAGGCCGCATGCAGGCGCTTGATTTCGGCCATCATCTCTTCGTCGACCGCAAGACGGCCCGCCGTATCGACCAGCAGCACCTCATGGTAGTGACGCTTCGCCCAATCAACTGCCGCCAACGCAATCGCCTCCGGCTTTTCGCCGACCGTCGACGGGAAGAAATCGACGCCAGCCTGCCCGGCCACCGACTTCAACTGCTCGATGGCCGCCGGGCGATACACGTCGCAGGAAACCACCAGCACCTTCTTCTTGTGGTTTTCCTTCAGAAACTTGCCCAGCTTGCCGACCGTGGTGGTCTTGCCGGCACCTTGCAAACCGGCCATCAACACAATGGCCGGCGGCTGGGTGTTGAAGCTGATGCCCTCATGAGCGTCGCCCATGATCCGCGCCAGTTCGCGATGCACGACGCCAACCAGCGCCTGGCCAGGACTCAGCGAGCCGATCACCTCTTCGCCGACCGCCTTTTCCTTGACCGAGGCAATGAAATCCTTGATCACAGGCAGCGCGACATCCGCCTCCAGCAAGGCCATGCGCACCTCGCGCAGGGCATCGGCAATATTGGATTCGGTCAGGCGCGCCTCGCCCTTCAGCGTCTTCATGACGCGGGCAAGGCGATTGGTCAGGTTATCGAGCATGGTGGATAGGCTTCTAGTAGAATTCGCGGATGGCCGACATTGTAATTCAGCTTCTGCCCCACATCGCCGCCGCCCTGCTTTACGGCGCGCTCGGCTTCCATTTCTGGAATACCCGCTGGCGTGACCACGGAGATCAGTGCGTTGCCTGCCCCATGCAGGCATGGGAACGCACCGCCATCGCCGCCACGCTGATGATTCACGGCTACGCGCTGTATGGCGCACTATTCACCGAAGCCGGCATGCGTTTTTCCTTCAGTTTCGCCCTGTCGCTGATGATGTGGCTGGCTGTGCTGATCTACTGGCTGGAAAGTTTCATGTCCCGCATGGAAGGCATGCAGCCGCTGGTGCTTCCGCTGGCCGCACTATGCACTGCGCTTCCCGTGTTTTTCCCCAATGTGCACCTCGTTGCGCACGCCAGCGCCACCGGGTTCAAACTTCATTTTCTCGCTGCCATGCTGGCCTACAGCCTGCTGACCCTGTCTGCGCTGCACGCAATTTTCATGGGCTTCACCGAGAATGCGCTGCACAAGCGCCTGATGCGACGCAGCCTGACCAGCCTGCCGCCATTGCTCGTCATGGAATCCCTGCTTTTCCGCATGCTGCTGCTGGGCTTCACCCTGCTGACACTAACCGTCGGTAGCGGGGTGTTCTTTTCCGAAGCGCTGTTCGGGAAGCCACTGAGCCTGGACCACAAGACACTGTTTGCGTTTGCCTCATGGGGCATCTTCGCTACCTTGCTGATCGGCCGCCATGCCTGGGGCTGGCGCGGCAAGCGGGCATTGCGCTGGACACTGGCAGGCTTTGCCCTGCTAATCCTTGCCTACGTCGGCAGCCGCTTTGTCGCCGAAGTGATTTTGGGGCGCACCTGATACGTGGATGAAATCCCCTTATCGGCACTACTGCTGACGCTGGTCGTACTGCTCGCACTATCAGCCTTCTTCTCGATGAGCGAGACGGCCATGATGGCTTCCAACCGTTTCCGCCTGCGGCACATGGCGCAATCGGGCCACCGGGGCGCAGAAATGGCCCTTGCCTTGCTCAACAAGACCGACAAGATGCTTGGCGTCATCCTGCTCGGCAACAATCTCATCAACTCCGCGGCCGCCACTCTGGTCAGCGTGATTTCCATCGAGTTGTTTGGCGAGGAAAAATGGGCCCTGGGTGTCGGCACGCTAGTGGTCACCTTTGCCATCCTCGTTTTTTCAGAAATTACGCCCAAGATCATCGGCGCCACCCATGCCGACCGACTGGCGATAATCCTGGGCTATGTACTGACGCCGCTTCTGCGCTTTTTCTATCCGGCAGTCTGGTTCATCAATCTGTTCGTCAGCGTCCTGTTGCGACTGATTCGCCTTACACCTCCGGCCAACAACGAAGCGCCTCAACTCTCGCCTGAAGAGTTGCGTAGCCTGGTGCTGGAATCTTCCCGTCTTATCCCCAACAAACACAGGGCGATACTGGCCGGTCTCTTCGAACTCAACAGCATCACGGTCGAAGACGTGATGACGCCGCGCGGCGCCATCGAGATTCTCGATCTTGAACGGCACTGGGAAGACGTTTGTAGCCAGCTCGCCACCAGCCACCATAGTCGACTGCCGGTCTGCCGGGAATCGCTGGATCAATTGGTCGGCATACTTCCGGTTCGGCGCCTGCTCGGCAATATCGGCGATCCGGACTTCGATGAAGCGGATTTGCTTTCCCAACTCCAGCCCCCCTATTACATTCCGGCCGGAACAGCGGTGTTTTCGCAACTCGCATTCTTTCAGGAAAATCGCCAGCGGATTGGCTTCGTCGTTGACGAATATGGCGAAATCCTCGGACTGCTGACACTGGAAGACATCATCGAAGAGTTCGTCGGCGAATTCACGACATCGATGCCCGGAATGGGCCATTCGCTGACTTGGGAACCCGATGGCAGCGCCATCGTCGAGGGTTCGAGGTCACTGCGCGACATCAACCGCATGCTGAATCTTGGCTTCCCTCTGGATGGGCCAAAAACGCTTAACGGACTGATCCTCGAACATTTCCAGGATATTCCGGAGGCGGGCGTCAGCATCAAGTTGACCGGGATCGCCGTCGAGATCCTGCAAACCCAGGATCGCAGTGTCGTGACCGCGCGGATTTTCAGGCCCCTCAATAGCTAACGCCTGTACCCATCCTTTACAAACCCGAGCCTACGTAGCATCATCGCTCAATCTAAACGGCATCCAACGCGCATTCAATGTCCGCCACACCTCAAGCAGCCCCTCTCAGCGGTCTCGCCCGTGCACTGGTTCAGGCGGGACGGCTCAAGGAAGCCGAGGCCGAACAATTGCTTGCCCAATCCCATCAGGACAGGGTCTCGCTGGTCGAAGCGGTCATCGCCAGCAAGAAGATAAGCTCGATGGATCTCGCACGTTTCGTCGCCGACACCTTTGGTTACCCGTTGCTCGACCTGAACGTCTATGATGAGACGCACATTCCCGCCAACGCCATCGACCGAAAGTTGATCGCCACGCATCGGGTCATTCCCCTGAACAAACGGGGCAACCGGCTATCCGTAGCGATCGCGGATCCGACGAATCTGCGAGCGCTGGACGAAATTCGTTTCCAGACCGGCCTTGGCGTAGACCCCATTGTCGTCGAACACCCAAAATTACTCCCGCTGGTCACAAAATATGCCGAATCGGCGGAAGAAACGCTAAAGAACTTTACTTCCGACGACATCAACCTCGATTTCCTCGACGAGGAGTCGATGGCCAAGGCCGACGAGGCGGTCTCCCAGGAAATCGACGACGCGCCGGTTGTCAAATTCATTCAGAAAATTCTGCTGGATGCAATCAATGACAGCGCATCGGATATCCATTTCGAGCCCTACGAAAAGTATTACCGCATTCGTGTCCGCGTCGATGGCGTACTTCGCGAGGTCGCCAAGCCTCCATTGGCGATCAAGGACAAGATCGCTTCCCGAATCAAGGTCATTTCCCGTCTGAATATCGCCGAAAAGCGGGTTCCCCAGGATGGGCGAATGAAACTGGTGCTCTCCAAGACCCGCGCCATCGACTTCCGTGTCAGCACATTGCCAACCCTCCAGGGCGAAAAGATCGTTATGCGCATTCTGGATCCGACGTCGGCAACCTTGGGCATCGAGGCACTCGGTTACGAGCCCGAGCAAAAGGAGACGCTACTCGAAGCGATCAGCCGCCCATACGGCATGGTTCTGGTAACCGGCCCCACCGGCTCGGGAAAGACCGTTTCGCTCTACACCTGCCTCAATATCCTGAACAAGGATGGCGTCAATATCTCGACTGCGGAAGATCCGGCAGAAATCAACCTGCCTGGCATCAATCAGGTCAATGTCGACGACAAGGCCGGACTGAATTTCGCGGTGGCCTTGAAGGCGTTCCTTCGTCAGGATCCGGACATCATCATGGTCGGCGAAATCCGCGATCTGGAAACAGCAGAAATTGCCATCAAGGCAGCGCAGACAGGCCACATGGTCATGTCCACGCTGCACACCAACGACGCGCCAGCCACCCTGACCCGCCTGATGAACATGGGGGTACCAACCTTCAACATCGCCTCCAGTATCCTGCTCATTACCGCCCAACGTCTGGCACGTCGTCTCTGCACTTGCAAGAAACCGATCGACGTACCTCACCAGACTTTGATCGAAGCCGGATTCACGACCGAAGACCTTGACGGCTCATGGACACTGTTCGGCCCCGATGGTTGCGACCGCTGTAAGGGCACGGGTTACAAGGGACGGGTCGGGATCTATCAGGTAATGCCAATTTCCGAAGAAATGCAGCGACTGATCATGAGCGGTGCCGGCGAATTGGATCTGGCGCACCAGGCCAGCCGCGAAGGCGTCAAGAACCTACGCGAATCAGGTCTGCTAAAGGTAAAACAGGGAATGACCTCGCTTGAAGAGGTTCTGAGCACAACGAACGTATAACGGGGAAGGACAACGGATGGCTACCGCCGCAAAAGCTAGGACTCTTGTTGTCAAGGAACACACCTTCCAGTGGGAAGGAAAAAGTCGGGATGGCAAACCCATCCGGGGGGAGATGCGTGCAGCCAGCCTGGCGGTAGTTCAAACCAGCCTGCGCCGTCAAGGGGTACTTGATGCCAAGGTTAAAAAAGCGCGTTTCAAAGTCGGCGGCAAAGTCAAAGAGAAGGATATTTCCCTTTTTACACGGCAACTCGCCACGATGATGAAAGCGGGAGTTCCGCTTCTCCAAGCATTCGAGATCGTTGGGCGCGGTCACGCCAATCCGGCGGTAGCCAAGCTCCTGCTGGACATCAAAGCAGATGTTGAAACCGGCAGCTCGCTGTCGCAAGCCTTCAGGAAGTATCCATTGTACTTTGATGCCTTGTACTGCAATCTGGTCTCAGCCGGCGAACAAGCGGGCATTCTCGATACGCTCCTTGATCGACTTGCAACCTACAAGGAAAAAATTCTCGCGATCAAGAGCAAGATCAAGTCGGCATTGTTCTATCCCATAGCGGTCATAGTTGTTGCCTTCATCATCACTGCCGTAATCATGATTTTCGTCATTCCGGCGTTTAAAGATGTCTTCAAGAGCTTTGGAGCCGATTTGCCGGCTCCGACCTTGATCGTGATCGCCATCTCTGACTTCTTCGTTGAATGGTGGTGGGCAATCTTTGGCTCAATATTCGGAGGATTTTTTGTATTTTTCGAAGCTTGGAAGCGCTCTGAAAAAATCCAGATGCTGATGGATCGCACTCTGCTAAGACTGCCTGTATTTGGCGACATTATCCGCAAAGCGGTAATCGCACGCTGGTCACGGACTCTTTCGACCATGTTTGCCGCTGGCGTGCCACTAGTCGAGTCCCTCGAGTCAGTCGGTGGCGCCGCCGGCAACTATGTTTACAAGGCTGCAACCAAAGAAATCCAAGGTGAGGTTTCGACTGGCACGAGCCTTACAAATGCTATGACGAACGTCAAACTGTTCCCCAACATGGTCACCCAGATGGTCGCCATCGGCGAAGAATCCGGCGCCCTCGACTCGATGCTGAGCAAGGTTGCTGACTTCTTCGAGCAGGAAGTCGATGATGCCGTCGAAGCGATGTCCAGCCTGATGGAGCCGATCATCATGGTGGTACTCGGCACGCTGATCGGGGGCATGGTCATCGCGATGTATCTCCCCATCTTCAAGCTGGGCGCCGTGGTCTGATGCTGCTCGATTCTCTGGGCGGCCTGGCTGCCGTTGCCGGGCTGCTCGGTTTGTGTGTCGGTAGTTTTCTCAACGTCGTCATTCACCGCCTGCCCAGGATGATGGAGCAGGAGTGGCATGCGCAATGCGCAGAATTAAGGGGAGAAACAGCGTCGACCGCGGCAGGCCTGACACTGGCACGCCCACGTTCCCGCTGCCCGTCCTGCGGCCACCAGATCACCGCGCTCGAGAATATCCCCCTTGTCAGCTACTTGGCCCTCCGCGGCAGGTGCTCGAATTGCGCCACACCAATCTCGGCACGCTACCCAACGGTCGAGGCGCTCACTGCCTTGCTCTCGGCCTACGCCGCCTGGCACTTCGGGCCAACCTTGCAGACCGTTGGCGCTCTGCTGCTGATCTGGGCACTGATCGCCCTGACGGTCATCGACTTCGACACCCAATTGCTCCCGGACTCGATCACCCTGCCGCTTTTGTGGTTTGGACTGGCGTTCAATCTGTTTGGTACCTACGTAGACCTGCCATCGGCAGTCATCGGCGCGATAGTCGGCTACCTTAGCCTGTGGTCGGTATTCTGGCTATTCAAACTGGCCACCGGCAAGGAGGGCATGGGTTATGGCGACTTCAAACTGCTCGCCGCGCTCGGCGCCTGGCTGGGTTGGCAGATGCTGCCGGTAGTCGTTCTGCTTTCCTCGGTTGTCGGTGCCGCAATCGGCATCGGGCTGATCGTCAGCAGCCGGCATGGGCGCAACACACCGATTCCTTTTGGCCCTTATCTCGCGATCGCCGGACTCATCGCGCTATTCTGGGGCGCTCAGTTGACGCGCGCTTATCTTGGGCTGATGGCTTGAAATACCGGTTCCGCACCCTGACATAAGCATCTCTGACTTCTCGGTTATAATTCAAGGTTTTGGAGGATTCCCATGCCGATTTATGAGTATCGCTGTGATTCCTGCGGCTCCCAGAAAGAACATCTGCAAAAGATGAGCGATCCGCAGCTCACAACCTGCCCCGAATGCGGTAACGAAAGCTACAGCAAGCTGCTCTCTGCCGCTGGTTTCCAGCTCAAGGGCAACGGCTGGTATGCCACGGACTTCAAGGGTGGCAGCAAGCCGGCCGCTAAAGCAGACAGCGCGCCACCTTGCCAGGGTGGTTCGGGAGCATGCACCCCGTGCGCGGCCAGCTGATCAAACGCTACTTCCTGACCGGGCTCCTGATCTGGGTGCCCTTGGTCATTACCGGATGGGTATTGTCGTTCATCGTCAGCACACTGGATCAATCCTTGCGCCTGCTGCCAGAAGCCATTCATCCGCAAAGACTATTCGGTTTCGCGATCCCGGGAGCCGGCGCCCTGCTGACCTTGGCCATGATTCTGCTGACCGGCCTGCTTGCCGCCAATTTCATCGGCCAGAAGCTGGTTACCTGGTGGGAAATGCTGCTGGCGCGCATTCCAGTCGTCAATTCCGTTTATAACAGCGTAAAGCAGGTATCGGATACGCTTTTCTCGTCCAACGGCAACGCCTTCCGCAAGGCTCTACTCGTCCAGTATCCGCGCGAGGGTAGCTGGACCATCGCCTTCCTGACCGGCAAGCCTGGCGGTGACGTCATCAATCATCTCGACGGCGAATATGTCAGCGTTTATGTGCCGACCACGCCGAACCCGACCTCCGGGTTTTTCCTGATGATGCCCAAGCGCGATGTCGTCGAACTCGACATGACCGTCGACGAAGCCCTCAAATACATCATCTCGATGGGTGTCGTGGCCCCGCCACCGCACACCCGCGTCATCACCAACACCTAGAATCAACCGGAAAGCTTCATGCGTACCCATTACTGCGGACAACTCAACGCCGCCCTCGACGGGCAAATCGTCACCCTGTGCGGCTGGGCCCACCGTCGCCGTGACCACGGCGGCGTCATCTTCATTGACCTGCGCGACCGCGAAGGCCTGGCCCAGGTCGTCTGCGACCCGGATCGCGCCGAGACCTTCAAGATCGCCGAATCGGTACGCAACGAGTTCTGCCTGAAGATCACCGGCAAGGTGCGCCCGCGCCCGGCCGGCACGACTAACGCCAATCTGGCCTCCGGCGAAATCGAAATTCTCTGCCACGATATCGAGGTGCTGAACCCGGCCGTCACGCCGCCGTTCCAGCTCGACGAGGACAACCTCTCCGAAAACGTCCGCCTGCTGCACCGCGTCATCGACCTGCGCCGCCCGCAGATGCAGAACAACCTGATGCTGCGCTACAAGACGGCGCGCGCCTTCCGCCGCTTCCTCGACGACCACGGCTTCATCGACATCGAAACGCCGATGCTGACCAAGTCGACCCCGGAAGGCGCCCGCGACTATCTGGTGCCGTCACGCGTCCATCCCGGCCAGTTCTTCGCCCTGCCGCAATCGCCGCAGTTGTTCAAGCAACTGCTGATGGTTGCTGGTTACGACCGCTACTACCAGATCGTCAAATGCTTCCGCGACGAAGATCTGCGCGCCGACCGCCAGCCCGAATTCACCCAGGTCGATATCGAAACCTCGTTCATGACCGAGGACGACATCACCGGCCTGATCGAAGAATTGATCCGCTACGTTTTCAAGGACGCCATCGACGTCGACCTGCCAGCCCCCTTCCCGCGCATGACCTACGCCGAAGCAATGAACCGTTTCGGCTCCGACAAGCCCGACCTGCGCGTCACGCTCGAACTCACCGAAGTCACCGATGCCGTCAAGGATGTCTCGTTCAAGGTCTTCGCCGGTGTCGCCAACAGCGAGAACGGCCGCGTCGCCGCCATGCGCATCCCCGGCGGCGCCAGCCTGACCCGTGGCGAGATCGACGAATACACCAAGTTCGTCGGCATCTACGGCGCCAAGGGTCTCGCCTACATCAAGGTCAACGACGTCACCCAGTTGAACGAAACCGGCCTGCAAAGCCCGATCGTCAAGAACCTGCATGAAAATGCCCTCAAAATCATCGTCGACCGCACCCAAGCCCAATCCGGCGACCTGATCTTCTTCGGCGCCGACAAGGCCAAGGTGGTCAACGACGCGCTCGGCGCCCTGCGCACCAGGATCGGCCACGAAAAGGGCTTCGTCAATGGCAAGGCCTGGGAACCCCTGTGGGTCGTCGATTTCCCGATGTTCGAATACGACGAGGACGACAAGCGGTGGACCGCCTGCCACCACCCGTTCACCAGCCCCAAGGACGAACACGTTGCCCTGCTCAAGACCGACCCCGGCAAATGCCTGGCCAAGGCCTACGATCTGGCACTCAACGGCTGGGAAATCGGCGGCGGCTCGGTGCGTATCCACCGCGCCGAAGTCCAGGAAACTGTATTCGACGCGCTCAACATCGGCGCGGAAGAACAGCAGGCCAAGTTCGGCTTCCTGCTCGACGCGCTGAAGTACGGCGCCCCGCCGCACGGTGGCTTGGCCTTCGGCCTCGACCGCATCGTCACCATGATGACTGGCGCCGAATCGATCCGCGACGTGATCGCCTTCCCGAAGACCCAGCGCGCTCAGTGCCTGCTCACCGACGCGCCGTCCGGTGTCGACGAAAAGCAACTGCGCGAACTGCACATCCGCCTGCGCCAGAAAGTCGAAACTCAGGTCGAAGTCGCCAAGGCCTAAACCGGCATGCAAAACTGCTTGCGCTTCCTGATCGTTGCCTGGCTGGCGATCGGGAGCGCACTGGGCCTGGCCCGCGAATCGGTTGCGGTCGACTGGATTTTAGCTGCCGATTTGCCTTATGAGGCACGCCAGACGCTGCGCCTGATCAAACAGGACGGCCCCTTCCCCTACCCGCGCGACGGCATCGTCTTCGGCAACTACGAGAAGCGCCTGCCGCTCCGCCAGCGTGGCTACTATCACGAATACACGGTAAAAACACCGGGGAGCCGCGACCGTGGTGCCCGGCGCATCATTGCCGGACGCGCCGACGAGTTCTACTACACCGATGACCATTACCGCTCCTTCAGGCGCATCCGGGAATAGCCCATGAGCGACAAATTAC
>ERZ795054.4425-NODE-4425-length-10336-cov-4.971598_pt1 | contig 10336 bp, 10 predicted proteins | sample MGYA00375138_ERZ795054 | MGnify/ENA primary metagenome ERZ795054 (study PRJEB30183, sample SAMN05720215) | anaerobic digester metagenome | isolation source: active sludge of municipal wastewater-treating anaerobic digesters | place: USA | collected 2014-12-23 ...
GTGGAGATCCGGTTTAAAAAGTGAACGGTCCTTTCCGGAGTGAAGCCGGGCCACGGATTTTTCATTTGTCAGGGCCGATCCGTTCATGCTATACTCATCCCGCGTCACGATTCCGGCGCCATCGAGAGCCGGGCCCGAAATTCATTGATAACAGGTATCGTCATGCCAGCCCAATTTGACCTCCCCGCTTACCGGCCTCCCGATTTTTCGGACGGACGTTTCGCCGCCTGTCCGGTCGCTCGCACCGTAAAGGCCGAAGCGGACGGGATAATCCCCGACGGGTATCACGCGACGAGCATCTATCCCGAATACATCCAGACGAGCAAGGGAGCCTGGAAGCTGCTTTCCTCGACGCGCATGGACTGCGCCGTCGTCGTCAGCGGTGATTCGCTCGAGGTCCGGGAGTTCCGGCGCGTCAGAAAGGACGAAGCCGTGCTCGTCGGCCGCAGCGAGGACGGCGAGGAGGGAATATACGTCCACACCACCGGCTTTGTCGAGGGCGCGGCCCGTGGCGAGAAATTTTCATTTCACACGCGCCGAACGCGCGAAACCCCGTTCTCGCGCGACTACGACAGCATGTACGAGCTGCTTCGACATGAACGGGACAACGGCAAAATCGTATGGGTGCTGGGGCCGGCGCTTACCTTCGATTTCGATTCGCGCTCGGCCATGTCCGGCATCATCGATTCGGGCTATGCTCATGCCGTACTCGCCGGGAACGCGCTGGCCACCCACGACATCGAGGCGGCGCTGTACCGGACCGGGCTGGGGCAGGACATCTACACGAAGGAATACCGCCGGCTGGGGCATTATCATCATCTCGATGCGATCAACACGGTGCGGCGGCACGGTTCGATGAAAAGCCTGTTCGAGCAGGGCCTGCTGAAAGACGGAATTGTACGGTCCTGCCTGAAGCGGGACATACCGCTGGTGCTTGCCGGTTCGATACGGGATGACGGTCCGCTGCCCGAGGTGATCGCCGACGTGTACCGGGCACAGGACGCGATGCGCGCGACGGTGCAGGACGCGACGACGGTGATAGCGCTCGCCACGCAGCTGCACGCCATCGCGACGGGCAATATGCTGCCGTCGTACCAGGTCTTCGGCGAGGTGGTGCGCCCCGTGTATTTTTATATCGTCGATGTGTCGGAATTTGCGCTGGACAAGCTGGCGAACCGGGGGAGCCTGGAGGTGCGCGGGATCGTGACGAATGTTCAGGATTTTCTGATAAACCTTCAGCGCGCGCTCGCTTGAAGCGTAAGGCTGAAAGCGTGTACGGTCGGACGGATGGTGCCGCTGCCACCGCAGGGCCCGGCGATTCAACAGGACCTGCGGGCGAATGATGAGATAAAATGGGTTTCCGGACCAGGGATATGAGAGGCTTCGGTATGAGAATAAGCGCGGGTCTGGTGATACTTGCGTGTGCCGGTTTATGCGCGTGTGCATCGTCCGGCAGGAGCGGCAACGGGCCCGCGACCGAACAGCTGCGGGCGGAGAACAGCCTGATAAAAAAAAGGCTTATACTCGCGGAGCGCGAGAACGCCGTCCTGAAAGACGAGAACCTTCAATGCAAGAGCGACAACCGACAGCTTGCCGCGAGGGTTGAAAAACTGACGGCGGACATCGCGGCTCTCGATGAGCGCTACAGGAAAGACATCGCGCTGCGGGAGAACCAGTACCAGGCCCTCCAGCAGAAGAACGCCGTGCTTTCGAAGGAAAGTTCTGAAAAAATACGCGAGCTGTCGGAGCTGAACAGGGCCACCGAATCGCGGCTTGGCGGGGAGATAGCACGGATCAACGAGGAAATGCGCAGACTCCAGGAGTCGTTTACGAAGGAACGCGAAACGGTGCGCAACGAGAATACCCGGCGGGAGCTCGCCCTGGCGCGGGAGATCGAGTCATTGAAAAAGCTCGCCGAGGGACGGGAGGCCGAAGCGGCCTCCCTCAAGACGGCTCTTTCGGCGCTCGAGCAGCGCTTCGAGGAACGATCGAAAGAGGCGGAGGCGAAGGAGCGCGAATTGAAAAACAGGGATCTCGAAATCCGGCAGCTCAGGGAAAAAATCGATGCGCTTCATAAAGAGGCCGCGAGCAAGCCGGCCGGTCAATAACGGAAGGCCGATGCGAACTATTATCAGCCTGCTGGTTCCATGCGTTGTGGCGGCGGCACTCTGCGTTTTTCCCGTCCACCTTTTTGCCGGCGAAATCAACCTGCTTCTTACCCACAACCTGGAAGGCCGTTTCTCACTCCAGGAGAAGGGCCAGGATGAAAGCGATCCCCTGCTGGTGCTGGCGCAGAATATCATCGCGGAACGGCGGGCGGGGAAGGCGGAACTCTACCTCGACCTGGGAAACGCCTTCTATCCGGGAACGCTGTCGAAGTACAGCTTCGGTTCCGTCATGATGGACTATTTCAACTATCTGGGATGCGACGCAACCCTGGTTTCTTCGCGCGACCTTCGCATCGGTATCGACAACCTCGAATTCCTCCGGAAGGGCAGGAAGACGCGCCTGCTGTCAACCGGGATTACCCGCGGAAAGCAGCGGTATTTTTCGCCCTACTTCGTTTACGCGAAGAACACCGCTTCCGTCGCGATCATCGGCATTCCATCGCGGAAGATCCGCTTCGATATCGCGGAACAGGACCTCTACGGCGTGGGCCTGATGAAGGACGCCGCGGCCCTGAAACAGGTCCATGCCGAAATCGGGCAGTCGAGCGTGCGCCACGTGATCGCGCTCAGCGGCCTGGGCGTCAGGGAAACGATGACGCTTATGAACGACCATCCATGGATATCGATAGCGATATGCGGAGGGGATTATACCGGCGAGCTCTTCGGCGGGCGTGCCGGGAGGGTCGATCTCGCCGACGGTCGTTCGATCGTGATTCTCACCGAAAAGAGCGGCTATTACCTCCTCAGCCTTGCCGTGGAGGAAGGCCTCGGCGTACGCTCGCTTTCGAGGAAGCTTTCCGCGCCGATCGGGACCGACAACGCGGCGTACCGTGAGTTCGCGAACAGGCTGATATTGTGGAAGCGCAAGTTCAGGGACGAGGAGGACCGCGTACTGGCGGATATCGGTCCGGATGAAATCACGGCGGGCGACCGGCGCCTCATGTGTCTGTCCCGTGACCGGTTCAATGCCGAGGTGGCCCTGATCGAATCGGGCACCATCTCTCCGGTGACGATGCGAGACGGCGTAAAGACGTCCGATATCCTGAACATGGTGAACCAGGACTTCTATCTGTTCACGTTCCGGCTGAGCGGCGCGGATCTGCGGAAGGTGTTCGGTGCCGACGAGACGCTCCTGGTAGCCGGTACCGACGGGAAGAGCGTTCAGGGCTATCCGATCGTCGATTCGAGACGGTACCGGGTTGTCGCCCCGCAGGCCGCCTTCGAACGGGTGGAGCAGATCCTTTCCCGCGACATAGTATATACCAACAGCTGGATGAACATCACGGACCTGCTGATGGACGATTTGAAAAAACAGGGCGTTTTCACCCGTGACAACTGCGATCACCTGGACAGGAGATTTCGGGCGACCGTGGATTTTTATCTCTCGAATTTTTTCGACCAGGCGCTGGTGAAAAAAGGGGACGATATGGACGAGCCCCCGGGACAGCCCTATGAGACCTACCGCCAATGGGGGCTCGAAAACCGAATCGATTTCACCATCTACAACCGCCTGCACCAGTTCATCTTCACCCCGTACATGCTCTACACCGTGCTCCACACGCGCGACGACGATACCTACTATTACCAGAATAATCTGCTCAGGGGAACGTTCGTGTACAATCTCAACCTTCACGAGCGCGTGAAGCCCTATCACAAATCCCAGTGCGATACCGTCATCAAAGTGGTGGATGATTACAGGCCCGTGGTGGTCCGGGAGACGGCGGGAGCGAATTTTACCGGGGATTTCGTCTCGGCAAAGCTCGGCCTCGGATTCGAGAAGCGCGTGCACGACCCGGTACAGATCCCGGCCTACGGCGTGGAGGCGATCCTGTCGGCACGGGTGCCGTTTATGCGTTATTTCAGTTACGGGCTTTCGGTCGATTCCTTTCTCTCACTCCAGGGGAGCGATACGAGCCGTCGCCATATTCGCAGCCAGATCGATAATGCGCTCAGCGTTTCGGTGAACAGCTTTCTCGGGATTTCACTCAAACACCGCTGGTTTTACCTCTATTCCAGGGACTATCGAGAGGAGTACCGCAACTCGCAGGTAATCACCTCGGCCGACCTGAAAACGGATTTCAAGATCTGGTAATCCGCACGAGCCGTGACTATTCACCAATAATTTACATAACCTTCAGATTGCGTTCAATCCCGGCCTATACTTTCGCTTCACGGACCTGTTGCTTTACTCGGTGTCATTGCGTGTCGCGGTCTCATCGGGGCGCGGCAATTCCATACACTTGCCGGTTACGCGACAGGTCCACTGAAATCCGGGCGGCCATGGATTCTTCCGGCAACGGTCCGACCCGGGCAGATCAGGAAACATCGAGCGAGGTGAATAATGGAATTGAACCAGCAGCACCAGCAGGGTCAGCTGGACCTCAGGATTATCGGCGACCTCATCGCCCGTCCGTACAAAATAGGACTGTACCGGTTCGCGCCCAAGGTGAGGGTTTTTATCGAAAAGGAGGAGTATGTAATCAAGACGGCGGAGAACGATTTCGAGCTCGAGCAGGCGCTGCGGCTGCGCCACGAGGTCTTTATTTTCGAGATACTCGGAAAGAAAAAGCTCTTCGGCATCGACATCGACCGCTATGACATGCTGTGCGATCACCTGCTGGTGATTGATAAAAAGACCGAGCAGGTGGTCGGGACGTACCGCTTCAATTCCGACCGTTATTCCGATCGGTTTTATTCGGAGATGGAATTCAACCTGGGGACCCTCATGCGCAAACAGGGGGTGAAGCTCGAAATCGGCCGAGCATGCATCCATAAAGACTATCGCGGAAGTAACATGATGGGCCTGTTGTGGGAAGGGCTGTACGCTTACCTGGGGGCGCTCGGCGCGCGGTATATCTTCGGTTGTTCGAGCATTCAGACCACCGATCCCATGGACGCGGCGCGCGTTCATCTTGCGATCCGCGGCGAAAACCACGCCGACGACTCGATGGGGATTCACCCGGTGAAAAAATACGCGATACGGAACTTCACCCGTTTTACGCAGACGGCCGAAATGGAGGGCGAGGATGCGCTCCGGCGCGGCAGGGCGATCCTTCCGAGGCTGATACGGGATTATTTCCGGTTCGGCGCGGTAATCTGCGGTGAGCCGGCCCTGGATATGGCCTTCCGCTGCGTTGACGTTTTCACCATCCTGGACATGTCGTTCCTTAACAATTCCTACCGCGAGGAGCGATTCACGAAATAACGCCTTTCCCACTATAGAGGTCATGGCTGCCCGGGATTAAAAAGTGCTTTCCTTTCTCGTGCGGTGATGTTTCAGTGAAGAGGCCGTCGCGGTTCGCGGCGGCGAACTTCATGTGGGGATGCGCGCACGATGACTATCATGAGGATGACAGCCGCGATTCTTCTCGCCACGGCGTTTTGCGCCGCACGCCTGTCCGCCGACGATCCCGCCGAGCTTACGCGCAAAGGGGTGGAGCTCAGCGAACAGAAAAAATTCGATGAGGCGGCGAAACAGTTCGATCGGGCCATCGAGATCCAGGACCGAGCCTCCGCGAAGACCTATCACAACAAGGGATGGGTACGCGAGTTGAAGGGCGACTTCCCCGGCGCGCTGAAGAACTACGAAGAGGCAATAAGGCGAAATCCGAAGCAGCTTCCCTCGTATGAAAGGGCGGGATATCTCTACTACAAAACGGCCGATTACGACAAGGCCGTGGCGGCCGGCGAGCATGTCATGAAGGCCGACCCGAACAACGCCGAGGTGATCAAGTGGCTTCCGGACGCGTACAGGATGAAACTCCTCAAGCAGCAGGAGGAGCTGCTGGCGAAGCAGCGTGAGGAGGAGCGAAAGAAGAAGGAAGAAGAGGAGAGGCGCCGCGCGGCGGAAAAGAAGGACGAGAAAAAGAAAGAGGAGAAGGAGCCGGCGCGGATACTGTACGCGACCTGGGACTTTACGCTCCGCAGCGCCTATTATTTCGACGGCGGGGACTTCAAGTACGTGACGACGAGCGGCATCCCGGTGTCGTTGCCGCATATGCTCTATGTGAGCGTCATGCCGACACCCTCGTGGGAGTTCGACCTGCTGGCCGGAACGCCCCACCTCGGGGCCCTTATGCCCGAGGTTACGGCGGCCACCGAGCGGTTCCAGGTGCTCTACCACATGGATAAATGGTATCTCGGTGTGGGGGTTCTCGGCAGCCATTATAAAAATGATTTCAACTATGGAAAAGAACTCTCACTCAATGATATAAAGGTGGGTGCGGTACTCGGTTTCAGGGATGAGAAATCCACGACGAAGATCACGGCCTATCCGCGCTATCTCCCCCAGGACACCTCGCACTCGAGCGGGCGCACGCTCGACGTGGGTTTCTTCGAGTTCAGCTACCGCTACGACGTCGACAAGTCTCTCGCTTACTACTCACGGATATCGGCGGCGGACTATTATTTCTTCGACCACCGTAACAGGATTTCGAATTACTACGGCGTCTACGAGCTGAGCCTCGGGCTCGTCCTCGGCAAATACGACGAAGCCACGAAACAGAAGTTTCTGACCTTCACCATCGACCTGACCGAGCGCTTCTACCTGCTCGACCTCGCGAACGACGAGCCCTACCGCTTCGCAAACGGACAGGGGCTCTTCGGCGTCGACTCCCGCACCTGGTTCAAGGGAGACGCCTTCCCGGGGTATTACACCAACGGACACGTCTTCTCGGTGAAGGCCGAGGAAGCGATCAACCGCCACTTCTTCGTGTACCAGAAGATCGGGTTCGAGCTGACGGGCGGCAAGGGTGACCGTAACGAGTTTTTCCTGCAACTGGGCGGCGGCGCGATCTACTGATGGATGATCGAGCGGCGATCCTCGACTTCGCCCGCGGGATAGCGCTCGGTGCGGGGGAGATTTTATTGAAAGGCTTCCGCTCTCCCGGGCTGACCGTATCGTATAAGGGAGTCTCGAATCCTGTTACCAGCGCCGACCGCGAATCCGAGGATTTTCTTTATGGCAGGATCCGTGAGCGCTTTCCCGATCACGGTATTGTCGCCGAGGAGGGGAGCCGCGCGGAAGGCGGCGGTGAGTTCCTCTGGTATGTCGATCCGCTCGACGGCACGACGAACTACGCGCACGGCGTCGCCCATTTCTCGGTATCGATCGGCGTGTTCTCGAAAAGCGAAAACCGCGTTGTCGCGGGAATCGTATACGATCCGTGCAGGCGCGAGCTGTTCAGCGCGCTTGCAGGCGGAGGGGCCTTTCTAAACGGAGAGGGCATCCATGTCTCCGCATCGGACGATCTTTCACGCTCACTTATCGCCACGGGTTTTCCCTACGACAAGAATATCTCCGATAAAAACAACCTCTCCCAGTTCAACCGCATCCTTCCGCGCGTCCAGTGCGTGCGGCGTTTCGGTTCGGCCGCGCTGGACCTCTGTTACGTTTCCGCGGGCCGTTTCGACGCGTACTGGGAAATGAAAATCAGTCCATGGGACGTGGCGGGGGGGTGTCTCATTGTGGAAGAGGCCGGAGGGGTAATTACCAGGTTCAATGGAGAGCCGTACGACATCAATTTTCCGGAAGTACTCGCTGCCGGTCCCAGGCTGCATCCGTTTTTTCTCGATCTTCTTGCGGACGGGCAGGATTGACTTTTCCGGAAGGGAAGGGGATTCCCTTTAATTCAGGTTAAGTCACCGATCTTTCTCCGTTGGAAAGCGCGACTCCCCGCGCATCTCCACGAAGGGTGTCGATATACCATATGCCGGCAAGGCCGGAAATGAAAGGAGAAGCGAGATGAATGATTCTATCCGGCGTATCCTGATTATGCACGGAGGGATTGTCACTTCTGTCGGTGCTCTGTCCGGCCTGTTATATTCGTTAGCAATAAGCGGAGATATGCCTGGAAGTGTTCAGGCATGGCACCTCGCTCATCTGCAGGGAATCCTGACGGGTCTGTTGATCATTGCGGTTTCTTCCTGCGTTTCGCATATAAGGCTTGATGCAGGGAAAAGCCTTGTTATGGCGGTCTGCTTCATTATTACCGGTTACTGTTATGCGTTTGGTCCCATCTGGGGTGCCCTGTTCGGTGTTCGCGGTCTCTTCCCCGAAATGCCCGTTGCCAACATCGTCATGTTCGTTTCCAACACGGTGGCAAGCGTTTCAGTGCTTGCAGGGCTTGGCTTACTGGTCTTCGGTGCATGGAGGAAGCGAACAGAAAAAGTATAAAATGAAAATACCGTGCAACGCCTGTCGCTCCGCGCTGGGCAGATAATCCTTGCTGGAGCGGTTATCCTCCCTTGTTTTGAATAAACAGCATTTTAAATGATGTAATCATTTCCGCGTACTAAAAATTTTCACCTGCCGATCAGCATGAACCCATTTCCTCTTGACTGTTATTGTCTTACTGTCATACAATTCATATGTACATAAAATGGTAATGTGTCCTTATGCTGCTCATCGTCCGCCGGTGGTCATTTCTGCGCCGGCGATGCGGGAAAAAATCTAAGGGTAATGCTGGCATCGTTCATGGCGCGCTTCCGGGCATATGCCCAGGCGCGATGAAGTGCGGCACCGTCATCCGGAGGGAGGAGTGGGTATGGGAAAAGGGCGACGTGTAGCGATCATAGACGGGCGAAGAACGCCGTTTCTACGGTCGGGGACGGGCTATTACGATCTGATGGCATGGGAACTGGGCAGGTTCGCGGTCAAGGGACTCGTGGCGGCGACGGGGATTGACCAGGCCGTTATCGACCAGGTTATCATGGGAACGGTAGCGTCGGATGTGGCAACCACCAATGTCGCCAGGGAGGTCATGCTGGGGGCAGGGCTTCCGGAAAGCATACCCGCGTATACCGTCACCGTGGCCTGCGTATCGGCGAATGCCGCGATAACCGCCGGTGCCGACATGATCGCCACCGGGAACGCCGACGTGGTTATAGCGGGCGGGACCGAAAGCTTTTCGGACCCCGACATCAAGGTTTCAAGGCGCTACCGGCGATTTATCCTGGACCTCACCATGTATCGCAGGCCGAAAACGCTTGCGGGCAAACTCAAACTTCTCAGAGGAATGAAGGTACTGGATTTTATCGTCCCCCAGAGGCCGGCGATCGGCGAGTATTCAACCGGGCTCTCGATGGGGCACAACGCTGACCGGCTCGCGAAGCGGCTGGGGATCTCGCGCGATGACCAGGACCGTTACGCCGAGCTCTCGCACCGGCATGCGGTTGCGGCGATCGCCGCGGGAGTTTTGAAAAACGAGATCGTTCCGGTGGTTCCCCAGGGAACGGGGAAGGCTGTTACAACCGACAACGGGCCCCGCGCGGACGCGGCATTCGGCGGGCTCAATAAACTGAGGCCCGCGTTCTATAAAAAATACGGAACGGTCACGGCCGGTAACTCCTCGTTTCTGACCGACGGCGCGGCGGCCGTGCTGTTGATGAGCGAGGAAAAGGCGAAAGCCCTCGGGCTTAAGCCGAAGGCCTATATAAATTCATATGTATTTTCGGCCCAGAACGTGTGGGATGAGCTGCTGCTGGGGCCCGCTTTCTCCATAGCGAAACTGCTGAAAAAAACGGGACTGGAGCTCTCTGAAATCGGCGTGCTGGAGATCCATGAGGCATTCGCCGCTCAGATGGAAGCGAACATCCGCTGTCTCGAGTCGGACGCTTTCGGGCGCGAAAAGGCCGGGTTTCCGGCAAGGGTCGGCATGGTCGACCGCAGCAGGCTCAACATCTACGGAGGATCGCTTTCGCTCGGCCATCCCTTCGGGGCCACCGGCGCGCGGCTGCTCACGACGTGCTGCAACCGGCTTCAGGAGACCGGGGAGCGGTTTGGAATCATCGCCGGCTGTGCGGCGGGCGCAATCGGCAGCGCGATACTGGTGGAGAATGCCGCCTGACGCGGAAAAGGAGGATCGGTATGGAGAACGAAAGACATTCGGTGACCGGAGCGGACCAAACGCGGCAGGGGACCCATGTCCCGGTAGACCACCTGTCTCTTTCCCATCTCAGGATAGAAAAGACACGTGACGGTATCGTGCTGGTGGTCATCGATTCGCCCGGTACCAGGGTGAACAAGGTGTCGAGCGCGGCGCATCTGCGTTTTGACATTCCGGCGTCGTCGCTGCCGGCGCTGCTCCGTGAACGTCTGCTCAAACTGGGCGATCAGCGCATCAGCAAGGAGGGCGTGGTCATCATCAAGGCGCAGGAATTCCGCAGCC
>ERZ795054.4430-NODE-4430-length-10331-cov-4.987349_pt1 | contig 10331 bp, 5 predicted proteins | sample MGYA00375138_ERZ795054 | MGnify/ENA primary metagenome ERZ795054 (study PRJEB30183, sample SAMN05720215) | anaerobic digester metagenome | isolation source: active sludge of municipal wastewater-treating anaerobic digesters | place: USA | collected 2014-12-23 ...
AATCGCGCAGGCTCTGATGATGACGGTCGAACAGCTCCTTGCCACGGTGTTCGCCCAGACGCTGCTTGAGAGCAACGGAGTCAACCATGTCAGTGAACAGGAGCGTGACCAGGCGGGTGGCGTGCTTCTGACCGAAGGCCAGGAGTTCGTCTGCCGGAGTCGATGTTGCACTCGCCTGCATGGCTCGATGCTGAACGGCCGGGCAGCCTGATTGAGGATGTCCACACCGTACGCGCCGCAGTGCAGCCGTGGCAAGGCCAATCGTGGCCAGTCAATCGTGGCCAATGGTGGCGCGGCAGCGCATTTGGATGGCGTCGGTGTTCTGTCGCCCGGTGAGGGCACCGGGCCGACACCGGATGGATACTCCCGGTGTAGGCCGCGTGCCCCCACGCGGCGCAAACGCCATTCCGACTGACAAGCTACAGATGCACCGATGGCGCGGGAAATCCGGGCTACGGACGCCGCGCAAGGAAGAGACCTTCCTCGCCGCAGGGCGAGATCCACTGTGCCGAGACTGGCAGGCCATGAGCGGCGAGCAGACGTTCCACCAATTCGGGCGTATGCCGGTACGAGAAGAAGAGACGCAACACGTCCGTCGGGTGGAAGCTGAATGTGTGCGAGTCGATGCGGATGCCGGTGCGCCGCAGGAACTGGAACAAGGCGGCGATGCGCAGGAGCCCCGATCCGGGAGGATGCTCTTCGATCCGGAAGGTTGTCGTTCCGTCGCGTGGGTCGACACCCAGGTCCGACAGGAACATCAGGAGCCACTCTCGCGTCAGCGCGTTGTCGTAGAGCGGCAGCACCCGAGCCACCCCCTCTGGGTAGTTGGAGCCCGGCGCGAGATTGGCGCTGCAGAGCAGGAGATCGCCAGGCCGGACCAAGGCCTCGAGCCTGGGGAGAATCGTCTCGGGCTCGAAATTCGGCAACATGCCGAAGAAGGTGACAAGGCGCGTGGCGCTGGGGATGGGCTGTGCATCGAGGATGGACGGCAGATCGTCCGCTTTCGCGAGGTCGCACACGAGGGGAAAGCAGCGTTCAGGCGGGATGATGGAGCGGGCGGCCTGGCAGGATGTGAGGACCAGAGCGGTGCTGACGTCGATCGGCGTGTAAGACGGTGCGCTTCCTTGAATGCGGCTGAGCAGGGCGCAGTCCTTCGCACCGCCGCCACAACCCAGGCCAATCAGGTGCACCGTTCCGGGGCTGACGATTCTCGAAGTCTGCTCGAAAGCACGGTGGTAGGTGGCGGCGACTTCGGGGCGTGTGCGCGCCGGCGAGCAGGCGTCGTGCAGCGCCAGCCATTTCTGGGCCTGCTTGATGCTGTCGTAATGGAACTTGTGGTTGATGGCGCCTTGGCGCAGGGAGTCCAGGAGGTCACCGCGCACCGCATCCGGGAATTGGCTGGGATGGATGGTGACTTGAACGGTTGCGGTCATAGAGATGGTTGGAGATACAGGTTTCCGGGTGGGGGCGTCCAGCGATTATCGGCTGTCCAGACCGCTGCGAAGGAGGCTCGACGGTTGGGGGGCGGTCCTGTAGGCTATTCCAACCATGACTCCAAAGAGCATCCCTTCGCGGGGGCAACGCCGGGGGCTGTTGCGTCTTTGTCTTGCGGCCGCGGCGGCGTTTGGCCTGGCCGGGGAGACGAGTCGAGCCCAGGAGGCGGTGAATCCGCTCAAACCACCCGATCGATCGAGTCCGCGCGCGGCTTTGCGGACGTTTCTCGAGTCGATTGATGCTGTCGGATTGTTCCTGGCCAAGGAATACATGGAGTCGCCGTCGCGCGCGGGATTTCAGCGGCTGTTCGCATTGTCGGAGGTTGCCGCCGGCGGTTTGGATTTGAGCGGGATGCCGCCGGCGGCTCGCGCCAAGAGCGGACGGGCGGCGACCTTCGCCCTTTACGCCACATTGAGCCGGATTCCCCTTCCGCCCTACGACCAGGTTCCCGACAGTGCCGAGGGGCTTTCGACGATCGGAACCAACGTCGTCTATTGGGTCATTCCGAACACCGAGATTGTGCTCGAGCGGATGTCGACCGGACGCCGCCGCGGCGAGTTCCTGTTCAGTGCCGACACGGTGGACCGGGCTGGCGAGTTTTATGATCGAGTGCGGGGATTGGCCTACACGCGTCCGGTTCCCATTGAGAACCTGCAGGAGTTGGTGACCACGGGCGGTGGCTGGATGGTGCCACATGCCTGGATTCGGGGACTGCCCTCATGGCTGCGGGCCCCGCTCGGCGGCCAGGCGCTCTGGAAGTGGATCGGTCTGGCGCTGCTGTTGGCTGGAGTCGGCCTGTTGCTGCGCCTGGTGTTCAGGCTCTTGCGCCGGGGCAGCCCCCAACACCCGTTCTGGCAGGCGCTGGCGCAAACAGCTTTGCCGGCGTTCTTGCTCCTGGCCACTCCCGTTGTGGCGTACCTGGCGTTGGTGCAGTTGAACCTGCGCGGTGGAGTGGGAAGCGCCATCGAGTCGCTGGCGACGGGCATCATGTTCATCGCCGGCGCCTGGATTGCCTGGCGCCTCGCTCACCTGGTGGCGGAGGCGATCATTGCGTCGCCGCGCATTGCGCCCGAGAGCATTGACGCCCACCTCATCCGCATATGCACCCGTCTGCTGGGGATTATGGCCGGGGCCGGGCTTCTGGCGATGGGCGCCGACCGGCTGGGATTGCCGCTCTACGGGATTGTCGCCGGACTGGGTGTGGGCGGCTTGGCCATCGCTTTGGCGGCCCAACCGACGATCGAGAACCTGATCGGCGGCCTGAGCCTGTTCGCCGATAAGCCGATTCGCGTCGGCGACCTCTGCCAATACGGATCCGATCTCGGGAGAGTCGAGAGCATCGGGATCCGGTCGACGCGGATTCGCGGTGTGGATCGGACATTGACGACGATTCCCAATGCCGCGCTCTCGCGAATGCCAGTGGTCAACCTGAGCCAGCGCGACCGGATGTTGATCAAGTGCGTCTTTGGCGTCCGCTACGAAACGAGCCCCGAGCAACTGCGCTGCCTGTTGGCACGGACGCGCGAAATCCTGCTCAGTCATCCGCGGATCAGCCCGGAGGGGACGCGGGCGCGATTTGTCGGTTTTGGGGCGTCGTCCCTGGACATCGAGGTGTTTGCTTACGCGACGACTCGGGACTGGCCGGAGTTTCTCGGCATACGGGAAGACGTGTTCCTGCGGATCATGGACGTGGTGAAGGAGAGCGGCACCGGTTTCGCTTTCCCGTCGCAGACTCTCTACTTCGCTCGCGACAACGGCCTCGATGTCGCACAGGCCCGGGCGGCTGAGGCCCGCGTGCGCCAGTGGCGCGAGCAGGGTTGCCTGCCGTTTCCCGACTTCGCGCCCGAGCAGGAACGGCGGATGCAGGGGTCCCTTGTGTTCCCGCCGCCTGGTTCGCCCGCTTCGCCCCGTGGACGAGCCGCCTCCGAGGCGCTTTCCTCACCTCCTTCCGACGCCCGGGAGGCGAAGGCGGGGACCGAACCGGGCACAGCCAACCCAAATACCCCATCGTCCTGTGCGAGCGCCGCTTCGGTCGCCGGGGCAGAACCGAAGACCGAGTGAGCGCGTCGCCTCAAGCTGACACTCCGGACACCGCTCCAACCAGGAGGGAGACCGCGCCCCGAGCGGCCTTCGTTACGACGCATTGGTCGGTGGTGGTCGCGGCGGGCTGCAACGAGACTGCCGAGTCGCGCAATGCGCTCGAACAGCTCTGCCGGGTCTATTGGTATCCCCTCTATGCCCATGTCCGCCGACGCGGTCATTCGCCCGAGGACGCGCAGGATCTGACGCAGGAGTTTTTCGCGCGGTTGCTCGAGCGCCAATGGCTCGCACGGGCGGATCGGACGTGCGGACGTTTCCGCACCTTCCTGCTTGTGGCGCTCGATCGTTTTCTGGCCAACGCATGGGACAAGGTGCGCGCCCAGAAACGGGGCGGTGGAGCGCCGACCCTCCCGCTGCGGTGGGACACGGCCGAGACGCGCTACGGCCTCGAACCGGCGGATCCGCGGACGCCCGAGCAGGCCTTCGAACGCCGCTGGGCCATCGCGCTGCTCGACGAGGTGTTGCGGCGGCTCGAAGCCGAGCAGCAGACCGAGGGAAAGGCCGCTCTCTTCACCAGGCTCAAGCCGTGCCTGGCCGGCGAAAGCGCGTCGCTCCCCTATGCGCGGATCGCGGACGCGACCGGCCTGAGCGAAGGCGCGGTCAAGGTGGCGGTCCACCGCCTGCGCCAGCGGTATCGGGAGCTGCTGCGCGCTGAAATCGCCCAGACCGTCGCCTCGACCGAGGACGTGGATGCCGAGATGCGGCATTTGTTTCATGTCCTGGCCGGGAGATGAGGAGGTCGTTGAAGACAGGGCCTCGGACGAGCGAAAGCATCGGATGCTGTAACCTGACGCCGCGCTTTCTTAAGAAAGAGGTGGAAACAAAGCTATGAACACCCAATGCACCTGTCCCAATTGTGGCCGTCCCCTCGCGCCGGATTCGCCGCACGGATTGTGTCCCGAGTGCCTGATGCGCTCCGGGTTTGGCACGGGCGTCGCGCCCGAGCCGGGCGAGAAGACTCGCCAGCCCGCCTTCACGCCGCCGTCGCTCGAGGAGATGGCGAAGCTGTTTCCGCAATTCGAGATCGTGGAGTTGCTGGGCCAGGGAGGAATGGGAGCGGTCTACAAGGCGCGTCAGCCGGCCCTGGATCGCTGGGTGGCACTGAAGATCCTGCCGCCGCAAGCCACCGGGCAAGCCGGATTCGCCCACCGGTTCAACCGCGAGGCCCGCGCCCTGGCCCGGCTGAACCACGCCAACATTGTGGCGGTCTACGAGTTCGGGCAGGCGGGCGGGATGCCCTTTTTTGTGATGGAATACGTCGAGGGCGTCACGCTGCGGCGGTTGGTGCGGGAGCGGCGGTTGCCGCCGCGCGATGCGCTGCGGATCGTGCCGCAGATCTGCGAGGCGCTCCAGTTCGCCCACGACGAGGGGGTCGTGCACCGCGACATCAAGCCGGAGAACATCCTGCTCGACAAGAAGGGCCGGGTGAAGATCGCCGATTTCGGCATTGCGAAGATCGTTGGCGAAGCCGGCCAGGCGGACGCCGCTCAGACAGGTCGGTCGGCTCAGGCCAAAGAGGGTGGACCGGCCGCGGACTCGATCCAGACGGCCGTGTCGCTCACCCAGGACCAAATCCTGGGCACGCCGCACTACATGGCGCCGGAACAGGTGGAACATCCGCAAGCGGTCGATCATCGCGCGGACATCTACTCGCTGGGCGTGGTGTTCTACGAGATGCTCACGGGCGAGCTGCCGCTGGGCAAGTTCCAGCCGCCGTCGAAGAGGGCCCAACTGGACGTGCGCTTGGATGAGGTGGTCCTGCACACGCTCGAGAAGGAACCCGAACGCCGCTACCAGCACGCCAGCGAGGTGAAAACAGATCTGGAAGCGATTGCCCGCACGCCGGGCGGCGGGGCTGCGGCAGTCGATGCATCCACCGCGTCCAGTGCCCTCGATGACGTCAGGAACCCAGCCAGTTGGCTGCTGGCCACGGGCATTCTGAACTGGATCGCGATCCCCATGATCGTCATGACAATCGCCTGGGCCAGGAGTCACAGTGGACAGCCGACCGCGCCACTGCTGCTCTCGTTGCTGGCCGCGCTCGGACTGAGCAGTTTCATCATATTTGCGGCGTTAAAGATGCGGCGGCTCGAAGCCTACAGCACCGCCGTGATCGGCAGCATTCTCGCGATCCTGATCACCCCGGGGAACATCATCGGCCTCCCGGTCGGCATCTGGTCGCTTGTGGTGCTCAGCCGTCGTGAGGTGCGCCAGGCATTTGGCCGGGGCTCTCGGCTCGAGGGCGCCGCAAACGCCGGTGTCGCCCCGCCGACGCCGGCCCCGGACCGGTTCTGGCGGCGCTTTGCGGTGGCGGTGGCTCTCGTGTTGCTGGCGCTGATCCTGATTCCTGCCGGCCTCACGGTCCTGAGCATCGCGCTGCCGACGCTCGCACGGGCCAAGCTCAAGGCCCAGCAGGCCGCCACGACCAACCTCGTCGAAAGTGTCTCCGCCAACCCGAGCGCCGGCGCGCCTCCAGAGGACGCTGGCGCCATGGCCTTCGGGCCGGTGATCGAGCGTGTGCTCCATTCCGTGGCGGTGCAGAGACCGATCAGGGGCGAGGACCTCGACAACGGTCGGGAACTCGAGGTGCCCGCCAATATCGAGAAAGCGGGTGAAGAACCATTCTTTCACTGGCTCGCCGCGCAGGGGGTCGATCTGCTCGCTTTCGACCACAAACAATCGTGGGATTTGTGGGTTGCGCCCAAACTGAGCTCTGTGCCATTTGCGGTGTGGGAACGGCCAGTCGAGGCGGAGTTGATGGCCGCTCTCGAGTCAGGCGCCGTGGGGTTGACGCGCGCCGAGCCGGATGAGAAGTCGGGATTCGTTTCGTACAGTCTCGGGAAGGAGGTTGTTCTTCCTTTGACGTTCGCACTCCAAACCCAGGCGGGTGGCGTTGGGTTGCTGCAACTCGTCGAGTTCACCGACAGCCCTCGCGGGATCAGGATCCGCTATAAGATGGGGGAGTCGCAGTGACGTCGAGGTTTCCGCAATCGTTCAGGAAATCGACAGCCAAAGCCGGGCTTCCGCGCACCTGGCATGCTTTGCGGACCCACCAGATGCAGTCAACGATCGGGAGGCCGTCGCCTCTCAACTTCGAACAACAGTCTTCATCTCGAAGGGAGGGGTCATTCATGGCGCCTGGCCCGCATGTCTCATGGACTTGTCCCCACGGCAAAGCCGAAAACTCCCAATTGCAGACCGCCGCGGGCCAGCATGCATGCTGACTTCTCTTGTGAACTCCCGCTTCGCGGTGGCAAAGCGTGGTGAGAAATGCAGGCTAGAAGGGCGACACGAATCTGTAGGTGCCTGACCCGACCTCGAACAAGGCGGCGTTGTCGTCGACACGACTCGGCTGTGCGCTCTGTCCACTCTCCGTGATCTTCGACGCGTCGGACGTGGGCACCCGAATAGTGGCCGTTGTGTTGGGCGGCACAGTCGCCTGGAGCCTGAAGTGACCGTTCTCGATCGTCCAGTGGGAGGCGATGCGTCCGCGAATCGAGTCGTAATGGCCGCGCGCCCACGTGACGCCGCCACCGGGCCGGGGTGCGATGAGGAAGTGTTTCCATCCGGGGCGTGCGGTGTCGGGGTTGAGTCCGGCGACGTGGCGCCAGATCCATTCGCCAACGGCGCCGAAGGCCCAGTGGTTAAAGGAGTTCATGCCGGCATCCTGGAAGCCGCGGCCTTTGACGTAGCCGTCCCAGCGTTCCCAGACCGTGGTGGCGCCATTGTCAATCATGTAGAGCCAGGATGGGAAGGTCCGGTTGGTCAGAAGTTGCCACCCCAGGTCGGCATGACCGTGCCGGGTCAATTCGAGCATGGCGCGATGGGTCGTCTGGATTCCAGTCGAGAGGTGGACCTGGTAGCGTCGGATCTCGTCTACCAGATTCTGGGCGGCTTTCGGGCGGAGTGACTCGGGCAGGAGGTCGAAGTTGAGGGCAAGGGCGTAACCGGCCTGGGTGCCGCCCTCGATATGACCGTCGGGCGTCACGAACCATCGGTTGAACGCGGCCCGGATCTGTTCGAAAAGCTCATGGTACTGCCGCGCCTGGTCGGGTCGTCCGATTTGGGTCGCCATTCGGGCGACGATCTCCGTCGAGTGCGCGAAGAAGGCGGTGGCGAACACCTCCTTGGGCATGGCCCCGCCCTTGTTCGGCCAGTTCGCCTGGCGTATCCAGTCGCCATTTAACCAGTCGTTGTAGTCGTTGTGTCGCCCCTTGGCCCAGATCAGGTCCGGGTTCTGTCCGCGAATCCAATCCACCCACCGGCATGCGGACTCGAAGTGCTCTTCGAGCAACCGCGTGTCGGCGTAGTTCTCGAAGACGCGCCACGGGACGACCGTGCCTGCGTCACCCCACGCCGGCACTCCGGAGAAACTCAGGTTTGGATCGCCCGGATGCGGCGCGAAGTCGGGATAGCGTCCGTCGTCGGCCTGATCGTCGCGGATATCCTGGGCGAGCTTGGTGAGGAACGCGGCGAGGTCCATGTTGAAGATGCCTGTTTGAGAAAAGGCCTGGATGTCGCCCATCCAACCGAACCGCTCGTCGCGCTGCGGACAATCGTTGGGCGAGCTCATCAGATTGGCGCGTTGCGTCCAGACGATGTTGCGCATGAGTTGGTTGAGGGAGACATCCGAACACTCGAAGCCGCCGGTCTCGGGTGATGTCGAGTGAAAGACACGCCCACGGACCGCGCCTCGTGTCGGGGGCTCATCGAGTCCGGTCAGCTCGACGTATCGGAAGCCGTGGTAGGTGAAGCGCGGCTCGTAGATCACGTCGCCGTCGGCCCGCGGGATGTAACGATCGATCTGCGGGGCGCCGCGCAGGTTCGCCGTATAAAGCGTGCCGTCGTCGTTGAGCATCTCGGCATGGCGGATAGTGATGGCCTGGCCGGCCGAACCGTGGACGGCGATGCGGCACCAGCCGACCATGTTCTGGCCGAGGTCGAACACATGGACCTTGGGACGAGGCTCGGTCTGAGCGATCGGCTGCAACTCCCGCACGACGCGGATCGGTTCGTTGCGTTGCCAGACAAGTTGCACATCGCCCAGGCCAAAGGCTCTCACCGGGCGCCAATCACTGTCGTTGAAACCGGACTTGTCCCAGCCGTCCGGCTCTTTGCGGGCGTCGTAGACCTCGCCGTCGTAGATGCCGGCCGAGCGGATGGGGCCATCGGTCGTGCTGCGCCAGGACTCATCGGTCACGATTCGTTGCGTGCTGCCGTCGGTCAGCTCGATTTCAAGTTGCAGGAGCAATCGCGGGTGCGATCCATACGCGTTGCGGCCCACGGCCATGAGGCGCCCGGCGTACCAGCCCTCGGCCAGCGCGGCGGCCAGGGCGTTGGCACCCGGGCGCAACAGATCCGTGACGTCGAAGACCTGGTACTGCATGCGCTTGCGGTAACTGGTCCATTCGGGCATCAGCAACTGGTCGCCGACGCGCCCGCCGTTCAGGCGCAGTTCATAGAGGCCGCAGGCGGTCGCATAGGCGGTCGCGCGTTTGACGGCGCCTTCGATCTGGAACGACTTGCGGACCAGTGTGGCAGGCAGCGCGCCAGGGTCATCGCCTGGCTTCAAGGTCACCGTCGCCCCGTCTGTAAGGTTGGCCTTGGCCCAAGCCCCCGTCTCAATCGAGTCGAGGGCCGTGACGGACGCTCGTGCGGCAAGGTTCTCCTGGCCGCGCAAGACCTCGAGTTCCGCCAGGGCCAGACCGTACTGGCCGGCACCCCGCTCGCGCAGGCGGGTGGCGGTCAGCCGGACATGGCGCGCCGCCGTCGCGGGGAAGCGGACGATCGCGGGGCTGGCACCAGGGTTGGGCTCGTCGAGTCCGGTGCGGTCAAGGAGAAGGCGAGCATCCGAGAAGTCGGCCTCCTGAGCCGCTTCGAGGCGCCAGCGCAGCGGGAACAGGAAGCCTGGGGTGTCGGGCTGCCAATCGTACGGTCGGGCGGGGAACAAGGCGATGGCGTCGAACTCGACGGGGTGGCCGAGATCGAGGGCGATCCATTTAGTCGTGCTGGCATTGGTGGCGAGTTGGCTGTGGTAGCCATTGCGGGGGCCGCTCAACAGAATGTTCGTTACGCTCACGGGATCGGCGATCCAGCGGGCTTGCCATTCAGCCTTCTCGAGCAGGCCCATCGTCCAGGTGGATGTCGGGCTCCACCCGGAGGGCCGGCCCGCACTGTCCCAGACCTCGAGCTTCCACCAGACGCGCATGCGCGAGCGAAGGGGCTTCCCATCGTAGGCGACGTGCAACGTACGATCCGAATCGACCCGGCCGCTGTCCCACAGATCGCCTTCGTCCCTCGACAGAATCTCCGGCGCCGAGGCGGCAAGGATGCGGTAGGCGGTCTGCTTCTGACCGCGCTCCTCGGAAACCAGAGTCCAGCTCAGGCGCGGCGACGCGATGTCCAGGCCGACCGGGTTCACGCGATACTCACAGCGCAGTCCGCCCACGGCCAAGGTGGCGCTCCAGAGGCTTGCCGCGGACAGCGCGCCCAGCGCGGCGATGGCGGCGAAGAGCCGAGTGAGCGGGCGTGTTCCGTCCAGCAACTTGTGTCGTTTCATCTAGTCAGGGCGGCTCGCCGGCAAGCGGTCGTAGCCGTCTCATGTTTACGGTCGAGATTCGGTGAGAATGATAACCGGGGGCGAACGCCTTGATCAAGGCCTTCGAGACCTTGCCTGACCTGACGGGTGCCGGACAAGATAGTCACCATTAGGCGACGAGCCGGATACGCAACTGATC
>ERZ795054.4431-NODE-4431-length-10330-cov-4.306277_pt1 | contig 10330 bp, 9 predicted proteins | sample MGYA00375138_ERZ795054 | MGnify/ENA primary metagenome ERZ795054 (study PRJEB30183, sample SAMN05720215) | anaerobic digester metagenome | isolation source: active sludge of municipal wastewater-treating anaerobic digesters | place: USA | collected 2014-12-23 ...
TGGCCGGATGGAATGTCGGCACTCCGGGAAAGGAAGGCTATGCCGCATATTTCAGGGAATGGGCTAAAAAGGATCTTCGCGATCTGATCCTTCGCGACCGGAATCACCCTTCAGTAATTATGTGGAGCATTGGAAACGAGGTCGATTATCCCAACGATCCTTATTCCCATCCGGTTCTCGATACTGAAGCCAATCCCCAGACCTGGGCCAAATTCAGCGCTGAGCTTCCTCATGCCGACAGGCTTGGAGAAGTTGCCGGAGAACTATCTTCGCTGGTTAAAAGTCTCGACAAATCGAGGCCGGTCACTGCAGGTCTTGCCTCCGCCCTTATGTCGAATGAAACCGGTTATTCAGATGCTCTGGATGTTGCAGGTTATAATTACCAGGAGTTCAGGTATGAAACTGATCACAGGAAATACCCCGACAGACCGCTTTACGGGAGCGAAAACGGCATGACGCTGGATATGTGGAATTATGTGGCTGATAATGATTATGTAATGGGGCAGTTCCTGTGGACGGGATTCGAATACATCGGGGAAGCCGGGCGATACCCGGTGAGGTCGAATACGGCGGGAGTTATTGACCTTGCCGGCAACAGGAAGCCGGAGTTTTATTTCAGGCAAAGCCTCTGGAGCGACAAACCTATGGTCTTTATCGGAACAGCCGACAAGAATGCCAGAAGCGGTCCCGATAACCTGTGGTCGCACAAGAGAGTCGATCCGCACTGGAACTGGGGAAAGGGGAAGACTCTTATAGTGAGTGCGTTTACGAATTGCGAGGAGGTCGGACTAAGTCTTAACGGGCGTTCGCTCGGGACAAAAAAGCTTTCAGACTTTGTCAACCATGCCATTTCATGGGATGTGCCTTTTGAAGAAGGCACACTGAAAGCCATAGCATTCAACGGAGGGAAAGCAGTTGCCGAATATGAGATTAAAACTGCGGGAACTCCGGCTGAAATCGTAGCTGAATGCGTTGAGCGATCGGTTAAGGCCGACAGGCGCGATCTCTCTTACGTAAGCGTCAGGGTTGCCGACAGCAATGGAAATACTGTCTGGTCGGCTGACAATGAAATAACATGCGAAATTGAGGGTCCGCTGCGCCTGATTGGCATGGAGGATTCCAACCCGGCCAACACTGAAGACTACAAGGATAACAGGCAGCATGCATTTCACGGCAAACTGCTTATCTACCTGCAGGCAGAAGACAGGCCGGGAAAAGCAAAGATCAGAATATCTTCTCCGGGGCTTGAGCCTGCAACAGTTGATATCGACTGCAACTGACAGGGAAACTTACCGGTTCAGGGGCATTTTATTACCATTCCGCAGCGCCATCTGACGGCTCCGCACTTTATATTTTTATTGTGCGGGCACATGGTTTTACTTTGGAGTGTATTCATTGTAAAACCATAATAAATAAAACTATGAAAAAGTATTTTTCTCAAATTCTTTCAATGGCGCTGATTCTGATTAGTCTGGTTTCTCCCTGCAAAGTTTTCGGGCAGAAGGACAAATCCTTTACCGACCTTTATCTCACATCCCTGCCGAAGATAAAAACTGCCGACATCATCCGGAAATACAGGATGACCACCATTCACATAAACAGGGATCTGTATGGGAAATTTGTTAATAAGACAAAGATAACCGGTGAATGTACCAGGGGTAACAGCGATGGGCGTTTGATCTGGAACAATGCAATTATCTCTCATTCTGACAGCTTTGACGGCGAATTTCCGGCCGGGACCAGACAGGAGTACATGGAGAATTTCAGCTATCTGCCATCAGACGACATGCTGTCGGCCGAAGCTTTCAAAAACTTCCCCTCAAATCCCGACAACATTCTGGCAAGGAACCTGATCTGGGATATGATGACTTTTGAAACCTATGCCTGGATGTTCTGGGATTCGCTGGAACTGAATAAACCGTATGAAATAAAACAGATTAACGGAGAATTCAATATGGCGGAGATAGGTACATATGATCATAATCTGATCACAGTATGCTGGAAGGGGATCACTTCGATTGAAGGGGAGCTCTGTGCCATTATCGATTTCACCGCCACTGACAATCTTCTGAATATCTCAATGGAAATGATGAAATCGAGGGGAACAGAGCAGTACTGGGGGACAACATGGGTTTCGCTTAAAACCAGGAATATTGAGAAGGCTTTGATGTATGGGGGAGTAATGCAGGAAATCGAAATCAGCGGGATGCCGGAGAAAATGCTTTTCAAAACCATCAGGGAACTTTGGCTTGAACCTATAAAATGAACGTCCCGATTTAAATCCCAAAGTGATAACTTCTTAAATTTGTCATTATGAAAAAGCTGACTCTGAATAATTTCGTCGATCAGAAAAGACCGGCATCTCACATCATGTTTGCAGTGATATCGGCTTTGTCGGTCGTTTTTACACTGCTGAAGAACAAGAGTTCAATTCCCTTTGCAGAAATCTTCCTGATCTTCCTTATAGGTTTATTACAGCTTGAAGTCTTCATTTTTGCTGCAAGGAAGATTTTTGCCGGAAAGGATTACCAGCCTTCCGTATCCGGGAAGGATTTCATGCGGGCCATGCTGATCAGGTTCATGGTCTTTATAACTCTGTGTTTCGTAGCGGCATTCGTGATTATCCTGATCTGCTGGATTGGGCTTGGATTTCTGAGGGGTTACGGCGCGGATGTTGCAATCACAGAGTTTTTTGAATATGAGTTCAGCGGCTGGTTCAGAGCCACCGTGGGAGGATTGTCGATAGGCGCTTTGATTTTTATTATCATTCAATGGCAGGATGCACTTAAAAGAGAGCAGAAGCTGCGGGAAGAGAATCTGGTCTTTCAGAATGAAACACTCAGGAGCCAGGTGAATCCGCATTTCCTTTTCAACAGTCTTAACACAGTATCGTCACTTATCCAGACAGATCCTGCCAGGGCTGATCAGTTTGTAGGGAACCTGGCATCGGTGTACAGGTATATTCTTGAAAACGGGAAGAAGGACAAAGTGCCGATTCAGGCGGAACTCGAACTGACAAACAGGTACTTCGACCTTCACCGCGTAAGAGATGAGGAAAAAATCACCCTGAACGTCGATTATACGGGAGCCGACAGTTTTCAGATCCTGCCTGTGTCGCTTCTCATCCTTATCGAGAATGCCATTAAGCATAATTCCGCAACCCGCGAAAGGCCGTTGAATATCTCGATATTCTTTGAGGGAGACAATCTGGTGGTCAGGAATAGCCTTCAGAAAAAAGCAAGCGGTGTAAAATCGACAGGGATTGGGTTGAAGAATCTCGGTGAAAGGATCAGCCTTATTTCCGGGAGGAAGCTTGTTGTTGAGGAATCTTTTGATTATTTCACAGTTAAAATACCATTACTGAAATGAATGTCCTGATTGTCGAGGATGAAGCGCCGGCTGCTGTCCGGCTTTCAAAGATCCTGAAAAAAATTGATCCCCTGATGCGGATCACGGGAGTCGCGGAGACTGTGGAGGAAGCAATAAACAGGCTGCAGGACAGTCCGGGTCCCGATCTTGTCCTGATGGATATTCAGCTTGGGGATGGTCTTTGTTTCGAGATATTCGAAACGATAAACGTGGAGGTGCCAGTCATTTTTACAACAGCTTATGACGAATACACGCTAAAGGCATTCAAGGTGAACAGTGTGGATTATTTGCTGAAACCGGTTGAAGAACAGGCTCTTTCTTACGCTATTGAAAAATTCCGTAAACTTTATTACGACCGGAAGGATCCTTTCAGGAGGGATTTTCACGAACTTATAAATGAATTCAGGAACAGGTATAAATCGAGGTTTCTGATTAAGATCGGGGATAAGTTCAAATCGATAGTCACATCCGGGATAAGCCATTTTCATATAAGTGAGAGGAGTGTTTTCCTCACTGATAACGGAGGGAGGGATTACGGTATAGATTATTCACTCGAACAGCTTGAGGAGATGCTCGATCCGCGCAAGTTCTTCAGGATAAACAGGGAATGCATAGTGAACATCGATTCGGTAACAATGATGTACAGCTATTCCTCGAGCAGGCTTCAGCTTACGATGAGAGGTATTGAAGAGAATGAACTTTTTGTAGTGAGCCGCGACAGGGTGGCGGAATTCAAGAAATGGGCCGACAGGTAAATCTTCAGCGGGTCAGATTTTCTTCATCCTCATCTTTTTTTTCCACAACTATCGTGCAATCGGTCACAAGCGCTGCTATTGCCCCGACAGCTGCGAAAACAGGAGCAAGGATTATTCCCACTGCTCCTATTGTGAGGGGAAACTCGATAATCGTCTCCTCCTTATCATTTTTAATAATAATCTTTCTTGCGTTTCCTTCCCTGATTATTTCTTTGATCTTCTCAAGAAGATCTTCACCCTTGACCTTGAAAAATTCCTGGTTTTTCTTTTTCTGTTCTGTCATAGTATTGTGGAGATAAAGTTATTGGCTGTATTTCGGCGGTTCTGATGCTTGTCTGATATTTCCGGTCTGAAGGTTCTTCCTTTATTCAAAGATACAAAATTCAGAACAATCAGATATCCCGGGTAAAAAGCGAAGTGGGCTAAAGCCCCGGATGGCAGGGGTTTTCCTTACCGTTGGCTGAAGCCAACGGTAACAGAAATCAAAGTAAATGAATATTAATCTTTAAGAGGCGACCTGAAATAGCAGGAAGATTTATTATTCCTTCTTTTTGTTGCCGTCAGCTTCAGCTGACGGTTAAGGAAGTCCCCCTCCCTGTTTTAGGGACTTTAGTCCCAGTTTAAAAGTTGCAGGGATCAAATTCCCCGGAATTCAGGTATGTTCCCTGTTTCAACTGATAATCAGCCGGATCGTTTTGTCACAAAAATAGATATTTACATCACCGGATTTTTTCCGGATGTCAAATACAGACTTGCTTCTGAACCTTATGCTACTATTATTCAATAAATTAACGCATTAATCAGTGTTAGCAATTCAAAAGCAAGGTAAAATGAAAGCAAAATCTCTACTATTTATGAGCAGGAATTTTTTCTGTTTTATTTCCGCAATACTAATGTCAGCGGGAGCATTGAATTCCCAGAATCTGGCCTATACTGAGACCAGTAAGTTTATCAGCGACAGCCGCGACGGGCAATCGATAGGAGTTGTTGAAATAGGGGGCTCTGTCTGGATGTCTGAAAATCTCAATTATGATGCACCGTCGGGATGCTGGTGTTACAATAATGATCCTTCGAACTGTGAAGTATACGGGAAGCTCTATGACTGGGAGACAGCGCTGAAAGCTTGTCCTGACGGCTGGCATCTGCCGGTGGAGTCGGAAGTGCTTGAACTTATGAATAAGCTTGGAGGCGGAGATGTGGCAGGAGGAAAACTGAAGGAAAAGGGAGTAGTTCACTGGATTCGTCCGAACAGCAGGGCAACCAATTCGAGCGGTTTCACTGCCTTGCCCGCAGGGAGTTACCTGAACGGAAATTTTGATTTGATGGGGTATATGGCTACCTGGTGGATGGCCGACGAGAAGAACAAAACCTCAGCAAAATGTTTTACTGTATGTTGTGAAGCAGGCGATCTCTTTCTGATCACGAACAAAAAACAGGCAGCCCTTTCCGTACGCTGTGTAAAGGACTGATATTCAGATAAAACTGTTAAGGGATCAATTTAGTTTATTTCCTATTTTGATCCCGAAGTAGACTGACCTCGGAGAGATCGGACCATACATGTAGGATGGATCCCTGTTGATTCCTGAGTCAAAATCCGACTGATATGAATTGAAAATGTTTCTGATGCCGGCAAAGAACTGAACAGTAGCCCCGTTAAGCTTTACATTATAGTGTATTTTACTGCCCAGGTCATAAAACTGGTCCGATTTCTTTAATTCACCGGTTTCCGTGTCGGCCAGCGGGCCAAAGTACGGGACTGACATTTTCCCGGTATATGTTCCTGTAATGGAAAGGCAAACGTCTTTTACAAAATCCCAGTCCACGTTGAAGTAACCATAATCCGCCGGAGTCCTGAAGAAGTCCCGTGCACTGAATTCCTGTTCTGCATCATATCTGCTCGATTGCAGGGTAAAACCGGCAATCATGGAAAAGTCCCTGAGGGGTTTGACTTTCAGTTCGGCGTTAAGCCCTTTGACCACTGCACCGTCTTCTGCATTCTTCCTGGTGTACACTACTTTACCATTTTCATCCGGTATCCCTATCTCGTTTACGAAAGGATCGGCAAGCCGTGTATAAAATCCTTCGATCAGCAGTCCTGTCGATACATTACCTATCAGAGTGTTGAAATCAAGGGAGGCCATGTAACTGTGGCTGGTTTCCTGTTTAAGGTCCGGATCATTTATGTTTATTACCTGACGGGCGCCGGATGTCTCTATATGAAGGTCCTCATCGAAGATCTGGGGAGCCCTGTATCCCTGGGAATAGCTCATCCTGGCCTGAAGTGACGGAAGCAATTCATACATCAGGCTTATCCTTGGACTGAATACGCTCCCGGTTTTCGATTCATTGTTTCTGGCTTTGTCGGTGATCCTGTAATGATCGATACGGCCGCCAAGCCCGATCTTTAGTCTGTTGAGTTTAAGGTCGTACTGGAGGAAAGCTCCGGATGTGGCCGATTTCTGTTCAGCTATAGTTGTATTGCCGGTATGAGGTATGCTGATGATTGAATCATTTTCTATTACTGCATTAGGGTAGTCGGGATATCCAAGTTTTTCATCCTTAAGGGAACCACCGGTGTTTTCGATACCGGCTATCAGAGTCGATTTACCCAGAACTGCCTTGTATTGAATTCCGGTATTGTAAGTCAGATCCCCGGATCTGCCGTAATCGCCCAGCGACCTGTTGGCCCCGTAGTACGAATCCCGCATCAGGCTCTGGGCCGAAGCGAATATGGTTAAGAGGTCATAATCTCTAAGGTATTGTTCAAAGGTCAGGGCCCCCGTTTTTATATCGTGCTTAACAGCTTCCGCAACATCTCTTTCATGTAACGGGTAATCCTGCCTGTTGCCCCCGTCTCTTTCTTCCTTTATGTTGAAAAAATCGATGGCTAACTTGTTCCTGAAACCGAATCTGTGAAAAAACCTTGTCCCGATTGTCTGATTGCTCATCGGGGCTATCTCGGAAAAGGTGTCATTATTTGCATCGAAAGACTTTCTTTCACGGGTGAATCCGTACAGGGATATTCCTGTTTTGCTGTCGTCCGAAATAAGTGTAGTATTCAGGTTGATACTGTAATCGGGAGCTATTCCTCCCGAGCCGCTGACTCCGACACCGGTAAGATTTGTGGTAAAGCCGGCCTCGTATGAGTTGGATATTGACTCCGACAGTATGATATTTATTACACCTGCAATTGCATTGCTGCCATATAATGCCGAGCCGCCTTCCCTCACAACTTCAATGCGTTCTATCATATTAGTGGGTATGAGTTCCAGGCCATAAACGCCGGCCAGCCCGCTGAAGATGGGACGGCTGTTTATAAGTATCTGGGAATAAGGTCCCTCCATTACATTCATTCTTACCTGTGAGAATCCGCAATTCTGGCAATTATTTTCGATCCTTAGTCCGGGAGAAAAAGTAAGACCTTCGATAAGGGCTATTGATTGTGCTGAAGAAAACAGTTTCGGTGATAAGGTATTTACGATGGTGACAGATTCAGTTCTCTTCATTTCGCTGCGATCGGCTGTTACAACAATTTCGTCAAGACCGAGAATATCTTCTTCAAGATTAAAGTTGACTTCAACGGTCTCGCCTTCCTTTATTGTAATTTCTTTTTCCTGAGGTTTGAATCCCAATGCCTGAGCTCTGACAGTATGGGTGCCCACCGGAAGGTTTGTAAGCATGTAATGGCCTGTTTCATCGGTATGATTGCCGAAAGTCGTGCCTTTTATGCTTACAGTGGCAAAAGGGGAATGTTCGCAGTTGCAGATAACGTGTCCGATTATGTTTGCGTCGGTCTTCCCCTGGGCGGTTATAAAGGATACATAAGTTGTAGCCAGCAGGAACACCAATAGTATTTTCTTCATCTTTATATATTTACAGGTTACACAATGATAAGGCATGCCTTCAGGTAAGGCATGTCGAATCTGAATTCAACAATGTTAGGATGATTGTGTTACCAGGCTGAAGGCGCCCTGGGGCGGTTTACCCCTGACAGACAAAGATTTGGGATGATTACTTCATCCCCGCAGAAAATCAGTTTATGAACGAGCTTTCGTGTAAGCGGGATCCCGTTGAACAACGCAGTTCCTGTGACAATAAGCAGGGAAAGGAAATTGATCAGTACAAGCTGACATTGAGAATGTTTATGACTGATAGGAGCGTTTCCGTTATGGGATTTATATGGATGCGAGTGAACAACTGTAATTCCGTCAACAATATGGGTATGTTGAAAGAAGGTTATCGATCCGAGATACCCCAGAAAGAGGAAGGCAAGGAAAATCCCTGCAATATTCCTGTATTTCCTTATGTAATTCCCCAGTCCCATCACTCCTTAAAAGTGGCGGTAAAGATAGAATTTTCTGTTAACCGGGCAACAATGATTGCCGGGAAATCCTCAGGGTTTCCATATAAAGGTACCTGCGGCTCCGGGAGGGAGGCTTACTGAAGCAAACCTTCCGTTATGCTGGATGGTGAATGAATCAGCCTGCCAGGTGTCGTTGACAACTATCATGACTATATTCCCGTCGGGGGTAAGGAAAGCTGCATTTGGAAGTACGTTTGTATTTTCGACGACGGCAGCACGGAAGGCTCCCGGACGTTGTTCGTCCTCATGCAGAGCCACTGTCCTGTCGCCTCTGGCAGTTGATTGAATTCTGATTGATCCCGGTCTTATGAATTTCGAAGCATGTGCTACCGTGTACCAGGCAATGTTTCTTGTCACAGTGTTACCGTCGATAGTTATTGCACCCTGGCACATCGAGCATCCGCCGTTATCTGTATGAGGGTCGTTGAGAGGATCGGCGGCCAGGTTCCAGAGTATTACATTTTTGCTCCAGTTCCTGCATGCTCCTATGATAAGCCGGTTAACCTGGCCTGATATATCGATTGAACGGCTTCCCGGTCTTTCTACCACCATTTGTTCGGTGAAATATATGTTTTTGTCGGGCCGTGCCAGATGGACCAGGCTCATTGCTTCGAAATCGCCTGCATAATGGTGGAAGCCTGATCCGTCGGCGTAACTGGCTACTTCAGGATCGCTCAGCAGCGCCAGAGGATAATCGGGCCGGTCGAGATTATGGTCGAAAAGGATTATTTTAGTAAGAAGTCCTGCCTTTTTCAATGCCGGGCCGAGATGGTTCTTTATGAAATCGGCCTGTTCATTCTCGAACCAGTACATGCTTGGTGTGTTTCGTGAATTCAGCGGTTCGTTCTGGATGGTTATTGCATCGATCGTGATGCCGTTTTCCTTCATAGCCTGAATGTATTTCACGAAATAGAGCGCATAGACGGCATAGCAGTCCTTCTTTAGCTGCCCGCCTCTGACATTGTTGTTTGTCTTCATCCATGCAGGAGCCGACCAGGGGGAGCTCATTATCTTAATATCAGGATTGATGGCCAGGATCTCCTTCATCACCGGGATAACATCGTTGAGATCCTGTGCAAGGGTGAATTTCTTAAGTTCAAAGTCTGTATCACCCTCTTTCAGGTCGTTGTATGAAAAAACGAAGCTGTTGAGGTCCGATGAGCCTATTGTCAGTCGCAGGCAGCTTACCCCAATGTTATTTCCGTCGGTGGCAAAGGTTTCACGGAGTATCTTCGAGCGTTCAGCAGGATTCATTTTCATAAGAAGTTCAGCGCTTCCTCCGGTGAGGGCGAATCCGAAACCGTCGATAGTCTGCATCCGTTGTTTGTCGTCGACAACTATCGGAGTCCCTCCGCGGCCGCTGTTCCTGTCAGTAAAGGAAACAGTTGCGGCCTGTTTTTCGAACAATGCAGAACGGTCGGAGAGGGTAACCCAGGCTTCGATCTGGCCTGTCTGGGCCGCAAGAAGTGTTGAAAGAACAGCCGCAAGGGCGGAAATAGCTGGTTTTAAAGAAATTTTCAACATAGTCGGAAGAACAGGTTATTTGTTAAAGATACGAATAAAGCTCCGGGGGAATGACATTTACTACCAGATACCTGGAATCAGTCTGTAGCGTGTTTTTTCAGAAAATTCCCTGTAGCCGTCAAGTTCGGCAAGCAGGGTTCTGTCCTCGAGGGCTGTTCTTACCACGAAAGTGACTGCTGTTGCTGCAGCCGGGATAAGCGCCCAGAGTGATCCAAGGATAAGGGGCACTCCGAAGGAAGTCAGGATGAATCCCGTATAGCCTGGATGACGTACAAATTTGTAAGGTCCGCCTGAAGCAACCTTATGTCCCCTTTCATTC
>ERZ795054.4439-NODE-4439-length-10309-cov-6.907743_pt1 | contig 10309 bp, 9 predicted proteins | sample MGYA00375138_ERZ795054 | MGnify/ENA primary metagenome ERZ795054 (study PRJEB30183, sample SAMN05720215) | anaerobic digester metagenome | isolation source: active sludge of municipal wastewater-treating anaerobic digesters | place: USA | collected 2014-12-23 ...
AGAGACGTGATTTCACCCCGGTATTTTACAGGCCGGCAAGCCAGGGCACCAGGGTACACCAGATGGCCATGTATGCGGTCTTCGAGAGCCCCCTGCAGATGCTTGCCGACAGCCCCTCAAACTATATGCGTAGCCAGGAGTGCACCTCATTTATTGCCGGTGTGCCTGTCACATGGGATGAGACAAGGGTGCTGGCAGCAAAGAAAGGGGACTTTATAATCGTTGCCCGCAGGAATGGCCCGACGTGGTACCTCGCAGCAATGAATGACTGGAGCCCGCTTAAACGGGATGTCGAATTGGCATTCCTGCCGGAGGGAAAATATGAGATTGAGATTTTCAGCGACGGCATCAACGCCGACCGTCATGGGGAGGATTACAGGCACCTCAAACAGGAAGTCACAGCCGGCGGGACTGTAAATATAAGCCTCGCCCCTGGAGGAGGCTGGATTGCAAAGATCACTCCCTCAGGTAAATAAAACAGGAATCAGAACATGAAACAATACCTTGACCTGCTGAGCCATGTCATGGAACATGGCATTGAGAAGAGAGATCGGACCGGTACAGGCACAATAAGTACCTTTGGATACCAGATGCGTTTTGACCTCTCCGAAAGGTTTCCGTTGATGACAACCAAAAAGCTGCACCTTAAGTCTATCATACACGAGCTTCTCTGGTTTCTGAGCGGTAACACCAATGTGCGCTACCTTCAGGAGAACGGGGTGAAAATATGGAACGAGTGGGCACCGGAAGACGGCAACCTCGGTCCGATATACGGTTACCAGTGGCGCTCATGGCCTTCAGCCGATGGCAGATCAATAGACCAGGTCAGCAGTGTGGTGACCTCCCTGAAGAACAACCCGGATTCGCGGAGGCACATCATCTCTGCATGGAACGTTGGCGAGATTGAAAAGATGGCCCTTCCTCCGTGCCACATACTGTTCCAGTTCTATGTGGCAGGTGACAGGCTCTCATGCCAGCTCTATCAGCGCAGCGCCGACATCTTCCTGGGAGTGCCCTTCAACATTGCATCATATGCATTACTAACGATGATGATGGCACAGGTGACCGGTTACAAACCCGGTGAGTTTATCCACACACTTGGTGATGCCCACATCTACCTCAACCACGTCGGGCAGGTCAGGCTGCAGCTCACCCGTGAGCCTCGGCAACTGCCAAAGATGACACTCAACAGTGAGATCAATGACATCCTGGGATTCAGTTATGAGGATTTCACACTGTCGGAATACGAACCTCACCCTGCAATTAAAGGGGATATATCTGTCTGAAATGATCACAATAATAGTAGCAACCGACCGGAACTATGCCATCGGTTACAATAACCGCCTGCTGGCCCACCTGCCCGGCGACCTCCGCAGATTTAAGGAGATCACAATGGGTCATTGCCTGATTATGGGCAAGAAGACATGGGAATCACTTCCCAATAAACCACTGCAGGGGAGGCAGAATATAGTGCTTACAGATAATGAACTGGACTGTTTCGAGTGCGCAGAAACCGCCAGGTCAATTGAAGAGGCGCTGAAACTATGCAAGCCGGACAGGGAAATCTTCATCATTGGCGGAGGCTCGGTGTACAGGCAGTTCCTTCCTCTTGCAGACAAGCTGATGGTGACCCATATACATGCCGTATTCCAGGCAGATACTTTCTTTCCCGAGATCAGTGCAGATGAGTGGTATATTGCCGAGCAGGAAGATTTCCTTACCGACGACCCCGAGGGGCTGAGCTTCTCTTATACGACCTACCTCCGGCGCAGGTAACTTTTTTTTTCGTCGTCCGTTAAACCGTGAGTGTTCTCTGCCGTCAAAGAGACATATAATAATTGGAACACTTAACAAGCTCTATTATGAAAACAAAGACACTGATCCTCATGGTGACCCTTCTGGGTCTTATAATGACATCGTGCAGCAAATCGGAACCGCTTGATGCCACTGCCTCCGAAGCAGCTGACGATGTGGCTTTCACGGAAGCCCTGTATGATGATGCTTTTGCCTCGCTTGAAATTGCAACGGGCTTCGCTGAAATAGGAAAGAAATCGGCGTCCATCATTGACACGTGCCCGCTGATAACAATCACCTCACCAGGCCAGGAGTTCTGGCCAAGGAACATTGTGATCGATTACGGGACAGGGTGCACAGGTCTGTTTGATGTTGTACGCAGCGGAAAAATACTGATCACACTCTCCGGACCAAGGGGCACTACCGGCTCGGAACGCACCCTCACTTTTGATAACTACACTGTTAACGGCGCAAAGGTTGAAGGGACATATGTTGTTGAAAATCTTGGCCCGAACAACAGTCAGCATAACGTTTTTGGGGTAAGCCTCTCCGGCGGTAAGATAACCTTCCCTGACAGCAAGACAATCACACGCGAGTTCTCCCGCCAGCGGGAATATGTGGCAGGTTACGGAACATGGAATCCATGGGACGACGAGTGCCTGATCACCGGCATGTCAGCAGGGACGAACCTTGAGGGCAAGTCGTTTACCCTTACAGTCGTCAACCCCCTTCAGTGGAAGGCTGCCTGCAGGTTCCTTGTTGGCGGAACCATCGGGTTTGATGTTGAAGGTATAGAGCCGTTCGAACTGGATTACGGCACAGGTGAATGTGACGCACTGGCTACACTCTCAAGGGGCGACGAGACTAAAGAGATTACCCTGCGGTACAGGCATCCGAAATACAATAACTGACTTTCAATGACCTTCGCCGGTTCTTAAAGGAATTGTCCGGCGGGTATCTGATAACAAAAATCCCGGTCTGCGAGTGGCGGACCGGGATTCCTTTTTTTCTATGATGCCTTCAGCACCTTCATGTCGACCCTCTCGAGCTTATGCGCCGCGTAGTCAGGTGTGACTGTGAATTCCTTCGTATCGCCTGAGGGCAACTCGAACATTGCATCCATCATTATCTCCTCGCAGATGGCGCGCAGGCCCCTGGCTCCCAGCTTGAACTCAACTGATTTGTCAACAATGTAGTCAAGCGCCTCGGGGGTGAACGTCAGCTGAATGCCGTCCATTGCAAAGAGCTTGATATACTGCTTGGTGATGGCATTCTTTGGTTCCGTGAGGATGGCTCTCAGCGCCTTGCTGTCAAGAGGAGAGAGGTGGGTCAGTACCGGCAGACGGCCGATAATCTCAGGAATGAGCCCGTAAGCACGCAGATCCTGAGGAGCTATGTACTTAAGCAGATCATCCTTGTCATAACGGTCGCGCGAGCGGCTGGCGGTATACCCCACAACTGTCGTGTTCAGCCTGTGTGCTATCTTCTTTTCTATCCCCTCGAAGGCGCCTCCGCATATGAAGAGGATATTCTTGGTATCCACGGGAATCATCTTCTGTTCCGGGTGCTTTCTCCCTCCCTGGGGCGGCACGTTTACTATGGCTCCCTCAAGAAGCTTTAGAAGCCCCTGCTGCACACCCTCGCCCGAGACGTCCCGCGTAATTGATGGGTTATCACCCTTGCGGGCTATCTTGTCAAGTTCGTCAATGAATACTATGCCCTTCTCGGCAGCCTTTACATCGTAGTCGGCATTCTGAAGCAGCCTGGTCAGGAGGCTTTCGATGTCCTCGCCAACATATCCCGCCTCGGTAAGTACGGTGGCGTCAACGATAGTGAAAGGGACATGCAGCATCCGTGCAATTGTGCGGGCCAGGAGTGTCTTGCCAGTACCAGTCTCGCCGACGAGGATGATGTTTGATTTTTCTATCTCCACATCATCACTTTCAGCCTTCTGCATCAGACGCTTGTAGTGGTTGTAAACGGCCACGGAGAGAATCTTCTTGGCCTTGTCCTGCCCTATGACGTACTGATCGAGGAAGTTCTTGATGTCTTCCGGCTTGCGAAGCTTGATACTGTCAATGTTGAAGCTTGATTTGCCTCCCATCTCCTCAGCCATGATATTGTGGGCCTGCTCAATGCAATGATCACAGATGTGGCCCTCAAGTCCGGCAATGAGAAGGTTAGCTTCTTTCTTCGTACGTCCGCAGAACGAACATTTATCCATCAGTTTGGAATTATTTCTTGTTTTTTGACAGGACCTCGTCAATCATGCCGTAATCCTTGGCCTCGGGTGCTGTCATCCAGTGGTCGCGGTCAGCATCTTTCTCAACCTTCTCAAGGGGCTGCCCGGTATGCATTGCTATGACTTCGTAAAGTTCCTTCTTGATCTTCAGAATCTCCTTCACAACTATCTCTATGTCAGATGCCTGTCCTTCAGCACCTCCCATAGGCTGATGAATCATTATGCGCGAGTGTTTCAGAGCTGATCTCTTGCCTTTTGTGCCTGCCGTGAGAAGTACGGCTCCCATCGAGGCAGCCATGCCGGTGCAGATAGTAGCCACATCGGCCGAGATGTACTGCATTGTGTCATAAATGCCCATCCCTGCATGAACTGCACCGCCTGGTGTGTTGAGGTAGATCTGGATATCCTTGCCCGGGTCCGATGAATCGAGATAAAGCAGCTGGGCCTGGATGATGTTTGCAACATAATCGTCAATAGGCAGACCGAGGAAGATAATGCGGTCCATCATAAGACGCGAAAAGACGTCCATGGAGGCTACGTTCAGCTGACGCTCCTCAATGATCGTGGGTGATATGTAACCGTTGCTTGCCGATATGTACCGTTGCATGTTAAGGCTGCTGATGCCGAAACGGTCAGCGGCATATTTCCTGAAATCCTTTATATCTGACATGATTAAACGCTTTTGATGAATTTCAAATATACGAAATTATAGGCTTAAAGGTTTCATTTGGTGGCGAAGAGCTTGTTGAACTCCTCAGGTGATACACTCTTGTCTTCAACCTTTACCGAGTCGATAATGATGTTTAGAATCTTTGTGTCAAGCACCTTCTCGGCAATGCGTCGGGCGTCATCCTCCTTCTTAAGCATATCGCCGGCAAAGGATGTAATCTGCTCGTCAGTAGCGTAGTACAGGCCATACTGTGAGAACTGTGCGCGGGTGAAGGTTTTTGCCTCCTCGAGGATCTCCTCGTCGGTTATCTTCACTTCATTGTTCTTTGCTACCCTGTTCTTGATCAGTTGCCAGCGCAGGTCATCGCGGAAATGACTCCAGTCCTTTTCAATATCTTCCGCCGTGGTCTTCTCATTCACCCTCAGCAGCCACCTCTTCAGAAACTCCTCCGGAAGATCGAACTGGCTCTTTTCAAGGACCAGGTCACGGGCATCGGTGTGAAGCTTGTATTCAGACTCGCGGCCGAAGAATACCCTGATCTCCTCAGTGACCTTTGCCTCGAACTCTTCAGCTGAACTGACTGTCCCTTCGCCGTAGACCTTGTCCCACAGCTCCTGGTTGTTTTCAGCCGGGGTGAAGCGCGACACTTCCCTGACGGTAATTGTGTAGATGCCGTTAAGCTCCTTTACCTCATCCTTCTGCTTTTTCAGCAGGCCGGCAATCTCATAGTCGTTCGGGAAAGCCTTGCGGATATCGAAGCTTATACTGTCACCGGCTTTTTTACCGATAAAATCTTTCTTTATCTCTTCGTCTTTGACCATATCCACAGAGAGAGAGGCCTCTTCATTTATTACGATCCCGTCAGACGATGTAATTGCTCCCTTCAGCATGTCCTTCTCTTCAGACTGGTCTGCCACAACGAACTCCCCGTTTCTGCGTGCATAGTTGTCAACATAGTCGGCAACCATTTTTGCGTCAGGTTCTATCTGGTAACGGGTGAGCTTATTCTTCTTGGTGAGAGTGACCTCGAATTCAGGTGCCAGTCCCAGCTCGAATGTGAAACTGAATTCCTCCGACTTCTCCGGCTCAAAAGTGTGCCCGTCCTGCTTCGGGATAGGGTCGCCAAGGATATCCAGCTTTTCGTTCTTGATAAATTCCGATAGGCTTTCCGAGACAATTGTGTTGATCTCGTCAACGAGGACGGAGGTACCGTACATTTTCCTTATCATCTGGGAGGGAACGTGACCGGGACGAAATCCCTTTATACTTGCGGTTCTCCTGTATTCCCTGAGTTTCTTCTCTACCTTCTCTTCGTAGTCGGCTTTTACGACATCAATCCTGACTGTTGCGTTCAGTGCGTCAATGTTCTCTCTGGTGACATTCATATTGTAATAGTTTGTTATCGATTTAAAAAACCGCCTTCACCTCCGACTGCCGCCGGAGTGTCAGAGCGGTTTTGTTACCTGGTGCGGATGAAGGGACTCGAACCCCCACGCCCTGAGGCACAAGATCCTAAGTCTTGCTCGGCTACCAATTACGACACATCCGCAAAAAGTGGTGCAAAATTAGTAAAAATTACGAAGTTGCAAAAGAGCCGGGGTTAAATTACCTCCTGAGTTCGAAGTTCTTACCGAGGTAGACAGTTCTTACCTGCTCATCATCAGCCAGCTGTGATGCGGTACCCTGTTTCAGGATCTTGCCCTCGAAGAGGAGGTAGGCCCTGTCAGTTATTGACAGTGTTTCGTGAACGTTATGGTCGGTTATGAGGATCCCGATATTCTTGTCCTTCAGGTGTGAGACGATCATCTGGATGTCTTCCACGGCGATGGGGTCAACGCCGGCAAAGGGCTCATCGAGCAGGATGAAGCTGGGTTTGAGGGCCAGTGCGCGGGCGATCTCGGTGCGGCGGCGTTCGCCTCCTGAGAGCTGTATGCCCAGGCTCTTGCGTATGCGGGCAAGACCGAACTCTTCAAGGAGCATCTCCTGGCGCTCCTTTCTCTCCTGTTTCGTCATTCCGGAGAGCTCCATTACAGCCATCAGGTTGTCCTCCACGCTCAGTTTGCGGAATACTGATGCCTCCTGGGCCAGGTAGCCTATGCCAAGGCGCGATCTGCGGTACATGGGAAAATCGGTGATCTCGGTATTGTCAAGCCAGATATGTCCGCCGTTTGGCCTTATCAGTCCGACAATCATATAGAATGTAGTGGTCTTTCCGGCGCCGTTAGGTCCGAGAAGGCCGACTATCTCGCCCTGCTCAACTTCGACGGAGACCTGGTCAACCACTGTCCGTGTCTTGTATCGTTTGACAAGGTCTGTTGTATGGAGTTTCATATTCTCACATTTATTTTCCAGAGGCGGCTTCCGCCTCATCTTTCTCAGCCCTCTTCCTGGCCACCCTCGCAGCAATAAAGATACTTACTTCGTACAGAAGCACAAGGGGAATCGACACAAGTATGAGGCTGAATACATCAGGCGGGGTGATCACAGCTGCCACAACCAGCACAACCACTATCGCATGCCTGCGGTATTTCCTCATGAACTCCGGGGTGATAATACCAATCCTCGCGAGAAAGAAAACCACAATGGGCAGTTCAAATGTGATTCCTGCCGAGAGAGCCACTGAGGTTACCGACCCTATATAGGAACTTATGTTGATCTGGTTTGTGACAAGGTCACTGACGCGATAGGATCCAAGGAAGTTAATTGAGAGCGGAGTGATGATGAAGTACCCGAAGACAACACCGGTAAGGAACAGTAGTGAGGCCATTAATACTGCCCCCTGCGCATACTTGCGCTCCTTGTCGTAGAGTGCAGGACGGAAAAAAGACCAGAACTCCCAGAATACATAGGGGAAGGCAATTATCAGCCCGGCCACGAGGGAGATGTTGATGTGGGTGGTGAACTGCCCTGACATTTTTATGCTTATCAGGTTAATCGGATCCTGGTTGATGCAAAGAGCCGGGACATTCACAAGATCGGCAAGCCTGCACAGAAGCCTGTTTGTGATGAAATCGGGATTGTTGGGAGCAAGGATAACCTTGTCGAAAATTATATTCTTGAAGACAAATGCTATGATCGCCCCTGCCACAACAGCTATCAGGGCCCGGATGATGTGCCACCTCAACTCCTCCAGGTGCTGGAGAAAAGTCATCTCACCGTCAGTACTATTGTTTCTCTCTTTGCTTTTGCGGGCCATAGCCGGCATCTGTATTGAAGGGTGTAAACTTACATAAAATCACCCGATTTTGAACAGGCGGACAAAAAACTGGTACTATATGATATTTATCGCAGGGGTGATAAAAAGATTTGACAGATAGTTTAATTTAAGTTAAATTTGATATAAGGGTAATTTGTTGATTAAAGATTACGTAACTTGTTAGTAGGATTTTTAACCGTTTAACACAGGGGGAGAGGAAACAGCATTATGTATACTGATGCTTCCATACACGACTATCTTAAGAGATATTTCGGTTTTGACACTTTCAAGGGAAACCAGGGGCCAATAATAAGAAGTGTGCTCGAAGGCAATGACACTTTTGTTCTTATGCCTACAGGCGGAGGCAAGTCGCTCTGCTATCAGCTCCCTGCGGTTATGATGGAGGGAACGGCGGTTGTAATATCCCCGCTGATTGCCCTGATGAAGAACCAGGTGGATGCAATGCGCAACTTCAATACCACGGATGACGTGGCCCATTTTCTGAACTCATCGCTGACCAAGACTGCAATCACCAAGGTAAGGCAGGATGTGTCCCAGGGAAACACCAAGCTGCTCTACGTGGCACCGGAGTCGCTTACAAAAGAGGAGAACATTGAGTTCCTGAAGAGCATAAAGGTTTCGTTTTACGCTGTGGACGAAGCTCACTGCATCTCTGAGTGGGGACATGACTTCAGGCCGGAGTACCGCAGGATAAGACCGATAATTGACACCATAACGAGGGCGCCAATAATTGCACTCACAGCAACCGCCACCCCGAAAGTGCAGCATGACATAATGAAGAACCTCGGCATCTCCGACGCAATGTCATTCAAGTCGTCATTCAACAGGCCCAACCTCTATTACGAGGTCAAGGCCAAGCAGGACGCCGCACGGGAGATTATCAAATACATAAAGAACAACCCCGGCAAGTCGGGTATCATCTACTGCCTCAGCCGGAAGAAGGTGGAGGAGCTCGCCGAGACCCTGAAGGTCAATGACATCAAGGCACTGGCATATCACGCGGGGATGGACTCCCAGACACGGACGATGAACCAGGATAAGTTCCTGATGGAGGATGTTGATGTGATTGTGGCTACAATCGCCTTCGGCATGGGGATAGACAAGCCTGACGTGAGGTATGTGATCCACTATGACATGCCGAAGAGCCTCGAGGGGTACTACCAGGAGACTGGCCGGGCCGGCCGTGACGGCGGCGAGGGGAGATGCATAGCCTACTACAGCTATGACGATATTGTCAAGCTCGAGAAGTTCATGCAGGGCAAACCCATAGCCGAGCAGGAGATTGGCAAGCAGCTGCTGCTTGAAACAGTATCCTATGCCGAGTCATCAACCTGCCGGCGCCGCATTCTGCTCCATTACTTCGGTGAGGAGTACGACCAGGAGAACTGCGAAGCATGTGACAACTGCCTCCATCCCAAGACACAGTTTGAGGGACAGGATTACGTAGTCAACATGCTCGAGACAGTGCTGGCGGTGAAGGAGAAGCACAAGGCTGATCATATAGCAAAGATCCTGGCCGGCACCCTGAACTCTGCAATCAAGTCGTACAAGCATCATAAGCTGGAGACATTTGGTATTGACGAGGAGAAGGATGAGCGTTTCTGGAACATGGTGATACGTCAGGCACTTATCAATAAGCTGCTTAACAAGGACATAGAGAACTACGGACTGCTTGGTCTGACGCCAAAGGGGCACGAGTTTCTGGAGGAGCCGAAGAGCTTCATGCTGAATGAGGATCATGACTATACAGACTCTGAGGATGAGGAAGCCTCCTTCGGGGCCCGTACGGCAGCGGCCGATGAGGAGCTCCTCAGTATTCTTAAGGATCTGAGGAAGAAGATCTCCAAGCAGGCGGGACAACCGCCATACAACATCTTCCAGGATCCCTCGCTGGAGGAGATGGCCATTCAGTACCCCATCACAATCGAGGAGTTGCAGAATATCACGGGTATCGGTGCAGGCAAGGCGCAGAGGTACGGCAAGGAGGTTGTGGAGGTGATTGCGGACTATGTAGCCGACAAGGAGATCATCAGGCCCCAGGACATGGTTGTCAGGTCTGTTGTGAACAAGTCAGGGCTGAAGGTATACATCATTCAGAGCATTGACCGCAAGATGCCGTTTGAGGATATTGCTGATGCAAAGGGGATAGAGTACGACGAGCTTTTATCTGAGATAGAGGCCATTGTGAGCAGCGGCACGAAGCTGAGTGTTGATTATTACGTTGACACAGTGATTGATGAAGACCGTCAGCAGGACATATATTCATATTTTATGGAGGAGGCTGAGAGCGGTTCGCTTGAGGAGGCTGTCAATGAGCTTGCCGGCGAGTTTGAGGAGGAGGAGATCCGCCTTGTGCGCATCAAGGTGCTGTCGGAGGGGAATTAGG
>ERZ795054.4444-NODE-4444-length-10297-cov-20.989943_pt1 | contig 10297 bp, 9 predicted proteins | sample MGYA00375138_ERZ795054 | MGnify/ENA primary metagenome ERZ795054 (study PRJEB30183, sample SAMN05720215) | anaerobic digester metagenome | isolation source: active sludge of municipal wastewater-treating anaerobic digesters | place: USA | collected 2014-12-23 ...
CGATGTAATTGTGGGATTGACTTCATTCGGACAAGCCTCCTACGAAAAAGAATATAACGGTGGAATGGGAAGTAACGGTTTAACGTCTGCTCGTCATGATGTTTTTGCTAAGTATTTAGCTGAAAAATATCCCGAAAGTTTTGATGCTGCTGTTCCTTCCGATTTGGTTTATTCCGGTCAGGTAAAATTGACAGATGAGGTGAAAAACAGTCCGATTGATGCTGGGAAATTAGTGCTTTCGCCAACCAGAACTTATGCTCCGATTATTAAAACTATTTTAGAAAAATACTCTCCAAAAGAAATTCACGGCATGGTGCATTGTAGTGGAGGTGCTCAAACGAAGATTTTACATTTTATTGATAATTTGCACATTATTAAAGATAATTTATTTCCGATTCCGCCATTATTTAAACTAATTCAGGAACAATCAAAAACCGATTGGAAAGAAATGTATCAAGTCTTCAATTGCGGTCACCGAATGGAATTATATGTTCCGGCAGCAATTGCTAACGACATTATTGAAATTTCAAAATCATTCAATGTTGACGCACAAATTGTCGGAAGAGTAGAAGCATCTGAATATAAAAAATTAACGATTACCAGTGAATTTGGTACATTTGAATATTAAACTCAAATTTTTAACCCATAACTCGCAACTTTCAACCCGCTAACCTTTAAAATATGGACTTACCAAAATTCGTTTTAGCAGACAATACCGATTTTCCTGAAGATATTTTTATCATTCATTTAGAATATCCTCGTTTTATAATCAATTTAAAAGATGATGAAGTTGAAATTATCGAAGAAGTTGATGTAGAAGATGAAAAAGACTTGGAAACCGAAATGGAAAAGCTTATTGAATTAGCTGGAGCTTTTTATGATCGGGAGATGGAACGATATGAGGAGTAGTTTTTTGCTAATTCTCTTTAAAATAATTATTTAGCAATTCCATCGCCGCCGTAAAAGGTGAAATTTCATTAGAAGAAACTGCTTTTTTCTTTTTATCTAATATATTAATAATTTCAGGATGGGTATAAAAATGATTTTTCAATTGTTCGTTGATAGTTTCCATCATCCAATATTGATTCTGCTCTTGTCTTTTTTCTTCAAAAAAATGATTGGTTTTGGTCAATTCAAAATAATCTGAAATGGTTTTCCAAACGTTTTCAATTCCTTCTTTGGTATAGGAACTACAAGTAGAAACGGTTGGCATCCAACCCGATTTTTTTGCAGGAAATAAATGCAATGCCCGATTAAATTCTGTTTTGGCTAATTTAGCTCGTTGTATGTTGTCTCCATCGGCTTTGTTGATAACGATAGCATCAGCCATTTCCATGATTCCGCGTTTGATTCCTTGCAATTCATCTCCGGCACCGGAAATTTTTAACAATAAAAAGAAATCCACCATACTGTGAACGGCTGTTTCACTTTGGCCAACCCCTACAGTTTCAATAATAATGGTATCAAACCCTGCTGCTTCGCAAAGAATAATGGTTTCACGTGTTTTTCTGGCTACACCACCTAAAGTTTCTCCTGAAGCGGAAGGCCGGATGTAAGCGTTTTTATCTTTAACTAATTCTTCCATTCTGGTTTTATCTCCCAATATACTGCCGTGTGAAATCGTACTGCTGGGATCAACCGCTAAAACAGCTACTTTTTTTCCTAAGGAAGTTAACTGTTTTCCAAATGCTTCAATAAAGGTGCTTTTTCCAACACCGGGAACACCGGTGATTCCGATTCGAATAGATTTATTGGCGTGAGGCAAACATTTCTGAATGACTTCATTGGCTTTCGCTAAATGGTCAGCATTGGTGCTTTCAACTAAAGTAATAGCCCGACTTAAGAAAGTAATATTTCCTTTTAAAATTCCGGCAACCAATTCATCGGAAGTGGTTGATTTTCTTCGAAATTTTTGGACGGTTTCTACAGACCGTAAGTTTATCGTTTCAGGTGATTCAACCCCTGCTTTTTCGTGTAAGGCGGATGATTTTGAATTTGGTTTAGTCACAATGCTATTATTTGAAAGGTAAAGTTACAAAAAGAAAAAGGATGCTTCATTTTTCGTGCCGATTTTATCCACTTAAAAGTGTATTTTTGAGGTCAGAATGTCAAGTATGGATACTATTTTTCTAGTCTTTTTTTGTCTTTTATTGGGTTTCGGATTACAGTTTTTAAAATCCTTTCCCAAAAACGGTTATGTAGCTTTAAATCATTTTGTTATTTATATTTCTCTGCCGGCATTAGCCTTGTATTATATTCCTAAAATAGAAATAAGTTCCAAGTTACTTTTCCCGATTGGTGTGGCCTGGCTTGGATTTGCATTGTCCTTTATTTTCTTTTACAGTTTAGGAAAATGGTTGGGTTGGTCCAAAAAGTTGATTGGATGTCTTGTTCTGACCGGTGGTTTGAGTAATACATCTTTTATTGGATTTCCTATAATTGAAGCATTATACGGACCGGAAGGACTTCAAACAGCTATTGTTGTCGATCAACCGGGTTCTTTCGTTGTTATTTCCACATTAGGGATTGCAGTTGCTTCAATTTTTTCAAAAGGTGATTTAGATTCTAAACTAATAGTTAGAAAAATAGTGTTTTTTCCGCCATTTATTGCCTTTGTATTGGCATGTATCTTGAACTTAGCAAAAATTGATTTTCCTTTATTTCTGCAATCTGTTTTTCAAAAAGTGGGAGGTACTGTAACAACAATTGCTTTAGTTTCCGTTGGGTTACAACTCAAAATTGATCAACAGAGTCGCCATTGGAGTTTTCTGGCTCTGGGATTATTTTTTAAATTAATGCTAATGCCTTTCTTTTTTATCATTTTGTATAAAGTTATTTTCAATGGTCAAGGACTAGCCGTTGATGTTTCTATCATGGAATCCGCTATGGCACCGATGATTACCGGAGCTATTTTAGCAACGACCTACGGATTAAAACCAAAATTGAGCAGCATGATGATTGGCGTTGGAATTCCATTGTCTTTTATTACGTTGGCATTTTGGTATTGGATACTTTCCTTACTATAATTTTTTTACCTTTATTCAATTAAAAATACGCATATGCAACTTACGGCAGAAATAATTCAAAAATTAGAATCAATGGTCGGACCCTCATTCATCTTTACAGATAATGAAACCCGAAATAATTATGGTCATGATGAAACGGAAGATTTTGTTTTTCCTCCAAATGTAGTTGTGAAGCCTTCCAATACTCTTGAAATTTCTGAAATTTTGAAATTGGCTAATCAATTTAAAATTCCAGTTGTTCCCATTGGAGCTAGAACGGGGTTGAGTGGAGGAGCTTTATCCGTTCAAGGAGGAATTGGGCTCTCGATGGAAAGATTCAACAAGATTTTACATATTGACGAACAAAATTTGCAAGTAATCACCGAACCCGGAGTAATTACACAAGTGTTACGTGAAGCAGTTGCTGAAAAAGGATTGTTTTATCCCGTTGACCCAAGTAGCATGGGGAGCTGTTTTATCGGTGGAAATGTGGCAGAAAATTCAGGTGGTGCCAGAGCGGTGAAATATGGGGTGACCAAAGATTATGTTTTAAATTTAGAAGTAGTTTTACCAACCGGTGATATCATTTGGACCGGAGCCAATACGTTAAAAAATTCCACAGGATATAATCTTACGCAATTGATGGTTGGTAGTGAGGGAACATTGGGAATCGTCACCAAAATTGTTTTGAAATTGCTTCCCAAAAATACACACAACGTATTGATGTTGGTTCCGTTTTACAAAGCTCATGAAGCCTGTGAAGCTGTTTCAGCTATTTTTAGAGCCGGAATTATTCCAAGTGCGTTGGAATTTATGGAACGTGATGCCATTGATTGGACACTTCAATTTGTGGATGGATTGAATGTTACAGTTAATGAGGATATTCAAGCTCATTTATTGATTGAAGTGGATGGAAATAATCCTGAAATTTTGATGGCTGAAGCCGAAAAAATCATGATGGTGGTAGAACAATTTCAAATTGATGATATTCTTTTTGCGGATACTGAAGATGAAAAAAATGCCTTGTGGAAAATGCGTCGCAGTGTGGCTGAAGCAGTGAAAGCCAATTCGATTTATAAAGAAGAAGACACGGTTGTGCCTCGCTATGAATTGCCTAAATTATTAAACGGAATCAAAACTATCGGAAAAAAATATGGTTTTCAATCGGTTTGTTATGGTCATGCCGGTGATGGTAATTTGCATGTCAATATCATCAAAGGAACCATGTCCGATGAAAATTGGAAAACCGAAGTGCCTAAAGGAATTCGGGAAATTTTTGAATTAACGGTTTCATTAAAAGGTACACTTTCAGGTGAACACGGAATTGGCTATGTTCAAAAGGATTATATGCCTATTGCTTTTTCTAAAACGCATTTAGAATTAATGGAACGGATAAAATTTGTTTTTGACCCGAATGGAATTTTAAATCCGGGAAAGATTTTGCCTTGATTCAACCAAAAAGGGATTAAAAAATTAATCCCTTTTGTTTTTCTTTTCACGTTTCTCTTCTTTCTTTTCTTTCGCCGTTTTTAAAGGCTCTTTCTTAACGTTTTTCTTCGCATCTTGACTCTTTGCCATACTTGTTTAGTAATGCCATTAGAAGCATCAAAGTAAAGATAGTATTTATTTTTTTAAACCAATTATAAACCTAATTCTTTTTGAAGTGAGGTATCCAAAAATTCATCTAACGATTTGAAGGTTGAATTCATTTCAATAAACGTCCATTTCCAACTTGTTTGAGCAGATGAAACGGCAATCCAAGTAACGTTTTCTTCAATAAAATAGCTGTTTCGTTTAGATTCAAATTTCACTGATTTATAGTTTTTAATTTTAAGATAGGAAGCTAAGTCTTTTTGTACTTGACTCTCAGCTTGTGGATTAGACTTAATTATTCTAAATGAATTTTTAAAAGTAATTACACAATATTTACCGGAATTAATTTCTTGAATAGGAGCATAATTGAATGTCATTGTCGGAAAAACAAAACGAATTCCATCCACATCATTTTGAAAGCGTTCATCTAAACCGGCAGTAATTGTTTCTTTAGTGAATTTTTCAAAATATTTTGGATGATACAAAGAAGCAATTCCTTCAAAGTCCATGTTGTAATGAGCAGCATAGAAATTTTTGGTTTCAATTTTTAAATTTTCTATGGATTGTGAATAGAAAACTGTAAAATTTAAAATTAAAAGAAGATTTATAATTTTTTTCATTTAATCTAATTCTCTAAAAAAGTAATCGTTTCATGAACCATTTTTATTGTGTCAGCTAATTCTTTTGAATTGTTCCCTTCTTCATCTTTAGAATCTTGAAAAGCTATAAAACGGGTTTTGTAATCGTTTAACGGAATCTCAAAGAATTCCAGACTTAATAATTGACCAACCAATGTTATATTAATTCTTGTGCCGGAAAGTGTTTTGTTTCCTAATTGAATTTGTTTTTTTTCAGTTTTGCAATTTTTTTTACCGAATTGTTCAACCATTAAATCTATATATTCCTGCATTTTCATGTCATTATCAATTTCAAAATATAAGATAACTACATTATTGCCGTCAAATGTCCAATTATTATAACCAAAATCTTTGTCTACTTCAAAAGCAAAGTTGGACGGATAATGAAAACTAACGGTTCCGCTATCGAATTTTTTAAATCCAAGTAATTCGATTTTTAATTTTGATTTTGTAGCGGAATGATTTATTTCTAATTCATCTCCTTCAGAATAGAAATATTCTTTGGAATCAACCTCAACTTTAAATTGATTTTTGGGTTCTAAAAAAGGGCTGTTATTTTTTTCTTGCGAATAAAGGGTTTGAATGGAAACAAAAATAAAGAATAGTATAACTGTTTTTTTCATTGTTCGATTTTTTTCAAATATAAAAAATCCCCAACAGTTTAGAACCATTGGGGATTATATTATTTGATTTATTTAAAATTAGTTCACCAAAACCCAATCACCACTGGCAATCATGCTTTCTGCTTTTTTAAATTTCATACTTTCCGTTTTACCACTCATTACATGTTTGATAGTTACGGTATCGTTTCGATTGATTTTTGGAGTATCTCGAACAATCGTTTCGGTAATCGGTTGACGTTGTGTTTGACCGGCTTCACGATGTTGTGCGGCTAAAGAATCGCTGTTTGGGATTTCATCTTTTGATGTTTTATAATCTTCTTTTTGGCGAATTTCTTTGGCTTCCTGAATATTTGTTTCATTTCTATTTGGTAAATCACCTTTGAATAAAAAGGAAATCACTTCTTTATTCACTTTATCCAGCATTGCTTTAAATAAATTGAAAGCTTCAAATTTATAAATCAACAATGGATCTTTTTGTTCGTGAACAGCTAATTGAACAGATTGTTTCAATTCATCCATTTTGCGTAAATGCTTTTTCCAAGCTTCATCAACAATGGCTAAGGTGATATTTTTTTCAAAATCAGCGACCAATTGTTTTCCTTCCGAATCATAAGCTTTTTTCAAATCGGTAACCACATTTAATGTTTTTTGACCATCACTAAATGGAACTACAATTCGTTCGTAATGATTAGATGGATTTTCATAAACATTTCTGATAATAGGAAAAGCTTCACGAGCATCTCGTTCATTTTTTTCCTCATAATGTGCTAACGCTGCTTTATAAATTTTTCCGGTAATTTCTATTTCAGTAAGTTTGTTAAATTCGCTTTCTGAAATGGGTGATGTAATTGAAAAATAGCGAATTAACTCAAATTCATAATTTTTAAAATTAGAAATTGCTTTGTTTTCGTTTACGATATTTTCACACGTATCATACATCATGTTCGCGATATCCACTTTCAATCGCTCTCCGTGTAACGCATGTCTTCTTCGTTTGTAGATTACTTCTCTTTGTGAATTCATTACGTCATCATATTCCAATAAACGTTTACGCACGCCAAAGTTGTTTTCTTCTACTTTTTTCTGAGCTCTTTCTATGGATTTGGTCATCATGGAATGTTGAATCACTTCACCTTCTTTCAAACCCATTCTGTCCATTACTTTGGCTACACGTTCTGAACCAAATAAACGCATCAAATTATCTTCAAGAGACACATAAAACTGTGAACTTCCCGGATCTCCCTGACGACCGGCACGACCACGTAACTGACGGTCTACACGACGAGAATCGTGACGTTCAGTTCCAATGATGGCTAAACCTCCTGCGGCTTTAACTTCCGGTGTCAGTTTAATATCGGTACCACGACCGGCCATATTTGTTGCAATTGTTACGACTCCAGGTTTACCCGCTTCGGCAACAATTTCAGCTTCTTTCTTATGCATTTTTGCATTCAACACATTGTGCGGAATGTTACGCATTTTCAACATTCGACTCAATAATTCTGAAATTTCTACTGATGTAGTTCCAATCAAAACCGGCCTTCCTGCTTGAGACAATTTGGTTACATCTTCAATAACAGCATTGAATTTTTCGCGAGTTGTTTTGTATATTAAATCTTCCTGATCTTTTCTTGACATCGGACGGTTAGTTGGAATTTCAACTACATCCAATTTGTAAATTTGCCAAAGCTCTCCTGCTTCTGTTACTGCAGTTCCCGTCATACCGGCTAATTTGCTGTACATACGGAAATAATTTTGAAGCGTAATTGTAGCAAAGGTTTGAGTGGCTGCTTCAATCTTTACGTTTTCTTTGGCTTCAATCGCTTGGTGTAACCCATCAGAATAACGACGACCATCCATAATACGACCGGTTTGTTCATCGACAATCATAATTTTGTCTTCCATGATTACGTATTCCACATCTTTTTCAAAGAGGGTATAGGCTTTCAATAATTGAGTTAATGTGTGGATACGTTCAGATTTGATAGAAAAGTCCTGAAATAATTTTTCTCTTTCTTCAGCTTCTTGATCCTTACTTAAATGCAATTTTTCAATACGGGCAATTTCAGTTCCGATATCCGGTAAAACAAAGAAGTTTCCATCTGTGTCTTGCGATAAAAATTTGATTCCGTTATCGGTTAGTTCAACTTGATTATTTTTTTCTTCAATAACAAAATATAATGCTTCATCCACTTTGGGCATTTCGCGATTATTATCTTGCATGTATTGATTTTCAGTTTTTTGAAGTAATTGTTTAACACCTTCTTCACTTAAGAATTTAATTAACGCCTTGTTTTTAGGTAAGGCACGATAAGCTCTTAACAAGTTAAAACCGCCATCTTTAGCATTACCTTCTTTAATTAGACGTTTTGCTTCTGTTAAAAATCCTGTAGCTAAATTTCGTTGTAAAGAAACTAAGTTATCAACTTTTGGCTTCAATTCATTAAATTCATGTCTGTCTCCTTGCGGAACCGGACCTGAAATAATTAAGGGTGTTCTGGCATCATCAATCAATACGGAGTCAACCTCATCGACAATGGCATAATTGTGTTTGCGTTGCACCAAATCGTTTGGTGAATGTGCCATATTATCTCTTAAATAGTCAAAACCAAATTCATTATTTGTTCCGTAGGTAATGTCTGCTTCGTATGCTTTTCTTCTAGCATCGGTATTTGGTTGATGATTGTCAATACAATCAACAGTCAAACCATGAAATTCAAATAAAGGAGCCTTCCATGTGCTATCCCGTTTTGCTAAATAGTCATTCACGGTAACTAGATGCACACCGTTTCCTGTTAAGGCATTCAAATAAAGGGGTAGCGTAGCAACTAATGTTTTTCCTTCCCCAGTTTGCATTTCGGCAATTTTTCCTTGATGTAAAACGACACCACCAATCAACTGAACATCGTAGTGAATCATGTCCCAAGTAATTTCTTTCCCTGCAGCATTCCATGAATTTGCCCAAATTGCATCGTCACCTTCAAGTGAAATATATGATTTTGTTGCTGAAAGTTCGATGTCTTTTGGCGTTGCTTTTACTTTAATTGAAGTATTATCTTTGAAACGTTTAGCCGTTTCTTTAACTACAGCAAAAGCTTCCGGTAGAATTTCCAATAAAACTTTTTCAGAAATTTCATAAGCTTCTTTTTCCAATGCGTCGATTGCTAAATACAAATCTTCGCGTTTATCGATATCTAAAATCTGCTCCACTTCTGTTTTTAAGGAAGAAATTTTATTGTCTTTTTCAGCACGGGCTAGTTTTATAGTTTCTTTGAAAGCTGTAGTTTTTGCTCGCAGTTCGTCATGTGAAAGCGATGCTAAATTGCTTTCATATGTTTTAATTTTATTTAAAAGGGGTTGTATTGCTTTGACATCTTTCTCGGATTTGTCGCCAACAAATGCTTTAAGAATACTATTTATGAAACTCATAATTATTGTTTTTTTAAGTGTGCAAATTTACACAAAAAAAAAGCCTCTAGTGAGACTTCTTTCTGGTGATTTTTTTATTTTTCTTTAATATTCGTCCTCGTTCCAAAGATAATCTTCGTCTGTAGGATAATCCGGCCAAATTTCTTCCATCGATTCATAGATTTCGCCTTCATCTTCTATAGATTGAAGGTTTTCCACTACTTCAAGCGGAGCACCCGTTCTGATAGCATAATCAATAAGCTCATCTTTGGTGGCTGGCCACGGTGCATCACTTAAATAGGATGCTAATTCTAATGTCCAATACATCTTCTATCGATTTAATTTTATGCAAAAATAATTTTTCTGCTGAAATAGTCAAGTAAAAAGTGATTTATTTTACCAAAAAGTATTTTTTTTACTTTTTAAAAGTTAAGAACGTGTTTTTTTGAGTTTCTTTCTTGATCACTGCTAGCGGGCAACTGAACATGGCTTACTCTTTCCTCGGAATCCATTTTACTTCTTCCGCGTTCAGGTCAAATGACAACTTTCGTGCCAAGACAAAAAGGTAGTCAGAAAGGCGGTTTAAGTATTTTAAAACCTGCTCATCTGTCGGTTCTAATTCGTGAAGGTGCACGGATAGACGTTCGGCTCTTCGGCAAACACATCTTGCGATATGACAATATGACACTGTTGTGTGTCCGCCGGGTAAAACAAAATGCGTCATTGGAGGTAATGAATCGTTCATCGAATCGATTTCATTTTCCAATAATTGAATGTCTTCTTCCGAAATCCGATTGATGTTTAAACGCGGTTGACCATTTTTTAAAATTTCTTTTTCAGGAGGTGTGGCCAAAATGGCTCCAACGGTAAAAAGACGGTCTTGTACTTCAATTAGGATATTTTTATATAATTGATTGATATTTTGATCGCGAATAAGTCCGACGTGCGAATTTAATTCATCTACTGTTCCATAACTTTCAATACGAATGTGATGTTTGGGAACTCTAGTTCCGCCAAAAAGTGCGGTGGT
>ERZ795054.4445-NODE-4445-length-10297-cov-5.599102_pt1 | contig 10297 bp, 8 predicted proteins | sample MGYA00375138_ERZ795054 | MGnify/ENA primary metagenome ERZ795054 (study PRJEB30183, sample SAMN05720215) | anaerobic digester metagenome | isolation source: active sludge of municipal wastewater-treating anaerobic digesters | place: USA | collected 2014-12-23 ...
ACAACATTTTATCCGGTCATATCCTAAACTCATGTATATTGCCGAAGACTAATTATTTTTCTTAATCAGTATTATTATCCGCATTATGGCAAAGATCAGATCTTTAAGTATTTTTCTCTCAATTTTTATATTTAATTTAACATCTGTCGTACAGGCACAGAACTGGCCATGCTTTCGTGGCCCGAATGGTGACGGCACAAGTTCTGAGGCCAACCTTCCCGTAAAATGGGATTCGGTAACCAATATTCTCTGGAAAGTACCTGTCCCGGGAACCGGCTATTCCTCTCCGGTAATATGGGAAAACAGACTTTTCCTGGTGACAGCGATACAGGCAACGCAGGAAAAGATATTGTTATGTTATGATTGTAAGAACGGCAATTTGTTATGGAAGACAACTGTTCTGAAAACACCTTTTGAAAAGAAACATGACAATAACAGTTTTGCATCAGGGACTCCGGCGACTGACGGTACCCGGGTATATGTATCATTTCTGGATGGTCGGGATGTACTGGTTGCGGCGTATGATTTCGCAGGTAAGCTTTTATGGCTTCAAAAGCCTGGTACCTTCCAGAGCCCTCATGGATACAGTTGTTCCCCGGTGTTGTACAAGGACAAGGTCATTATTAATGGCGACAGCCAGGAAGGATCATTTGTCGCAGCCCTGGACCGGGCTACCGGGAAAATCTTATGGAAAGTACCTCATCCGAATCCTTCTCACAGTTTCAGCACACCTGTTATAAGAAATATAGCCGGGAAGATGCAGATGATATTCTGCGGCAACAGGGAGATCGCTTCATATAATCCCGATGATGGTACGAAATACTGGTTTGCCAGTGGTCCCTCCGAGGATTTCTGTTCCAGCCCGGTATATAATGAGAAATCGGGTCTTGTCCTTGTCAGCAGCGCCTGGCCGGTCAGGATCCTTGTAGCCGTTAAACCTGATGGCCGGGGTGATGTGACTAAAAGCCATGTTTTATGGCAGACACGTAAAGGCGCATATTATGTTCCATCACCTGTCTGCACGGATGATTATCTTTTTACAACAATGACCACCGGCCAGGTACATTGTATCGAAATTGCCACAGGCAATACCCTCTGGACAGAAAACCTGGGATTGCAATATGCATCACCGGTTCTTGCAGGCGGACTGATATATATACCTAATGATAAAGGAATTATTACTGTAATAAAACCAGGACCGAAATTCGACTATATTTCAAAGAATTCAATCGGCGAAGGGATGTTCGCATCACCGGCAATAAGTAATGGCAGGATTTATCTGAGAGGTTTTGAGAATCTGTTCTGTATCGGCAGTGGCTCTGAAAAAGAAAAAGTCACCTTTGCTGATAAGGAGGGTATCTGATGGTAAATTAGATAAATTAAAGACAGGTAAGAAAACAGATAGGAATGAAACTAAGAAGTACATGAATTGTTTCAGACAGATTTACCATTGTTTGAATAAATACGAGGGTGAAAGCCTTTATGAGAAATACCTTGTTCAATTCAGGGAGTTACTGACACAGATGACGCCTGAAGTTTTGCAGTATGTTTTTGAGAATACTTATGCTGAATTTATATGAATATTTATCGAATTACAGAAACACCCTTTTAAAGTATCTGGAAAATTATACTTTTATCCATCAGTAAATGAGATTGTGTGAAAATACTTATCTACCCCCCATCCCCCCAGGGGGGGGGCTTTGTGAGCATCAGTAATTCATTAAGTCCCCCCTGGGGCCTGCCTGCCGAAGCGACAGCGCAGGCAGGGATTTAGGGGTAAAACGACAACAGGAGGATTTTCACACAGTTTCAAATGGGTCCGGGAGTATTATTTTTCATCAAAAAAAGTAAATTGTCATGGTAATTGGGATAGATATAGGCAGTACCACAACCAAGGTAGCTGCAATCATTTCTGATAATAACATTATAAAAATAACAACCAGGGCTGTTGATGCGATAACCTCGGCAACCGGGGCATTCGGCAAGATGATAATGGAAAATGATTTCAGGCTGGACAGTATTGACAGGATCAATATGACAGGTGCAGGTTCCTCAAAGATAACGGGAGATCTGTTTGGAATCAAGACAAATAAGATAGATGAGATGGCAGCAATAGGTGCCGGAGGGAAGTATCTTTCAAAAAAAGACCGGATAATTATATCAAATATCGGCACCGGGACTGCCATAATACAGGTCAGCGGAAATGTGATCACTCATCTTGGGGGAACAGGTGTGGGAGGCGGTACAATAATAGGTCTGGCTAAGGAATTACTGAAAACAACGGATTTCGATACTATATTGCGATATGCTCTTAAAGGGAATATAAATAATGTTGATCTGAATGTGGGCGATATTGCGGAGGCAAATATCGGTTTCCTTGAAAAGACTTATACAGCATCGAACTTCGGAAAAATGCTTGATATAGCCTCCAGAGAAGATATTGCCCTGGGCATAATAAACCTTACATATCAGGTTATAGGTATGGTCTCGGTATTTGCTGCCAGGAGTAAGGACAATCATACAGTGGTTATAACCGGGAACGGGAGTAATAATCCTATCGGTCAGAAAATCCTTAAGGCGATATCCGGTATGTATAATATTGATTTTGACTTTCCGGCTGATGCAGAATATGCAACTGCAATCGGGGCGGCGCTATCCACATAAGATTATTATTTACGGGTTTCTGCCTGCTATTATATGCTAATATTTTAACAGTTTTACAGGAAGGCCAGGATAAGTATCTGGGCTAAAAATACCCTCAGGAACATTGTTAACGGGTACACAGTGGAATAGGATACTGCGGGTTCATCATTATTGGCAACTGAGCCGGCGTAGGCCAGAGCCGGGGGGTCGGTTGTACTTCCCGCCAGCAACCCGGCCAGCGAAAAATAGTTTAGCTTAATGAACTTCCCGTTTATTAATCCCATGACGATCAATGGGATTGTGGTGATCAGAAAACCTGCAGCAACCCATATCAGCCCGTCGATTGAAAATACAGATTCGGCAAATTGTCCCCCCGATGATATACCAACACTTGCAAGGAATAATGTAATTCCGATTTCCCGGAGCATTAAGTTAGCGCTTTGTGTTGTATAAGTAACCAATCTGAATTTATAGCCAAAACGTCCTATAATTATTGATACTATAAGCGGCCCGCCTGCCAGTCCGAGTTTTATCGGCATTGGCATCCCGGGAATTACGAAAGGGATACTGCCAAAAATAATTCCAAAAAATATTCCGATGAATATCGTGAAGATATGTGGCTCATTCAGCCTTTTCAGAGTATTCCCGAGGAATTGTTCCACTTTTTCAATTGAAGCAACTTCCCCTACAACAGTTACGGTATCTCCCACCCGGAGTACAAGGTTTGCAGTACCAAGAAGGTCTACTCCCGACCGATTGACACGGGTGACATTGACGCCGTATAATGTCCGTAATCTTAATGATCCAAGAGTTTTACCGTTAATTTCACTCCTGGTTAATACAATCCGCCTCGATTCAAGAGCGGGCTCGGAAACCTTCCAGTCGGTTTCGGCTGCTTCACCAATAAAGGCTGTAATTGGTTCTACATCTGCCATACCGGCAACAACAAGCAGTAGATCTCCTTCGAGAAGTACTGTATTTTTATTCGGAACAGAGAACTCATTGTTACGCATCAGCCTTGATACGACGAATGTTCTGCCGATAAGTTTTTTGATATCATGGAGCTGGCGTCCGCCAACAGCTTTATTTGTCAGTCTGAGAGTAAATATTTCAAGTTTCTCATAAGCTGATAACTTTTCTGTTTCCAGCTTTTTTTCTTCATTTTCAAGGTTGATGCGGAATAAAACCCTTATAAGGACTATTGACAGGATAATCCCGACAACAGCAAGAGGATAAGCTGCAGCATATCCAAGAGCTATCTGAGGTACTTCGGCAATCTGCCCTGCTTCATATGCCTGGCGCAGAGCTTCCTGCGCGGCACCCAGTCCGGGTGTATTTGTAACGGCCCCTGACATTACCCCGACAAGCATTGGCATTGAAACCCTTCCTCCAAGGATGTAATAGAATGCAATAGTCAGACCTGCGCCAAGCAAAACAATTCCGGCAGCCATCAGGTTCATCTGCACTCCTCCTTTTTTGAATGAAGAAAAGAAACCCGGCCCAACCTGTAATCCGATTGAATAAATGAACAGGATCAATCCGAACTCTCTTATAAAATCGGCTACTTCCCTGTTTACAGTGAATCCGAGATGACCAATTAAAAGACCGGTAAAAAGAACAAAAGTAGGCCCAAGTGAGATGCCCCGGAATTTTACTTTTCCCAGCAGAACGCCTGTGGAAATGGCCAGTGAGTAGAGCAAAATTACATGTGCAATACTTTCATCAGAAAATAATGAGTTTAACCATTCCATAATAAAGAAAATATCAGGCAGTTATCTTAAAAGCTTTTTTCTGGGCTTTAAGTGCCAGCTCTGTAGCCAGGAAGCAATGATGCTGTGTCATTGCAGTTTCGGTACGGTTGACAACATCATTTACAAGTTGTTCTCCGTAAGGCAGATAGACTCCTGTACAATCGTAGTATTTTGTTTCTTTATGATTTACAATGAAAAGGTGGTTACCTCCCTTGCGGCCTGCAATATCAATATATTTTCTCATCTCAATATAGCCTTCCGTTCCGAGGATAAAGATCCTTCCGTCTCCCCATGTTGCTAATCCGTCGGGGGTGAACCAGTCTATCCTTATATACCCTGTGGCATGAGGGCTCCTGACTATCATATCACCAAAATCCTGGTACAATGGATAAGCCGGCAGATTGAAATTTCCGGTCTGTGAAAAAGCAACTTCCGCCCGGCCGGAATTTGTATAATGGAGGAACTGGTCACACTGATGAGAGCCTATATCGCATAATATACCTCCTGCCTTTGCGGGATCAAAGAACCAGTCGGGACGGGTTTTCGGATTCATTCTGTGCGGACCGAGTCCAATGGTCTGCACCACCTTCCCGATTGCCCCTGCCTGTATAAGTTCATCAGCCTTATATGAAGCGGGAGTGCCCAGGCGTTCACTGTACATGATGGAATAAATACGTTTGGTACTTTTCTGTGTCTTTTTTACTTCCCTGAACTGGTTCAGGGTTACTATTCCGGGTTTATCAGCCATGAAATCCTTTCCCGACAGCATGACACGTATCCCAAGCGGGGCCCTATCAACTGGTATGGAAGCACTTGCCACCAGTTGAACCGACTTATCTTCCAGGATTTCTTTTTCACTCCCTGCTACTTTTACCTTAGGGTAGCGTTTGGTAAATGCCTTAAGCAGATCGGGTTCCGGAGCAAAAACCGAAACAAGCTCTCCTCCGCCATCTATGACTGCATCGGTCATGCTGTAAATGTGCCCGTGATTTAACCCAATCACAGAGAACCTGATTGATTCTTTGGGCAAAGGCCTTGGTACGGGTTTAATAATGATTTCCTCAGGGCGGGATGTCTTATGAAGTCCTCTGCCAAAAATTTCAGCCGGAAAAAAACCTGCTGCCAAACCTGCTGCCGAGGCGAAAGATTGCCAGATGAAGTTACGTCTGTCGGATTTCATAACATGTATTTTAAATTTCTTGATGGATAAGACAAACTTAAGAAAAAATGAGGATATGAATGCTGACCGGGGTCATTATGGCATGGTCATCACCTTTTCTCCGAAGACGGGGTGTCTTTCAGCTGCCATCATAACTATTCGTTTTGCCATCTGGCCGTAGGAATAGCTGGCCATTTCTGCAGCCAGGGCGAAGCTTGTATCAATACTGATATCGTTATTGGGATTTATATCGAGGAGATAGAATTTATCGTTGCGCAGCCGGAAATCAAACCTTGCATAATCGAGGCATCCGAATCCTTTCCATGTTGCAATGGCTGCCTTTTCAAGATTTTTTAGAAGTTTATTATCAAGCGGGGCAGGAATGAGCGTTTCAATTTTTTCATAATGTTCCGAGCCTGGAAGGAATTTTGAGTCATAAGTGCACAGTCTTTTCCGGGCTTCGTTGAAAGCTGAGAAATCCATTTCTACCGGAGGCAGCATTTCAGGGGGATCATTATTCCAGACCGATACATGGAATTCACGACCGTCAATAAAATCCTCTACCAGTGCAGGTTGCTTTAATTCATTATTTACAAGCCTGATCTGCTCCCTGAGGGTTGTTGTATCATAAACTACTGACTTTTCGCTGATAGTTAGGCTGCAGTGTTCCCGGGAAGGTTTTACAATCGCAGGGAAAAGATTCCACCCCTCAGCTTCTTCCGGAGTAAGCACTGCCCCGTAAGGTACTCTTATGCCCATGGAACAGAGGACTTCCTTTACCTTTTGTTTTTCATAGCTGAGTTCCAAAACCTCAGGCACGTTCCCGGTATATGTGAATCCGTTATTTTCGATAATTTCAGGAACTTTCCTTTCACTTAGCGGAACACCCGGAAGTGTTTCGCAAAGGTTCAGTATAATTGTATCCCCGGGATTGTATCGCTGAAGGATCTTTCCCAGGTCAGGACTGTTCAACTCTTCAATGTATGTTTTGATCCCTTCATCTTTCAGGGAATTGAAGAGAAAATTGTTGGAGTTTCTGGCATCAATGATTTCAGATTTGCTCCAGACTGGATCGATATTGTATAGTACAAGAACTTTCAAAAAAAGTGTTTTGTTACGAATCTAAAGTAAAAGTTTGAAAAAAATAATATATGTGGAAAACTTCACCGGGTTGTGTTAATAAGAATATCAATCCTGTCATTTCTTAATGCTTTTATTCCGGTTAATATGAATGTGATGCGGGGATTTTGAAAACCCGGATTGTATCACAGAAAAGTATGGCAATTCAGTTCTCAGAACACATTAAATGAGTATATGCTGGGAACTTCCGGTAATATATTAAAAATCAAAAAGGCATTGATTTCTAAAGAAATAATTGATGTTGAAGATCCTGGATCCCTTGTTTAAAGCCTGGTTGAAAGATTATTATTTTAAGAACAGGTAAATTGCAGTAAAAAGTTCTGAACAAATATCAGCCGGATCAGGAAAACATTAAAAGCCCTCGGAAGGGGGCTTTTTTGCACATATAAAGGGAGGGCCGGAGAGGGTTACATCTCCTGATGTTCCGGCAAATTCATTTCTATCAGATTAAATTTAGGTTTTTAATAATTCGTAAATTAACAGAATATATCAGATGTAAAAATTACAGCCATGGAAAACAGAAATCGTCGTCAGTTTCTTAAGAAGAGTATTATTGGCTTAACAGGAGCTGCTATGGTCCCTGGTACATTAACCAGTTATGCTTCTGTTTCTGCTTCAAAATCAACTGTCGCAAACCTGCCTGCACGAGTGCTGGGTAAAACCGGAATCAGAACTCCGTTGATAAGTTTTGGCACTTCCGGTGCCCTTGATACCGGTTTTATCAGATCCGCTTATGAAGCAGGGATTAAAATGTTTTTTTCTGCCACATATTATGGTGAAGGGAAAAATGAGCAGATTGTTGGAGCAGGACTGAAAGGGCTGCCCCGTGATTCTTTCATAGTTGGGACAGCTGTCCCCCCGGATGGATTTGATAACCGTACAGGGACTTTCCCGAATGGATTTGATCCCGATGCATATATTAAGAAAGCAGAAGGAAGCCTTAGCCGCTTTAATCTCGATTATGTCGATTTTGTTCTTTTCCCCTTTGCAGGTAAAAGGGAAACTGTTCTTAACGAAGGGGTGCTGAAAGCAATGGGACAGCTTAAAAAACAGGGTAAAACACGTTTTATCGGCATTGCCTCCCATAGCGATATGGAGGAAGCATTGACTGCCGCTACCGATTCAAAAGTATATGATGTGGCTATGATCTCATATAATTACAAGACCAGGAATATTTATTCTTTGAATTCAGCTGTTGCCAGGGCTGCAGAAGCCGGTATCGGAGTCGTTGCCATGAAGACCACCGCAGGCGTTTATAACGAAAAATCAGGTGTTCAGTATAATTCTGATGCAATCCTGAAATGGGCATTGCAAAATGAAAATATTTCATCAATAGTCTCGGGAATGTCATCATTGGAACAGCTTCAGAAAAACATTCAGATGATAAAAAACCTTAAGCTCTCAGAACAGGAACTAAAAGATCTGAATCTGGCAGGAATTGAATCAGGCCATGGCTTATATTGTCAGCAATGCAGACAATGTATACCACAATGTCCGAATCATCTTGATATTCCGACAATAATGCGTAGTTATATGTACGCCTATGGATACAGGAATGCAGAACAGGCCTGGCATACTCTGGCAGATATTGATCTTTCCCGCAATCCTTGTGGAAATTGTGAAACATGTAAAGTAAATTGTCTTTCCAGTTTTGATGTTAAGAATAAAATCATGGATATTGCCCGCCTTAAAGATGTTCCGGAAGATTTTATTAAAACATGATACAATAAAAACTTTGCTGTTCTGCAAACATGTACTAAATGTAGGAAAGAGTCTGTTCCGCTAAGCTGAAGCAAAGCACGAGATTCTGGGTAAGGTGGATGATGACAATTATTCTCAGCAAGCTGGCGGATCATGATCCTGATAGGGGAGTTAAACAAAGAAAAAGCCCTTTCAGCCACCTCCGTCGGCTGTCGGGATTTTTATTTGCAGACAAGAGTTTTGAAATATCGAACCTGGATTTGTTAAAGGATATAACAAGACAGGTTGATTTTCTTATTACTTATGAATATATCGGATAAACAAAAAAATATGCTATCAGACAAATTGTCAATCAGATTGCATAATTGTCCAATTATTGCTATTTTTACAGAATGATCCCAAGAGAATCAGCAACTATAATTAGGAAGTTAAGGAAGCAGTTCCCCGTAATTACCCTGACGGGTCCGCGGCAAAGTGGAAAAACAACACTGCTTCAATATTTATATCATGATATCCCATATGCCAGTTTAGAAGATATTGATGTAAGAACAGCAGCCTTAAACGATCCCCGTGGATTTTTGACCAATTTTCCTGAGGGAGCTGTGTTGGACGAAATTCAGCGCACACCTGAATTATTCTCATATATACAAGGCATTGTCGATAAAAATAAGAAGGCACATTTTGTGCTGTCAGGTTCTCAAAACTTCTTGTTACTTGAAAACATTTCACAGACCCTCGCAGGACGTTCAGCCATATTAAAACTGCTGCCTTTTAGCATTTCAGAACTACAGAACGAAAAGCTGGTACCAGACACTTATGAGCAATTGATCTTTACCGGGATGTATCCTGGCATCTATGATCGCGATATTGGTCCGGAATACTTTTATCCTTCTTATATAAGCACTTATGTAGAAAGAGATGTCAGACAAATAAAAAATATAGAGAATCTGAACAGCTTTTCAAATTTCCTTCAACTTTGTGCCGGACGAACCGGACAGGTTGTCAATATAAATTCCTTAGCAACTGATGCGGGAATTTCACCAAATACTGCCAGGTCATGGTTATCAATCCTTGAAGCAAGCTTTATCATTTACTTTTTACAGCCCTATTACGAAAACTTCAATAAAAGAATTATCAAGTCGCCAAAACTGTATTTCTATGATACAGGATTGGTCTGCTCTTTGCTGGGAATTCGTTCCGCGGATCAGGTCAGGACCTTCCATTCAAAAGGAGCCTTGTTTGAAAACCTTATTATAACTGACCTTATTAAAAGCAGACTACACAAAGGTGAAAATCCTAAATTCTATTATTGGCAGAACAAAACAAAACAGGAAGTTGATTTAATCATAGACAAACCTGATGGGCCTGTCCCTTTTGAAATAAAGTCAGGCATGACTATGAATGATAATTACTTCACCAATCTGAAATACTGGCAAAAGCTATCTGGAGAAAAACCTGAAAATCTGAATGTGATTTACGGAGGAGATACCAGTCTGAGAACTTCCGGCGGTAATTTTATTTCCTGGAAAAAGCTGTATGACCAATATATCTAATCATGTCAGCCAACTGGCAATCCCAGGTAATACCTTCATTTTCAATTAATAATTATTGGAATAAAAGAGGATTTCCAATCAAATCTGTTGAAGGGTCCTTTTTATTGGATGAGGGAGGATTATTTCATGATCCTCAGGAGGGAGCTTAACAAAGAAAAATCCCTGTCAGCCTCCTCCGTCGGCTGTCGGTGTTTTTTATTTCCATCCCTTCGTCTGCAAACTGCGTTTGCGACTCGGGCTGTAAATAAAAAACCCCGCCGCTAACGCGACAGGGCTTTTTCTTTGTAGCGGAGGGAGGATTCGAACCTCCGACCTTTGGGTTATGAGCCCAACGAGCTACCACTGCTCCA
>ERZ795054.4461-NODE-4461-length-10266-cov-6.788072_pt1 | contig 10266 bp, 7 predicted proteins | sample MGYA00375138_ERZ795054 | MGnify/ENA primary metagenome ERZ795054 (study PRJEB30183, sample SAMN05720215) | anaerobic digester metagenome | isolation source: active sludge of municipal wastewater-treating anaerobic digesters | place: USA | collected 2014-12-23 ...
CCGAGAAGGGCGAGAACCCGGCGGTCAACGCCCTCGTCGAGCGCTACGTCGAGCCTGGGGTCGAGATCCCGTGGCTCTCGAACGCCCGCCAGCCCGACAACGCGTACTTCCCGCATGCCGCGCACGTGACCGGCGAGAAGGTCGCCTGCGCGCGCTGCCACGGCCCGCACGGGGAGTCGACCGCCGTGCGCCCCGTCCAGGTGAACCGCCTCTCCGGCTACCCGCGCGACATCTGGGGCCCCTCGATCTCGCGCCTCCGGCGCGAGGAGTGGCAGGGGATGAAGATGTCCGACTGCATCGCGTGCCACCGCGCGGGCGGGCGCGAGAGCGCCTGCATCGACTGCCACAAGTGAAGAGGACGGCATGAAGCTCGAAGTCTCCCGCCGCGACCTCCTCCTCGCCGGAACCGGCGCCGCCGCCGGGATCGCCCTGTCGCCGGTCCCCTGGAAGGCCCTCGACGACCTCTCCATCTGGACGCAGCGTCCCCCGACGCCGACGCCGCGCCCGGCCGGGCCGCTCGCGTTCCGCTTCACGTCGTGCACGCTCTGCCCCGCCGCCTGCGGGCTGAAGGCGCGCTCGTTCGGGCCGCAGCCCGTCGGCTTCTCCGGCGTCCCCGGACACCCCGCGAGCGACGGCGGCCTCTGCCCGCTCGGGCTGACCGCCCACCACCTCGCGAAGCACCCGCTCCGCGCCGTCGCCCCCGAGCGCGTCTCGGGCGGGAAGCGCGAGACGATCGACCGCGCCGCCGCTTCCGCCGCCCTCTCCGCCGCGATCGCCGCCGCCGCGAAGGACCCGAAACGCTCCCTCCTCGTCGTCGACGGCCGTCCCGGCCGAAGCCTTTCGCGCACATTTCGGGCTCTCGCCGCGGCGACGAACGGGCGCTACGCCGTTCCCGGATCTCCCTCGCCGGCCCTCGACACCCTCGCGGCCCGTTTCGACGGCCCTCTCTCGCTCGGCGTCGACCTCTCGAAGGCCCGCCGCGTCGTCTCCTTCGGGACGCCGGTCCTGACGGACGCCGGGACGCCCGGCCTCCTCGCGCGCCTCCGCGCCGAGGGGCGCCGGAAGCCGAAAGGCGAGCGGCTCGAGGTCGTCCACGTCGGGGCGACCCGGACGAAGAGCGCCGGCTTCGCCGACCGCTTCGTCCCGATCGCCCCCGGTACCGAAGCCGCTCTCGCCCTCGGCCTCGCCCACGTCCTCCTCGACGAGAAGCTCGCCGACGCGGCGTTCCTCGCCGCGCGGACGACGGGCCTCGCCGGGCTCGAGGCGCTCGCGGCCCGCTTCGCCCCGCCCCTCGTCGAGCAGAAGACGGGCGTCCCCGCGGGCGACGTCGTCGCGCTCGCGCGTGACCTCGCGGCGAGCCGCCCGGCCGTCGTCCTCGGAGGCGACCCGGCCGAGCCGCTCTCCGCCGAGGCCGACGCCGCGATCGCCGCCCTGAACCTCCTCCTGGGCGCGCCGTCCGGCCCGCTCGTCGCGCGCCGCGCGGCGCCTTCCGAGCCGGACGGCGACGCGAAGCTCGCCGCGGTCACCGCTCTCGACGCGGTGCCCGAGCGCTCCGTCAGCCTCCTCCTCCTCGACGGGACGGTCCCCGAGGGGCTCGTCCCCTGGGCGCGACTCGAGAAGCTCCTCGCCGACGGCGCCGTCGTGGCGAGCTTCTCCGCGTTCCGCGCCGGCCTCGGCGAGAAGGCGACGCTCCTCGTACCCGGTCCCGCGCCGCTGGAAGAGGCGGTCGAGCTGGACGGCCCGGCCGACGCGCCGCTCGCGACGTTCGCCCTCGCCCCCGCTCTCCTCGCCCCGCCGAAGGAGCTCGTCCTCCCCGAGGAGCTCCTCCGCGAGGCGGCCTCCGCCGCGGGTTTCGAGCTCCCGGCGCCGCCGGCCGGCCGCGCCGCGGCGATCGTGGCGGCGAAGCGCGGGCAGCTCTTCGACCCCTCCACGGCGACGACGACCCCGGTCTCCTCGCTCGCCGACGCCGCGGCCCTCGAGACGGCCTTCGCGGCCGGCGCCTGCTGGGTCGACGACCCGGCCCCCGCCCCCGCCGGACGTTTCGCGCTCCTCTCCGACGGCGAGGCGCCGCGCCTCCTCGAGTCGGCCCTCGGCGCGCCCGGCCCCGAGCCGGCCCGCGTCGCGGCCCTCCCGCGCACGGCCCTCTCCGCCGCCCCCTCCTCCCCGCTCCTCACGAAGCTGACCCGCGAGACGGCGCTCTTCCCCGCGCCGTCCGCCGCGAAGGCGTGACCATGACCGCCACCCAGCAGACCTCCACCCTCCCGACCCACCGCTACACGCTCGTCGTCGACCTCGACCGCTGCAACGGCTGCGGCTCCTGCGCGACCGCCTGTGCCGTCGAGAACAACATCCCGCCCGCTCCCGAGCGCTCGAACGTGAGGACCGGCGTCGTCTGGCTGCGCGTCCACGACGTCGCCACCGTCGATCCCTCGGGGCGCTCGACGTTCGTCCCGATTCCCTGCCAGCAGTGCGACGAGCCCCCCTGCGTCGACGTCTGCCCCCAGCGCGCGGTCGAGTACGACCCGCGCACCGGCATCGTCGGCCAGATCCCCGTCCGCTGTCTCGGCTGCCGCTACTGCATGGTCGCCTGCCCCTACCACACGCGCTCGTTCAACTGGTGGAGCCCGGAGTGGCCCGAGGGGATGAAGGCCTCCCTCAACCCCGACGTCTCGATCCGCCAGCGCGGCGTCGTCGAGAAGTGCAACTTCTGCGTCCAGCGCCTCCAGGCGGCCCGCGCGAAGGCCTCCGCCGCCGGCAAGACCGACATCGACCCGGCCGACTACGTCCCCGCCTGCGTCGAGGCGTGCCCGTCGCGGGCGCTCTCCTTCGGCGACGCGAACGACGCGGACGGCGAGGTCGCGAAGCTCGCGAAGGACCCGGAGAGCTTCCGCCTCCTCGCCGCCCTCGGGACCTCTCCGAAGGTCCTCTACCGCTCGTCGGACCCCGTCGTCCGCGAGCGCCTCTCCCGCACGGGGGTGACGCGTGGATGACACCCTGATCGCCCGCGGCCTGAAGCGGACCCCGCTGCCGCGATTCCTCCTCTGGCTCCTCCCGTGGGTCGGCGTGCTCGCGTTCGGCCTCTACGCCGTCTACCTCTGCTTCGCCCTCGGCCTGAACCAGACGAACATGGACAACCGGTTCGCGTTCGGCCTCTGGATCTACCTCGACCTGACGGTCATCGCCCTCGGCGCCGGCGCCTTCTTCACGGGCTTCCTCCTCTACATCCTGAAGAGGAAGGAGCTGAAGGCGGTCATCAACAGCGCCGTCGTCATCGGCTTCATCTGCTACAGCGGCGCCGTCGGCATCCTGATGGTCGACGTCGGCCAGCCGCTCCGCGCCTGGTTCACGTTCTGGCACCCGAACGTCCACTCGATGCTCACCGAGGTGACGTTCTGCATCACGATCTACCTCTGCGTCCTGGCGATCGAGTACCTGCCGCTCGTCCTCAAGAACCGGCGGCTCAGCGAGGTCCCCGGCCTCCTCGTCCTCGAGCACCAGCTCCACAAGCTGATGGTCGTCTTCGCCGGAGTCGGGACGCTCCTCTCCTTCTTCCACCAGGGCTCGCTCGGCGGGCTCTACGGCGTCCTCCGCGGGAACCCCTTCGCCTACCGCGAGCACATCTTCATCTGGCCGACGACGTTCTTCCTCTTCGTCCTCTCGGCCGCCGCCGTCGGCCCGAGCTTCATCCTGCTCACGACCTGGCTCGTCGGGAAGATCACCCGCAAGCAGCTCGTCGCCCCGGAGGTCCTCCAGACGCTCGGGAAGATCTCGGGGTGGCTCCTCCTCGTCTACGTCGTCCTGAAGGGGATCGACTCGCTCGTCTGGCTGAACTCGACGAGCCCGCAGACGGGCGTGCAGGTCTCGTCCTTCTACGCGAACCCGCCGTTCGGCGTCCAGGTCCTCTTCGCCGAGGTCGTCCTCCTGGGCCTCGTCCCGGCCGTCCTCCTCCTCTCGCGGCGCGTCCGCGCGCGGACGGGCCTCCTCGTCGCGGTCGCCGCGACGGCCTGCGCCGGCGTCGTCCTGAACCGCTACGTCATGACGATCCAGACGCTCGCGCTCCCCTCGCTCCCGTTCGACAGCTTCGCGTCCTACACGCCGTCCTGGCAGGAGGTCGCGGCCTTCCTCGCCGTCCTCGGCTACGGCGTCCTTCTCTACTCGATCTCCTTCCGCTGGCTGAACCTCTTCCCCCAGGAGAGGGAGCTGGCGGCGAAGGGCTGACGGAGGTTCCGAGATGCTTCCCGGCAACACCGACTTCATCGCCGACCCCTTCAACATCGCCTTCCTCGGCCTCTTCGCGCTCATCCTCACCGCCGTCGCCGTGACGCTCGTGCGGATCGGCCTCCGGACCCGCGAGACGATCGCGCGCGGCAAGGCCGCCTCGATGCTCTGGCACGAGGAGTTCGAGGAGCTCCCCGCGTCGGCCCGCGGCTGCCGCCACGCGCTGACGGGCGAGCTCCCCGGCCGCACCTGCGCCCGCGCCTTCGATTGCAGGGGATGCGAGACCCACGCGAAGCTCGTCGCGGAGGGGAAGGTGCTCCCGCCCGCCGAGGCCGCCGGCTTCGACGTGCCGACCGACCGCCTCTACCACCGCGGCCACGCCTGGCTGAAGCCGCTCGAGGACGGCACCGTCGCGATCGGCCTCGACGACCTCGCCACGCGCCTCGTCGGAAAGCCCGACGCGGTCGTCCTCCCGGCCGTCGGTTCGACACTCGCCGAGAACGGGCCGGCCCTGCGCCTGCGCGCCGGAAAGGCCCGCGTCCGCGTCGCCTCCCCCGTCACCGGCGAGGTCGTCGAGCACGGCTCGCTCTCCTCGGACTTCCTCCTCCGCGTGAAGCCCGAAGGCGAGCTCGACACGCGCGCCCTCCTGACCCCGCGCGAGGCCGCCGCCTACTTCTCCCGCGAGCTCGACCGTCTCCAGCTCGCCCTCTCCGGCAGCGTCCCCGCCCTCGCCGACGGCGGCCTCCCGGTCGGCGACCTCTCGAAGGCCATCCCCGAGGACGACCGCGACCGCGTCCTCGGCGAGATGCTCCTGGAAGCCTGAACCTCCTCGTCGGCGACTCGGGGGCGTCCCCCCCTTCCGCCCCCGGCACCGCCGAAGTCCCCGGGGCCCGCCCGGTTCCACGCACAGGACCGGGCGGGCGTTCTTCTTCCCACTCACTCCTCGCTCTCTTCTCAAGTCGCTCCACCCTCGGCGTTCCCACCCCGCACCCCCTCAAAGACAAGCCCGCGCGAAGCGCGCACCGCAAAGGGTGGTGGGTGGGGGGCGCGGGGTGGGTACATAGGGCTTCCGCCCCCGGCACCGCCGATGCCCCCGGGGCCCGACCGGTCCCACGCACAGGACCGGGCGGGCGTTTCTCTTCCCCTCTCTCCTCTCTCCCTTCCACCCGCGACACTCCCCACCCCGCACCCCATCAAACACGAGCCCGCGCGAAGCGCGCATCGAGAAGGGCGGTGGGTGGGGGGCGCGGGGTGGGTACATAGGGGGGCGCGGGGTGGGTCCATCGGGTAGGCGGGGGGCGCGCTCCGATCCGCAGGCGAGGCGCGGGGTGCGTCCGCAGGCCCCCCCCTATACTCGGCCCATGGCCCATCCCCCCGCCACCGCAGCTTCTTCCTGGCTGAAGCAGTGGCGGGCGGCCGGACCCGCTCTGGAGGAGGTGCGGAGGCGCGAGCTCCGCGAGCTCCGGGACGACGAGGCGCTCGCCGCGGCCGAGGCGCTCCTCTCCCTGGCCGCCTCGTCCCCCCTGCCGGAGGAGCGCCGGGTCTCCTCGGGTCTCGTCGCCCAGCAGGCGCTGCTTCACCGACGGCGCCCGCGATGAACCCCATCTTCGCGGCCGCCCGCGAGATCCAGGACTTCTGCCGGGGCCGGGGCTGGCGCTCCTGCGTCATCGGCGGGCTCGCCGTCCAGCGCTGGGGCGAGCCGAGGCTCACCCGGGACGTGGACGTGACGCTCCTGACCGGCTTCGGCGCCGAGGCCTCCTACGTCGACGGCCTCCTCTCGGCGTTCCGCGGCCGCCTCTCCGACGCGCGCGAGTTCGCCTTGCGAAACCGAGTCCTTCTGCTCTCGAGCAGCACCGGCACCCCGATCGACGTCGCGCTCGGCGCCATGCCGTTCGAGGAGGCGGCCGTCTCCCGGGCCACGCCCTTCCCGATCGGCCCCGACTTCGAGGTCCTCACCTGCGGCGCGGAGGACCTCGTCGTCTTCAAGGCCTTCGCAGGTCGGCCCCGGGACTGGCTCGACATCGAAGGGATCGTTGCCCGACAGGCGACGCGGCTCGACGTCCCCCTGATCTGGCGTGAGCTCCTCCCCCTCCTCGAGCTCAAGGACGACAGCGAAACCGAGGGCCGGCTCCGCCGGCTTCTCGCGTCCTCCGGAGCCGAAGACGTCGAGTAGCCCGCGCGACGCGGGTCGCGCCGCGCCCGCCCGCCGCGCTCAGCCGCAGGGCGGCCGTTCCTCCCCCTCGACGACCGGGACGGGCGCGGGTACGGCCCTCCAGATCTCGCGCGCGTAGTCGCGGATCGAGCGATCGGAAGAGAAGCGCCCCATACGGGCCGTGTTCAGGATCGAGTCGCGCGTCCAGCGCTCCGGGTCGCGCCAGGCCGCCTCGACCTCGCCCTGCGCGTCGACGTAGGCGCGGTAGTCCGCGAGGACGAGGAACGGGTCTTTCGTGAGGAGGCCGTGGACGAGCGGGCGGAGGAGCCCGCGGTCGCCCCGGGTGAGCTCGCCCGAGACGAGCGCGTCGACGGCCTCGCGGAGCTCGGGGTCGGCCTCGTAGCGCTCGCCGGGGCGGTAGCCGTCGCGCCAGGTCCGCTCGACCTCCTCGACCGTCAGGCCGAAGAGGAAGAAGTGCTCGGCGCCGACGGCCTCGCGGATCTCGACGTTCGCGCCGTCGAGCGTCCCGATCGTGAGCGCGCCGTTCAGGGCGAGCTTCATGTTCCCCGTCCCGGAGGCCTCTTTGCCGGCGGTCGAGATCTGCTCGGAGAGGTCGGCGCCGGCGAAGATCGGGAGGCTGCTCTTGACGTTGTAGTCGGGCCAGAAGACGACGGCGAGGCGCCCCTTCGTCGCCGGGTCTCCGTTGACGACCTCGGCGACGGAGTGGATCGCCTTGATGATCAGCTTCGCCGTCGCGTAGCCGGGCGCCGCCTTTCCCGCGAAGAGGACGGTCCGGGGCGGGACGTCGAGCCCCGGGTTCCGCTTCAGCCGCCGGTAGAGCGTCAGGACGTGGAGGAGGTTCAGGTGCTGGCGCTTGTACTCGTGGATCCGCTTCACCTGGACGTCCCAGAGGCTCGCCGGGTCGGCGGAGACGCCGGCCCTCTGCCGCGCGGCCTCGGCGAGGGCAGACCGGTTCGCCGCCTTCACGCGCCGCCACTCTTCGCGGAAGCCGGCGTCGTCGGCGAGCGGCTCGAGGCGGCGGAGCTCGTCGAGGTCGCGGACCCACCCGTCGCCGATGGCCGCGGTGACGAGGCGCGTCAGGCCGGGGTTCGCGAGGGCGACGAAGCGCCGCGGGGTGACGCCGTTCGTGACGTTCGTGAACCTCTCCGGCCAGATCGCCGCGAAGTCGCGCATCACGTCGCGCCGGAGGAGCTCGGAGTGGAGGGCGGCGACGCCGTTCACGTGGTGGCTCCCGACGGCCGCGAGGTGCGCCATCCGGATCGACCTCGGCCCGCTCTCGTCGACGAGGGAGAGCCGCGCGGCGAGCCCCTCGTCGCCCGGGAACCGGCTGCGCAGCTCGTCGAGGAAGCGGCGGTTGACCTCGTAGACGATCTCGAGGTGGCGCGGGAGCGTCTTTCCGAACAGCTCCACGGGCCACTTCTCGAGCGCCTCCGGCAGGAGCGTGTGGTTCGTGTAGGCGAAGGTCGCGCGGGTGATCGTCCACGCCTCGTCCCACCCCATTCCGTGCTCGTCGACGAGGAGGCGCATCAGCTCGGCGACGGCGATCGCCGGGTGCGTGTCGTTCAGCTGGACGGCCCAGCGGTCCGCGAGGTCCGCCAGGTCGGGCGAGGCCTGCAGGTGGATCCGGATCATGTCCTGCAGCGAGCAGGAGACGAAGAAGTGCTGCTGCGAGAGGCGGAGCGCCTTCCCGGCGGCCGGCTCGTCGTTCGGGTAGAGGACCTTCGAGATCGTCTCGGAGCCGACTTTCTCCTCGACGGCGCCGTAGTAGTCGCCGACGTTGAACGCCGCGAAGTCGAACGACTCGGCCGCCTCGGCCTTGAAGAGGCGGAGGAGGTTCACGTTGCCGACCCGGTAGCCCGGGATCGGCGTGTCGTAGGCGACGCCCTTCACGACCTGCGCCGGGACCCACCGCACGCGGTAACGACCGGCTTCGTCGGTGAAGGCCTCCGTCCGCCCGCCGAGCTTCACCTCGAACGCGATCTCGGGGCGCGGGACCTCCCACGGGTTGCCGTACTGGAGCCACTTGTCGGTCTTCTCGACCTGCCAGCCGTCCCGGATCTCCTGGTCGAAGATGCCGAACTCGTACCGGATCCCGTAGCCGATCGCCGGGATCTGGAGCGTCGCCAGCGAGTCCATGAAGCAGGCCGCGAGGCGCCCGAGGCCGCCGTTGCCGAGCCCCGGCTCCTCCTCCTGCGCGAGGACCTCGTCGAAGCCCCAGCCCATCTCCTCCACGGCCTGCCGGACCTCGTCGAGGACGCCGAGGGCGACGAGGGCGTTGCCGAGGTGCGGGCCGAGGAGGAACTCGGCGGAGAGGTAGCAGACGGAGCGAACCTTCGCCCGGTAGTAGTGCTCGCCCGTCCGCATCCAGCGCCGCACGAGACGGTCGCGGACGGCGTGGGCGACGGCGAGGTAACGGTCGTTCCGCGTCGCCATGGCCGGGAAGCGCCCGACGGCCGTGACGAGGCTGTCGTGGATCGCCCGCTTCCACGCCTCGACCCGTGCGCGGGGGACGCTCTCCGCCTCGTCGCCGGGTCCGGGGACCCTCTGCTCCGTCATGGCTCGCCCTCCGTCGCCCGGCCGCGCGCCGCGAAAGCGGCAGGCGGCCGGCGCAGCTCGATTCGGACGTATTGCCCGAATGCTAGCGCAGGAGACGAAGCGCCGGCACCCTACCGCTCGATTCCATACCTCTTCAGCTTGTCGTAGAGCGTCGAGCGGTCGATGCCGAGGACGGCGGCGGTCTCCTTCACGTTCCCCTCGTTCCGCTTCAGCGTCGCGGCGATGACGGCCTTCTCGACGTCCGAGAGGGGCAGGTGCGTCGGGACGCTCCAGCCGGGCGCGGCCTCGGAGACGGGACGGAGGAACGCGAAGTCGTCCTCGGTCAGGACGCGCCCCTTCGCAGTGACGAGCGCACGCTCGACGGCGTTCTCGAGCTCGCGGACGTTCCCCGGCCAGCGGTGGGCGAGGAGCGCCTTGAGCGCCCCCTCGGAGAGGTCCTCCGCCTCCTTGCCGAGCTCGTGCGAGAGGCGCTCGAGGAAGGAGCGGGCGAGGAGCGGGACGTCCTCGGGCCTCTCGCGGAGCGGCGGGAGGTGGATCGCGACGACGTTGAGGCGATAGAAGAGGTCGTCGCGGAAGCGCCCCTGCCGGACCTCCTCGGCGAGGTCGGCGTTCGTGGCGGCGACGACCCGTACGTCGACCGCCACCTCCGCGCTCCCGCCGACGCGGAAGAAGCGCCGCTCCTGGAGGGCGCGGAGCAGGTCGACCTGGACCTTCGCCGAGATGTCGCCGATCTCGTCGAGGAAGATCGTCCCCCCTTCGGCGAGCTCGAACTTCCCCTTCCGCCTCTCGACGGCGCCCGTGAAGGCCCCCTTTTCGTGGCCGAAGAGCTCCGACTCGAGGAGCGTCTCGGTGAGGGCGGCGCAGGAGACGCCGACGAAGGGGCCCTCGGCACGATCGCCCGAGAAGTGGAGGGCCCGCGCGACGAGCTCCTTGCCGGTGCCGCTCTCCCCCGTGATCAGGACGGTGCTGCGGAGGCTCGCGACCTCCTTCACGAGCCCGAAGATCTCCTGCATCCGGGGGTTCTTCGAGAGGAGGTCGTGGAAGCGCCAGCGCCCCGTGAGGCTCCGCCGGAGGATCTCGTTCTCCCGCTCGAGGTTCCTCACCTTGATGATGCGGGTGACGAGGAGCGAGATCTCCTGCGGGTTGCACGGCTTGACGATGTACTCGAGGGCTCCCTCCTTCATCGCCGTGATCGCGGTGTCGACCGTCGCGTAGGCCGTGATGATGACGATCGAGGCGTCGGGACGGAGCTTCTTGACCTCCATCATCGTCTCGATGCCGTCGATCCCCCCCGGCATCTTCAGGTCGACGAAGTAGAT
>ERZ795054.4464-NODE-4464-length-10260-cov-13.222636_pt1 | contig 10260 bp, 17 predicted proteins | sample MGYA00375138_ERZ795054 | MGnify/ENA primary metagenome ERZ795054 (study PRJEB30183, sample SAMN05720215) | anaerobic digester metagenome | isolation source: active sludge of municipal wastewater-treating anaerobic digesters | place: USA | collected 2014-12-23 ...
CCTGAGTAATCGTTCAACGCGCACAGCTGGGTACTTTTAAACGCGCGCCGACAGGATAAGGTCGAAAACGGTCCGTCTCGGCCCGTACAGCACGCCAAAGGGCTTCGAGTATGGGCAGTTCGCCGACGTATTCGCCCGTTACCTGTCACCTCCCCCGGATTTGCCGCATCCTCGCAACGACGCCCCGGCGCCCATGCCGGCCATCGGAACTGACGTTTCGGGGAGTTTTCCGGGAATCTGCAACGACGGCCCGGACCCGCATCGCTGCAACGTATCCCCGCAACCCGACCCTGATGCGGCAGCCGTTTCGGATAATCCGCCACACCGAAACGCTGCCGAAACGCCGGACCCATCGCCTGGGATGGAGAGTTGCGGCGTGGCAGCAGAAACCGGGGGGCCGGGCGAGACGGAGGGTGGCGATGACGAGGGGCCTATCCCCGACTTCGTTTTCTAACGCAAGTCGTGCGCAACGCATCCGGTAACGATTCTGTTGCCGGGTGTGCCCACAGCATTTCCGCCGCCATATCCAGGCAGCCAACCCAATTCAAATTCATCTTTTCAAGGAGGCATCATGCCCGTACTCAAACTCACGCCGCAGTTCATCGCGACATCACTCACCTGCCCTGACGGCAAAACCCGTGTCGAATACTGCGATACCTACGCCGTTGGGCTCTACATTGCGGTACGTGATTCAAGTCCCGGCCAAGGCGTCTACTACCTACGCTGGAAGGACCCGAATAACAAGACCTGCCATACCAAACTCGGGCGTACCATTGACATCGATCTGGCAGAAGCCCGCAAGGCCGCCAGGCAGTTGCGCAATGACATCGCCCTTGGTGCTAATCCGCAAGCAGAAGCTCGTGCCACCAAGGCGGTGCCAACCGTGGCTGAGTTTTTTGAAGAGCAATATCTGCCCTACGCCAAGCCACGTAAGCGCAGCTACCGGCGTGATGAAGAAATGTATCGCCTGCGCATCAAGGACAACTTCGGCCGCATGAAAATGAACGAGGTCACCAGGAAGCAGGTGCAGCTTTTCCATAACCGCCTTCTCGATGATGGCCTGAAGCCGGCCAGCGCTGATCACTACGTGAAGTTGATGCGCCGCGCCTGGAATCTGTCGGTCGAATGGCAGGTATTGGAATCCTCACCGCTGACTCGTCTCACGCTTTTCCTGCCTGATAACCGCATCGAGCACTACCTGTCACCGGCCGATCTGGAGAAATTGGTCGATGTGTTGCGCACCGCCCCACCCCGCACGGTGTGCAATGTTGCCCTGTTCCTGCTCTCCACCGGCGCACGCTTGAACGAAGCGCTACGTGCCCGCTGGGATCAGATCGACAAGGTGACCCGGGTCTGGCGCATCCCGGCCAGTAATAGCAAGTCGAAACGTATCCGCTCGGTGCCGCTGAACGATGCTGCCCTTGAAGTGCTCAACCAGCTGGACACGGAAGGCAAGTACGACAACCTGTTCATCAATACACGGACGAAGAAGCCGCTGGTGAATGTTCACAAGGTATGGGGGCGGTTGCGCGAAAAGGCGGGTCTGGAGTGGTTGCGCATTCACGATCTGCGTCATTCCTACGCCTCCTTTCTTGTGAACTCTGGAAGAACGCTTTTCGAGGTTCAGCAGATATTGGGCCACAGCGACAGCAAGGTGACCGAGCGCTACGCCCACTTGTCCTCGAAAACACTGCAAGAGGCGGCAAATGCGGCATCGATCGCGATCAAGGGGGCGATCAAGGCGGCGTAGCCCCAGCCGGCCGGCTGCGGCGAATTTCCCCGGGGGCGGTTTTTCCGCTCTCTCCGGCGTCGCCCTCCTCCGAGGACTACCCGCCTTGGGCCGCTGGCGAGCGACTGCGGGGCCGGGATGGCTGCCCCCATCCCCCGGGGGCCGCGAAGCGCTATGGGTCAGGGTTTGGGCCGGCCCCCTCGCCATTCCGCTCTGGGACTGGCAACACCTAACGCCACTTGCGTTCGCCAATACGGCTGAGGCCTTAGTTGGCGCAAACCATCATGTCAATGGCGTTTCAGGTCAAGTATCCAATTCAATCCTTGATTCATAATGCACTACGGTGCACGACCAGAAAGTATTTCGTGTGATCCATGATGTGAAAGACGAACAATAATGAATAACATAGCGTTTAGAACTGTAGCCTGGCTTCAGTTGGCCTTCAGCATGGCGTTGGCAGCGTCCGTGATATGGGCATATACAGCGTACCGCCCAGTAATGGGTCAATTTCTTGACTCGGCCGCGGCATCGATCGTATCGACGACTAGGGTCATTGCCCTGACTGCCGAGACGGTTCAGGCAAACGACATTCTTCTCGATGATACGCAAGCGTTGTTGAAGACAACGCGTCAACTCCTTGAGGAATTTCGGGCAACAGCGCTAAATAACGCCAGTCTTGCACCAAAATATGCAGAAGGTATGCAGGGCATCGCCGGTTTACTCGGCAGTGCCGCGACTTCCTTCTCTGCCATTGGCGATGGTCTAAATTTTTCTGTGCCGACTCGAATCGAGTGGGAGGGTATCCGCCCGTCGCTCGTAATGACCCGTCCTCTCGAAACTCAAGGTACAGCGATGAAGCGTACGGCATCAGACCTCAAGGCAAGCGCCTCCAGTCTCCAGGCACTATCGACCTCGATTGCGAGGGATGGCCAGAACATGGCCAAAGCAATCGTCGCCAGCAGCAACCAGGCCATCAAATTGCTCGACGACAGCGAAATAGTGCTGAAACGCATACGTAGCCAGGCCTTGCCGAATGCCGTCGCCGAACTACGAAGCGCCTCGGAACAATTGGTTTCCGTGAGTTCGGGAATCAGTATGGCCGGCAACCTACCGTTGGCGCTGCTCGCCGTCGGTTTGCTTCTGGCGGGATGGTGCTTTCTCAACAGCGTCAGCGTGCTTCATCTCTATTCCATCCAAAACAGGAAATGAGGATTTCAATCATGGCTACCTTCAAGCGATTCTTTGCCCCGCTACTACTTGTCGCCGTACTGGCTTTTTCGTGGACCTCGCCGCTGGATACCTTGTCTACGGAACAGGTCGATACCGGATTGAAACGTGCGCTGGTGACTTTCGGTACTGCACGTGCACTCAATGCGGTGATTTCCGTCGCGCAAGGCACTGACGTGGCCATCGAACCGGCGGGCATCGGAGTCAAATTTGCCCCGGGGGAAATTCTCGATCCGATCAACGACATGGTGGAAAAGTTTTCGTCACTAATGATGTTTGCGAGCATCTCCTTCGGCATCCAGAAGATCTTGATCAGCCTGGGTGGTCATTGGATGGTGTCCACGGTGCTATCGGCGGCAGTCGTACTGTGGGCAGTTCTGCACATTTCCGGGCGGCCGATTCCAGAGTGGTGTTCGAAGCTGCTGGCAATCACCCTCTTGCTGCGCTTTGCTGTCCCGCTGGTGACGGTCGGTTCGAATATCCTATTCGACCACTTCTTGGCCAACGATTATGTACAAAGCCAAGCGCTTCTCGAATCCGGGGCAATGGAAGCAAAGAACCTGAAAAATCTGGATGCGACTCCCCCTCAAAATCAAAGCATCCAAGATCGTTTGAAAGCGATGGTACCCAACATCAACGTCAAGGAACCGCTCCAACATTTCAAGGATGTTGCCGAGCAGTGGACCGAAAAAATGGTCACCTTGATGGTCGTATTTCTGCTCCAGACCTTGATATTCCCGCTCTTGATGCTTTGGGGCTTGTTTAGCTTTGCCAAGAGCCTGCTTTTTCAGTTGCCTTATACCGTCGCAATCGAAAAATCACCTTGAACATTCGTTGCAGGCATCGCCTGTATCAATTCCTGAAAGGAAAATACTGATGAACCTCGATGACCTCATGGCTGGAATGATGCTGGTCATTGGCCTGTGGCTCTACTATGTGGGTCGCAGGCGTGCATTCGATCGACGCAACGCATCTGGTCAGGAGGTGTTTCCCTCCTATGCCGGAAAACTCATTGCGCGTACCGGCGACGCTGTACTGACCTTGCTGGCTTTCGGCCTCAGCCTTACGGGTGTGTTGTTCCTTGCGTTCGCACATCCAGACTCGTGGTTTGGGATCGTGCTGATACCGCTTGGATGGATGGTGTTTGTGGGCTACATCCCGTTTGGGCGCCGCTAACTATCCTTAGCAAGATCACGAATATCTCGTATCCCATGTCGCGCAACGATCTGCGCGTAGGTAACTCCATCCCTCTCCATCATCGCGCCAAGTTGAAACACCTCCTTGGCGTTGAAGAACGCAATCTGACGGGGATTCGCATTGGTGTTCTTGGCAGTCACGATTACCGCGTACGCTGGATGTCCAGTTTGCATCAGAGCAATATGCTCATTGCGCTGCAGCCACCCCGGTTTGCTTTTCCGTATCTCGGTTTCGGGCCATTGAATCTCGACATAGCTCAAGCCATCAAAGCGCTTAAGCGTATCGCTCCAGCACCGGAGAAACACTACCCCATCGTTCGGGCGGACTGCACCCCACGACCAAACAGAGTTGTGCAGCGGTGCGTTCAGCGTTCCCGCAAAAAAATCGGTAATCGAAAGTTGTGTTGGCAATTGGATGTTCCTATTTCGTATGTTGGCTATTGTTCCCGCGATCAGGATTGCGCAATGTGAGCAACCACAGCCAATCGCTTTGGCTCAACCCAAACTTGACGTAGTTATCGCCAGTCACTTTGTAGTGCTGATCAACGGCCAAAATATAGGCATCCTCTAAGGTTTTTGCCCTCCCAGCCTCTATTTCGTCGGCCATCGTCAAGCGAACCCGCTCAAAGACTTCATCAGGTCTGGATTGAGCGAACAAAGCAACCGATTGGTTCGCCTCGGCTCGAACGATCTCTCTCTGCACATTGACCGTATCCCCAAGCGTACGATGGGTGTTGGAAGCATCGCCTGCTCCACCATCCTTTGCCTGGACGGGAGTTGTTGTCCCAAGAACCACGGCCAAAATTGCCATTGTTTGGAGGATATGCTTTGAAATCATCGAGGGCCCCACGTTGTTGGATCACTTGTCATTGCAATGCTCTGTCATGTATCAAGCCAGCAAAGTCGCCTTGAAGATCGCCTCGTCACGGCTGGAGAAGCGAAATTGGATAAACACGCTTTTCAGCTGATCTGAGCGAATTCTGGCCGTCGCAACGAACCAGATGCCAATCCTTCCGCCTTGCTTGACGAGCGTACTGAAGGCGTAGCGCCACTGACGTGCCTCGGCCAGCCGCTCGATCACTTCGCGCTCGTTGTGAATTGCAATGCCACTCTCTTTCAGGGATTCGATAAACCGCGTGGATTCGGTTTGATTCACAAACATTTCGGGCTCCGTTAATGATGTGTGGATGTCCTGCTCGCCGAATCACGTTCCTGCTCCGCAATCATCTTCGCGATCGCGACCAGACGAGTCGGAGCGATGCCGTTCAGATCGACCCGTAGCGTCACACTGCCCACGCAGAAATTGCTTTCCTTGGCCAACGTCATGATTAGCGATTTGATCAGCGCTACTTCGCTCTGAATGCCCTCAGGCGGAACGACGCCCTCACGGGGACCGCCGGGTTCCTGGATGGTTATGTGCATGCTGTTCTCCTTTAACTTGCCACGGAGTCAGCATAAGGAACTGCGCTATTCAGCGCTTTGCATTCGGCGCCAATCGCGTGACCGAATGCGCCAAAGTGGATATCAGGTATTTGAAGATTCCCGGTACTCGGTCGGCGCCTTGCCACTCCAGCGCTTGAAGGCCCGGGTGAACGCGCTCTGTTCGGAGAAGCCGAGCAGGAAGGTAATGTCGGTCACGCTCTTCTGAGGATCGTCCAGGTAGCGCAGCGCCAGTTCATAGCGCGTCTTTTCCAGGATGTCCCGGTAGCTGAGATCAAGGTCGGCCAGCTTGCGCTGCAGGGTTCGGGTACTCATGCCGATGGCCTTGGCCAGGCCTTCTTCACTGGGCTCGCCGGAAGTCAGTTCTTGCAACAGATACGCCCGGCAGCGGCTCTCCAGATCGTCCTTTTGCAGTTCTGCCAGTTGTTTGGCCAGGATGGCGTCAAACGTCGTGGCGAGTTGATGATTGGAGGTGGAGAGCGGACGGTCTGCGATTTGAAACGGGAGCAGGAGGCTGTCTTCCTTAGCCCCGAAGCTTACCGGACTACCGAAGTAGGTCTCATAGGGCCCGGTATCGGCCGGTATGGGCCGGCGCAAGGTGATTGCGGCAGGCGCCAGGGTCGCGCCGTAATTGGCCCGGCACATCGAGATGACCAGAGAAAGCCCGAAATCGGCCATGACCTGACCGGCCAGGGTTTCACCGCGTCCGTGGTCATAAACGAACTTCAGTCCATCGGGCGTTTCGACGCAGCGGCTCGCCATGCGCTGACCGAGCAGCTTGGTGTAGCGGGCCATGCGCCTGAGGGCCGTGCGGAGCGAACCACTGGACAGCCACCCGTAGCCCAGGGTGCCGAGATGCGAGGGGTGCCAGCATTCAGCTGCGCGCAGTGCGAATGCCGGGTCAGTAATCAGTTGCGCTGCCCGCTCGAAGGCTGAATCAAGCAATGCGCTGGGCAGGCGCGTCCGGGTGTCGGGTAGTTCCGTCGAGGCGATCCCGAGTTGCTGGGCAAAGCGTTCCGGGTCGATGCCATGCAGTTCGACGAGGCGCAGGCCGATCAGGCCAAAGGATGCGAGGAAGGTTTCGGAGGCCACGAGCGTATCAATCACAAGGAAGTTGATTGGCGGAAATCATCATGCGATTGGCGTAACGGGTCAAGCACATCTTCGCGGTACAGGCAAACTGAACATACCGAATCAACCAACCGAACGGAGTCAATCATGAAATCGCTTTCACTCTCAACACTGGCCTTGATTGCGTCGTTTTCAATGGCTATCGCAACACCAGTGAATGCTACGGAAGGCTGGGTGCTCGCCGCGGATAGCGCGGAGGGAAATACCAGATTCTTCGTGAAAACAGGTGAGTTCGATTACACCATCAACAAGCATGGGGTTCATGTCTTCAGCATCCCGCTGCGCATGGCGAGTAATGGCAAAACCCAGGAAAGTTACGCCGCGATCGATGCAACTGGTTGCTTGGAAAATGGCGGAGATTTGATCATTACTGACGGCAATTCGAGTAGTAAATACTGGTGGTCGCCTGAGGGAAGCAGAATGTATGACAGCCTGGGTGAAAAGATATGTGAAATCGGTCGATACAAGGCAGCAAACAACACCTTGGTTCCTGGCGGCAAGGTCAAGCCGACCGCTAGCAAGTCGAGTTTTTAATTCAGGCTTTCTCAAATCAAATCAGAAGGAATATGACCATGAAAAAATTTATCTTTGCCGCCATTACTGCCGTTGCTCTTGTCGGTACTGCGAATGCATCAGGCAATGGAAAAAACAACTTTGGCGGTAGCACGTACGACTACAAAAATGGCAATACCTACAACAGCCACGGCTCGGGCTACTCCGGCCATAACGCGAATACCGGGTCTTCTTGGAACGCACAAAGTTACGGCAACACAAGCCGGGGTACTGATTCGCATGGCAACAATTGGTCCTACAACCAGAATACTGGTGTTTATCAGAACTACGGAACTGGTGAAGTCCGCCAACACGGTCAGCGTTGGTAATTACCTGCGGAAAACAGCCTAGCAATGTCTTTCGATGCGGACATCCTCGGCATTCTATTCATATAAGTAACTTGGAGAATTCGCCATGTATCAGCTTGAAGTGAAGAAATGGCTCGTCTCGCACCGCTTTCCACCGAAGGATGGGTGGAAGGTTCAGGTTGATGTCGACGCGATGGAACGATTGGACCATAGACCCGGAAAAGCTGATCGAGCCCGCGTTGCTGAAGATGCCCTAATAAGAATGGGAGCCGCCATCGGTCCCCACCCTGAGTTCGGCCGTGCCGACATCGTTGCCGAGCACCCAACGAAAGGGCTATTTATCGTTGAGGTTGAAGGTATGTCGTCCCGTCAGAAGGAACAGGCAATATATTCCGCGCTTGGTCAGCTCGTCCTGCAAATGCAAGGCCGACTGCATAAGTTTGTTCTCGCTGTCCCTGATGACGAATCTTGGGCGGCACAGGTTAGGAAAATTCCCAAGCATGCTTGCACGGTTCTTGGTCTTCAATGCCTGCTGATATCAGAGCACGGCATCCGTGAGGTATAACTTTCTCCAAATCCACTCACTTCCGATATTGGCGCCCACAAGATAAATGCTTGCTACTAGCAGAAAACCCATTTCCGGACTACTTAAGATAGTTGCTGTCCTTTTTGGCCTATTCGCCATCTACGTAATCTACAGCCTGTATTCCGAGAAGGTAGCCACAAGAAAATCCTTGGCGATGTGTCATTCCATTGCCGCGGGTTCGGTGACAACGGGATTGCGGGAAAGGGCTTTGGCTGACGGAGCAGACGAATGGCAGTCGCGGTGGCATCACCTGGACGGAACGGACAATCTGGCAATCACCTACACCGGAGCCCCGCCTTTTTCGCGACACGTCTGCTGGGTCAAGGCAAAGGACGGGCGAGTCATCTCAGCAGAGGTGAGATATTTTGACTAAGAATAAGCCCTGAACGTGCCGATTACCCCCTTTCACTTCGGTCCAGGTGCGCTGATCAAGGTTGCCCTACCAGACAAATTCAGTTGGACGATCTTTGCATTGGCCAACGTCATGATCGATCTGGAACCGGTGACGTTGTTCCTGCTGATCGGCGATCCTGCCCATCCTTGGTTGCACACGCTGCCCGGTGCCATCGCGGTTGCTGCAATCGCTGCCCTCTTCGGCCGCAAACCCTGCGAACTCAGCCTGAGATGGTGGAATCGGCAGATGTCTGCCGGGTGGCAAGTGCGCTGGTTGGCGGTGGAACCGGAAATCACCAAAACCGCGGCATGGGTGAGTGCATTGATCGGCACCCTTTCGCACCTCGCGCTCGACTCGATCATGCATCCTGATGTTCATGCGCTGTGGCCCTTTATTAATGGCAATCCAGTGCAGGGAATCATCGCACTCGATCTGTTGCATCTCCTGTGTGTCAGCGCCGCTCTGCTCGCCCTGATCGGGTGGGTGTGGTCACGGGCGATTGCGCCACGCTGACTGATGTCCGAGCGTGAAAATCATTCGGTTTTGCGGATGACCAGCCGGAAAGTCATCGCAACAAGAGAGGCGCCCTTTTGGCATGAATACTTCCGGCCGTGGAAACTTGCCACGTATGCGATCGGTTTGTTCCTTCTTATCGTCGGTTCTTTCTACTACCGTGCGCCTGACTGGGACATCCCCGTCTCGATCATCATGTCGTTCTTCACCTATCTGACGGCTGGCTGGTCCTTGCGCGTCATTGTGGAAAGACAGTGGCGACACTGGCCAGCAATGCTCCTCGCCACCTGGTGGTCCGTCGATGGCTGCTATGCCCTCTACTGGTCGCTGGTCAATCCGGAGGCGCTGGAGATGATGCGTGATGCTAACTGGCCGGCATCGCTCAGCTTGTATTGGGCATGCGGCTTAATCTGGTATTGGAACGGCACGCTTCGTGAACTGATTCAGGCTTTACAGCGAGGATTACTCGAATGGTAGAGTTCGTCTGTCTCAATTAGCCAAGCCAAATAAAATGACATTCGGGGAATCCATCAAGACCTGTTTCTCAAAGTACGCAGACTTTTCCGGGCGAGCTTCGCGCTCGGAATATTGGTGGTGGTTCCTGTTTGTGTTGTTGGCGACGGTCGCGACCAGCATCGTAAGCGAGAAGTTGTCTGCACTGTTCTCTTTGGCGGTCATGTTGCCTGGCCTTGCTGTTGGCGCGCGCAGACTTCACGATATCGATAAGAGCGGATGGTTCCAGTTGTTATACTTGATCCCGGTCATTGGCTGGATCATCGTCGTCTACTGGGCTGTCCAGGAAGCCAAAGAGCCAAACCGCTTTTGATCCGGTTCGCAGTCTTGCTCTTGGCGTTCTCGGCTTGTGCCGGGAAGCCAATCGGCAGCTGACGCCATGGCCCGCTTCACCGTCCACCCCAAGAGTCCGCCGCTCCAACTCACCTAAGTTCGGCAAAAGTTCGACGGCGAACCACCCTACTCCGTTGATCCGATTCGACTTCCGAACCGATAGCGAAAATAGCGAACCTCGCAGGTTCGGCATAGGTTCGGCGCGAAAATCCAACCCCACGAAGCATCGAAAAATCCGTTACAATTCTTCGCGCTAAGCGCCATCAAAAAATGACATCGTTCTACTGTTAATCCGTAGGTCCCTGGTTCGAGCCCAGGTCGGGGAGCCAAAAGCTTCA
>ERZ795054.4466-NODE-4466-length-10258-cov-41.834852_pt1 | contig 10258 bp, 9 predicted proteins | sample MGYA00375138_ERZ795054 | MGnify/ENA primary metagenome ERZ795054 (study PRJEB30183, sample SAMN05720215) | anaerobic digester metagenome | isolation source: active sludge of municipal wastewater-treating anaerobic digesters | place: USA | collected 2014-12-23 ...
CGGGCCGATTAAAATTTTTGGCGTTCAGGATCATTTCATAATTATATGTCAGCACTGGCGGCTGGCCGCTACGGATATGTTTGATATAGTTATTGCCTCTTTTGCGGAGAATATCCGTAAAAATGATCGACCGCTGGATGGAGTCCAAGATATATTCGCTCAAATGTTTTTGCCAGTCGGACCACGCCGCATCCCGCCTGGTTCCAGTCTGTGTATCCATCGCTTGCTCCTTATTCCCTGTTAATTATCCATAATTATTTCAGGTATTTTAACGACGCGTTCTGCCGTTGTCAAGCCATTAAAGGGAACGTAAAAAAGAACTGATTTTTTATCCATATAGCAAATTAAGTAAAGTTCTGTTATTAAAAACAGGAACCTTCATCAAAAATCATAAAGCGAGAAAATAACATGCCACAAGAAGACTTAAGCAAGCTGAAGATTGATAAATCGGCTAAAAAAAGCGTCACAACCAGCCGCAGAAAAAAACCTTTCATCATTGCAGCGGGGGTTATTTTAATGATCCTTGGCGCCGTCCTGTACCGGCTCGGTGTGATTGCTCCGACCAACACGGTTGATGTGACAACCGTCTCGATGGTTTATCCGGCACAGTCTTTATCCGTATTGAACGCCAGCGGTTATATCGTCGCACAGCGCAAGGCGGCAGTAGCCTCGAAGATAACCGGTCGCTTGACGGCGTTACTGGTCGAAGAAGGCAACCGAGTGCAAAAAGGACAAATTCTCGCGCGGATGGAAAACGCCGATGTTGCCGCCGTGAAGGGGCAGGTTACAGCCAATCTGGCCAACGCCAGAGCGATGCTCAAGCAGGCCACGGTGGAGCGGGATAATCTTGCGCAGGAACATGACCGCTATCAAGGGTTGATCGCGGGTGGCTATATCGCACAATCGGATTACGACATGATCCATACCCGTTATCTACGATCGCAGGAAGCTGTGAAAGCAGCGCAGGCAGCCGTGGAATCTGCAACCGCTGCTCTTTCGGGCGCTGAGGCAAACCTTGATTATACCTTGATCCGGGCGCCGTTTGACGGCGTGGTGCTGACCAAAAACGCGGATGTGGGCGATATCGTTACCCCACTGGGAGCATCGTCCACGTCCAAAGCCGCCGTCGTCACGTTGGCGGATATGGATTCGCTGCAAATCGAAGTTGATGTCTCCGAAACCAGTATCACGTTGATTAAAGTAGGACAACCCTGCGATATTCAACTCGACGCCTTGTCCAACAAACGCTTCCGAGGCGCAGTGCACGCTATTGTGCCGACCGTGGACCGCGCCAAAGCGACGGTTCTGGTCAAGGTGCGGTTTCTTGACAAAGATGCGCGGATGCTGCCGGATATGAGCGCGAAAGTGTCTTTTCTTTCCCGCGAGCTCAAATCCGAAGAACTTCAAGCCAGGCTTGCTGTTAGTCAATCGGCGCTGATCCGTGTCAAAGAAAAAAACATCGTCTATCTGCTTTCGGATAACAAAGTGCTTGAAACGGATGTTACCATCGGCGGCCAATTGGGAGACCTTCAAGAAGTCACGGCAGGTTTGAAACCAGGTGACCGTGTCGTACTAAAGCCCAAAGGCCTGAAGGATGGGGCAAAGATTAAGGTGGCAGAAAGATAATCCAAGCGTGGTGCATAACACGTAAGGAGCGCATCCACCCAACAGTTTTTATCAAGGGTAAACAATAAATGATGACTGAACAAAAAAAATCTATTGTTGAAATAAAAAATATTTACAAGTGCTATCATCGTGAAAGCCTGGTGGTGCCTGTGCTGCATGATATTACTTTCGATATTGCCGAAGGGGAATTTCTGGCGCTGATGGGACCGTCCGGCTCCGGTAAGACCACCCTTCTGAATCTGATCGCGGGCATCGACAAGGCGGACGAAGGCAAAATTCATGTCGGCGATGTCGATATCACCACCCTGACGGAGACGGAACTGGCCGCCTGGCGCGCCAATTCCGTCGGTTTTATTTTTCAGTTTTATAATCTGATCCCTGTGCTCAAGGCTATAGAAAATGTCGAGCTGCCGCTGCATCTGACGACACTGCCCAGAAGCAAAAGACATGAACACGCAGCAATGGCGCTTTCAATGGTGGGTCTGGACCATCGCATGGATCATTACCCCGGCGAAATGTCCGGCGGCGAGCAACAGCGCGTGGCCATTGCCCGTGCCATTGTCACCGATCCGACTATTTTGGTGGCCGACGAACCGACGGGTGATCTGGATCGTGTTTCCGCCGAGGAAATTCTCTCGATGATGGAACGGCTTAATCACGATATGGGAAAAACGATCATCATGGTCACACACGATCCGCGCGCAGCACAACGCGCCTCCGTGCTGCGCCATTTGGATAAAGGGTATCTCAACCATGATGCTGCTCAAAATCCTCTTTAGAAACGCCTTTCATAATAAGCTGCGTAGTTTCCTTACCATTCTGGGTATTGCTGTGGCCATTCTAGCCTTCGGCCTCTTGCGGACAGTGATCAGCTCCTTTTATGCGGGTGTGGAAGCGGCTTCCACCTCGCGCCTGGTCACGCGCAACGCCATTTCCATAATCTTTCCATTGCCCATTTCCTACACGGAAAAAATCCGGCAGGTGGAAGGCGTCAGGATGGTATCCTACGGCAATTGGTTTGGCGGCATTTACATCAATGAAAAAAACTTCTTTCCGAATTTTTGTGTGGAGCCGCGCACCTACCTTGCTTTATATCCCGAATTTGTTCTGGAAGAAAAACAGAAAAAAGCGTTTCTGGCCGACCGCAAAGGCGCTGTGGCAGGTCAAAAGCTTGCGGCCAAATACGGCTGGAAAATCGGCGATCCAATCACGCTTAAAGGAACCATCTACCCCGGTAATTGGGATTTTGTTTTACGGGCGATTTATACAGGTCGGGATAATACAGTTGATGAAACCCAGTATTTCTTTCACTGGACGTATTTCAATGAAGAGATAAAAAAAATATGGCCCCGCTATGCTGAACAGGTTGGTTTTTACATGATCGGCGTAACCCGGCCCGATATTGCTCCGGATGTGGCACTCAATATCGACAAGGCATTTAAAAGTTCTCTGGCGGAAACGTTAACAGAAACAGAAAAGGCTTTCAATCTGGGCTTTATTGCCATGGCTGAGGCCATTGTCACGGCGATTCAGATGGTGTCTTTCGTAGTCATCTTTATCATCATGGCCGTGGTGGCCAACACGATGGCCATGACCACACGGGAACGAACCGGCGACTACGCGATCATGAAAACGCTGGGATTCGGCGCGACAGACATTACGATTCTAATTTTCGGCGAAGCGCTGGTGGTCACGCTTACCGGTGCGGCAATCGGCATTGTCCTGACTTTCCCGGTTGCCAAAGCCTTCGGTCAGCAGCTGTCAACATATTTCCCGGTCTTTCTGGTTTCCGCTCAAACGATTTATATGGACATTGCCGCTGCTTTTCTCATCGCGTTTTTTGCGGCGATCATTCCCACCCGTCATGCGATCCGAATCCGCATCGCCGACGGTTTGAGGAGGATCGGCTGATGGCGGCAGTGCCTCTTTCCTACAGTTTCCGCAATCTCTGGAAACGCCGTTTGACCACGATTCTGACCGTCTCCGGCATGGCGCTGGTGGTCTTTGTTTTCTCCGTTGTGTTGATGATGGCCGCAGGACTCCAGAAAACACTGGTGGAAACCGGTTCGCCCGATAATGTCGTCGTGGTGCGCAAAGCCGCAACTTCCGAAGTTATGAGCACCATCGATCGTAAATCAGCCTCAATTGTGGAAATGCTGCCGCAGGTGGCCGCAGGAAATCAAGGACAGACGATGATGGCCAAGGAGTCGGTTGTGCTGATCGCCCTGAAAAAAAAAGGGGTAGAAAAGTCTTCCAGCCATTCCAACGTGACGGTGCGTGGTATCCAGGCCGAATCCCTGCCGCTTCGTCCGCAGGTAAAGCTGGTAGCGGGACGGATGCTGCGTGCGGGTTCATCGGAAGTCATCGTCGGCAACAGTATTGCCAAAGGATTTCGGGGCGTGGGGTTGCAGCAGACTTTGAACTGGGGGATGCGTACCTGGACGGTGGTTGGAATCTTTGATGCGGGTAATACCGGGTTCAGCTCGGAAATTTGGGGCGACGTAGATCAGGTCATGCAGGCTTTCAGGCGCACAATCTTTAACTCGTTGATTTTTAAACTGAAAAACCAAGATGATTTTGATGCGGCAAAAGCCGCGATTGAAAAAGATCCACGCCTTACCCTGGAGGCTAAACACGAAACAAAGTATTACGAGGATCAATCGGAAGTGATGGCCAAGTTTTTGAGGATTCTGGGCTTGTCACTGACCGTAATATTTTCCATCGGCGCGATTATCGGCGCAATGATTACCATGTACTCCGCCGTTGCCAGCCGCACGGCGGAAATCGGCACCTTGCGGGCTCTGGGTTTCCGCAGGCGCAATATTCTGCTGGCCTTTCTGACCGAATCGCTGCTTCTGGGTTTCACCGGCGGTTTTCTCGGATTGTTTTTTGCGTCGTTCATGCAGTTTATCTCGATCTCCACGGTAAACTTTCAGACGTTTTCTGAACTGGCCTTTAAGTTTACGCTGACGCCCGGCATTATTTTAGAATCGATGATCTTCGCGCTCGCGATGGGATTAATCGGCGGCGTCTTACCGGCGCTGCGTGCGTCAAAAATGAAGATTGTCGATGCGCTCAGGACATCTTAAAAAAAGATAACGGCCTGGTGATCTCACGCCAACTCGCTCTATCTTCAGGCGGTCAGGTTATTGAAACCTTTCCTAACCTGCCTCTTCCCAACCGCTGCGATATTATTTTTGATTTAGGTGGCATTCGATTCTCTTACGCGCACAGGGTTTTGAGGATGTCCCTGGTCATTTTGATTCCCAGAAGCAGATTTTCTATAGAGATGCGTTCGTCAATACCGTGGACTCGGTTCAGATCCGTGCGCTCTAGAATCATTGGTGTAAAACCATAAGCCGGATAGCCACATTCACGCCAGTAACGGCCGTCCGTCGCTCCGGCCATGAGCAGTGGAAAGACACCCGCTCCGGGTGAATGTTTGCAGGCCGCGGCTGTTACCGCTTGATAAAACGGATTCTCCATGGGCGCGACTCCTGAAGGAGGCGACACCTGGATCATTTCTACCTTGATACGGTCATCGGCAATGCGTCTGACAAGCCAGTGATGAAATTCTTCAGCATTTGTTGAAGGAAGCAAACGGCAATCCAGTTGGGCCTCGGCATGTTCCGGAATAACATTAATCTGGTAGCCGGCTTTGATCACATTGGGGCTGATCGTATCCCGCAGCACCGCATTGGTAAATTTATCCGCAGCCAGCGCTTTGCCTGCCAGCATCAAAACCAACGGATTGGCAAGATGGCGCAACATCCATGATGTGGGAAATTTCTGCGTCGGCGCAAGCTCCCCGAACATCATCGCAGCGGCGTCATCGACGCGCAACGGACGTGGAGTATCGATAATCCTTCCCAAGGCATGAAGTAACGTGACCGTAGCGCTATTTCGGTGGGGCATGGAACCGTGTCCGGGGTCGCCAGTGGCAATGAGACGGAAACGATAAATTTGTTTTTCAGCAACGGCAATGGCAAACATAATTCCATGCCCGAAAACATCTTTTACGCCGCCACTGCCTTCATCCCAAACCCATTCGGGATCTATTTTTTTTAAGTAATGCTCCACAAGCCAGCGCATGCCGTTGTCCCCACCCGGTTCTTCATCGGGCACCGCTGTAAAAACAATGGGTCGGCGGAATTTCACGCCTTCCTGAAGAAGCGACTCCAGGGCCAGAAGGAACATAACCCCCAGACCCTTGGTGTCGAGCGTGCCACGTCCCCAGACAAAACCATCGGCCACTTTGCCGCTGAAAGGAGGATGCGTCCACTGTGAAGAATCGGCGGCGACCACATCGCTATGATGATTGATCATCAGCGGTTTGAGATTTTCCGTCCCGACAATGCGCGCGACGACCAGGCCGCGCCCGGTGACCGGTTCATGGATTTTGATGTCGGAGGTGATCTTGCGGCTGACCAACTGATCGCGCAGCCACAGAGCAGCCTGCATTTCATTGCCCGGCGGGTTGGTTGTATCAAACTGCACATAGCGACTCATGGTTGCCACGGCATCTTCCGCTATTTTTTGCTCATCCATCTTTTATCGTGCAATATTCTATCTGTACTATTTAACCTTTGCTTCAAATTGGTTAAAATTGATCGGTAAGAAAATTAAGAAACAATTGTATGCCTGCCTATTACGCTTAAATCATTTTAATGAGAATTCCCTTACCCTGTTGCTGATTATTACAATATCAACCTAAGTCTATAATATTTTTATAAAAAATATCGATTGAAAAATAATCCCAATGCTATCAGCACTGGCGTGCTGATATTGATAATCACATTTACAGTCATGAATGGGATGAGCTTCGGAATATCATCGGCATAGCGTATGACACCACGCATCACAGGCACAGCCAGAATCAAGGTGAAAAGCCCGATCAGGGCTCCCGGGGGAAGCACTCTTAAAAGACATCCGGCAAGGATCACCGCATACGTCAAACACAGAAAAATGACATATATGATGGCGCTAGACTTACGCCCGATTCGTATCGGTAGATGATTCCGGCCAAATTGCCTGTCCGCGTCAACATCCGGGAATTGATTGAGAAGTAACAGATTGTTGACCAAGAAAAAGGGCGCCAGGGAAGACATCGCTGCAGTCGAGGAATAATGACCGGTCAGTATAAAATCGGTACCCATCACCATCAACGGCCCGAATCCAAGACCGGGGGCAACCAGACATAGAAAAGGGCTGCGCGTAATCAATGGGGTATAGGCATAGATGATGATCAGCCCCAGGATGCCTACGGGTAATAGCCACGGCCCTCGTTCTATCAGGAAGTAAACACCGATACAAGCCGTTAAACTTAAACTGACTAAACCTGTAATTAAGGCCAGGTGGGCCTTTTTAGGGTTTTCAGGCAGGCTTTTGGTTCCACCTGAAAAGGGTGTTGGTTCGGTGATAAGATCGAGTCCACTTTTGAAGTCATGGTATTCATTGAGCGCGTTAACGCTGATATGTGCCAGAAGAGATCCTGTTAATATGAGGGCAATGTATATTGCGTTCAGAGAGGCGCCCGACCAAAAGGCCGTTGCAACTCCCAATAACACACAAGCCGGGGTTAAAGTTAAAAAATTTGGTTTCATTGGGCCAATCAAGGCATTACTCATAGAAAAACTCCATTGATATTGCTAAGGTATTATCTTTTCGCGGCGGAAGTATATGAAGAATAATCTTGTGTGTCAATTGAATGTTGGCCATAAAAAGGAAAGGGTGGCTCCAGTCTTTGTCGTCGGACGCGAATCGTGTTTATTGCCGATTGAAAGAGAGTAATTTTCAGGGACAGGATTTCGATCGGGAATAATCAAAAAATGGCTGAACTCAAACTTAACATGTGGTATAGGCATCACAAGTAGGTCAGGTAAATGATTATTATGGCAGACATTTTGATGTGTAAGTGACAACCGCGGGCAGCTGTTTCATATCCGTGCTGAAAGAAGGCTCTGATGCTAAAAAAATATCGATATTTACTAGCGGGCATGCTTCAAGGTTCTCTGTATCATTTCGTCCGCATCTACAGTTGGACCTTCCGCTTAAACGTCGAAAACGAAAACACCTGGCTCGAGTACCTGCAGAACGGCGGCAAGGTCCTCTTGTGCTGCTGGCATCAACAATTTTTCTCGGCCATTCGCCATTACAAGACCTATGCCGCCTATCACCCGGCTCTGATGATCAGCCAGAGTAACGATGGCGACATCATCGCCAGGATTGCCGAGAAAACCGGCTGGCATACAGTGCGAGGATCCTCGTCACGAGAGGGGAGCCGAGCCCTAAAGGAGATGATCGATCACCTGTTACAATCTGGTTTTGGCGGGCATATCTTGGATGGACCGAGAGGACCGGCTGGAGTCGTCAAAGCGGGTGTAGTTCGTATGGCTCGAGCCTCCGGAGCCCTTGTTGTCCCATTCTACACTTCTGCAGACCGGGCTTGGTATTTTAACAGCTGGGATCGCTTCATGCTCCCGAAACCCTTTGCGCGCGTCACCTTACGCTTTGGTGAGATGCTGGATCTGACCGCTGGGGAAAGCGAAGAAGATTTTGAACGCCACAGGCTCCGAATCCAGGAGATCATGCAACCAGGCCTGCATCCTTGATTTGTGCGCTAACCGATAACGTCCTGCAAACGGCAAAACGCAGCACCACTCGAATATGCTTGATTTCAATCCTCAGTCGGAGTTATTTTAAAAGCAAATGATAAACTGAAGTTGACAGTCGATCTGTGGCATACCCAACTCGCAAAATTAGAGGGAGTTTATGCTACAATTTCTTAAGAGGTTATTCTTTAAAGATAGGCGATATTATCCCCGGCATCTGGTAAATTGTAGCTTTGATCTCGTAGTTCCCACAAATGAGGGAACTACAATTAAACGGAAGGTTGACGTTATAGATATTAGCTTTGGTGGATTCGCCTTCATTTACGAAGGCTCGCCCTGTGACCTGGCCAATTCTGGACGTATCAGTTTATCTAAAGGGATGCCTGCAACAATAGGGTTTAAGACAACATCAGATGTTGAGTGCTCAGAAGGATCACCTTATCGGAGGCGTGGCGTTAAATTCGAGTTCAAGAGCCTTTTCGCCAAGAAACAGCTGGTTGAGTTTATTGAAGACTATGGGATCTAAGTAACAGGGCTACAATAGCAGACGTCAGAACGGAAAAGACAGAATTTGTTGAATTGCATTATAGATTGGGTATTACATATTAAAAACGTAATTCACCCTCCCGGCATGATATGACGAATTTCAAATCATCGTGAAAGAGATGAAAGAACTGCAATAACCATCCTGTCAATTTTTGATAAAGGCAGCTTATTCAAATCCGAAAGTGTTGCCCATCGCCATTCCTGACAGCCAAGCGCTTTAGGTTCGCCTTTTAATAAAATACTTTCGTATGGGTCAAGTTTTACACGGAAGTGTGTGTATGCATGATTAACAGACGCGAGCTTTTTTACCGGACGGATGAAAATCCCCAGCTCTTTTCTTACATTACGCTTCAAACTGCTTTCCATGTTTTCGCCGTCTTCAACAAATCCTCCCGGTAATTTCCATAAAGACGCCAGTAATCCGGTGGCAGGCCGCTGCACAACCAGCAGCAAGCCTTCTGGATTGCGGATGACGGCGGCTACCGCCTGCCTGCGGGGAATGGTCGGAGCTTTCCGCTTCACAGGGAGAGAATTTTGCAAATCAGCAAGCCGCGCACGGCAAATGGAAGCCAGGGGACAAATCGTACATTTGGGATTTTTCGTCTGGCAAATCATTGCGCCCAGATCCATCAGCGCCTGATTAAAGTCACCGGGACGTTTGGTGGGAACCAGCGCCGCGGCCAGATCAAATAATATTTTTTGTTCCCGGGAATTATCCAACGGTTTGCGGATGGCAAAAACACGGCTCAGAATCCGACGGACATTGCCGTCAACAGCGGGAAGGACCTGTCCGTAGGCAATGCTCAGAATAGCGCCGGCTGAATATTTACCGATGCCGGGAAGCGTTTTGATTGTTTCGATGGTGTCGGGAATCCGACCGTTAAACCGGTCAACAATGATTTGCGCGGCGGCATACATATTTCTGGCCCGTGAATAATAACCCAGATTTTCCCATCTTTTGAGCACCTGCTGCCAGGGAGCGCGCGCCAACGCATAAACGTTCGGAAAAGTTTTCAAAAAACGATGGTAGTAAGGAATCACCGTCTCCACCTGGGTTTGCTGAAGCATGATCTCCGAGATCCAAATACGGTAAGGATCGCTTGTTTCCCGCCAAGGGAGCGGGCGTTGATAGCGTTTGTACCAGGCAAGCAGTTGCCGGCTCAGCAGATTTCTAATTTTAACAGCGTCTTTGATCATGGGCGACTGTATATCCTATCCCCAAGTACATGGCAATATCGCTGTTGACAGTCTATTTTCCTGCTATTTTTTCTGTTTTTTTTCTTGACAGATATTCGTTTATAGAACAATCTGAATGTACTCAAAGATAGATTAATGGTTGTTTTTTCAAATCGTTATATTTTCCGGAGGTGGTATGTCTGATTCGTTGAGGTATCAAGATGTTTACGGGCAGTCTATCAAACAGCCCGATGTCTTCTGGGGCAAAGCAGCCGAAGCCATACAGTGGACGAAGAAAT